>Ga0210120_1000256_pt1 | contig 12648 bp, 15 predicted proteins | sample Goodyear_PhragA__FD_184868 | JGI IMG/M metagenome (GOLD analysis project Ga0210120, IMG submission 184868) | Wetland microbial communities from San Francisco Bay, California, USA, that impact long-term carbon sequestration - Goodyear_PhragA_D2... | ecosystem: Environmental > Aquatic > Marine >... | reverse complement strand
CCCGCCGGCGGCAAGGACACCGGCGGCGCCCAGGTCTTCGCGCTCGGCGCCGCCGAAGCCCCCGCCGACCTGCGCACCCACCGGGTGCGGCGCAGCGGGGCTGCCGGGGCGGCCGAGATCGCGGTGCTGCGCGAAAGGCTCACCGGCTCGCCGCCGAGGCACATCGTCATCGCCCCCAGCGCCGACCCGGCCTTCGCGATGCCCGCGGCGGCCTGGGCGGCGCGCTCGGGCGACGCCGTGCTCTTCACCGGCCCCAAGGAGCTGGCCAAGCCGACGGCGGCGGCGCTGAAGCGCCATCCGCACACCCCCGTCTACGTGCTCGGGCCCTCCTCGGCGATCTCCTCCGACGTGGTGCGCGAAATCGCCAAGCTCGCCCCCCGCGTGCGGCGCGTCTCCGGCGAGGACCCGGTGAGCAACGCGATCGAGCTCGCCCGCTACTCGCAGGGCGGCTTCGGCTGGGCCGTCAACGACCCCGGTCACGGCTTCGTCGTCGCCGGCACCGCCGACCCGCTCGACGCGGCCGCCGCGGCGCCGCTCTCGGCCTCCGGCGCCTGGGGCCCGTTGCTGCTCACCGGCAGCGCCGATACGCTTGCGGCGGCGCTGCGCAGCTATCTGCTCGACGTCAAGCCGGGCTACACCGACAATCCGACCCGCGCCTTCTACAACCACGTCTGGGTGATCGGAGACCAGGAAGCGATCAGCGTGAACGAGCAAGCGGAAATCGACGAGCTGGCGGCGCTGGCCAAAATCGGCGGGGAAGGCGAAAGATGAGCGAGGCGGAGAACCCCAACCTGCTGGGCGGCGCCCACGAGCCCACCGTCGAGGACGTCCGCGCGCTCGCCGGCGCCTCCACCCCCCACTTCGCCCTGCAGGTGCGCAACCGCATCCGCCGGCTGATCGAGCCGCTGCCCGCCGACCACCCGGCCCGGCTCGAAGGCGAGCGCAAGATCGCCGCGCTCGAGGAGCTCGCCGAGCACAGCGGCGACCCGCGCGGGACGATGGGCATCGGCCACCGGTGAAGCAGCTCGCACCCGGCGTCTGGCGGCTGAAGGAGTTTCCCGCTCCGTCGATCAACATCTACCTGGCCGAGGACGTGCTGATCGACGCCGGGCGCACCTGGGACCGGCGCCGCGTCTTCGCCGAGATCGAGGGCCGCGAGCTCTCCGCTGTGGCGCTGACCCACGTGCACCCCGACCACCAGGGCGTCGCCAGGGACGTCTGCGAGGCGCGCGGCATCCCGCTCGCCTGCCATGCCGACGACGTCGAGGCGATGGAAGGCAAGCGGCCGGTCCAGGAGGCGGCGCCCGGCCATCCCGTCAACAGGATCATCCGCAAGCTCTGGCAGGGACCGCCCTACAAGGTCGAGCGGGTGCTGCACGAGGGCGACGAGGTCGCCGGCTTCCGCGTCGTCCACGCGCCGGGCCACGCCCGCGGCGAGGTGATCTTCTTCCGCGAGAGCGACCGGGTGGCGATCTGCGGCGACGTGATCCGCCACATGAGCTACGCGACGGGCAGGCCGATGCTCGCCGAGCCGCCGCAGATCTTCACCTACGACCCGGCCGAGAACCGCCGCTCGATCCACAAGCTGGCCGAGCTGAGCCCATCGACGATCCTCCCCGGCCACGGCCCGCCCGTGACCGACATCGCCTCCTTCGAGCGCTTCGTCGCCGGGCTCCCGGCTTAGAATCCCCGCCATGGCCGATGCGATCGAGCACGGGTTCAGGGAGGGCGACAAGGTCTGGGTCGAGGACGGCGAGGGCCGCCGCCACCCGGGCGTCTACGTCGGCGCCAACGAAGCCTCCGGCTGGTTCGGCGGCGGCCCGAGCGCCTACGTCGTCCACCCCGAGGGCCACCAGGCCGAGGTCGTCTCGACCTTCCGCATCACCCCGCGCGACGAGTAGCTTCAGGCGCCCGGGCCGAAGGCGTCGATCAGGCGGTTCTGGTACTCGCTCAGCTCCTCGGGGGAGATGAAGTAGGTCGGCGGGGTGAGGAAGAGGCCGTCGGCGCGCTCGGCGGTGGCCTCGACGCGGGCGCGGACCTTGTCGAGCGGGCCGGTGGCGCAGTACGTGTCGACCATCTGGTCGCTGATCACCGCGGGGACGGCGGCGAGGTCGCCGCGGCGGAAGGCCTCGCCGGCGGCGGCGGCGTTGTCGGCGAAGCCGTGCAGCTCCCAGAGCGGCATGTAGGTCTTGACCGTGGCATAGAAGGAGATCGTGCGGCGGGCCATCTCGAGCGCCCGGTCCTCGTCGTCGTCGATCGCGCAGCAGACGGTCGGCAGGTAGTCGAAGCTCGCGCGCTCGCGGCCGGAGCGCTTCAGGCCCTCTTCGAAGGAGGAGACGACGACCTCGTCGATCCAGCGCAGGCTCTGGATCGGGTGGCCGACCAGCCCGTCGGCGACGTCGCCGGCCATCCGGCACATGCCGCCCTGCACGCCGGCGGTGTAGATCGGCACCGACTCGCGCGGCGCCGGGTGGGGGCGAACCCAGCCCTTGATGTCGATGTCGTAGTACTCCCCGTCGAAGCGGATCGGCTCCCCTTTTCCGGCCTGCTGCATGATCAGCCGCGTCGCCTCGATCGCCTCGCGCAGGTGCGGCGCCGGGCGGCCGTACTCAGCGTTGTGCCACGTTTCGTTCAGCCGCTTGACGCCCGAGCCGAGCCCGAGGCGGAAGCGCCCACCCGACATCTCGTCGACGTCGAGCGCCGAGACGGCGAGGATGAAGGGGCTGCGGGTGAAGGCCCAGGCGATCCCGGTGGCGATGCCGATCTCCTCGGTGCGCCCGGCCAGGTAGGCCGCCTGGGTGACCGAGGAGCGGAACAGCTCCGGCGCCCAGACGCACTCGACGCCGGCCGCCTCGGCGCGCTTCGTCTCCGCCTCGAGGTCGGCGACGCTGTTGCCGATCGCGGCGACCGAGATGCGACTAAGAGCACTCATACTTCGCGTCTCTCCAGTCGCGCATGATCAGAATTCGACGCTCCTTCCGGGCCGCTCAGAGGCGCTCAAGCGAGGGTCAGCCCGGCGACGCGCTCGCGGTGCCGGCTCGCGGTGCCGAACGTAGCCGCGTTGGCCTTGCCGCGCTTGAGGAAGAAGTGCAGGTCGTGCTCCCAGGTGAAGCCGATGCCGCCGTGCACCTGGATCGAGGCGTCGGGGACGCGCCAGCCGGCGTCGGAGGCATACGCCTTGGCCATCGAGGCGGCCAGCGGCAGCGACTCGGGCTCGGCGTCGGCGGCCCAGGCGGCGCCGTAGACGGCGGAACGTGAGTTCTCGGTCTCCAGCAGCATCTGCGCGCAGCGGTGCGAGACCGCCTGGTAGGCGCCGATCGGGCGGCCGAACTGCCGGCGGTCCTTGGCGTAGGAGACCGCCATCTCCATAGTCCGCTGGGCGACCCCGGTCGACTCGGCGGCGACCGCCGTACAGGCACGCCAGAGCACCGGCAGGTAGTCCTCCTGCGTGCCGGCGAGCGTCGCCTCGGGGGCGACGCGGACGCCCTCGAAGCGCACCGAGTGCAGGCGGCGGGTGAGGTCGATCGACTTCTCGGGGACGACGCTGACCCCGTCGGCGTCGCGCTCGACCAGGTGGCGACGGCCGTCGGCGGTGGCGACGACGAGGAAGTCGGCGCTCGCCGCGTCCATCACCAGCACCTTCTCGCCGTCGAGGACGACGCCGTCGCCGTCCGGCTTCGCCTCCATCCCGAACTCGCCGATCGTCGCGCTGCTCCCGGCCTCGAAGAGGGCGATCGTGCCGCGCTTCTCGCCGCTCGCCAGCGGCGCCAGCCAACGCTCGCGCTGCGCGTCGTCGCCGACCGTCGCCAGGACCAGGCCGGCGACCGTGTTGGAGAGCAGCGGCGAGGGGGCGAGCGCGTAGCCCATCTCCTCGAACAGCACCGCGAGGTCGACTATTCCCAGCCCCTGGCCGCCCCACTGCTCGGGCAGCGCCAGGCCGGGCCAGCCGAGCTCGGCCATCTCCTGCCAGTCGGACTGCTCGAAGCCCTGCTCGCTCGCCGCCAGCTCCCGGATCCGCTCCGATTTGTAGCGCGAGGCGAGGAACTCCCTCGCGGTCGACTTGATCGCCTGCTGCTCGTCGGTGAGGTCGAAGTACATAAATTAAATTCCGCCCACTTCCTCTGCTCCCGCTCCGGCGCAGAGAATCAAATATGGATGCGCCTCCGCTCCCGCGGTCGGAAGTGGGCGGGTGGTTATCTCCCGCGCGCTCATCGCAGCCTCGGCAGGCCGAGCACCCGCTCGGCGATGATGTTCTTGAGGATGTCGGTGGTGCCGCCCTCGATCGAGTTGGCGCGCGAGCGCAGGAAGCTGTACTGCCAGGCGCCGTTGGCGACGGCGTGCTCGGCGCCGCGCTCGAGCGGCGCGTAGGGGCCCTCGATGTCGAGCGCCAGCTCGCTGATCCGCTGGTTGATGTCGGCCCACTGCCACTTGCCAAGCGAGCCCTCCGGGCCGGGGATGCCCGACTGCATCGTCTTGGTCAGGCCGCGGTAGGCGTTCAGCCGCATCGTCTCGGCCTCGATCTGCAGCTGCGCGAGGCGCTGGCGGACGACCGGGTCTTCGGCGGCGGAGTGGCCGTCGATGCGGGTCTCCTTGGCGAGCCGCGTGAGCCGGCCGAGGCTGTTGGAGATCTGGGCGATCGCCCCGAAGGCGAGCCCGGCGCGCTCGTTCATCAAGGTCGTGATCGCCACCGACCAGCCGTTGCCGACGCCGCCGACGACGTTCGCGTCGGGGATCCGCGCCTCCTCCATGAAGACCTCGTTGAACTCGCCCTCGCCGGTGATCTGCACCAGCGGCTTCGCCTCCACCCCGTCCTGCTCCATGTCCATCAGGAAGTAGGTGAGGCCCTTGTGCTTGGGCGCGTCGGGGTCGGTGCGGGCGACGAGCATGCACCACTTGGCGAACTGGGCGAGCGTCGTCCAGACCTTCTGCCCGGTGACGACCCATTCGTCGCCGTCCTTGACCGCCTTCGTCTTCAAGGAGGCGAGGTCGGAGCCGGACTCGGGCTCGGAGAAGCCCTGGCACCAGATCTCCTCGGCGGTGAGGATCGGCTCCAGGTAGCGCTGCTTCTGCTCCTCGCTGCCGTGGGCGATCACCACCGGGCCGCCCATCGCCAGGCCGAGCACGTTCGCCGGGCTCGGCGCTTCGGCGCGCGCCGCCTCGCCGACGAAGATCGCCTGCTCGATCAGCGTCGCGCCGCGGCCGCCGTACTCCTGCGGCCAGGAGATCCCGGCCCAGCCCGCCTCGTGCAGCTTCCCCTGCCACTCGCGGCGGTAGGCGATCACCTCGTCGAGGCTGCTCTCCGGCTCGGGCCCCGGGTTGTTCTCCTCCAGCCAGGTCCGCACCTCGTCGCGGAACTCCTTCTCAGAGGGAGACAGGCTCAGATCCACAAACGCGGAGACTACTGGCTATCTAGCCAAGGTCGATCTGAGGTGATCTGGCCAAGCAGATCAAGGAAGCAGGGAGCGCCGCGTGCTCTGCACGCAAGCGACCGATGACGCAGATATGCGCCGGTCAGACCGCCTCAGATCCTTTCGATCAGGGTTCCGGTGCCTAGACCGCCGCCGCAGCACATCGTCACCAGGCCCATCGACTTGTCGGAGCGCTCCATCTCGTGCAGCAGGGTGGTGATCAGGCGGGCGCCGGTCGAGCCGAGCGGGTGGCCGAGGGCGATCGCGCCGCCGTTGACGTTGACCCGGTCCATGTCGGGCTCGAGCTCGCGCCTCCAGGCGGCGAGCACCGAGGCGAAGGCCTCGTTGATCTCGACCAGGTCGATGTCCCCCATCTGCATCCCGTTGCGCGCGAGCAGCTTTTCGGTCGCCGGGATCGGGCCGGTGAGCATGATCACCGGGTCGACGCCGACCGTCGTCTGGTCGTAGATCCGCGCCCGCGGCTTCAGGCCCAGCGCGTCGGCCTTCTCGCGGGTCATCAGCAGCACCGCCGCGGCGCCGTCGGAGACCTGCGAGGAGTTGCCGGCGGTGACCTTGCCGTCCTCCTTGAAGGCGGGCTTCAGTTCAGCGAGCTTCTGCAGCGAGGTGTCGGGGCGGATGCCCTGGTCGGTGACGTAGGTGTCGCCGTTGACGCTGAAGGGGACGATCTCGCGCTCGAAGCGGCCCTCCTCGGTCGCCTTGGCCGCGTTCTGGTGGGAGCGCAGGCCGATCTCGTCGAGCTCGGAGCGGGGGACCTCCCACTTGTCGGCGATCATCTCGGCCGAGATGCCCTGCGGGACGAGGTCGTAACGCTCCATCAGCTCGGGCGAGAAGGCCATCCCGTGCTCCTCCATCACTGAGTAGTTGTCGGCGAAGGAGATGTGGCCCATGTGCTCGACGCCGCCGGCGACCATCGTGTCGTGGACGCCGGAGGCGATCAGCGCGGCGGCGAAGTTGACCGCCTGCTGGCCCGAGCCGCACTGGCGGTCGACCGTGGTCGCCGGGGTCTCGATCGGCAGGCCGGCCTCGAGCCAGGCGTTGCGGGCGATGTTGACGCCCTGCTCGCCGAACTGCTGCACGCAGCCGGAGACGACGTCCTCGACCTCGGCCGGGTCGATGCCGGCGCGCTGGATCACCTCGGAGTAGGCCTTGGCCAAAAGGCTCGAGGGGTGGACGTCCTTGTAGTAGCCCTTCTCCTCGTGGCCGCGCCCGATCGGCGTGCGGGCCGCCTCGACGATGACGACCTCGCGGCCGCCGAACCTGCCGTTTCCGTTGCCTGACATCGGTGCCCCTCCGTTTGGGTGATTGACGGGTCAGTCAATGGTAGCTCGCGGCGCGCGGGTCCTGTCGCGGCAGGTGGGGGTGTCAGCGGCCTCAGCGGCCGGACACCCCCACCCAGCGCCACCCGCGCGAGATGTGTTTGATAGGAACCCGTGCTCATGAGCACGGGATACGAGAGTCCGGGAATCGCCGGCAGTGGGGCGATCGCTACCGGTTTAGCTGCTGTCGCTACTACCACGGCCGACACGATTCTGCTGGCGCGGAGCGAGGCTTCGGCCTGGCGGGCGGAGGAGAAGGTGGTCGCCGCCTGCGCCAAGATCGAGGGGGCCGAGGCTTCGCGGCTGCGGGTCACGACCGACCCCAAGGACCTCGCCGGCTGCGACGTCGTCGTCGAGGCGGTTATCGAGGAAGTCGAGCCGAAGGCCGAGGTGCTCGGCGCGGTCGCCAAAGCGTGCCCGAACGCCGACCTCGCCACCACCACCTCCTCGCTCAGCATCGCGGCGATCGCCGAGGCGGCAGGCATCACGGGACGGCTCTTCGGCCTGCACGTCTTCAACCCGGTGCCGCGGATGAAGCTGGTCGAGGTCTGCTTCCCCGACAGCGGCGAGGAGACCCGCGAGAAGGCGCTCGCCTGGTGCGCGGCGCTCGGCAAGACCGCGGTCGAGGTCCCAGACCAGGCCGGCTTCGTCGTCAACCGCCTGCTCTTCCCCTACCTCTTCGACGCGGTGCGGATGGTCGAGCGCACCGGCATGGAGGCGGGCGAGGTCGACGCCTGCATGAAGCTCGGCGCCGGCCACCCGATGGGCCCGCTCGCCCTGCTCGACTTCGTCGGCCTCGACGTCGCCGAGGCGATCGGCGACGCCCTCTTCGCCGACTCCGGCGACATGGCCCACAAACCGCCCGGCCTGATGGTGGAGATGGTGGGCGAAGAGAAGCTCGGGCGGAAGTCAGGTCAGGGCTTCTACTCCTACGACTAGCGCCTCCCGGCTCTGTCCCAGATGACGTCTGCCGGCGAGCAGCCTTGGGCACGGGCGGTCGCCTCGATCTCCTCCCAGGGGAGCTCGGCTTCGGGCAAGTCGTCCCAGCGGGCCAGGTCGAGTGCCTCGACAGCTCCCTTGAGCGCCGGGCCAAGATGCTCCTCGGAGCGCAGCAGCGCCCTCAGGACCTCGAGTTGCTTGTCGCTCAAGCGCACAACCCACATGCGATACCTCCAGGGTTAGGCGTAACGCGGGTTGCTCGGGAAACTTAGGCCGCGGACCGGACGGAATCGCCGCCGTCGCCGGCGTCGCCGCTGATCCGCACCGCCTCGACCCGGTTCTCACGCACCGACTCGACCCGGATCGTGTAGCCGTCGGCGACGATCGTGTCGCCGCGCTTCGGCAGCCGGCCGAGCTCGCCGAAGACGTAGCCGCCGATCGAGTTGTAGGTGTCGTCGGAGACCGGCAGCTCGATCCCGCGGTCGGCGAGGTCGCCGAGCGAGACGTGGCCGCGGACGAACCACTCGCCGCCGGCGAGCCGGCGCATCGCGGCGGCACGCGGGTCGGTCTCGTCCTCGATCTCCCCCACCACCTCCTCGAGGATGTCCTCGACGGTGACGATGCCGACCGTGCGGCCGTACTCGTCGACGACGACCGAGAGCGAGGTGCGCTGCAGCTGCAGGTCGTGCAGGAGGTCGTCGAGCGAGCGCGTCTCGGGGACGATCAGGGCGTCGCGGATCACCGGCGCGATCGCCGCGTCCGGCCCGTCGCTCATGTAGAGGCGGGCGAGGCTGTTGTTGTGGACGATCCCCTTGACCCGGTCGGGGTTGTCTTCCTCGATCACGACCAGCCGCGTGTGGCCGGAGGTGACGCAGCGCCGCAGCGCCGTCTCCACCGTCTCCGAGGAGTCGACCGTGACCACGGCCGGGATCGGCGTCATCACCTCGCGCGCCTGCTGCTCGTGCAGGTGGAAGACGCCCGCCAGGTGGCCCGCCTCGCCGGGGTCGATGCGGCCGTGCTGGGCGCCCCGCAGGATCATCATCCGCAGCTCCTCCGGCGAGCCGACCTCCTCGTCGGCCTCGGGCTCGATGCGCAGCACGCGAGCGACGAAGAAGCGCGCCGGCGCGTTGGTGATGACGATCAGGGGATGGAAGAGGCGGCGAAAGAGCTCCAGCGGCCGCGCGATCCCGAGCAGCAGCCGCTCAGCGCGGGCGATGCCGACCATCTTCGGCGCCTGCTCGCCGAAGATCACGTGCAGCAGGGTGATCGCGCTGTAGGCGATCAGGAAGGCCAGCACGTAGGAGGTCGCCGTGCCGAGCGCACCCTCGAGCGCCGGCTCGATCAGCGAGGCGATCGCCGGCTCGCCGAGGAAGCCGATGCCGATCGAGGCGAGCGTGATCCCCACCTGGGAGGTGGCGACGTACTCGTCGACGTGGTCGAGCTGGTGCAGGGCGAGCGGTGCGGTGCGGCTTCCCTCCTCCACCCGGCTCTCGATCCTGCTGCGCCGCGAGCGCACGATCGCGAACTCGGTCGAGACGAAGAACCCGTTGACTCCGATGAGCACGAGCACGAGGACGATGAGCAGCAGCGCGCTCATCGGCGGCTATGTGGCCCGGTACTTCGGGGGAGGTCGTCTTCGGCCATTCCGCAATCGGTGACTATAGCCTTCCCGCCCGCGGAAGGCCGAGGTGAGATATTGGCTCGCATGCGCATCGCCAGCCTCGTCCCGTCGGCAACCGAGATGCTGTTCGCGCTCGGTCTCGGCGACAGCGTCGTCGCCGTCACGCACGAGTGCGACCACCCGCCGCGGGCGCGTTCCCTTCCCCACCTGGCCCGCTCCGTCCTCGACGACGGCCTCGACGCGGGGCAGATCGACAATGCCGTGAAAGCGACCGTGGGCGAAGGGAAGGCCCTGTACGAGCTCGACGAGGAGCTGCTGGCCGAGCTCGGGCCGGACCTGATCGTCACCCAGGCGGTCTGCGACGTCTGCGCGGTCTCCTACGAGGACGTGGTCGGCGTCGCCGCGCGGCTGCCGAGCGAGCCGCGGGTGCTGCAGCAGGACCCGAGCACGCTGGGCGAGATGCTCGAGGACGTGATCCGGCTGGGCGAGGCGGCCGGCGTGGCTGCCGAGGCGCACCTGGTTCGGGGCGAGCTGGAGGGCCGCCTGGCCAGCGTGCGCGCGGCCGTGTCCGGCGCCGGCGAGCCGCGGGTCGTCGCGCTGGAGTGGCTCGACCCGCCCTTCGTCGGCGGCCACTGGATCCCGGAGATGGTCTCGATCGCCGGCGGCGACGACGTGGCGGGCCCGCCGGGCCTGAAGTCGCCGGAGGTGCAGTGGGGCGAGCTCGCGGCGCTGAATCCCGACGTCGTCGTCGCGATGCCCTGCGGCTGGTACGTCGGCGAATCGCACGCGCAGGCGGTCGAGCACTGGGACCGCATCGCCTCGCTCGGGGCGGGACGCGTCTACGCCGTCGACGCCGCCTCGACCTTCTCCCGCCCCGGCCCGCGCCTGGTCGACGGCGTCGAGCTGCTCGGCCACATCCTCCACCCCGACCTGGTCGACCCCCCGGGGAACATCGGCTTCGCCGAGGTCCGAGCCTAGACCGCTGCAAACCGGCGCATCTCGGGGTCCTCAGTCGCTCGGGATCGGGTCACGCACTGAAGTGCGCTCCCCTCCCCTCGCTCCCTGCGTCCCCCGACCTGCTTGGCTTTCGCGGTCTATGCAAGCGCGATAGAGGAAGCGATCGCGAAGAAGCCGAGGGCCGCCATCGCCAGCAGCTCCATCGGGAAGTGGCGCGGGCCGAAGTAGCCGCGCTCGCCGGCGACGATGACGAAGGCGCAGAGCACCCCGGCGACGAGGCCGCCGAGGTGGCCGCCGATGCTGATCTCCGCATTGCCGAAGGTGAAGGCGAGGTTGAGCAGGAGGATGATCCCGATCGAGGAGGCGAGCGCGTCGACGCCGCGGTTGCGGGCGATCACGAAGGTCGCGCCGAAGATGCCGAAGATCGCCCCCGAGGCGCCGATCGTCAGCGAGTCGGGACTGAGCAGCACGGCGCCGAACGAGCCGGCGAACAGCGAGGCGAAGTAGATCGCGACGAAGCGCGCCGTGCCGATCCCCGGCTCGAGGATCCGGCCGAGGAAGAAGAGAGCGAACATGTTGAAGCCGATATGCAGGAGGCCGGCATGGAGGAAGCCGCTGGTGAGCAGGCGGTACCACTCGCCTTCGGCGACGAAGGGGCCGAAGAGGCCGAAGTCGACGATGACCGAGCTGTTGCCGGGGCTGAGGCCGCCTCCGCCGGTGGCAATCTCGGCGAAGTAGGCGAGCACGTTGAGGCCGATCAGGATCGCCGTGGCCGGAGCGCTGCCGAGCAGCGACGCCTCCCCCACGCCCCGCGTCACCCGCGTCTTCTGCCGCGCACACTCCGGGCAGCGCATGCCGACGGGCGTCGGGGTCATGCACTCCGGGCAGATCGGCCGCCCGCAGCTCGAGCAGGAGACGCCGGTCTCGCGGTTGGGATGTCGGTAACAGGTTTGCGCCATCGCGGAGGCGCAGCCTACAATCGCCGCCGATGGAGCCCCCGAGCCCTGCTCGCCTGTTCGCCGCCGCGGCCGGCCTGGCGCTCTTCGCCTACGGCGTCGCCGGCTTCTTCTTCGACGCCTCCTTCGCCCGCCCCGACGACCTGCGCGAAGCGCTCGGCCTGCTCTCGGTCAACGGCTGGGCGAACACGTTCCACGTTCTGACCGGCGCGCTCGGCCTGCTGGTCGCCGGCTTCGCCTCGCGCCGCTACGCGATCTGGCTGACCGCGGTCTACGCCGCGGTCGCCGTCTTCGGCTCGCTCTAGAAACGTCTTGGGGGTCCGGGGACCCCCCAATCGCTCCATATGACACTCAGGGGCGGACGCGGTTGGCGACCGACCGCAGGCGGCCCTTCGTCTGCCCGCGGCCGCGGCGCCGCAGCTCCAGGAGCACCAGGGCGCCGGTGGCGGCGCCGCCGACCCCGGCGGCGACCACCGGCCGCAGCCAGTTGCGCGGGTCGCGCAGCGCTCGCAGCTCGCTCTCCGACAGCTCCTCGGCCCAGTCCGAGAGCTCCTCCGCCGCCGCCTGGGTGACCGCCGAGAGCGTGTCCTCGAAGCGGCCGGAGAGCCGCTCCGGCGGCTCGATCGGGCGCAGCGCGTCGCCCAGCAGGCGCTCGACGTCCCAGGTGCTGCCGCTGAGGTTGTGGCTCGCGTCACCGGTCATCGCTGTCGCTCATCTCCTCCTCCAGCTGCCTGATCGCGCGATGGATCAGCACCTTGGTGGCGCCGTCGCTGCGTCCCAGGGCGCGCGCGATCTCGCGGTTGTCCATGCCCAGCGCGAAGCGCATGATCAGCGCGTCGCGCCGGTCGTCGGGCAGGCTGTCGAGCTTGTCGATCACCTGGCGGAGCTCCTCGCGGCCCTCGGCGATCGCCTCGGTGCCGTGCCGTGCCGGGATCGGGTCGGCGTGTTCGAGCGGCGTCTGCGGGCGGCGCGAGCGGTCGCGGTAGTAGTTGAGCGCCAGGTTGTGGGCGATGCGGATCAGCCACGGCCGCAGCGGCCGGCCGTCGGACTCCCGGCGCGCCCGCTCGAAGTGGCGATACGCCTGCAGGAACGCCTGCTCCGTGAGGTCCTCCGCATCGTGATGGTTGCCGACGCGGTAGTAGGCGTACGAGTACACGTCCCGCAGGTGCGCTCGATAGAGCTCCTCGAAGGCCCGATCGAGCTCGGCCTTGGAGGCCTCGGCGGTCGCCTTCTCGCTCACGAGCCAAGCCTAGTCCCCCTACGCTGCCGCCCGCCGGGCGCGCTCCGCGCGGCGCAGCCCCGCCACCCACTCGCCCGGGTCGATGGTGCCTTCGATCAGCGCGGCGAGCCCGTCGAGGCCCGGAGCGGCGATCCCGGCGCGAGCGACCGACTCCGCGATCAGCGGTACCGAGTCGAGGCCCTCCGACGCC
>Ga0210120_1000255_pt1 | contig 12652 bp, 12 predicted proteins | sample Goodyear_PhragA__FD_184868 | JGI IMG/M metagenome (GOLD analysis project Ga0210120, IMG submission 184868) | Wetland microbial communities from San Francisco Bay, California, USA, that impact long-term carbon sequestration - Goodyear_PhragA_D2... | ecosystem: Environmental > Aquatic > Marine >... | reverse complement strand
CCGGCACCCCGCTCGTCACCTTCGGCGTGACCGAGCCGTTCATCACGTCGCTGAAGGTCAGCTTCTACGCCGCGATCGCGCTCGTGCTGCCGATCCTCCTGTGGCAGGTCTGGGCGTTCCTCGCGCCGGCGGTGACCGACGACACGCAGCGCGTGCTGGGCGTGTTCGTGGTGCTCTCGACCGCCCTGTTCGTCGCAGGGGTCGTGTTCTGCTACGTGATCGTGCTGCCGAAGGCGCTCACGTTCCTCGTCGACTACGACTCCAACCTCTACGACGTGCAGATCCGGGCGAGCTACTACCTCTCGTTCGTCGCGCTGACGCTGCTCGCGTTCGGGATCGCCTTCGAGATGCCGATCTTCGTGCTCGCGCTCGTCCGGATCGGGGCGCTGACCTCGGCGCGCATGCGCCGGAATCGCCGGGTCGGCTACGTGCTGATGCTCGCCTTCGCGATTCTCCTCCCGACGGTGGACCCGGTGTCGCTCGCGCTGGAGGTCGCACCGCTGCTCGTCCTCTACGAGCTCTCCATCTGGCTCTCGGTGCTGATGGAGCGACGCTGGGAGCGGTCGGCCGCGGAAGCCGGAGCGCTGTGAGGATCCTCTCCGCCGACCGGGTCCTGCGTGGGGGAGCCCATGGTTCCCCCACGTACCCCCTCCTTCCTCACCCATGAGGGTGCTCTCCGCCGACTGGGTCGTCCCGGTGGAGGGCGACCCGCTCCGCGACGCGGCCGTGGCGATCGCCGACGACGGGACGATCGCGGCGGTGGGCGCGGCCGACGACCTCGGCCGTGGCGAGCACTTCGAGGGCTGCGTGATTCTGCCGGGGCTGGTCAACTGCCACTCGCACCTCGAGTACGCGATGTACGCCGGCTTCGGCGACGGCCTGCCGTTCTCGTCCTGGATCGGGCTGCACGTCGCCCGCAAGAGCCTGCTCGAGCTCGACGACATGCGCGCGATCGCGGCGGAGGGCGCGTACCAGAGCCTCCGCTCGGGGGTGACGACGGTCGGGGACTGCAGCTTCGCGGGCGCGGCGGCCGAGGCCGCCGCGCTCAGCGGGTTGCGGGCGGTGGTCTACCTCGAGGTGTTCGGACGCGATCCGTCGGCCCTCGCCCGTTTCCACGAGCTGCGCGAGCGCGTCGAGCCCTCGCTCTCCGACCGGGTGCGGCTCGGGGTGTCCCCGCACGCGCCGTACACCTGCACGCTCGAGCTCTACGAGGCGTGCGCCGCGCTGGGCCTGCCGATGGCCACGCACCTCGCGGAGAGCGTCTCCGAGCGCCTGTACCTGCTCGACGGCTCGGGCGACTGGTCCTCGTTCGCCGACCTGCTCGTGCCGCCCACCGGCACGACCGGAATCCGCCTGCTCTCGGAGGCGGGCCTGCTCGGACCCCGCCTGATGGCGGCGCACTGCGTCGACGCCGACGCCGAGGAGATCGGGCTGCTCGCGCGCGCCGGCGTCGGAGTCGCGCACTGCCCGCGCTCGAACGGCTTTCTCGGCTGCGGCACGGCGCCGCTCGAGGAGCTCCTCGCGGCGGGCGTCGCGGTGGGGATCGCGACCGACAGCCCGGCGTCGGCGCCGTCCTTCGACCTGTTCGAGGAGCTGCGCACGGCGATCGTCGTCGCCCGCGCCCGGGCACGACGACCCGACGCCCTGCCCGCTGCAAGAGCCCTCGAGCTGGCCACGCTCGGCGCCGCGCGGGTGCTGGGCATGGAGGACGAGGTCGGGTCGCTCGTGCCCGGCAAGCACGCCGACCTGACCGTGATCTCGCTGGCGGGCTCGCCGTTCGACCCCGTCGAGGACCCGGCCGCGGCAGTGGTGCTGGGCGGGTCGCCGGATCGCGTTGCAGCTACTCTCGTAGACGGCGAGGACCGCTACCGACGAGGGACGACAGCATGGCCCGATTCGAGAAGAGCCGCCCGAAGAGCGCGAAGCCGCATGCTGCAGTAGCGCCGCGCCCGCGCGCCTCGACGGCGCCCTCGATCGAGGACACCATGTTCTTCCCGCGGCTGCGCCGCCACGCGAAGTGGATGTTCGTGTTCCTCGCGCTCGTCTTCGGTCTCGGCTTCGTCGTGTTCGGCGTCGGCGCGGGCGGCACCGGGATCGGCGACATCTTCCGCGACCAGGGCACGAGCTCCGGGCAGTCGGTCTCGGACGCGCGGAAGGAGGCCGAGGCGCATCCCAAGAACCCGCAGGCGTGGCGCGACCTCGCGACCGCGCTCCAGACCGAGGGAGAGACGGCGGCTGCGATCGACGCGCTCGACCGCGCGATCACGTTGAAGCCGAAGGCCGCAGACGCGTACCGGGAGCTCGCCGGCCTGCACCTCACGCGGGCGAGCGAGTACCAGCAGGAGCTCCAGCGCGCGCAGGTCCGTGCGGCGTTCCGCGCGCCCGGTCTCAGCTTCCCGCCCCTCACCACGACCTCGGGTCAGCCCACGCTCACCGACCCGCTCGCCAGCGCCGTGAGCTCGGGCATCACGGACGAGGTCACCGTCATCTACCAGCAGGCTGCGGGCGAGGCGGCCCAGGCGGTGCAGGCGTACCAGAAGCTCGCCGAGCTCCAGCCGAACGACCCGAACGTCCAGCTCGAGCTGGCCCAGGCGGCCGAGCAGACGGGCGACTCCGCGACGGCGATCGCCGCGTATCAGAGGTTCCTCACGCTCTCGCCCGACGACCCGAACGCGAGCGTGGTCAAGGCGCAGTTGAAGCAGCTCCGCAAGAACGCGTCGGGATAGACTCGCTCCCGCGTGGAGCGCTCGTTCCCACACCGTCTGCGCAGGCGCCCCGCGCGCGCCGCCGCGCTCGTCGTGGCCGCTCTCGTCAGCGCGCTCGGGCTCGCAGCCTGCGGCGACACGGTCGGGTACTCCTCCGGCTCGGGCGACAAGATCCGGGGCAAGGAGCTGTTCACCAAGGGGTGCGGCTCGTGCCACACCCTCGCGGATGCCGGCACGACGGGCCAGATCGGCCCCAACCTGGACTACGCCTTCGTCCAGTCTCGGATCGACGGGCTCGGTCAGAGCGTGATCCAGCAGGTCGTCCGCGACCAGATCGCCTACGCGGTCACCAAGCCCTCGACCGGCGCGCCGGGGATGCCGCGGGACATCTACACGGGCCAGGACGCCGAGGACGTCGCCAGCTACGTCGCCTCGGTCGCGGGGCTCGACGCGAGCGGCCAGCCGATCGACCCGGCGAACCCGCCGAAACCCGCCGGACCGGGAGGCGCGACGGACGGCAAGACGATCTTCGCCACGGCCGGCTGCACCGGCTGCCACACGCTCGCCGCGGCCGGCTCGACCGGGACCGTCGGCCCCAACCTCGACGAGGCGAAGCCGTCGAAGGAGCTCGTGCTCGACCGGGTCACGAACGGGCAGGGCGGCATGCCGTCGTTCAAGGGCCAGCTGAGCGAGGCACAGATCGAGGCGGTCGCCACGTACGTCTCGGAGAACGCGGGGAAGTAGTCGGGCACTTCGCCTTCGCGAAGTGCCTCTATTGCGACAGTTCGGCCGTGAGGTCCACGACCACGTGTGTCACGGGGACGTCATAGCGCAGGCGCGCCTGCTCGACGACGCCCTGCTCGAGCCAGTGCGAGCGGCCGGGCGGGTGCGTCGAGACGACGATCTCGTCGGCCGGGAACTCCCGCAGGGCGTCCTCGAGCGCCTGGAGGGGGTCGCCGTCACCGATCTCCCCACGGACGCGCACGCCTGCGGCCGAGAGGCGGGCGAGGCTCGCGTCGAGCCGCGACTGCGCCTCGGCGCGCGCGGGATCCTCGTCCGAGGTCCAGGTGCGCACCCTGGAGTTCAGGGCCGGGCAGACGAGCAGCATCTCCTCGCGGGTGCTCTCCGCCTTGCTGCCGAGGAGCGCGAGGAGCTCGGACCCGCCGACGGTCTCGTTGGCGACCACGAGGACGCGCCGCACCGGCGTCTCGTCGCGTACGACGTGCGCCTGCGGCGGCCGCTGGCGCAGGCCCCCTCGGATCGCCCACAGGGCGGCCGCCACGAGCAGCAGGAAGACGACGAGCCCGAGCCACGTGTTCAACCAGGCGGCGAGCACGACCAGGACCGCGCCCGCGAGCGTGACCAGCACGACCTGGAAGGCCGAGGCCTCGTCACGGACGGGGTTCTTCACTGCGCTCCCCTTCGGGAAGCACTAGGCCCGGCTCGGAGCACGCCGTCCCTCATGCCAGACTATGTACCTGATTTCGAGGGCTGGTGCGTTTCCGCCGCAGGCGAAACGTGCCTACAGCACGTAGACGGCGAAGAACACGATGATCCACATCACGTCGACGAAGTGCCAGTAGATCCCTGGGATCTCGACGCCGTGGTGGTGCTCGGCCGAGTAGTGCCCGCGGAACGCGCGCACCGCCGCGACCGAGAGCAGCGAGAGGCCGACGAAGACGTGGGCGCCGTGCAGGCCCGTCAGCCCGAAGAACACGGACGCGAAGGCCCCGTCCGACGTGTTGAAGCCGACGTGCGCGTACTCGACGAGCTGGGTGAGCAGGAAGGCCGTCCCGAGCAGGATCGTGCAGACGAGACCGGCGCGCAGCCCGTTCCGGTCGTTTCGCTTGATGGCCTGCGTCGCCCAGTGGATCGTGAAGCTCGAGGTGACGAGGATCGCGGTGTTGACGGCCGCGACGAACACGGGGAACTCGTACGGCGGCGGCGGCCACGTGGCAGGCGCGGTCGGGTTGACGACCCGCACGAAGAAGTACACCGTGAAGAACGCGCCGAACAGCATCGCCTCCGAGGCGATGAACAGGAACATCCCGAGCGTCGCGGAGTCGAGCCGCGACGAGCGGTTCGCGGCAGGCGGCCCGTGATGCGGGATCGGCTCCGCGGGAGCCGATCCCACCAGGTGCGATCCACCGCTGACGGGCAGATCGCTCAACGTGCCGCTCCTAGGGGATCTGCCGCAGGCAGATCCGCCACGACGTGCTCCACGGGCACACCGGCGTCCTTGCGGAGCCGTTCGACGACGTCGCGCCGGAGCCAGCCGGACCGCTCGCCCGGGAACGTCGAGATGATGACCTCGTCGACCCGCTCGTCCTCGATCACGTTCATCGCCGCGGTGTAGGGGTCGGGATGGGCGACCTGCCCGTGCGCCTCGACGCCCGCGTCGCGGAGCGCGGTCAACGCCGCCCGCAGGCGGCGTTCCGCCTCTGGATGCTGCTCCTGCTCGGGATCGGACTGCGGGCAGACGATGAGGAACCCTGCCGGCCGCTCCTCGGCGCGTCGGCGGATCCGCTCGAGCAGCTGCTCTCCGAGCACGGTCTCGTTCGCCACCACGAGCACGTTGGCCTCCCCGGAGCGGGCGGCGACGTCGGAGACGACGTGCTCGAACGGCCGGTCGCCGGCGAGCCGACGCAGCTCCGCGAGGACGTTCTTCCGGCGCAGCCAGCCGGACGTCTCCTCGGGATGGGTCGAGACGAACACCTCGTCGATCGGCTCCTGGGCCAGGACGTCCTCGGCGGCCGTCACGGGGCCGCCCTCGAAGACGTCGCCGTGCGCCGGGATCCCGGCCTCGCGGAGCGCCGCGACCATCCGGTCGACGCGCCGTCCGGCCGAGGCGCGGCGCGAGTTCCGATACACGACGTACCCCGACCGCGGGTCGTTGACCGGAGCGATCACGACCGCGCGGATCGGGCCCTCGCCGGCCCGGCGCCGCACGGCCTCGACCAGCTCGTCCGCGGCGAGCGTCTCGTTCGCCACGACGAGCACGGCCGCCGGTGCCTCGGACTCGCTCACGCGGGCGTCTCCTGCAGTGCGCCGCCCTTGAGCACGACGTGCTTCGCGCCGGGCACGCCGTACTCGTACGGGCTGCCGACGACCTGGGGGATCTCGTCGAAGTTGAACACGGGCGGCGGCGAGGAGACCTGCCACTCGATCGTCATCGCCTTCCACGGGTTCGACTCGGCGATCGGGCCTCGAGCCCAGCTCGTGACCATGTTGTAGACGAAGACCACCACCGAGGCCCCGAGGATGAAGGAGAAGATCGAGATCACCATGTTCAGGGCGCCGTAGGTGCCGGCGTAGTCCGCGACGCGCCGCGGCATCCCGTCGAGCCCGACCCAGTGCATCGGGAAGAACGTCGCGTTGAACGAGACGAAGGTCAGCCAGAAGTGCAGCTTGCCCAGCCGCTCGTCGTACATGCGGCCGGTCATCTTCGGGAACCAGTAGTAGATGCCGGCGAAGATCGTGAACACCGAGCCGCCGAACAGCACGTAGTGGATGTGGGCGACGATGAAGTACGTGTCGGAGGCGTGGATGTCGATCGGCACCGCCGCCAGGTAGATCCCCGACAGTCCTCCGATAACAAAAGTCGATATGAAGCCCAGGGCGAACAGCATGGGTGTGTTGAGGTGGAGCTTCCCCTCCCAGAGCGTGGCGAGCCACGAGAAGACCTTCACCCCGGTCGGCACGGCGATCAGCAGCGTCGTGATCATCATCGGGATGCGGAGCCAGTCGGCCATCCCGGCCACGAACATGTGGTGGGCCCAGACGGAGAACGCCAGCGCCAGGATCCCGATCAGCGAGATCGCCATCAGGCGGTAGCCGAAGATCGGCTTGCGGCTGAACACCGCGATGATCTCCGAGATGATCCCGAAGCCGGGCAGCACCATGATGTAGACCGCGGGGTGCGAGTAGAACCAGAAGATGTGCTGGTAGCCGAGCACGTAGCCGCCGTTGTCGGGCGTGAAGAAGCTCGTGTGCATCACGCGGTCGAACATCACGAAGAACTGCGAGCCGGCGATGAAGGGGGTCGCGACGACCACCAGGAGAGACGTCGTGAAGTTGGCCCAGACGAGCAGCGGCATGCGCCAGAACGTCATCCCCGGCGCGCGCATGGTGATGATCGTGACGAGGAAGTTCAGCGCGGTCGCGATCGACGAGGCGCCCGCCCACTGGACGCCCATGTTGAAGAACACCTGCCCGAACGGCTGCTCGGACGCGAGCGGCGCGTAGCTCGTCCAGCCCGTCGCGAACGCGCCTCCCGGCGCGAGGAAGCTCGTCAGGAAGAGGGCGCCGGCGACCGGCAGCATCCAGAACGAGAGGGCGTTGAGCCGCGGGAACGCCATGTCGGGTGCGCCCAGCATGAGCGGCACCGCGAAGTTCGCCAGCCCCGCGAACGCGGGGATGATGAACACGAAGATCATCAGGGTCGCGTGCGCCGACACCAGCCCGTTGAACGTCTGCGTGTCGAAGAACTGCATCCCGGGCTGGGCGAGCTCGGCCCGGAACAACATCGCGAGGAACCCGCCCGCCAGGAAGAAGAAGAAGGTGGTGACGAGGTACTGGATCCCGATCACCTTGTGGTCGGTGTTGACCTTGAAGTAGTCGGTCCAGCGGTACGCGCCGTGGTTCGCGTGGTCGTCGACGAGGGTCGGCCGGCCCGAGACCCAGTACAGCCAGTAGTCGAACGTGCCCATCCCGAGCAGGAAGCCGATCGGCGCCGTGACCATCCCCGCGACCAGGATGATGATCTCCCAGTCCCAGACGGGATCCCAGCCCGCGAGCCCGCGGAGCGCGACCACGACGAACATCCCGATCAGGAAGAACGTGGCGGTGCACCACGCCGCACGCACCCAGCCCGGCCGCATCAGGTAACCGCGCCGTGGGCCGGCCCCGTGCTCGGTGCCGTGATGTGTCGACGCGGCGGCCGTGCTCGTCACTGCGACTCCTCCCCGCTCACGTAGGCGACGAGCGCGTCGAGCTCGTCGGTGGACAGGCTGTCACCGAAGGTCTGGGGCATGACGCCCGGCTGGAAGCCCGCGACGACGACCGCGTTCGGGTCGACGATCGACTGACGGACGTAGTCCGGAACCGACTCGCCCGCCTTCTGCGCCGCACCGGTCAGGTCGTCGAGCGACGGTCCCACTTGACCGTCGCTGCCCGCCTTCGCGAACGTGTGGCACCCGCCGCAGCCGGACGAGGCAAACGTCTTCGCACCGAGCGCGTCGCTCGCCCCGGTCGTCGTGCCGGTATCCGTGCCGCCCGTCGTCGTCGTGCCGCCGCCGGCACCTCCGCCGGCCGCGGCCTTCTGCTTCGCGAGCCAGCTGTCGAACGCGGCCTGCTCGAGCACCCGGACCGGGGCGCGCATCGTGGCGTGGCCGAGACCGCAGAGCTCGGTGCAGATCAGCGTGAACCGGCCCGTCCGGGTCGGCGTGACCACGATCGAGGTCATGATCCCCGGGACGACGTCCTGCTTCTGGCCCATCTGCGGGATCCAGAACGAGTGGATCACGTCGGCGGAGGTCATCTCGAACTTCACGTGGCGGCGGAGCGGGAGCACGAGCTCCTCCGAGCGGACCTTGCCGGGATACTCGAAGCGCCACGCGAACTGCTGGGCGAACACCTTCACCTGCAGGGGGTTCGAGCCCGCGTCCGCGTTCTTCGAGAGCACGATCGCGCTGACGATCCCGATCGCGATCACGAGAATCGCCGGAACGACCGTCCAGACGATCTCGAGCGTGGTGTTGCCGTGGATCGGAGGGCCGTCGGTGTCGTCGTCGGGCTGCGCCCGGAACGCGAGCACGCTGTACACGATCACCCCGATCACCAGCGAGAAGATCGCGATGCAGATCACGGTCGCGAACCAGTACGTGAACGTGATCCGGTCCATCTCCTCGGACGCGGAGTGCGGCAGCCAGCGGATCAGCACCGCGACGAGAGTCGTGACGACAGCCGCGGCCGCGGCGATCGCGAGCATCTTCAGCAGTGCGCTCCTGCGGGCCACCAGACGCGACACTACCAACGTCGCGGGAGCGCCGATCCCCCCACCGGACCGGCCATCTCGGCCGTGTCGGACCGGCTTCGGACGGGCGCTATCCTTCGCCCCCGCGGGCCGTTAGCTCAGCTGGTAGAGCAGGGGACTCTTAATCCCAAGGTCGAAGGTTCGAATCCTTCACGGCCCATAGAATCGGTTGACTGCGGGTACGTTTGCGGGTACGCTTTCGGGTAGGTTCGACGACCCGAAGGAGGCCGACAAGTGGCCAGCCTCATTACCCGTCATTCCCGCAAGTGCCAGCTCGGCCCGCGGACGACGGCGCCGGACGCGCCCGGCTGCACTTGCAGCCCGAGCTATCTGACCGTTGTCCGGCGTGACAAGCAGTACATGCGGACGCCTGTCGGGAGCGATCGCAAGGTCGCGGAGAAGGCGCTCAGCTTGCTCAAGGTGAAGGTCGACGCCGACGAGTTCGAGGCGCCGAGCTCCGTCACGTTCGAGAAGCACGCCGCCGAGTTCCTCGCGAGCCTGCGGCGCCGGCCGACGACCCGCGATCAGTACAAGGTGACGCTCGACTACGCGGGCGCCGTGTTCGGCCCGAAGCTCGTTCGCAAGCTGACCGCCGCGGACGTGACCGCGATGCTCGTCCACGTCGAGAACGAGAACCGCAAGCGCCACCGCACCGTGACCGACGGGACGCTCGCGAAGCACCTGCGGACGCTCTCCGTCTGCCTCGAGGACGCGCGTCGCAAGGGCCGGCTCGCCGTCAACCCCGTGAGCCGAATCTCGCCGTCGGCGAAGCCGAAGGCCCGGAAGGGGGAGCCGTCGAGCTTCGACGACGAGGAGCTCCGCCGGCTGCTCGCCGACCCCGGCCTTCGGCTCCGGGAGCCGTACTACTTCGCGGCACGGCTCGCCGTCACGACCGGGATGCGCTTCGGAGAGCTGGCCGCGCTGCGGCTCTCCGATGTCCGGTTGCTCGAGGGGGAGCTGACGCTCCGCCGGCAGTTCACCGCCGGCCAGGAAGTCGACACGACGAAGGGGGGCAGGCCCCGGATCGTCGACCTCGAGCCCGAGGCGCGCAGAGTCCTCGAGGAGTGGCTGACGCTCCGCGGGTTCGATCCGGGCCTCGTGTTCGAGCGCGAGACGGGCGGACATCTTGACAACGCGGAGGCGAGGAAGATCCTCTACGCCGCGATGAAGGCCGCCGGGATCGCGCGCGTCGGTGAGCAGGGCGGCTCGCGTGACTGGCACTCGTTCCGGCACACGTACGCGCGACGCGCGCTCGAGCGGGGCGCCCTGATCCAGTGGGTGCAATCGCAGCTCGGACACTCGAGCTCGCAGCTCACAACCGAGACGTACGGGAAGTGGTCGCGGGCGGCGCAGAAGCGCGAGGCCGAGAACCTCGTCGACACGTTCACCGTCTAGCATCGCGGGCGGGGCGGCGCGGCCCCTTCGGGCGTGGAACCTGAACGGGGCCGCTCGCGCCGCCCCGTCATGTGCGGCTGTTAGGCTCCGGGTGCTGCTGTAGCCGGTAGCGGGATAGAACATCTGAACGCGCGCCCGCGAAAGCGGGCGTTCGTTCGGTCCCGTCATGTGCCGGTGATAGCCTTGCGAACAGATGTTCTGCTACCCCCTACCCCGCCGGCGATGCAGCCCCTCGATGAGCAGCTAGAGCGCCTCGAGCGCGAGCGTCTCGCCGCGGTCCTCGCGACCGACGGCAGCGTCACCCGCAAGTGGTTCCCGAACCGCCGACTCCGACGCGAGCCCGCGCCTTACAGCCGGCCGCGCGTCGTCGCCTGCCGGCCTCGTGCGCCTCGAGCTGGACGAGCTCGCCGGCACGTTCGCAGGGCACGCTCGAGCTCGCGCGCCGGCCCTCCTCGAGAGCCCCGAGAAGCTGACCCGCACGACGTAGCCGGGTGGCGCCCGTGAGGCGCTATCTGCTGATCGAGGCCGTTGCCGAACGGTACGGCGTCGCGGTCCGCACCGTTCACCGCTGGGCGGAGGACGACGATCCCAGGATTCCGCACCGGCGTCTCCCCGGCACCCGGAGGCTGCTCTTCGACCCCGAACATCTCGCCGCCTTCGACGACGGCTGCGAGCTCGAGCGCGTCGACCTCGCCGGCGGCCGGATCGTCCGACCGAAGGATGGCCCGGCATGAGCAACACGACGCTCGCCAGGATCATCGCGATCCGTGAAGCCGCCGAGCTGGGCGACATCGGCTACGTCGTCGACCTCGCGCGCGACCTCGAAATCGACCTTGCCGGCGAAGAGGCCGCCGAGCTCGAGGCGAACCTCGCGATGCTCCGCGAGCTCGAGGCCCTGCACGACGACGACGACCTCGGGGGGGCAGCGTGACGAGCGACGCCCTCACCGTGCGCGAGCCTCGTCTCATGACGGCGGCCGAGCTGTGCGCGCTACCGGAGCCCGACCGCGACGACGAGCTGCTCGGACCGCTCGTCGTCCGAGGGCAACGGCTCCTCGTCGGCGGCCACACCGGCGAAGGAAAGACCACGCTCGCGCTACAGATCGTCCGCGCGATCGTCGACGGAACCGTGTTCCTCGAATGGACGGGCGCCGGCGCCTCTCGCGCCCTCGTCGTGGACGCCGAGCAGGGACTCCGCACGATCCGGCGCCGGCTTGCCGAAGCCGGGCTCGACCGAAGCGAGGCGGTCGACTACGTGACCGTCCCCGACGGGCTCGACCTTAACGACGACTACGACCTCGAATGGCTCGCCGGCACCCTCGACCGAGGCCGCTACGACGTCGCCGTGCTCGACCCGCTCTACAAGCTGCACAGCGGCGACTCGAACGACGAGCGTGCCGCCGTCGACCTGATGCGCAAGCTCGACACGCTCCGCGACCAGTACGGGTTCGCGCTGATGCTGCCCGTCCACTGCCGCAAGCCGCAGCCGGGGATGCGCTTCTCGATTCACGACCTGTTCGGCTCGACCGCGTTCACCCGAGGCGCCGAGGTGATCGTCGGCCTGCAACGACGCGCCAACGGGCTCGCCCGGCTGCACTGGCTCAAAGACCGCGACGGCGACCTGCCCATCGGCATGTCGTGGGACCTGCTCTACGACCGCGAGGACGGCTTCACCCGCGACCCGGACGACGGGCAGCCGCGCGAGACGGCGGCGGAGAAGATCGCCCGCCTGCTCGACGAGGACCCGACGCTGACACAAGAGGAGCTCGAGAAGGCGACCGGGCTCGCCGAGCGCACCGTCCGCAAAGCCCGCAAGCAATACCACGACGCCCAACAGACCCAGCTACCCGACGACGAAGCGTGAACCGCGTAACCCCTCACGGCACACCCGCGGCATGAAAACGGCACGCCGCGGCACGCGGCACACGGCCCTATAAGGGCATACCATGCTGCCGTTTTCCGGCACACCCCCGGCACGATTTCGGCACACCCAACACCGGCAGCAAACCAACAGGAACCTCCACCGGCACAGGCGGAGAGCGCAAACCCAGCGTGCTCCCGCCGGCGCCGTTCAGACGGCTCCACGCACACGATGCCGACCCTCCGCCGCGATCCCGGCGGCCGGTCTTTTCGAGGTGCTCGGCGACTGCGGGGAGGACGATCGTCCGTACCCGCGCTGTACCCTCGGGCGCATGAATGCAGGGCTGATGGCCGCTCGAGGGGATTCACTATCCCCTGGCCGGGCTAGGGTTTGACCTGATGCGACCGCGCAAAAGACCTGACGCTGATCAACACCGCGACCGTGACGCGACCGGCGCACCCGCGCCTGCGACCAAGGGCGAACCTGATGAGGGCACTGGTCAACGGACGCGGCAGGGACTCCTCGACGCAGCCGGTGCGTCAACGCGGGTACATGGGGGCGGGTACACGGGTGCCCCCGTTAGTTCTGGCGATGGGACTCCGAGCGAGGCTCCGCCGGGCTTTATGAAACGGGGGCGTTCTCAGGAGGAGATGGCGGC
>Ga0210120_1000254_pt1 | contig 12666 bp, 9 predicted proteins | sample Goodyear_PhragA__FD_184868 | JGI IMG/M metagenome (GOLD analysis project Ga0210120, IMG submission 184868) | Wetland microbial communities from San Francisco Bay, California, USA, that impact long-term carbon sequestration - Goodyear_PhragA_D2... | ecosystem: Environmental > Aquatic > Marine >... | reverse complement strand
CGTTCAGCGCGACCACCGAGTCGGTGTAGAGGTTCGGGCCGGGGCGGCTCGAGCCCCACGGATAGCTGCCGCTCGGCGGGAACGACACCGGGTTGCCGACGCCGAAGTACATCGAGCCGCCGCCGTCGAACGCGGGCGTGTACCACAGGCCGCCGCCGGCGTTGAGCTTCGGCTTGCCCCAGAGGCCGGGCGGCACCGTGTCGAAGTGCCACAGCCTCCTCCCCGTCTTCGCGTCGAGCGCCCAGAGCACCCCGGCCTCCCCGCCCTGGTAGAGGCCGTTCGCGATCCCCGGCACGGTCGAGATGTAGACGGCGCCGCCGTGCACGCCGGGGGCCATGTCGATCCCTTCGTCGGCGCGGTGGGTCAGCTTCACCGACCAGATCTCCCTGCCGGTTTCCTGGTCGAGCGCAAACGCCCCGATCGCCGTGCCGCCGTAGACGCGGCCTTCGGCGACGGCGACCCCGTTCGGGCCCAGGTCCTCGAGTTCGTACTTCTTCTTCCACAGCACCTTGCCGCTCTCGAGATCGATCGCTTCGACGGCAGACTCCAGGTCCTGGGAGTAGACGACGCCCTGGCTGACCACCGGCGAGGCCGCGTAGCTGCCGTAGGTGCTGTGCGCCTTCAGCGGCAGCTTCCAGGCGAGCTTCAGCTGCGAGACGTCGCCGCTGTCGATCGGGCCGCCGGCGTGGCGGCTGTTGGCGAGGTCGCCGTTCGGGTAGGCCGAGCCGCCGAAGCCGACGTCGCCCTGCGAGGACCCGCCGCAGGAGGCGAGCAGAAGGCCGCAGGCGAGCGCCAGGAGCCAGGCCGCCCCTTTGCTTCTCCTCATGGTGACCTTATAGCACTTCTTGAGCAAAGTCGGGGAGGATGGTGGCGAGCTGCAGCGCACCTGCCTGAACCCCTGCGGCGCCCCTCGCGGCGGCCGCCTTTTGAACCTTTCCGGCAATTGCCCTTGACGCGGACGCTTCAATCGGAGAAGATGGATCGAGTTGGTCTTTTTAATTAAGATCAAGAACTACTACGTTTATGGGAGGTAGTACATGACCCAGTCAAAGACCGCCCGGCTGCTGGGCGCCGCAATTACGGCGCTGCTGGCCGTGGCGCTGTTGGCTCCGGCTGCGCCGGCAGCCGAAACCGCTCCCGGGTATGAGCAGTTCAACGGATGCCCGACTCCCGAAGAAAGCCCGGAAACGCCCGTCTGCATCCGCTCGGATGTCACCGGCGGCCATCTGCAGATGGGCAGCAAGAATGTGCCGATCGAAAACCCGCTCGTCCTCAGCGGCGCGGTCGACCTCGAATTCGAAGGCTTCACCGCCGGCCCCGAAGGCGGGCTCTCGAAAACCCCGCAGAAAGTGCCGGGCGGGGTGCTCGGCCTGACCGGGCTGACCTGGCTGCTGGAATTCTTCGGCAGCGAAGCCCTGACCCTGTACGCGACGACCGAACTGACGGGACCGCCTAGCGGATTCACGATCTCGACGGTGACGCTGCCGATCAAAGTTCACCTGACGACCCCGTCGGGAGTCCTCGGCAACAACTGCTACATCGGCACCGACTCGAATCCGATCGTGCTCCACAACACGACCGGCACCACCAACCCCCCGCCGCCGAACGAACCGATCAGCGGCAAATTTCCGAAAATCTCGGAAGACGAACTGGGGATCCTCCATATCAACGAAGGCATCTACGTCGACAACTCGTTCGCCGTGCCCGGCGCCAGCGGTTGCGTCCTGAAGCTGTTCGGGTTCATCCCGATCAGCCTCAACGGCTTCGTCGACGAACAGGCCGGACTGCCCTCGCCGGCGGGCACCAACGAGGCCGTGCAGGATTTCAACATCCAGATCGTGCCACAAACGTTCGTCTACCCATAGTCAATCGATCCTCCGATCGAGTCAGAGAGGGCCGGGCTCAGTCCCGGCCCTCTCTTTTCGGTCTCTCCCCTCGCGGCCCCGTGAAGCTCAGCGCAGCCGCACTCGCTGCTTCACCCCGCCGACCCGGCGGCCGGCCTGGGTGAGCCGGGCGGCGACCGTGTAGCTGCCGCGCGGCAGGGTGCCGCGCAGGCGGGTCAGGCGGAGGTTGACCGTTGCGCCGGGAAGGATCGTCGTCGGCGAAACGACGCCTTTCAGCAGGTGGCCGCGGCCGCTGATCCGCACGCGGCCGCCGATCGGGTCGATCGTATTGCCGGCATTCTTGACCGCGAGGAGGAGCGCCCCGCGCCTGACGCTGCCGTGCTCGAAGAGGCGCCGGGGCTTTGCGCGGTAGCGGCGCGCGGAGGCGAGCGGGAAGAGGCGCAGGCTGCTGACCAGCCGGTAGGCGACCTTCACGTTCTTGCCGCCGCGCCGCGGCGTCCCGGTCACTTCGATCGCCCCGTACAGCGAGCCGCGCGCGGGCCGGCGCGCCAGGGAGAGCCGGACAGTCCGGCTTGCGCCGGCCCGCAGCGCGAAGGCGCGCCTGTTGGGGCGCACCTTGTCGAGCGTCCTGCGCCGGTTGGGCGCGACCGCGCCGCCGCGGCGCTGCGTCCAGGGCCGCACGGCGAGCCTGACGGTCATCGGGCCGCTGGTCGTGTTCGCGACCTTGACCGAGCCGACGCCGCCGGGACGCGCGACGTGTTCGAGGATCCCGGGCGTGATCGCGAGCCCGCCGCGGGCCGCGAGGGCGTTGCCCGCGCCGAGCCCGGCGGCGAGCAGGCCGATCGCCATGGCGAGGATCGCCAGCCTCCAGGTGTCGAGAAGTCTCATGCTTGCGTCCTTTCTCTCATCGAGTGAAACCCTGCCTGGACGTGGTCACGGCCCACCCGCGGTGAGCGTGACCACGAAGAGCTTGCTCCGGCCGCGGAGCGCCCGGGCGCTGGGCGCGACCGCGCGCAGGCGGACCGTCGCCACGCCGTGGGAGACGGGCTCGCTCCACGACCTGAGCGACCGCATCAGGCTTGCATCGCCCTCCCCGCCCGTGCTGAGCCGGGCGGGCGCGTCGGTGGCGGTGACCTCGGCGCGGACGGTCGCGGTGTAGACGTTGCCCCGGCGGGTCGAGCCGGTGCGCTTGAAGCCGCTCGCTTCGCCCAGCGACAGCTCCAGCGTGCTCGGCACCGTGCCGCCGGTGACCGGGGACTGCGCTCGCGCGAGCGCGCAGGCGCCCGCCAGTAGCGCCGTGAGCGCGACGAGCGAGGCCAGGCGGGCTCGCGCCGGCGAGCTCATCGCCGCCACCTCGGCAGCAGGATCCCGCGCGGCGCGACCGCCACCCGCACCTTCGCGCGGGTCCGCAGCTTGCCCAGGCGGTAGCGGAAGAACAGCGTGCGGCCGCTGCGAAAGCCGCCGAGGCGGACGCTGAGGCGGCCGCCCTTTCGCACCCTGACCGGCCGTTTGCGCAGCCGCCGCACCGGACCCCTGCGGCGCTTGAAGGTGCGCTTCCAGACCCGGTAGAAGACGTCCACCGGAGTCCCCCTCGGGGCGGCGGCGCGATGTCCCGAGACGCGACAGGTGAGCCGCCCCCTGTAGACGTAGCGAGCGCCGAAGCGCAGTACGGGGACGTGCTTCGGCCGCGTGAACCACTGCGGCCGCGGACGGGCGAGCCTCATTCGAAGGCGCGGCGCGCGGCAGCGCCTGCGCCGCAGGGCGAGCCCTTTGCCTTTGCCTCGTTCCGCCCCTTTGCCCTTGCCGTTGCCTTCGCCGCCGCCGGGATGGCCTCTTTCGCCTTCGCTGGCCACCCCGACCGTGACCGACGCGACGGTCCCGCTCGGGCGCGGGGCGTTCCTCACGACGATCTCCTGGTCGACGAGCGTCGCGGTGTTGCCCGCGCCGTCGGTCACCCGGACGCGCAGCGGGCGCTCGCCGTCGGGGACGGCGCGGGTATCCAGCGTCAGCGCGACCCCGGACACCGATTCGGGGCATTCGGCGCCGGGCGGCGGTTCGGTCCCGGGCCCCGGGCGTTCCGGGCATTCGCCCACGCCCAGGCGGGCGAATGACGGGGGGGCGCCGTCGAGCGTCGCTTCGGCGCCGGCCAGCCCGCTTCCGGTGTCGCTGGCGTTGAGAAGAAGTTCGAGCGTGCCGGAGGCGGGACTGCGCACGCCCCCGACGGAGCCCTCGGGCGGCGTGCCGTCAGCCGCGCCGAGCGCTACCGCGGGCCGCCCCGGCCCGGAGAGAAGGATGGCCGCCGCCGCGACCAGAGCGGTCGCGGCGGCGGCAATGCATCCCAGACGCTTCATGCAAACCCAGACCGAGCTACGGGGTGGTCTGTTCCAGGGTCAGCGTGATCGTCTTGCTGTACGGACCCGTGTGCAACCCGTCGTGCAGGGCGATGTGCTGCCTGAAGCTGACGTTCACGTTGTCAGCGCTGACGGGTTCGCTGTAGGTCAGCAGGGTGACCGGGGTCTCGAGACCTTCGAAGGTCCCGGCTCCCGCCTTGGTTTCGAGCGCTTCCGGCAGGAAGTACGGCCCCTGCACGAGATGGCCCGTGTGGACGGCGCTTTCGTCGGCCGCGGTCAGCGACGTGGCAGCGCCGGTGCTGGTCGCGGTGACGCTGCAGCTGTTCACGTAGTTGGCGTTCACTCCCGGGAGGAATTCGCCCAGGAACACGCTGCTGCATGCCGATTCCAGAGACGTCGTCTGCGGCACTTCGCCGAAGACTTCGCCTTCCACCGTGGCAACCGACGACGCGGGCACGAATTCGACCGTGACCGAGCTGGCTTCGGTGATCGTGAACGTGCAGCTCGCGGGTTCTTCTGGCCCGACCGCCGCGCTGCAGCCGCTTGCCGAGCCGGTGCCGCTGAGGCCGCCGTTGGGCACGGAGCTGCCTCCTTCCGGAGTCGCCACGACGGTGATTTCATCGTTGTAGAGGTACGAGCTCGCGCACGGTTCCGCGCTGCCGCCGTTGACTTCGCATTCGACCGTTCCTTCGCCCGACCCTTCCACGGTGGTCGAGAAGGACTCCGACTGGAGGTTGAACACGGCGCCGACGCTGTGCGGTTCGTTCATCGTCACGTTGCAGCTCGAACCCGAGCAGTCGCCGGTGAATTCGGCGAATTCCGAGCCGGTGCCCGCGACCGGGATCACTTCGACTTCCGTGCCTTCGGTGTATTCGGCTTGGCAGGCTCCGGGGCCCGAGCCGGTGTCGCACTGGAAGGAGCCCGAGCCTGAGCCTGAGGTCGAGAGACTGAGCGCGTAGTGTTCGGGTTCGGGGACGAACTCGAGCTTGACCCTCAGAGTCGCGGTTTCGCTCGCGGTCCCCGCGGCGCAGATGGTTTTGGTGCCACAGCCGCTGAACACGCTGCCTTCGACGACCGTCCATTTGACGAATTCGGAGCCTGCGTCCGCTTCCTCGATGCCGGTCAGCCCGAAGAAGCCGAATTCCGGACCGAAGTTTTCGGTTTCGCAGACTCCGGGTTCCACCGTTCCGTGGTTGCTGCCGATGTCGATTTCGGTCCCGTTCCAATGGCATTCGATTGGGGGGACGCCGCCTTCCGGGGTGTTTTTGTACCAGCCCGAGCCCGCGCCTTCGAATTCGGCTATCCCCGTGCCGTTGGCGCTCGCCATCGCGACCGGCACCAGGAGGAATGCCGCGGCGCTGGCCAGAAGAAGGGCCAGGCGCATGCGGCCTCCCGAACCGCTCTGTCTTGCTTTGGATCTCACTGTGCTATCTCCCTTGTAGTAAGGCCCGCCGGCTCAGCCGGTGGGCCGAGTTGACAGCCCGCCGGAGAGCCCGGTTGACTGGTTCACTGCCCAATGGACCACCGGAAACGAAGTCCCCGATGACTCCCGCATCTGTGTGTAGAAAGCTTGGTCCCTGGGGCGTTGCCTCCATCTCCCCTCGTCCCCCCCTGTCCGCCCGGCGCCCGGCCCATGGGGCTTGGCGCCCGGAGCCGGAATCCGATTCCGGAACGAGCGTCTGACTATATCGGGACGATGCGGTTCTCGTCAAGAAATTACAAGGATCCGCCGAATTTCATCCGGAGCCCGTGCGGCCGCGCGCCGCTCAGATGCCGCCGCAGAGGTTGAAGCCGTTCTTTTGCGCGATCGCCTGCGACTTTTCGACCGATTCGGCATTGAGGATGAAGTTGCGCGGTTCGGCGCGCGCCGCCGCGATCAGTTCTTCCATCGCGCCGAATAGCGCCGCCGTCGCGGCTTGGGCGCCCGCCGGCGGGCCCAGCGCTTCTATCTTGCGCATCTCGTCTTCGAGGTTCGGGATCACCAGCTGGTTGACGATCGCCGGCGCGTCCTTGGCGAGGTTTTCCAGGCCCCCCTTCGTGTATTCGCCCAGGTGCTGCCTGATTTCTTTCCGCCCCGCACGGCAGACCTCATCGGCTTCGCTGAAGAACGCCGTGGCGTCGCCTCCCGTGCCTCCTCCGGCGCCACCGCCGCCGGCTTGCGGCCCGGAGCCGCCCTTGCCGGCGCGCTTCTTGCCCGTGCCGCCGCCGCCGCGCGACTTCTTCCCTGCGAGCCCGCTCTTCGTCCTGCCTCCCTTTGCCTTGCCGCCGGACCCGCCGCGGTTCTTGCCGCCGCCCGCCGCTCCCGCTCCGCCGCCGGCGCTCCCGCCCGGCGCGGCCCCGGCTGCGGCGCCGGCCTGTTCTTCGGCGGCGCCGCCGCCTTCGCCGCCGGAGGCTCCACCTTCTTCGCCCCCGGTGCCGCCTCCGCCCTTCTGTTCGGCGGCCGCTCCGCCGCCGGGCTTGCCGTCTTCCTTCTGTTCGGCGGCCGCTTCGCCGCTTGCCGCCACGGAGGTGCCGTCGTCACCGCCGCCGCCGCCGCAGCCTCCGCCGAGCAGCGCCGCCGCGACCGCCGCGCTTACAACCCCCACCCACAACCATTTGCTTCTCAGCATGACGACTTTATAGCATTTTTTGAGCAAGTTTGCTCGCACCGCCGCTGGCGTGCCGAGGCGCTCAGCTCAGCGCCGTCGGGCCGACCGAGACGACCTTCCAGGCGCCCCCTTCGAGCCGCACGGCCGTCGCGTAGACCCCGCCGTCGGGCCGCGTGTAGATCAAGAAGCCCCGCCCGCCGCCGAGCCGCAGGCTGAGGACGCGGCCGATCCGCGCCTCCTCTTCGAAGGCCCTGGCGGGGACTCCGGCGGCGAGCTCCGCCATCCCCTTCGCGCAGGAGATCCGCCTGCTCCCCTCCAGCCCGCCTTCGAAGCTGCGGCGCTGCTCGGCGGCCAGGTAGCCGCAGGCGCGGGCCCAGTCGGCGCGGGCGCGGGCGTCTAGGAAGGCGTGGACGACCCCGGCGACGGCGCGGCGCGCCGCCGCGGAGGCCTCGTGGCCCCAGGTCTGGATCGAGTTGTCGCCGCCGCTGGAGGTCGGGACGCCAGGCGCGGCGCGGGGCGTGCGGGCCCCTTCGGTCCCGCCCCCCGCGCCGCCGCCGCAGCCGGCGAGCAGGGCGGCCAGCGCGCAGAGCGCCACGCTCGCGGTCGCGTGCTCGCGCCTGCGCGGGGCCCTCATGGGTTCCGCGCCCTCACCGCCGCACCTTGCAGCTGCGGGTCAGGCCCGTGCGGATCTTCACCCCGCCGGCGAAGCTGAAGCTCGTGCGGGCGAGGCTGAACAGGGTGCCGGGGAAACCCTCGGGCGCCGGGCAGCCGGCGCTGATGAAGCTGCGGCGGCGCCCCCGGTACACGTAGCGGCGCCCGAGGCGAAGCCGCAGGCCGGTGACGTGGCCCCAGCTGGTGAAGGCGCGCGGCAGGGTCGCGGTGAGCACGATGCCGTAGCGGCCGCCCCGGTGGTGGGAGATCGCGAACGGGATGACGAAGGAGTTGGCGAAGGGATGGGCGGCGTAGATCTGGCCGAGCAGCGCCGGCCTGCCCTTGTAGCGGCCGTTGAAGACGAGCAGGCGGCCGGTGGTCTGGTAGGGCTGCTGGTCGCCGAGCACGACGTCGACGGAGAAGCTGCCGCGGCCTACCAGCGCCTCCCGGCAGGCGCGCAGAGCCCGCGCCGTGGAGGCCGGCTGGATCTGCGCCAACCTGCATTCGGGCAGGCCGGCGGTCTGCAGGCGCCCGTGGCTGTTCAGCTCGATCTTCATCTGCTTGAGCTGCGGCGCCAGGCGGCCGTCGGCGGTGGTGAAGGAGCCGGTGAGCGAGACGGCCACCGGGGCGGCGCCCGAGCGTGGCAGCCGTTCGGGCGCGAACTCGGCGCCGACCTTGACTCGCAGATCGCCCCGCTGGGCGAGCTCCGCTCGTGCGGGGACCGCGCCGCAGAGCAGCGCCGCGAGGGCGACGAGCGAAGCGCGGCGGATCATCGCCGCCCGCCTCGCCCGGCCTGCCCGCGGCGCCCGCGGTGCCGGTGGTGCGTCCTGCTCCTGTGCTTCTTCGCGTGGCACTGGCCGCGCAGCCTGCTGGTGAAGACCCGGCCGATGTTGTTCTGGGCCAGCGCCTTGACCGAGGCGGCCGGCGGCCGGCGGCAGACGTTCACCGAGTTGGTGAGCAGGCCGTGGCGGCCGCCGCGCAGGAGCATCGTGAAGCGCTCGATCGGCGCGTCGGGCAGGTTGTCGAAGAAGGCCTGGATGCCGCCCTTCTTGGAGGGGCCGATGCGGCCCTCGAGCACGATGCGGATCGAGCCCGAGCGCAGGTCGGTGACCAGGTCGGGCAGCTTGTGCGTGGAGCTCCGCAGGTATACGTTGCCGCGCAGCGGCTCGTCCAGGAGGGGGGTTTGAGCGACGGCGCGCCCGTAGACCGAACCGGGCGGGCAGGACCCGGCGGCGAAGCGCACGCGGGTGCAGACCCCGCGGATGTGGCTCTGGGCGAGAAAGAGCTGGTGGGGCATGTCGACCTCGATCCGGCGCAGGTTGGAGTCCTTCGCCCCGCGCGAGACGAAGCTGGCGCGCAGCGCCGGGTAGCCGCCGCGGCGCGGGCTTCCCCTTAGCCGCAGGCCGAGCTTGGGGCGGAAGCCGAGGGTGAGGCAGTTGAGCAGCTGGAAGTGTTCGGAGACCGTCGCGGTCGAGTCGTCGGCGGGGTCTTCGAAGCTCGCGCCCGAGCCGCTCAGGGTCGATTCGAGCTGCGAGGGTTCGCAGCTCGACGGGTTGTGGGTGAACTGGGGCCGGTCCATGTAGACGCGGACGTCGCGCAGGTGCAGGGGGACGCCGTCGATGATGTGGGGGATCGGGTCCGACGCCGAGGAGTCGATCGAGAGCTGGGCGGTGAGCGGGTCGACGTCGAAGGCCGAGCGGACGACGATCGTGCCGAGGTCGAAGGGGCCGACGGTGGCGGCGTTGATCGTCACCAGCGAGAGCGGCGCGCCGTGGTAGGGGCCGGCGAGGTAGATGCGCCCATCGGCGTAGGTCAGCGCCGGGCCGACCCCGTAGCCGGTCAGCGTGCGCCCGACCCGGCTGGCCGCGGGGCAGGAGGGGCCGGCGATCTCCGCGAGGCCGGAGCTGTGACGCGCCGCTTCGATCGCGGAGTCGGGGCAGAAGGGGATGCCGGCCAGCTTTCCGGTGACCCCCTTCGGCAGGGTCAGCGAGTAGGAGGTGATCTCCTGTTCGGTGTCGCGGCGGATCAGGTGCACGAAGTAGGGGGTGTAGGAGCCGACGTTGGCGTTGACGCCGCCTGCGACCACGCCGGGCGCGAAGGGCGGGGTCGAGCCGCCGGGACAGGGGCCGAAGTCGATGCCGGAGCTGATCGGCGAGAGCGAGGCGCCGGTCTTCGACTGCGCGCCGGCCGCCCAGGGGCTCAGCGCAATCGTGGTCTTCGCCGGACCGCAGGAGGGCGGCGAGACGAGCGGCGCGCGCTGGCCGGTGCGGAAGTCGACCTTGAGATCGGCGTAGGGAAGCTGGGGAAGGTCTTCGAAGGTCGCGGTGAGGGTGCCGTCGCCGGGGTCGGGGACGAGCTTGCCGGCGACCGTGATCAGGATGTCGCGATCGGCGGACTTGGCGATCAGATAGAGCGCGAGCAGGGTCCCGTAGGGGTTGTCGTGCGGCTTCGCCAGGTATATGCCGCCCTTCAGCAGGCCTTCGTAGAAGGGGCTCCGCACTTCGAAGTCGCCGATCTTCGAGCCGTTGGGGCAGCCGGCGCCGGGCGGGGCCGTGGCCGACTCGGCGGCGAGCTGGGCGGGCGAGCAGGTTTCGAGGCCCGCTCCCAGCGACGGGTTGAGCGTGACGCCCTCGGGCAGCTCGACCACCGCGCTGCGCAGCTGGGCGTGGACGCGGGCGCGGGGGTCGGCGAGGCCGGGATCCTCGTCTGAGAGGTGGAAGACGAAGCCGGAGGAGGACGAGGCCTTCTGGACGGTGAGAAAGCCTTCGGGTTCGGGGCCGAAGGCGAGCGACGAGCAGTCCGCGATCGGCGCCGGCGCGCCGCCGGCTTCGCGGTTGACGGAGGTCTCGCTCTGCGTCGCGGGCTGCTGCCAGGAGGAGACCGCGGCGGAGAAGACGAGCTGCGAGCGGCACTCGGTGGGCAGGGTGAGGAAGGCGGCCGGGGGGCTCGAGAGCGGCTCGCCGACCGAGCTCTTGCACCAGGCGAAGCCCGGTTCGGCCTCGTTCAGGCACCTGCCGCGCTCGCTGTTGTGGGAGGCGTCCCAGGGGACGCCCCAGAGGATCAGCTTCAGCGAGGCCGCCCGCAGGGCCTGGGGGACGTCTTCGGCCCGCAGGACCAGGTGGGCCCCTTCGGAGCCGGCGTCGATCTCCGCGTCGAAGACGAGCGGGCGCCCGAAGGGGGCGGCGCCGAGGCGGAGGGCCGAGCCCGCCGCCGGGTCGAGCTCGAAGAGGCCGAAGCGCCGCGTCTGCCCGGCGGCGCCGACCTCGGCCGTGCCGACTTGGGAGCGCTCCGGGCAGCTCTCGCCGGAGGCGCTCGCTTCGAAGGGCGAGGAGCGGGGCGCGCCGAAGTCCGCCGCCGAGCACAGCGTGGCGGTGACGGCCGGGTCGAGCAGCAGCCCCGGCGGCAGCGCGATGCGCAGGCTGCGCAGGTCGGCCTCCCCCCCGCTCTGGTCGAGGCCGGCGGTCAGATCGAGCGAGTAGGGATGCGAGCCGGCCTCCGTCGCGGCCGTGCCGTCGGCGGCGTAGGCGACGGCGTCGAAGCCGGCCGCGGCGGGCTCAAGGCTCGTGGCACCGGCTCCGGCGCCGGCGCCGACGGAGCCCCCCGGAGCCGGCGGAGCCGCGGCCGAGCCCGCGCCGCCGGCCGGCGCGGCGACGCTCGCCGAGGCGCGGGCGAGCCTGCGGTTGGAGCGCCGGCAGCGCTTCAGGGCGCGGCGGGCGCCGCGGGCCCGCTTCGCCAGCTTCGCGGCCGCGGCGCGGCTGCGCCTGCGGGCGCGGCGCGAGGCGCGGCGCAGCCTGCGCGCCAGGCGGGCGCGCGGCCGGCAGCTGTGCGGCGAGCGGAGGTAGCGCACCTTTGGGTTGCCGAGGCCGGGCAGGCGGGTCGTCAGGGTCGGGTCGACCGGTTCCGGGGGCAGCGCCTGGCAGGCGTCGCCCTCGCAGGCGACTCCCCCCGGCGGCCGCGCCGGGGAGCCGATCGGCACGGTCGGGAAGAGCCCGCCGCTGCCCGGCGGCAGCGGCGGGATCGTCGGCGCGAGCGGCGCCGAGCCGGTCGCGGCGCCCGGCGGATAGGCGTAGACGCCGCCGAGGTGGGTGTTGCCCGAGGTGACGTAGACGCGGCCCTGGGTGGCGGTGGCGGAGTTGTCGACGGCGATCCCGCTGGGGGCGCCGTCGACGACGTCGTAGGCGAGGTGGCCGAGGTAGTCGCCGGCGGCGCTGAAGACGTAGACCCGGGCTCGCGGCTGCTCGGCGTGGGCGGGCTGGGTGTCGTCGACGACGTAGAGGTCGCCCGTCGTGCGATCGACCGCGAGCGAGGCGTCGCGCAGCGAGGCGAATCCCCCCGCCGGCGTCGCGGACCCGTCGATCGTCGCGCTGGGTTCGTCGGGGAAGCCGACCGGGTCGGAGGGGTCGTAGACCTTGACCGCGTCCCCGGCGGCGTCGGCGACGTAGATCCGGCCCGAAGCCGAGACGGCGACGCCGTAGCCGTCGCCGAGGCTCCCGACGCCGATCTGGCGCAGCAGCGAGCCGCCTGCGTCGTACTCGGATATGTGGGTGCGTTCGTCGACGAAGACGTGGTCCGTGGCCGGGTCGACGGCGACGCCGGTGGAGGGCCCCGGGGACAGCTGCCCCGCCGGGGAGTAGGCGATGCCCGCTTCCGGCGGGTAGGCCGAGGGGTGAAATTTCTCGACCGCGCCGTGGAAGGAGGCGACGTAGAGGTTGCCGCCGGAGTCGACGGCGAGGGCGCAGGGATCGGCGGCCGAAAGCCCGCCGATGTAGCCGCGGTCGCCGTAGACGGGAGGGGTGGCGTAGTCGGCGCCGCCGTCGTAGACGTCGACGCGGTCGTGGTAGTGGTCGGCGAGGTAGAAGTCGCCGGCCGAGTCGACGGCCACGCCGCAGGGGCCGTCGAGGTAGCCGTTGGGGGGCGGGATCGGCGGGGCTTCCGGTCGCGGCTGGGGAGAGAAGGCGAAGAGCGGGGCGGGGGCCGCGGCCCGTGCAGGGGTCGCGGCCGGCGCGAGCGAGGCGATCAGGGCGAGCGCGGCGACGGCGCCGATCGCGCCCCGGCGGCCGGCGCCCGTCATCGATGCGGCTTGCGGCCGTGCCCGTGCCGCCCGTGCCTGCGGTGGTGCCCGTGGCGCCTGTGCTCGGCCGGCTTGCAGCTCGTGCGCACCCGCGGGCGCAGGCGGGCCGCCGCGTTGTTGTGGGCGACCGCCACCGCCAGGGCGCGGTAGCGGTGCGCGCA
>Ga0210120_1000253_pt1 | contig 12676 bp, 11 predicted proteins | sample Goodyear_PhragA__FD_184868 | JGI IMG/M metagenome (GOLD analysis project Ga0210120, IMG submission 184868) | Wetland microbial communities from San Francisco Bay, California, USA, that impact long-term carbon sequestration - Goodyear_PhragA_D2... | ecosystem: Environmental > Aquatic > Marine >... | reverse complement strand
CCGTGCCAGATCCCAGGCAAGACCTCGCGGTGGGCGGGCCGGTCCTGGAGAGGGCCATGCGCTGGTTGATGTTGCTCGCCATCCGGATCCTGCGGCTGCCCTTCCGCCTGCTCACCTATCCCCTCACGCAGCTGCGCCACGAGGTGGTGTCGCTTCGCGCGGCCGCGGTGGAGTCGCTGGCCTACGTCGGCGTCGAGCTTCGCCGCCTCGGCGACCTGGTCGAGCGCGGCGGGTCCGAGGCCGCCGGAGCGCCCGCCAACGGGGCCGGGACCTCGGTGATCGAGGTCCCGTTCGCATTTCGGTCGCTGGGCGAGGTCGACGCGCCGGGCCCGGTGCTCCTGGTCGGTCCGCGCGGGCGGGAGATTGCCCGCTCGCTGTCATCGCTCGGATACGAGGTGGTGCAGGTCGACGGCCGGCTGGAGGATTGGGACGCCGCCGGCCGACGTTTCCCGGCGATCCTCCACCTGGGACGCCCGGCGCAGCCGGCCGGCGATGAGCTCGCGCGAATCCGCGATCTGCTCGTCGACGGCGGGGTGCTCGTGATGAGCGTCGCGTTTGGCATCTCCGGTGCGAACGGCTCACCGAACGGCTACGACGGCGACGCCCTCGACGAGCAGCTCGCCGATTGGAAGATCGCCGATCGCATGGTGGTCGCGAGCACGGCCGGTCGGGGCTGGGTGCCCGTTCAGAACGGCTCCACCCCGGAATCCGGGGTCGCCTTGGTCGCAGCCAGGCGCTCAGCCTCCTGATCCGATGAGCCTGCCGGCGCGCAGCGTCTGGATCGATGTCCAGGGCTGTCAGAACACCGCGAACTTCGAGCGGGGGATCGCGCGGCAGGCCGCCGAGTCGACCGAGGCGCTGCTGCGGGTCGCGCCCGAGGTCATTCACACCGTCGGGCTCACGCCCCTGCTCCCCGTCCCGTCATCCCTCGACTTCCTGCACGGGAGCGGCCTGCTGGGCTGGGTGAGCGGCAGGGGGTCCGAGCCCGATCCGCAGCCCTCCATCTATCACGTCACCTCGCCCTTCGAGGGACCCTCGCCGAGGGTGACCCTCGAGGAGCAGTGGCCGCACTGGGCCCGCCGCTCCGGCGTTCGCCTGGTGATCACCCTGCACGACCTGATCCCGCTGCTCTTCCCCGAGCACTACATCGGTCCCGATCCGCTCGTCAACTCACCGTGGATGGCGCGCCTGGGGATCGTGCGCGCGGCCGATCACATCCTCGCCGTCTCGCAGTCCTCGGCCGCGGACGCGGTCGAGCACCTCGAGTTCGATGAGAACCGGATCACGGTGATCGATGCCGGCACGTCGACCCGGATCGCGGCGATGGTCGGCTCGCGGGAGGAGGCGGCGAAGATCGTCAGGCGAAGGCTCCCCGGCCTGCGGGACGGATTCCTGTTCTACGTCGGGGGCGCGGACTGGCGCAAGAACGTGAGGGGACTGATCGAGGCCTATGGCCGGCTCCCGGATCGGCTCCGCGATCGGCACCAGCTCGTCATCACCTACAAGCTCGACCACCGGGGCCGAGACGCGCTCGAGGACTTCGCGGGGCGGCAGGGCATCCGCCCCGGCCAGCTGCTGCTCACCGGCTTCGTGCCGGACCGCGAGCTCTCCGCCCTGTACAGAGCCTGCGGGCTGTTCGTGTTCCCCTCCCTCTACGAGGGCGCGGGCCTGCCGATCCTGGAGGCGATGGCATGTGGCGCGCCGGTCGTCGGCAGCAACATCTCCTCCGTCCCCGAGATCCTCGGCGATCCGAGCGCGGCGTTCGACCCGGCAGATCCCGCGGACATCGCGGCCTGCATCGAGCGCACCCTGCAGAGCGAGGCGGCGCTGGAGCGCCTGCGACTGCTCTCCGCGGATCGCGCCGGCCATTTCACCTGGGATCGCGTCGCCAACAAGGCGATCGAGGGGTATGAGCGAGCGCTGAGCGCGCCGGGGCATCGGGACACCCCGCCTCGCCGGAGGAAGCGGCTGGCGGTCTTCACGCCATGGCCCCCCGACGCATCCCCCGCGGCGCTCTACAGCCGCCGGCTCGTCGAGCGCCTCGCCGACCATGCCGAGGTCGACGTGATCGTGGCCGAGCGGCCCTCGGATCGACCCTACGACCGCTCGCTGGAGCCGCGGGTCAAGCTGTGGCCGGCCGGAGACTTCGACTGGGCGCACGAGCTCCGGGACTTCGATCGCATCCTCTACGTGCTCGGCGACGCGCCGATCTATCGCCACGCGATCGAGGGGCTGATCAGCCGCCCCGGGGCGGTGATCGCCCACGACGTCCGGTTCGCCCGGCTCTACGAGTCCATGAAGCCGGAGTTCTGGGAGAACCCGACCTGGATGGGCGAGCGGCTCTACGAGATGTACGGCGAGCGCATCCCGGGCGCGGACCTGCGGCACTCGCAGGACGATCCCGAGGTCCAGGCGCGATTCGGCGTCTACATGAGCCAGGAGGTCCAGTCCCACGCGGAGAAGGTCCTCGTCCACTCTCGCTACGCGGCCGACGTCTTGCGGATGGATCGGCTGCCGGGTGAGCTGGGCGCCGAGACGGTCGTCGTCAACCGGGGGATCCCCGACGTGGCCCTCCGCCGGACCGGCGATCCGACCCCGGGGGGGCCCACCGTGATCTCCCACGGCGCAGGCGAGCGGCCCGAGGCGATCGACCTCCTGCTGCACGGCTTCGCCACGCTGGCCGCCGGGCGGCCCGAGGCGAGGCTGGTGTTGCTCGGGCACCCGGAGAAGGCGGCCGAGCGGCGGCTGCACGAGACTGCGTCCAACCTGGGGATCCGCGAGGCGATCGAGCTGCGAGGCCCCATGGAGGAGACCGACTACTGGCGCGCCCTCGGGGAGGCCGACGTGGCGGTCCAGCTCAGGACCAGCTCGGACGGCGAGGCGTCCGGATCGGTCTGCGACTGCCTGGCGGCCCGCGTCCCGACCATCGTCTCGGCGGTCGGCTGGATGGAGGAGCTGCCCGGCCCGGCCGTCCTGCATCTGCCTCGTGACAGTGCACCCTCCGCCCTCGCCGAGCGGATCGAGGAGGTCCTGGACGATTCCGCGCTGCGCGAGCGGATCAGGACCGCCCAGGACGAATACGCGGAGGCGAACTCCTACGAGCGAGTCGCCGAGCGCTACGCGGAGCTGCTCGAGCTCTGAGCCCCGGGGTCGCCTAGCCCGGCGTACGGGCCGGGTCGGAGAGCGCGTCGAAGGCGGCGGTGCTGATGGCATCGAGCGACCAGGTGTGGTCGACCAGCACCGTGCGGTAGTCCATGATCCCCTCCTGGGTGCCGCCGCGGCCGTGGAAGTCTCCTCCGGCGACCGTCAGCTCGGAGACGTGGTTGACCGCGTCCATGCGCTCTCCCCCGGCATCGGCGCGCAGGTCGACGTAGTACTGGCCGGCGGGCAGCGGGCAGCGGTGCACGGTGCAGCGCAGCTCGCCCTGCTCCGGGATCTCGGTGAAGGTCGTGCCGGTCGCCGCGGTGTCGAGGTCCACCAGCGGCGTCTGGTCGCTCAGGGTGAGGATCGTCAGGTTGAAGCGGGAGCCCCGCAGGGCCTCCTGGGTGTGCTTCTCGAAGCTCAGCACCATGTCGAAGTCCTCGCCGGTGATGGGGCTGTCGATCACCTGCCCCTCTCTCTCCAGCCGGAAGTCCACGAAGCGGATCTTGCCGTTGCCGTGTCGCCGGCGGTCTCTGAGCCCTCGCTCGAGATCGGAGGTGACGTCGCCGACGTAGGCATCGATCACATCCCCGACCTTGCCGGCCGCGGAAACCCGGCCCTCTGAGAGCATGATCGCCCGGTCGCATAGGTTCACCACCGACGGGAGGTTGTGGCTGATGAAGACCACGGTTCGCCCCTCTCGCGACGCCGTCTCCATCCGGCCGAGGCACTTCCGCTGGAAGGCAAGGTCCCCGACCGAGAGCACCTCGTCGACGATCAGGATCTCCGGCTGCAGATGGGCGGCGACCGAGAAGGCGAGCCGCAGCTGCATGCCGCTGGAATAGCGTTTCACCGGGGTGTCGATGAAGGGCCCGATGTCGGCAAACTCGACGATCTCCTCGAAGCGGCTCTGGATCTCGCGCCGCTTCATGTCGAGGATCGCCCCGTTGAGGAAGACGTTCTCGCGGCCCGTCAGCTCCGGGTGGAAGCCGGTCCCGACCTCGAGGAGCGCCCCCACCCGCCCGTGCAGGCGCACCTCGCCCTTGGTCGGCGGGGTGATCCTGGAGAGAATCTTGAGCAACGTGCTCTTGCCCGCGCCGTTGTGGCCGATGATGCCGATCGTCTCCCCGCGCTTGACCTCGAAGTTGATGTCGCGCAGCGCCCAGAACTCCTGCGGCTTCTGGCGGCGCCCCATCGACTTGAAGCGCTCCGTGATGCGCTCGGTCATCAGCATGTAGCCGCCCTGGTCTCCGGTGATCTCGTAGCGCTTGCTGAGGTCGTTGACCTCGATGGCGTTGTCCCCTCTCATATGACGTCCGCGAAGAAGCGCTCGGCGCGCCGGAAGTAGAGGATCGCTCCCGTCAGCAGAAGGGCGGCGCTCCCGATCGAGATCAGGACCTTGGCGGCGCTCGGCGCCGGCTGGTCGAGCAGCGCCCAGCGCGTGCCGTCGAGGACGGAGGCCATGGGGTTGGCGTAATAGGCGTAAGACCAGAACTTGCCCGCCTGCTCACCCACCGTCGTTCCCGAATAGAGCACCGGGCTGACGAAGAACAGGATCTGGACCAGCATCGGGACCAGAACCTCGACGTCCCGGTACTTCACGTTGAGCGCCGCGAGCAGGGTCGCCATCCCGAAGGCGGTGACGACGCCGAGCAGCAGGAAGGCGGGAACGAGATAGACCGTGGAGGCGATCGAGACCCCGTAGGCAAGGGTGACGACGACGACCACCACCAGTGCGATCGCGAGGTCGATGATCAGCCCGAGCGCCTTGGAGATGGGCAGCGCCAGGCGGGGGAAGTAGACCTTCGAGATCAGGTCCGCATCCAGCACCAGGCTCGCTGCCCCCGCGGTGATCGCCTGCGAGGTGAACTGCCACGGGACGATGCCGGCGACCGCAAAGACCGGATACGGGACGTCGCCGGGGATGTTCACCTTCAGCACCAGCCCGAAGAACAGCGCGAAGACGAAGGCGAAGACAAGCGGTTGGAAGATCGCCCAGCTGATCCCGAAGACACTCTGCTTGTAGCGGATCTGGAGCTCGCGCTTCGTCAGGAAGTAGATCAGCTCCCGGTGGGCCCAGAGCTCGCCCAGCCGCAGGGCGCTCCAGCGCCCCGGCGGGGTGATGACGAGCTCCGGGTACTCCACGGCCTGCGCCTGCGTGTCCGCCGTCGGCATGTGCCTAAAGCTAGCGTCACGGCTAGTTTCCGTGCCATGACCGATGCAGCCACCGTCGGCGTGGTGATCACGACCTATAACCGGGGCCCCGAATATCTCCCTGTCCTGCTGCGTTCCCTCGCGGCGCAGAGCTATCGGGACCACGAGGTCACGGTCGTCGTCGACGGTGCCGATGCGGAGGTGCTGGCCTATCTCGATCGTGAGTGGCCGCAGGTGAAGGTCGTCTCCACCCCCGAGCCGCGGGGTTATGCCGCCGTCGCGGCGCTGGGCGTCTCCTCGAGCCGGGGGCGCTACCTGGCGATGCTCAACGACGACGTCGAGCTCGAGCCGCGGTGGCTCGAGTTGCTGGTGGCGGAGCTGGAGCGCGATCCGGGACTCGGATTCGTGACCGGCAAGACCCTCCTCTACGACGAGCGCGACGTGATCAACGAGACGAAGCAGGACCTCCACACGTGCGGGAGGTTCGTGCCGTGCGGCCTGCTCGAGCGAGACGAGGGGCAGTGGGACCGGCGGCTTCCGTGCGTGATCGTCTCGGCGTCGACCGCGCTGTACCGCCGCGACGCGGTCGAGGCGGCGGACGGCTTCGACGAGGACTACTTCATGTACTGCGAGGATGCGGACCTCTGCCTGAGGATGGCCCTGCTCGGCTACTCGGGGCTCTACGTCCCCGAGGCCCGCGCCTACCATGCGTGGGCCGCGTCGATCGGTCGCGTGTCGGATAGCTCGCGTTACTACTCGGTTCGCAACGGCATGACCACGATGCTCAAGGACCTGCCCGGCACCCTGCTGATCAGGAGCCTGCCAAAGCTGATCCTGTACCAGGGCCACAACCTGGCGGCGGCTCGGGGCGACCGTCGTCCCGTGTTCCGCGCCTGGGGATCATTCCTGAGAAATGCCCCTTCGACGCTGCGGAAGCGACGCGTGGTGATGCGCCGGCGCACGATCCCGACCCGGGAGTTCGAGTCCCTGCTGATTGCCGAATACCCGGTGCCCACCGGGCTCACCCCGCGACAGCTCGCGGGGTGGTTCTGGCATCGGGTCATCGGGCGGTTGCTGCGGTTCGGCGGGGACCTGCTCGAGCATGTCCCGGCTGCGATCCGCCCTCGAATTCGTGGAAGGGACAGGGGCTAGTGCCCCGCCCAGAAACGTTTCACCGGAAATGACTGGCCCAGATCACCACCAGGCTTCTGGCTGCGTCATTTCCTGGCGAACGTTCCCGGACGGGGCACTAGAGCGCCGCCAGGGTCGCTCTAGACTGGCGCCGGATGGCGACCGAGACCCAGCTGCAGACCCCGGTCGCGTTCGTCATCTTCAAGCGACCGGACCGGACCGAGCGCGTCTTCGAGCAGATCCGGCGCGCCCAGCCGCGTCGCCTCTTCCTGATTGCCGACGGGCCTCACGAGGGAAACGCCGAGGACCAGCGGGGCTGCGAGCAGGCCCGTGCGGTCGTCGACGCGATCGACTGGCCGTGCGATGTCACCCGCGACTTCGCCGGTTCCAACATCGGCCTCAGGCGCCGGATCCCGTCCGGGATCGACCGGGTGCTCCGTGAGGTCGACCGCGCGATCATCCTCGAGGACGACTGCCTCACGCACCCGACGTTCTTTCGCTATTGCGACGAGCTGCTCGAGCGATATGCCGAGGACGAGCGGATCATGCACGTCGCGGGCAGCCAGCTCCTGCGCCCGCCGCCGACGGGAAGCGCGAGCTACCACTTCTCGCGCTACGTCCACATCTGGGGATGGGCGACGTGGCGGCGTGCCTGGCGGCATTACGACGTCGAGCTCAGGGAATGGCATGAGCTGGACCCCGGAAGCCGTGAGGAGCGCCTTCGCAGCATGTTCACTGAGGAGTCCGAGCGCCGCCACTGGCGCTACGTCTGGGACAACTCCAGCGAGATCGAGAACTGGGATGCGCAGTGGTCCTATGCATGTCTCGCCCGAGAGGGCCTCGCCATAAACCCAAATGCCAATCTCGTCTCGAACATCGGCTTTGGCGGAGATGCGACCAATGCGACGCAGGACCCGCTGGGCATCGCGGCGCGTCCCCTGGAGGGGATCCGATTCCCACTCACGCATCCGGATTCGACCGCGCGCGACGCTGACGCTGACGCTGCGGCGTCCCTCTTCTTCCGCCGTGACGACCCGGAACTGGCCGAGCCACTCCGCCGTCGTGTCTGGGCCGCCACCCTGCGAGCGGGCGGGCGTGCCCTCGACTTCGTGCCTGCGCCGATTCGCCCGCGGGTCCGGCACCGCGACCGAAAGGGGCCGAGGGAGTCGGCGTAGATCTACCGCTGGGCGAGGGCGTCGAGGTCCTCGCGAACCATCATCTCGACGACCTCCTCGAAGGAGACCTGCGGCTCCCAGCCGAGCCTCTCCCCGGCCTTGGCAGGGTCCGCCACCAGCTCCTCGATATCGGCGGGGCGCGCCAGCTCCGGGTCGATTCGGACATGGTCGTCGGCCTTCAGGTCGACGCAGGCGAATGCCGCATCGACGAGATCCCGCACGGAGTGCGAGACCCCCGTCCCGATCACGTAGTCGTCGGCGTCGTCCTGCTGGAGGATCAGCCACATCGCCTCGACGTACTCCTTGGCGTATCCCCAGTCGCGTCGCACGTCCAGGTTCCCGAGGACGAGCTCGTCGCTCAGGCCCAGCTTGATCGACGCGACGCCGCGGCTGATCCGCCGGGTGACGAACGCCTCCCCACGGCGGGGCGACTCGTGGTTGAAGAGGATCCCGGAGCTGGCGTGGAGCCCGAAGCTCTCCCGGTAGTTGACCGTGATGAAGTGGCCGTAGACCTTCGCCACACCGTAGGGGCTGCGGGGGTAGAAGGGCGTGCGCTCGGTCTGGGGGGTCTCCCGCGCCCGGCCGAACATCTCCGAGGAGGACGCCTGGTAGAAGCGCGCCTCCGGGCAGACCTGGCGGATCCCCTCGAGTATGCGGGTGACGCCGATGGCGGTGTACTCGGCGGTGGCCACCGCGAGCTTCCAGGACTCCGCGACCGAGGACATCGCCGCCAGGTTGTAGATCTCGTCGGGAGCGCTCCCCCTCAGGACCCCGATGAGGGAGTGCTCGTCGAGCAGGTCGCCCGGATAGAGGGTGATCCGGTCGAGGATGGGCTCCAGGCGATCGAAGCGCCGGTCGGTCGAGCCGTGCACGAGCCCGTGGACCTCGTAGCCCTTCTCGAGCAGCAGCTCGGCCAGGTAGCTCCCGTCCTGGCCGCTGATTCCCGTGATCAGGGCGCGCTTCACAGGGGCAGCGGCTCCATCGGCTCGAGAGACATCTCCAGGGCTCGCTCGTACCCCTCGATCGTTCGCTTCGCGACCCGCTCCCAGGTGTAGAGCGCGGCTCGCTGATGGGAGCGCTCGCGGAGCGCGTCGAGCAGCGCCGGGTCCTCGAGGATCTCGCGGATGCAGCGCGCGATGTCGGCCGGGTCCTCGGGGTCGAAGGTGGCTCGCATGTCCCCGAGCAGCTCGGGCATCGCGGAGACCCCGCTGGCGGCGACCGGTGCTCCGCAGGTCATCGCCTCCAGGATCGGGAGCCCGGCTCCCTCGTACAGGGACGGGAAGACGAACAGCTCCCAGGCCCTGTAGAGCGCCGCCAGCTCGCGGTCCGCGACGAACCCGGTCAGCAGGAAGTTGCGCGGCTCGATCCCGAGCTTGCGCGCGAACGCCCGCAGGTTGAAGCGGCGCAGGAAGGCGAGGTTGCAGGCGATGACGAGCTGGTGGGCGTCTCGCAGAGGCGGCGGCAGCTCGGCGTACCCGCGGATCGCTCCCTCGAGGTTCTTGCGGAAGTCGGTTCCGCCGATGTAGAGCAGGAAGCCGGGCCGCACCTTGGGCTGCGCCTCGCTCAGGATCGACTCAGCCTCGGCGCGGGAGGAGACGAGCTTCGAGAAATGGTCCGAGACACCGGAGTCGATCACGGTGATGCGCTCCTCGGGTACGCGCAGATGCTCCATCGCGTCGTCGGCGGTCTGCTGGGAGATCGTCAGAACCTGATGCGCGGAGCGCATCAGGCCGAGCCGGGCGATCCATGCGGTCGCCCAGTAGCCCCAGTCGGCGTTGTACTGGTCGCGCATGATCAGCGGGATCAGGTCGTAGAGCGTCACCACGAGCCGCGAGCGCTCTCGGCTCCAGGCGGGCCAGACGTCGTCGAGCTCGAAATCCGCCTCGAACGGCGACATCACGTGGTAGATGCCGGGGGCCTGTCCCGAGGGACCATGGTCCTTGTCGTGCCAGGCGACCTTGCCCGAGTCGAGCAGGGCGCCGCCCGACTCCGGCAGCGGAACCTCGTCGCTCAGGCCGATCCAGCCGATCAGCTCGGGCGCGATCTCGAGCAGCGCGCGGGAGTGCTCGGCGACGTAGCGGGCGATTCCGCGCTCGGCGTGACCGATGCTCTGGGTCCCACGGGCATCAAGCCAGACGGACCCTGGGTCGAGCGTCATCAGATGACCGACTCCGGATCCCCGCACGCCCGGATGACGCGCCTGGCGCTTCGCAGCTCTGCGTCCTCGGGCTCGCCTTTGGCACCACCAAAGGCTTCGCCCTGCGTCCTTGATCTGCTCGGCCAGGCGCGCCCCCGGTCGCCCGCGGATCCGAACTCGATCATCTAGCCGGCGTGGGGGCGAGCGGCGATCTCGTCGGACTCCGCGATGGGCGCGGCGCGGCCCTGCCGCTCGATCAGCCCCCGGAGCTCCGCAAGCTCTCGCTCGATCGCGGCGAGCCGCTCGTCGAGCGCCCGCACCTCGCTGCCCAGGTAGGTGGTCGACTCCACGGACGCCGACCCCAGCCGCTGGGTCTGGCGTCGCAGATCGCCGAGCTGGTCGTGGAAGACCATTTGGAAGAGGCTGCCCGCGACGCGGCGCAGCGCCGACAGCACCCTCGCGAGCGCGCGCCTGAGCGCGAAGCCGTCGTGCTTGTCGGGAGAGGGGCTGTCCACGTTGATCGGAAAGCTCCTGCGCTCAGGCAGGGGGCGGGGCCGCCAGAAGGATACGGTCTTCCTCTGACAGCGACCGTTGCCCGATTCGGCGGTAGTGGGCGCGAAAGAGCCTCGCCGTGCGGTCGAAGCTGAAGAGCGCGGCCCGCTCGCCGCCACGCTCCCGCAACGTGTCTCGGAGCCCCTCGTCCCGCCAGAGCCAAAGCACCTGCCGGGCCATCTCGCCGGTGTCCTCCGGGTCGAACATCAACCCGGCGTCGCCGACCACGTCGGGAAGGCCGGTCGCCGTCGAGGATGCCACCGGGAGGCCGGCGTCGAACGCCTCGCAGATCGGCAGCCCCCAGCCCTCGAACCGGCTCGGGAAGACCAGCCCCGTCGCGAGCTCGTAGAGACAGCGGAGCTCAAGGGGGGTGACGAAGCCCGGGAACCGGGTGAGCGACTCGAGGCCGAGCCCGCGGACGAGGTCCTGGATCTGCCGGTGGTGCTCGGTTTGCCTGCCGGGGCAGACCAGGGGGATGCTCACCCCGTCCTCGTCGCGGATCGAGGCGAGCGCCTGCAGCAGCCGCTCATGGTTCTTGTGGGGCCAGGTCTGCGCCGGATAGAGCAGGAACGACTCCGGCAGCGTCAGTCGCGAGCGCACCTCCTCCAGGTCCCGGTCGGTGGGAGACGGGTAATCGCGCAGCACCGATCCGCCGGGGACGACGGTGACCTTCTCGGGCGGCAGGTCGTAGTTCGCGACGAAGTCTCGTTTCCCCCACGAGGTCATCGCCACCACCATCGTGGCCCGGTCGCAGTGAGTTCGGTAGACCCGCTCGCGCCTCGCTCGCACCCAGGGGCTGAAGAGCTCGGGCAGGTGCAGGTGCTGTAGATCGTGCGGCTGGTAGATGCTGGGGACGTCCGTGGTGAACGCGTCCTGAAACGGAAAGTGGACGACTTCGGCGCCCGCTCGCTCGACAGTCCCGTCGGAGGGCCGAACGGCGAACGAGAGACCGACGCCCGGCAGGCGCTCCATCAGTCCCCGGGCCACGGCTCGCGAGCGCCGGGAGGGGTAGCCGCGGTGGGGATGCAGGACGCGGCACGGGCCGCCGAGGTACGGACGGAGCCACTCGTCGTGCTCCGGAAGGGTGAGGAAGAGGTACTCCTCGTCGCCGTCTCCGAGCCTGGCGAGCCCGGCGGCGAGCCCGATCACAACTTGCTCGACGCCGCCGAAGCGCCCCTCGCCAAGCCGGGCGTCGATGCAGACGCGCAGGGGGCTGCCGGGGTCCGGCTGAGGCGGGCTTGCCATCGCGGCGAGAGTAATCCGCCAGGTACCCTCATGCCTCGATGGCCGACGCCACCCCAGACCCCCGGTTCTGGTCCGGCAAGCAAGTCGTGGTGACCGGCGGCGCCGGCTTCCTGGGCCGGCCGACGGTCGCGATGCTCGGTGACCTCGGCGCCGAGGTGCGGATCACGCGATCCGCAGACCACGACCTCCGCGATCGCGAGGCGTGTTTCGCGGCGCTGGATGGCGCCCAGGTGGTCATTCACCTGGCCGCGAACGTGGGCGGCATCGGCTACAACCGCCGCAACCCGGGCCCGCTCGCCCACGACAACCTCGCCATGGGGCTGAACGTCTTCGAGGCGAGTCGCGAGCTGAGCGTCGAGAAGCTCGTGGCGGCGTGCTCGGTCTGCGCCTATCCGAAGTTCACCCCTGTCCCCTTCGAGGAGGAGAACATCTGGGACGGCTACCCGGAGGAGTCGAACGCCCCCTACGGCCTGGCGAAGAAGATGCTGCTGGTGCTCAGCGACTCGTACCGCCGCCAGTACCGCCTCGATTCCTGCGCCCCGGTGATGGCCAACCTCTACGGGCCGGGGGACAACTTCGACCTCGAGGACTCCCACGTGATCGCGGCGATGATCCACAAGTACGTGCTGGCGGCCGACCGCGGCGACCCCGAGGTCGTCCTCTGGGGGACAGGGAAGCCGTCGCGCGAGTTTCTCTATGTCGACGACGCCGCCCGGGCGTTGATCCTCTGCGCGGAGCGACTGGGGACGTCGGAGCCGGTCAACATCGGAACGGGCAGGGAGACGAGCATCCGTGAGCTGGCGGAGACGATCTCGGGACTGGCCGGCTTTGAAGGGAAGTCTGCGTGGGACGAGAGCCGGCCGGACGGCCAGCCGAAGCGCTATCTCGATGTGAGCAGGGCCCTCGAGCTGATCGGCTTCGAGGCGGAGACGCCGCTGGCGGATGGACTGAAGCGGACGATCGAGTCGTTCCGCGCCGCCGACCTGGCGGCCGCCGGCTCGTCGGCCTGAGCGACCTCGAGGCTTACGCAATTTCGTCGTAGCGGCCGTCCACCGGCTCCGGCAACATGCCCGCCGGATCGGATGCTGATGGGGAGAGGGAAACTCGCGCTGTTCGTTGTGCTGGTCTGCCTGGGTGCCGG
>Ga0210120_1000252_pt1 | contig 12701 bp, 14 predicted proteins | sample Goodyear_PhragA__FD_184868 | JGI IMG/M metagenome (GOLD analysis project Ga0210120, IMG submission 184868) | Wetland microbial communities from San Francisco Bay, California, USA, that impact long-term carbon sequestration - Goodyear_PhragA_D2... | ecosystem: Environmental > Aquatic > Marine >... | reverse complement strand
GCCGCTCGATCCGGCAAGCTGTCGAGATATTTGCGTGTCCGCTGGTTCTGCGCGTCGGACCACGCCCTTACCTGCGAGTCCTCATCGGTTTCCAGCCATTGGTAAGGATCTTCCACGGTCACGCCGTGGTATTCCGTGGAGACAGGTTTCTTTGGAGTGTCGGGCGTGTGTTCGGCTAAAATTGCACTGCTGAGCGCAAGCACACTGGCCGCTGCGACTAGATACTGAAAAATATTCGTTCTCATGAGGATGAGAAAAAGACCGTGCGCGATACCTACAATACCGGTTTGCTAACGCTTTACCGTAGCAGCTGACGCCGTGGAACTCGGCGCGTACTTTGGATCTTTTACCTGTTTGCGGATTGCGGCGTACAATTTCTTTATGGCCGTCAGGCTGGCGTGATTGGCGATGAATGCCGGGATAACACCACCGGTGTCAGAGTAAATGGAATATGTGGCGCGTGTTTTTGTTGGTCCATCCGGCTCAAGCAACCAGGTGCCATTGCAAACCTTTATGCGCACGATTCCTTTTTGTTCGGCGGGTCCCATTTCGTTCGCCGTCTCCCATTGACTTAGATATGTAAGTCCTTTGGGGCCGGGCCACGACTTTTTTGAGACGCGCAGCGTGTAGTCGCGGTCCTCACAAATCTTCGGTGAGATCCGTTGATAACCGATCACCGAGTCGCCTTCGTTTTTTATAAGCCGGCATTCCAATGTGTAAGGCATGAACTTTGGGTAATTCTCGAAGTCATCGATGACAGCGTGCACGGCACAGGCAGGAGCATCGATAGGACCGGTTGCCTTGAATTCCTTCAGGCCCGAATCCGGGTGCGGCCGGCTGTAGATGATGACCTCTTTCGTGTCGGCTGCGATTGTCCAGCCATCTTTCGGCTTGACCGCGCTGGAGAAGTCGCCGGCAAATATGTTCGACCCGGAAAAGAGCAGGATCGAACCCAACGCGGGGACGACGCGGCAGAGCATTCGGCGATGATACACGCTTTCCCCTGTTTGATCATGTTTTCTTTGAGGATCATTCGTTGATACGCGTTTGGAGCAGAGAGCCGTCAAAGGCAAAAATGCGAATGCCGCGCGACTTGTTAAAAAGGTTAAAAAGGTTACAGGAGTTACAAAATCCGGGCGCGTTGTGATGATTGTAAACGCTTCAACGATTCGACCCGGCGAAGCCATGAGCCCGCAACCTACTATCCTGATCGTCGATGACGAAAAGCATACCCGTGACGGGTTGCGCCGTTTACTCGAGAACGATTACGACGTGTACGTCGCCGCGGACATCCCCGGCGCGATGGACGTGCTCGAGCGCGAGCAGGTCGAGCTGCTCCTCACGGATCTTCGCCTCGCCAATGAAGACGGAATGGTCCTGATCGATCGTGCACTAAAAATGCCGCGTACTCCGGTCTGCATCATGATGACTGCATACGGCTCGGTTGACCTGGCCGTGGAGGCGATGAAACGCGGCGCCTACGATTTTGTCACCAAACCGCTGAATCTCGACAAGGTCGAACTGCTGATCGCGCGCGCGGTGCAAAGCCGCAAACTCGAGCAGGAGAATCGCGCGCTGCGCGAACAAGTAGACGAACGCTACGGACTCGAAAACATCTGGGGCGATTCGTCGGCGTTGCATGAGGTGCTCGAGACGATCAAACAAGTCGCGCCCTCCTCGGCCAATGTGCTGATCGAAGGCGAGAGCGGCACCGGCAAGGAGCTGGCCGCGCACGCCATCCATAACTTAAGCCGGCGCAACAAAGCGAAATTCGTTGCTGTGCATTGCGCTGCGCTTTCGCCACAGCTTCTCGAGAGCGAATTGTTTGGTCACGAAAAAGGCGCATTCACCGGCGCGCACGAACGCCGCATCGGCCGATTCGAGCAAGCGAACGGCGGCACGATTTTCCTCGACGAAATCGCAGAGATCGATCCAAGCACGCAGGTGAAATTGCTGCGTGTGATGAGCGAGGAGCGCGCGTTTGAACGCGTCGGCGGCAATCAACCGCTGCGCGCCGACGTGCGCCTGATCGCCGCAACGAACAAGAACCTCGAACAAATGGTGCGTGAAGGAAAATTTCGGGACGACCTTTACTTTCGCCTCAACGTCGTGCGAATTGTGATGCCGCCGTTGCGCGAGCGGAAAGAAGATATCCCGATTCTCGTTCGCGGGTTTCTGCGCCATTTTTGCAAGCAAAACGATAAACCGCTTCTCGAACTCGAGTCGGACGCGATGGACGCGCTGCTTGCGTACGATTGGCCCGGCAATATTCGCGAACTGCGGACCGCAATCGAGCATGGCGTCGTCATGACAACTGGAAAACAAATTACATTACGTGATCTACCCATGGGGGTGCGTCAGGCGGCAACAACCAAATTGCCCGGCGGCGTTTCACCAACTGCGGCGTTCGGGGAAAAAACAAGCCCGCTCGATCTGCACCAGACGGAGAGAAGATTAATTGCCCAGGCTCTCTCCGCGACGAACGGCAACGTGACCGCTGCTGCCAAAAAACTCGGTATCAGCCGCCGCACGCTTCATCGAAAGATCAACGAAATGAATCTGGCCAGATCGTCGTCGCAAACAACAGACCAACTGTAGGCTGAATCACGGATATCGTTTATCAATCCAAAACTTTCCCGTTTACGAATCGGCCGTAGAGCGTTTCAATTAGCGCGTGACGGAGCAGAAGAAGATTTTCGGAACAGACGGCGTGCGCGGCGTGGCGAACGTGGAGCCGGTTACGGCGGAGACGGCGCTGAAACTTGGCCGCGCTGCGGCTTATGTCTTCGCGCAAATGAATCCCCGCAGGACGCCTGACGGGGCCCGTCCCAAAATTGTGCTCGGCAAGGATACGCGTCTTTCCGGTTACATGTTGGAAAACGCGCTGGTCGCCGGAATCACTTCACTAGGCGTCGATGTGCTGGTCATTGGCCCGTTGCCGACGCCGGGGGTTGCGTACATCACGCGATCGCTCCGCGCAGATGCCGGGATCGTCCTTTCCGCTTCGCATAACGCTTACCAGGATAACGGCATCAAGTTTTTCCGACATGATGGGTACAAGCTCGATGATCAGATCGAGGAGAAAATCGAGAATCTCGTTTTCACCGGGGAAATTGATTCGATCCGGCCAACCGCCAACAACATTGGCCGGGCGACGCGTATCGATGATGCGCTCGGCCGTTACGTGGAATTCGCGAAGGCGAGTTTTCCCAAGGGACTTTCGCTTGAGGAAATGCGCGTGGCGGTGGATGTGGCAAACGGCGCTGCTTACAAATCAACCCCATGCGTCTTGCGCGAGCTGGGCGCGGACGTAGCTGTTGCTCACGACGAGCCCAACGGGATGAATATCAACGACAGTTGCGGCAGCATGCATCCCGAAGAGATCCGGCGCATCGTGGAGATCAGCGGCGCAGACGTCGGTATTACGCATGACGGCGATGCAGATCGCGTTCTGCTTTGCGACGAGGACGGCGAAATTGTCGACGGGGACGAAATCCTGGCGATTGCGGCCCTGGATCTTTTGGAATCCGGCCAACTGGAGCAAAACACTGTGGTAGCGACTGTGATGAGCAATTTCGGTTTGGATGAAACACTCGCGGCGCGCGGAGGCAAAGTAATCCGAGCGAAAGTCGGCGACCGTTATGTCATTGAAGAGATGGTGCGCCAGAAACTTAATCTCGGCGGGGAGCAAAGCGGACATGTCATTTTCCGTGACTTCACCACCACCGGCGATGGCATCATCACCGCACTCCAGATTTTGCGCATCATGCACAAAACCGGCCAGCCACTGAGCAAGCTTAAGACCTGTCTGCAAAAATATCCGCAGGCCCAGCGCAATTTAGCTGTGAAAGAAAAGCGTCCTCTGACGGAACTTGATTCTGTGATGAAGTTGGTGACAGAGGCCGAGAAAGAGTTGTCCGGCAAAGGCCGCGTGCTCCTGCGTTATTCTGGCACGGAGCCGACGATTCGTCTGCTGATCGAAGGACGCGAGTTTACCATGATTGATAAGCAGGCAGACCGAATTGCGGATGCGATTCAAAGCGTGATTGGAGCATAATGAAGCCTGTCATTCCGAACGAACTCGAGAATGGAGCGGCTGGGGAAGCCGCGACATGGACGGGCTGGCCGCAGGCTGAGCGAACGGGAAGTGAGCGAATCAAATCCCGACGCGAAAACGAAAAGCTGGTTCCGCGGGATCCCTCGACTGCGCTGTCGCTCCGCTCAGGATGACAGCCGTTTAAGTTATGACTTTGTCCCGGATCATCGAAGCGCTCCTGTTCAGCGCGCAAAAGCCGCTCTCCGTTCGTGAAATCACGGGTGCAGTGCGAGACGCAGAAGACGATCTGGCAAACAGTGCGCCTAACGAGTTTGCGCGTGTGAAAGATGCGGAAGTTTCCGCGGCGCTCGAACAACTAAAAGTGGAATACATTCAGCAGGAACGCGCATTTCAACTGATCGAAAAAGCAGAAGGCTGGCAGCTCGCCACCGATCCGGGCTTTGCGACCTGGGTGCGACAGCTTTTCCCCGCGCCGAAGCCGGCACGATTGAGCGCCCCTGCACTGGAAACTCTCGCGATCATCGCTTACCGCCAGCCAATCACGCGCGCCGACGTGGAAGCCGTGCGCGGCGTGAACATTGACGGCGTATTGCAAACATTGATGGAACGCGGCTTGGTCAGAATCGCCGGACGCGCCGAAATCCCCGGCCGGCCGCTCCTTTACGAAACGACACAATTTTTCCTAGATCACTTTGGCCTGCGCAACCTCGACGAATTGCCAAATGTCGAAGAACTGCGAAAACGAGATTTGCCTGCGGCACGACCATCTGTAGCCGCCGTCGGTGATGCCGCTCAGCCGGGGTCATCTGTCTCCGCTAAAGCTACCGCGGACACATCGACGCAAACACCAACTTCCGAATAGCGTGCGCGCCTTGGTTCCGGGGAGCACAGGCCGCCGGCCCTTAGTTCGCGGCAGCTTGCCGCGAACAAGCGATGTTCATACATTCCATATTCGAACATGCATTCGGCAAGCTGCCGAATGCGACAGGCTGGTAGCCTGTGCTCCCCGGAACGCAATGCGCCCGCGATATCTGATTGCAGTTCTTATCCTGTGCGCAACACCGGCTGCATTTGCTGCGATCCAGGTCGCGGATTGCGCACGTGCAGCAAAATATTCTGAGAGTAAACGTGGCAACGCGATGCTCGTTCTGCAAACCGGTCGGACCGTTTTTGAGCACTACGCCAATGGAGGGTCGGCGAGTCAACGATGGCCCATCTTCAGCGGTACAAAAAGCTTTTGGGGAATCGCCGCACTGGCGGCTGTTCACGATGGGCTGTTCAGACTCGACGACCCCGTGTCTGACACCATCACGGAATGGAAGACAGATTCTCGTAAATCACGGATCACCATCCGTCAGTTGCTAAACCAGAGCGACGGGATGGAGGGCGCGTCGCGTCTTCAACGTCCCACCATTCGAGACCGGAACACGATGGCCATTCAATTGCCTTTGCTTGCCAATCCCGGTACGGCTTTCATTTATGGTCCGAGTCATCTCCAGATTTTTTCCGAGCTGTTGCGCCGGAAATTGAGGAGGCGCAGCGTAATTGGTTACTTCGAAGCACACGTATCGAAGCGACTGGGACTTGATCATCTTAACTACAAAAAAGACGCGCGCGGTAATCCCCTGCCTGCAACCGGCTTTGAATTAACTGCGCGGGAATGGGCGCGATTGGGCGAGCTCATTGTGAGGAACGGCAAATACCATGGCCGCCAAATTGTGCCGGCAAATTTGTTGCGAGAAGCCTTTACAGGCTCGCAGGCAAATCCCGCATACGGACTCACATTCTGGTTAAATCAGGCGGCGCCAAATGGACGCGAGGCCGACATGGAACGACTGCTCGATTTGCCCTGGGAAAGCGCCGATTGGCGAAACGTCTGTTTTTGCCAGGATGCGCCTTCTGACATGGTGGTAGCGCTGGGCTCGCACTACGAACGCCTGTTCATTATCCCGTCGTTAAAAGCGATCATTGTCCGGCAAGGTTCGAGCGCCAACTTTTCCGATGCGCACTTTCTACGGTTGATACTGGGGCGATCTTCGTAACCCCAAAATGCTGTCTTTCCGAGTGAAGTCGAGGAATCCCGTGCGATAGTTTACGCTTCTGCCACGAGATCACTCGACTCCTCCCGCGGCTGCGGAATCGCTCGAGGCGACAATCGCTGTGAGCATTGTTTGACTTGCTCGTTGGTCTGGCAAACGATCAGCTGTTATGAATCAACGTTCAGAGGACGAGGAGGCGCTCACCAGGATTCAGCACGAATGGGCGGAAGCGCGGGTCAAAAGTGATAGTTCATACACGCGGCGGCTTGAGGCGGAAGATTGCACAATTGTCTGGCCGGACGGCAGAATCGTGAACAAAAGCGCCGACTTGCAGACGATGACCGGCGAGATCGTTTTCAGCGAATTCAAAATAGACAATATTCGGGTCCGTTTGTACGGCGACACCGCGGTGGTTGTGGGCGGAGGCACCATCAAGGCGCGGAAAGCAACACAAGATCTTCTCGACGGGAAATTTGTCTGGACCGACACATTTGTAAGACAAAGTGGCGCATGGAAGGTAGTTGCATCCCAGATAACTCCGGTCTTGGAAAAGTAAACGTCCCCCGTTATGCATAGTTGTTTATGAACAAATTTGCGATCGGTTGCGGCGTGCTCATAGCCATTCTGCTCTTCGTGGTTGTAGTCGCTGCGATCGCCATTGGCGGCAGTTACAATCGTCTCGTTCGCCTGCAACAGGCCGTCGATCAAAGCTGGGCGCAGGTCCAAAACGTCTATCAACGTCGCGCGGATCTGATCCCGAATCTCGTGAACACAGTGTCGGGAGCGGCCAATTTCGAGAAATCGACCCTCGTCGAAGTCACCAACGCGCGCGCCAGCGTCGGTCGTGTGCAGGCGCAAATCGATCCAAACAAAGCGCCGACAGACGCGGCCCAGTTGGCGAAATTTCAAGCGGCGCAAGGCGAACTCAGCAACGCGTTGTCGCGTTTATTGGTCGTGGTGGAGCGCTATCCAGATATCAAGGCCAACCAGAACTTTCTCAGTTTGCAGGCGCAATTGGAAGGAACCGAAAATCGAATCTCGGTTGAGCGCGGCAACTTCAACAAAACAGTGCAGGACTACAATGTGGCGGTACGCAGTTTCCCAACAAATTTGATTGCGGGGATGCTTGGTTTTCCGCAGAAACCATTTTTTGCTGCGCAACCGGGCGCGGAAAAGCCGCCTCCGGTGCAGTTTAATTTTAACTCGCCCGCCCCGGCGGCGCCGGCAGCAACGCCATAAACGCCGCGAATGATCGCGGACTCAGCAGGGAGCGCAAATTCCGGGGAGCGCACGCGGCTCGCGTGCTGGTTTTGGCGGCTCGCCAAAACAATCTTTCGGGTCTTCAAGGTTCACGAAAGCGGGCCGCTTTCGCCAGCATGCGACCCGCGTGCGCTCCGCGGAACGCTGCGTTCCGCTGTTGTGGGACTTTGCGTTGTCCTTATCTCGCACTCCTTCGCTGCGGAAGTGATCCCACCGAAACCGGAGCGCTACTTCAACGATTACGCCGGCGTCGTTTCAAAGGAAGCCGCTTCTCGCTTTAATGAGCAGCTCGCGCAATTCGAGCGGGATACTTCCGATCAAGTCGTGGTTGCTGTTTTTCAAAAAATGCAGACCGACTCCGACATTGCCGATTACACCCAGCGCATCGCGCAGTCGTGGGGCGTCGGCCAAAAAGAGCGTCGCAACGGCGCAGTGCTCTTTGTGTTCACACAGGACCGCAAAATGTTTATCCAGGTCGGGTACGGCTTGGAAGGAGCATTGCCGGATGCGACGGCATTCGACATCACCGAGCGTCACATCAAACCGCTTTTTCGGGCTGGCAATTATGAGGCTGGCCTCGCGACAGGAATCGACCTGATCTGCAAAGCGATCCGTGGCGAGTACAAAGGAACCGGAAAAACTGTGGCAGAACGACAGAGCGGCGGAGGATTTTCGGGTGTCTTGCCATTCATCATATTTATCATCGTTCTGATTGTTATTTCCCGGGTAATCCGAAAACTTGGCGGTTACGGCTATTCATCACGAGGGGGCGGCCCGATATTTATCCCGAGCGGAGGTGGTTGGTCGTCCGGTAGCGGCGGTAGCGGAGGAGGATTCAGCGGGTTTAGCGGTGGCGGCGGCAGTTTCGGTGGAGGCGGCGCGGGGTCGAGTTGGTAACAAATGCGCACGCGCGAATTCCTCAGCAAACTGGAGCACGACCGGATCATTGAAGCGATTCGCGAAGCGGAATCCATGACCTCGGGTGAGATCCGCGTTTTGATCCAGCGGGGCAACTTGAAGAGTGATCCCCTCGTTGCGGCACAGAGCAAGTTTCGTCGGCTCGCGATGCACAAGACGCGCGAGCGCAACGCGGTGCTGATTTTCGTCGCACCACGCGCGCACAAGTTTGCGGTGGTTGGCGACCGCGCGATCCACGAGATGTGTGGCGCTGAATTGTGGCAGCGAATTGTCGAAGGAATGCGGGCTCGTTTTCTAAACCAGAAGTTTAGCGAAGCACTTGTTGAAGCGGTTCACGATGTCGGCAGCGCCCTGGCCACTCATTTTCCGAAGAGATCGAGAGACGAAAACGAATTGCCGGATGACCTGATTGAGGAGTGACCGTCTTCCATTAACACCCGCCTTCAGGCAGGTGCCACATTGATTGCCGGTTGAGGGAGTGCGGATCAACAGCTGCTTGCAAAATGCCGGATCCACGCTTTATTCGGTCTTCGCAGCGAGTTTTTGAAAATACGCCGTTGGTCCCTGGGTCTTCGTCGCTGGACGTGAGACCGCACTCGCCAGGGGAAACCCGGTGAAGAAATTGCAGATTTAAGATTGTAGATTTTCGACTGTTAAGAGAGCCAAGGCGTCTTTCTCGTTTCAAATCGTAAATCGGCAATCGACAATCTGAAATTAATATATGCCTATTCGTTACGGTCGTTTTGAAATGCCGAAAACTCTTACGAAAGAAGAGAGCACGGCCACAGATACCTATGCAAAGTTTGCGGCCGAGCCGTTCGAGGCCGGCTATGGTCACACCATCGGTAACTCCCTCCGGCGCGTATTGCTTTCCTCACTCGAAGGTGCTGCGATCACCGCGGTGAAAATTACCGGGGCACAGCATGAATTCGCCACGCTGCCGGGAGTGGTCGAGGACGTGACCGACATCGTTCTCAATCTTAAGAAAGTGAAATTCAAGCTGGACGGTCAGGACCACGAGCCAAAGAAGCTGTTGCTCAACGTAAACAAAGAGGGCGAAGTCACTGCCGGCGAGATCCAGACCATTCAGGGGTTTGAGGTACTGAATCCAAAGCAGATGATCTGCACTCTGGATCGAAAACACAAATTCGATGCCGAGCTTGAGGTGCGCGTCGGCCGCGGATTTGCCACCGGAGAGGAAAACAAACGCCCGGATCAATCCATCGGGCTGATTCCCATCGACTCCATCTTTTCACCTGTTACGCGCGTGAAGTATGCGGTGGAAAACACCCGTGTCGGTCAGCGCACCGACTACGATAAACTTATCCTCGAAGTCTGGACAGATGGGCGCCTGACCCCGGATGATGCGTTGCTCCAGGCATCCGCCATTTTGCGACACCACCTCGATGTATTCGTGCATTATGACGAGGAAGTGATTGAATTCGATCAGACACCAGCGGGCGTGAGCGAGGAAAATCTGAAGCTCAAAAAGCTGCTGAACATGAGCGTGAACGAGATCGAACTGAGCGTGCGCGCGGCCAATTGCTTGAACAATGCAAATATCACCACTGTTGGTCAGCTAGCCCAAAAGACTGAGGCTGAAATGTTGAAGTATCGGAACTTCGGCAAGAAATCGCTTAACGAGATCAAGGACAAACTGCAACAGCTTCAGTTGGGCCTTGGGATGAAGTTCGAGCCGGGCTTGATCGAGTTGCCCGTGAGTGGCGAGAGCGCTGTGCCGAACGTTGTGCCTGCTGGCCAAGAGTAAAGACTGTGCCAAAATCGCCTTTCGCCTGATATGAGACATCAAAAGAAGACGATCAAGCTGGGGCGTACCGCTGAGCATCGACGGGCGTTACTCGCCAATCAGGTCTGCGCTCTAATCCAACATCAGCGAATCAGGACAACTTTGGCCAAGGCGAAAGCGGTTCGTCCGCTCGCCGAAAGAATGGTGACGCTCGGTAAGAACGGCTCCATTCACGCGCGTCGCACCGCCCTGGCGGTGCTGCGCCAGAAAAATGCGGTGAGAAAATTGTTCGACGATATCGCGCAACGATCCGCCGAGCGGAACGGCGGTTACACTCGCATCGTCAAACTCGGTGCGCGCAAAAGCGATTCTGCCAAAATGGCGTTTATCGAGTGGGTAGACACAGAGCAGATCGTCGAAGAAAAGCCTGCCAAAGAAAAGAAAGCCAAACGCAAGGAACCGGAAGCGAAGCCGCAGCACGAAGTGCCCGAAGCGGAACAGCCCGAGCAACAGGAGCCGGAATCTGAAGCCGCCCCTGCGACCGAAGAGAAACCGGCCGAATCGCCAGCCGAAGAACCGAAGCCGAAAAAACGACGATGGTTCTCGCGAAAGTCAGATCAAAGCTAAACTTGGATTGAATTGTATCGTCGTGAAATCGGCGGTTGATTTCGTTCGACTAATCGCTGGCTAGCCAGATGCCAGCTTTTCGTCGCGCGGTAAAGTAAGGTATCCGGCCCTTATGCATCGAGGGTGGCAAGATCTGCGAGATCCTGTGGCCGGCCGACTGCACGTTTGTTTCGGATTAAAGCGTTCCTGTCGAGGACAAAAACAGGAATGCCGTCCAAGTCTGCCGAAATCCTGGTCTCAAAAGCTTCATCGCTCGATACACCGCTAATACTGGTGAGCAGATCGATTCGGTTCGGGGCTCGTCCAAGTTGAATCATTTGCTCGGGTTCCAGGAAATCAGTTTCCTTGAAACCAGACTGGGTGAATCCAAACTGATCCAGAAGACCGAGAAGTCGACGCACGTTATCTGGTCTTGACCGAATGAGAATGTCCAAGTCACCGGTGTAACGGGGGCGCCCATGAAACGCCAGGCTCTGCGCGCCGACGATGACGTAATCAACGCCTCGGGAATTTAACAATTCGAGAAATTCTCTCCAGTCTTTGCTCAGGGCCATGATTGAGGAGTTCCACCAAAATCTGCAAACGCTCGTTGCCGGTCAGTTTTTTATAAAAATTGCGGTCCGCTTTTTCAGCCTCGGCGAAAGTGCGAAATTTCTTTGCCCTCTTTTCCACGACTCAAGTATAGACTTGGCAGCGACGTATTCCGAGCGATTTTGAAAATCCCAATCAAATTGAAGCTTGTCATTCTGAGCGCAGCGAAGAAATCTCTGGTTGTTCGGTCATTCCGAGCGAAGCAGAGCGCAGTCGAGGGATCCCGTCGAATAGCCTTAAAAAATTGCGCAATGGGATGTCTCGACTTCGCTCGACATGACAGGAATGACACCTAATCCATATCTCTTCATCATCATTTTCATTGGCGTGGCATTGCTTTTTCCGCTCGGACCGCAGCGAAGAAATCTCTGGTTGTTCGGTCATTCCGAGCGAAGCAGAGCGCAGTCGAGGGATCCCGTCGAATAGTCTTAAAATTGCGCAATGGGATGTCTCGACTTCGCTCGACATGACAGGAATGACACCTAATCCGTATCTCTTCATCATCATTTTCATTGGCGTGGCATTGCTTTTTCCGCTGGGACCGCTGGCCCTCGCCTGGTTGTGGCGGCGATTTTTCCAACCGTCAAAGCCCGGGCCGGATAAGAGTTCCACGTACGAATGCGGGGTGGAATCGATTGGCGACGCACAAATCCAGTTCCATGCGCAGTATTATCTGTATGCCATTATCTTTTTAGTCTTCGACGTAGAAGCTGTGTTTCTCGTGCCGTTTGCCGTAGCCTTTACAGGTCTGCCAATGGGAGCGTTTATCGCGATTCTCGTTTTTCTTCTGCTTCTGATCGAGGGACTGGTCTGGGCTTGGGGTAAGGGATGTCTGCGATGGCAGCATTAGCGCTCTGACGCGCTGGTTAAAACAGTTAGAAAGGTTACATTGTTACAAAGGTAAATGCGCGTCCTGGCATTGTAACCATGTAACGCTTTTAACTTTTGTAACTGATCCATGAGCCAAATCGACGAACAACTGCGGAGCGAGCTGCAACGGCAGGGAATCTGGGTCACTTCGATGCAGGACCTTTACAATTGGGGACGCAGGAATTCGATATGGCCGCTCCAATTTGGATTGGCGTGTTGCGCCATCGAAATGATAGCCACAGCGGCCTCGCGCTACGACATCGCGCGGTTTGGCGGCGAAGTTTTCCGGCCATCACCGCGCCAGGCCGATCTCATGATTGTTGCGGGAACGGTCACCAAAAAAATGGCGCCGCAAATCGTGCGCCTCTATAACCAGATGGCCGACCCAAAATACGTGATCTCCATGGGCGCTTGCGCGATTTCAGGTGGACCGTTCAAACAAGGCTACAACGTACTTAAAGGAATCGACCGCTACATCCCGGTTGACGTTTACATTCCCGGATGCCCCCCTCGCCCGGAAGCGCTCTTGCATGCGTTCATGGAACTGCAGCGCAAAATCGATGGCCAGAAACTCACCGGCACCGATAAGGCG
>Ga0210120_1000251_pt1 | contig 12702 bp, 16 predicted proteins | sample Goodyear_PhragA__FD_184868 | JGI IMG/M metagenome (GOLD analysis project Ga0210120, IMG submission 184868) | Wetland microbial communities from San Francisco Bay, California, USA, that impact long-term carbon sequestration - Goodyear_PhragA_D2... | ecosystem: Environmental > Aquatic > Marine >... | reverse complement strand
GGTCGAGGTAGCCGGCCCAGGGGTGCGTGCCCATCGCCGCCAGCGCCAGGCCCATGCCGTCGACCAGCTCGAACAGCCGCAGGCGCCGCTCCCGCTGCGCCTCGACCGCCGCGCCGAAGGTCTCGGCGCGCCCCGAGCGGATCTCGATCTCCGAGGCGATCAGCTCGCCCGCCGCCGAGCCGGCGAGCACGTCGTCCTCCTGGCAGGCTGCGTAGACCTCCTCGAAGCGGTGCTCGAGCTCCAGCGTCGCCGGGTCGAGGATCGCGAACTCCTCCTCGAGGCCGATCGTGAAGTCGGTCGAGGACTCGAATCTCTCCCGAGCCAGGTCGAGGTCCAATGACAAGGCTGCTCCTTCGCGGGGCGTGCGTCTAGGTCAGATAGAAGTAGAGCGCGTAGAGGAGGTCGACGGCGGGGCTGGAGGTGTGCACCGTCACTTCGGGCGGCACCTGCAGCAGCTGCTCAGAGTAGTTGAAGATGATCCGCACGCCGGCCTCGACCAGCTCGTCGGCGACGGCCTGAGCGGCGGCGGGGGGAACGGCGAGCACGCCGACGACGATCTCCTGCTCGGCGACGACGCGCTCCAGCTCGGCGAAGTCGAGCACCTCGTGCTTGCCGACCTTTGTGCCGACCACCTTCGGGTCGATGTCGAACATCGCCACGACCTCGAAGCCGTGGTCGGCGAAGATGTCGGAGCTGGCGATCGCCTGGCCGAGGTTGCCGGCGCCGAAGAGGGCGATGTTGTGCTGGCCCGAGGTACGCAGGATCTTGCGGATCTCGGCGACCAGCGACTCGACGTTGTAGCCGACGCCGCGCTTGCCGAACTTGCCGAAACCCGAGAGGTCGCGGCGGATCTGCGTCGGGTTGATGTGCGTGTATTCGGAGAGTTCCTGCGAGGAGATCGTCTCGCGGCCCATCTTGCGCGCCTGCGTCAGCACCTGCAGGTAGCGGGAGAGGCGCGCCGCAACGCCGAGCGAGAGCCGCTCGCCATCGCCGATCAGGCCGTCCCCCACCTCAAGATCCTCCACCGCCGGGTCGATCATCCGCCCCCACAGTATCGAGCCTGGCACGAACCGAGGTTTGGTCGAGCACCAGCTCGGAGACGACCTCGCCGTTCAGCTCGAGCACGGGGATGCGCTCGAGCATCCGCCGCAGCAGCCCTTCGTCGCTCTCGATGTCGACCTCGTGCAGCTCGAAGCGGTAGCCATCCCGGTGCAGCGCGGCGAGCTCTTCCACGGCCTGCTCGCAGAGATGGCAGCCCGGCCGGCTGTAGAGGACCAGCTGAGCCGTCATGCCGGCACCGGCGGGCGCGTGCTGGCGAAGGCGTCGTAGGAGAGGTACTCCGGATAGGGCAGCGCCGGGGCGAAGCGCGCCGCCGAGGCGATCATCGCCGCGTTGTCGGTACAGAGGCGCAGCGGCACCAGCTTCAGCCGCAGGCCGCGCTCCGCGCAGAGCGCCGCGACCGCCTCGCGCAGCGGCCCGTTGGCGGCGACGCCGCCGCCGAGCGCGACCGCCCCCCACTCGCCGCGCTTCAGCGCCCGGCGCAGTTTCGCCGTCAGCTGGCCGACCGCCGCCGTCTGAAAGCTCGCGGCGAGGTCGGCGCGGCGCTCGGCCACCCCCTCCGGTCCGAGGTCGCGGCAGAGGTAGACCAGCGCCGTCTTCAGGCCGCTGAAGCTGAAGTCGAGGCCGGGGTCGCGCGCCATCGCGACCGGCAGCTCGAAGGCCTCCGGGTCGCCCTCCTCGGCAAGCCGCTGCAGAGCGGGGCCGCCGGGGAAGCCGAGCCCGAGCAGGCGGGCGACCTTGTCGAAGGCCTCGCCGGCGGCGTCGTCGAGCGTCTGCCCGAGCACCTCGTGGCCGGCGTGGTCGCGCACCCCCGCGAGCAGCGTGTGGCCGCCGCTCGCGACCAGGCAGAGGAAGGGCGGCTCGAGCGGCTCCGGCGCGAGGAAGTTGGCGGCGACGTGCCCCTGCAGGTGGTCGACCGGGATCAGCGGCAGCCGCCGCGGCGCGGCCAGCGCCTTCGCGGTCGAGAGCCCGACCAGCAGCGCCCCGATCAGGCCGGGTCCCGCCGTCACCGCCACCGAGTCGATCTCGTCCAGCGAGACGTCCGCCTCCTCCAACGCCGTACGCACCACCGGCACCATCAACTCCAAGTGATGCCTGGAGGCGACCTCCGGAACAATCCCCCCAAATTTGGCATGCGCCTCATCTTGCGAAGAAATGACATTGGAGAGGATTCCCTCGCCATCGACCACCGCCGCGCAAGTGTCATCGCACGACGTCTCTATGCCGAGAATCTTCACCTGCGGCTCCCGGTCAATCGAGCCACATTATGAGCGCGTCCTCGCCGTTGTCCTGGTAGTAGCGCGGCCGCACTCCGGCCGAGCGGAAGCCGAGCTTCTCGTACATCGCGATCGCGTCGCGGTTGGAGACCCGCACCTCGAGCGTGAACGGCAGCTCCCGCCCCGCCTCGGCGACCAGCCGCGAGATCAGGCCGCTGGCGACGCCGCGGCGGCGGCGCTCCGGCGCGACGGCGACGTTCATCACGTGCCAGACGCGGTCGTAGCGCGAGCAGACCAGGTAGCCGTGCAGCTGCTCGCCGCCGGTCGCGGCGAGGCAGATGCCCGAGGGCTTGGAGAGCTCGAGCACGAACATCGCCAGCGACCAGGGCGCCGGGAAGGAGCGGCGCTCGATCGAGATCACCGCCGGCAGGTCGCTGTAGGCGAGCCGCCGCACGGCCGGATCGCCGCTCAGCTCACTCGGCTGCTGGGAGAGAGTCTCGCTCACGCCACCGTTCCGCATCGGGGGGCCTCAGATAGATCGGGGCGAGCGATCCGGACTCGTCCTCCACCCGCCCGGCCGCCAGAGCGCAGATCTGTCGCGCGGCGACCCGGTGCACGGAGTCGGCGTCGTCCGGGATCTCGACCGCCCGGCTCGTCAACTGCTCTCGAAAGCGTACCGCGCCCGATCCGCCGCACAGCGCCGTACCGGCCAGCCCGGCGAGCCGCGCGCCCAGCTCCTGCGGCGAGCTCAGCTCCGGGCCCCAGAGGAGCCCGCCGTCCGCCCCGTACAGCGCCGCCGCGACCTCGCCGCGGCGCGCGTCGAGCACCGCCACCCGCTGCCGCCCGCCGGCCGCCTCGCCGAGCCCGAGCGCCAGCGCGTCCAGCGTGCCGACGCCGCTCAGCGGCAGGCCGCGGCTGAGGCCGAGCGCCTTCGCGGTGGCGACGCCGACGCGCAGGCCGGTGAACGATCCGGGGCCGATGCCGACGGCGATCCGGCCGACGCCCTCCCAGCCGCCGGCCGCGGCCGCGGCGCGCTCGACCTCGCCCAGCAGCGCCGTGGTGTGCTGCGGCCCGCCCTGCTCGGAGAGCCCGAGCAGCGCCTCGTGCAGGGCCTCGCCGCCGCGCACGGCCGCGACCGCGGTGTCGCCGCCGGCCGTGTCGAAGCCGACGACCGCCGGCCCGGGGCTACTTGCCGTGTCCGCGCTTATGGCTGCGCTCGGGGACGAAGAAGTAGAAGACGCCGACCCGCTTGCCCTGCACGAACCAGGTCACCTTGTGTTTGCCGGGGATGTTCGAGGTGATCTTGTTGACGTAGAGCGTGCCCTGTTTCGCTTCCTGCTTGGGCGCGCAGAGGTTTTTCTTGGTCGGGAACTTGACGCAGACCGTGTAGAAGACGTCGCCCAGGTTGCTGCGGAAGAAGGCGCCCTTCTTGCGCGGCTTCTGGCAGATGTGCGCCGGCTTCGCCTTCTGGGAGAGACCGCAGGCGACGTAGTGCCTGAAGGCGTGGCCCTTCGCGGCCGAGGCGGGCGAGGCGCCGGCCAGCAGCGCGATCCCCAGCGCGATCGCGGTCAGCGTCTTCGGTCCCTTCATCTGGCGAGTCCCTCCTTCGGTTGCGTGCGCACGCCGATGCTACACAGCGGCTTCCCTGACTTCTCTCTCCGAAACACGGCAATCAGCGGAGCGATGCGCCGCGCCAGGCGATCCGGCGGCGCTCGGCGTCCAGATGCTCGACCTCGACCGCGACGACGCGGCGGCCGGCGAGCTCGGGCGCGGCGGCCGCCGGCCACTCGACAAAGCCGACCGAGGCGGCGTCGAGGTAGTCGTCGAGCAGCGCCGGGTCCTCGCCCTCCAGCCCGCCGAGCCGGTACAGATCGAGGTGGGAGACGGGGACGCGGCCCCCATAGCGCCGGCCGATCGTGAAGGTCGGCGAGGTGACCGGCCCCTCGACCCCGAGCGCGCGGCAGGCGCCGCGGATCAGCGTCGTCTTGCCGGCGCCGAGCTCGCCGCTGACGACGACCACGTCGCCCGGCGCGAGGCCGGCGGCGATTTGCGCGCCGACCGCTTCGGTCTCCTCCGCGGAGGCGCTCTCGACCGTCTGCGCCGTGCCGCTCAACCGAAGAAGTCGAGCTGGTCGGCGGAGGGCTGCGGCGGCTCGGGCTCGGGGACGGGCTCCTCCTCGAGCTCCTCCGCTATCTCCGCGGCGCTCGCCGGCGGCGGACCGTCGATCAGCTGCGGCAGCAGCTGGAAGTCGGCCCGCAGCTGCTCCTTGACCGCCGGCGTTCGCAGGCCCGCCGCGGGGTGGAAGAGCGGCAGCAGGAAGACGCCGCGGCCGCCCAGCTCGTGCACCTGGGGCGTGCCGCGCACGCGGGTGATCCCGGCCGGGTTGCCGCTCAGCAGCTTGGTCGCGAAGTTGCCCAGCGTGCAGACGACGCGCGGCTCGATCAGCCGCACCTGCTCGAACAGGTAGGGCTTGCAGGCCTCGATCTCGGCCGGCAGCGGGTCGCGGTTGCCGGGCGGGCGGCTCTTCAGCACGTTGGCGATGAAGACGTCCTCGCGCGAGAGGCCGATGCCCTCGAGCAGCTCGTTCAAGAGCTGCCCGGCGCGCCCGACGAAGGGCAGGCCCTGGCAATCCTCGTCGGCCCCCGGCGCCTCGCCGACGAACATCACCTCGGCGTCCGCGTCGCCGGCCCCGAACACCGCCTTCGTCCGCGTCTCGTGCAGCGGGCACTTCGTGCACGCCCGCACCTCCTCGTACAGCTCGACCAGCTTCTCGCGCCGCTCCTCCGCCGTGAGGCTCATCGGCGCAATGCTAGATCAGGGCAGCGGCTCCCAGTCCCATGAGGCGGTCGAGCCGATGCCGTCCTTCTGCTCCAGGTAGCGGTTGAATTCGGCCAGCTCGGCGGGCTCGATCGAGTAGACGTGCTCGGCGGCGGGGAAGCGCTGCGAGCGCACCTCCTCGACGTAGCGGCCGACGCCCTCGACCATCGCCGCGTGGATCTCGGCGTAGCGCTTGACGAATTTGGGCGAGCGGCCGGTGCTGATCCCGAGCAGGTCGTGGTAGACGAGCACCTGGCCCGCGGTGGCCGGGCCGGCGCCGATCCCGATCGCCGGGATCTCGAGCCGCGCCGCGATCGCCTCGGCGATCGCCGCCGGCACCGCCTCGAAGACGACCGCGAAGCAGCCGACCGACTGCAGCGCCTCGGCGTCCTCGAGCAGCTGGATCGCCCCCTGCGCGGACTTGCCCTGCGTCTTGTAGCCGCCCAGCGCGGTCGCCGTCTGCGGGGTCAGGCCGACGTGGCCCATCACCGGGATGCCGGCGCGGACGATCGCGCGCGCGCGCTCGACCGAGGTCCCCCCCGCCTCCAGCTTGACCACCTGGCAGCCGGTCTCCTTGACCAGCCGCTGGGCGCTCTGCACGGCGAGCTCGTTGCTCGCCTCGTAGCTGCCCATCGGCATGTCGCCGACCATCAGCGCGGTCTTGGTGCCGCGGCGCACCGCCTTGCCGAGCGTGATCATCTCCTCCATCGAGACAGGCTCGGTGCCGGGGTAGCCGAGCACGACCATCGCCGCCGTGTCTCCGACCAGCACCAGGTCGACGCCGGCCTCCTCGGCGACCGTGGCAGACGGGTAGTCGTAGGCGGTGACCATCACGATCGGATCGCCCGCCGCCTTCATCTCGGCGAGCCGGGGCAAGGTGACGGGCCTGCGCTCGGGCGCGCTCATCACGCGACCTCGACCGGAGCCGTCAACAGCACCTCCGGCCGGCTGTCGACGGCGACCGGCGCGTTGTCCTCGTCGACGTGGACGACCACCGGCGCATAGCTCTCCATGTCGCGCTCGTCGTAGGCGCCAAAGGAGGCGACGATGATCTTGTGGCCGGGCCGGGTCAGGTGGGCCGCCGCGCCGTTGACCTGCATCGTGCCCGAGCCGGGCTCGCCGTCGATCACGTAGGTGACGAAGCGGGCGCCGTTGTCGATGTCCCAGACGTGGACCTGCTCGTTGGTGACCAGGTCCGCCTGCGCCATCAGCTCGGTGTCGACCGTGATCGAGCCGATGTAGTCGACGTCGCAGTCGGTCACCGTCGCCCGGTGGATCTTCGACTTCAGCATCTGCCTCTGCATTTACCCCTCCTGTTCAGGCCGACGGGCCGATTTCCCACGATATGCGTGGGTTTTCGTCCCGTCGGCGGGAAGTTCGGTGTTGTCTATTAGGCGTGCGGGGCCGATCTGGGCGGCTACGGCTACCAGGGCCGGGCCTTCGCCGAGGTCGGTCGCCAGCTGCAGGCTGTCCGGGTCGCGGGCCTCGAGGTACTCGGGCTCGATGCCGGCCTCGGCGAGGACCCGGCGCCCGGCCTCGAGCGCCGCGGCGAGGCTGTCTTCGCGGGCGAGGCGCTCGACCTCGCGCAGGGCGCGCGAGAGCGCCGTCGCGCGCTCGCGATCGGCGGCGCTCAGGTAGGCGTTGCGGGAGCTCATCGCCAGGCCGTCGGGCTCGCGCACGATCGGCAGCGCCTCGATCCGCACGGGGATGTCGAGGTCGCGCACCATGCGGCGGATGACCGCGACCTGCTGGGCGTCCTTGCGACCGAACCAAGCGACGTCGGGCTGGACGCTGTTGAAGAGCTTGGCGACGACGGTGGCGACGCCGCGGAAGTGCTCCGGCCCGCGCCGTCCGGGATCGCCGCAGAGCACCTCGGTCAGGCCGCCGACCTCGACCGCGGTCGCGAACCCGTCCGGGTAGACCTCCTCGACCGGGGGCGCGTAGATCAGGTCGACGCCGGCCTCGGCGGCCAGCTCGGTGTCGCCCTCCTCGTCGCGCGGGTAGCGCTCGAGGTCCTCGCCGGGGGCGAACTGGGTCGGGTTGACGAACAGGCTCATCACGACCAGGTCGCACTCGGCGCGCGCGGCGCGCAGCAGCGAGGCATGGCCCTCGTGCAGGTAGCCCATCGTCGGCACCAGGCCGACCGAGCGGCCCGCCGCCCGCTCGGCGGCAAGGATCGCCCGCAACTCGCCCTTGGCCCGGACGAGCTTCACGCCTGCGGCTGCATGCGGTCGGTCGGTGGTTAGGAGGCTCATGGTGGTCCATGCCCGTCGCTTCGGGTCACGGCCGGATTCGGATTATAGGACCTGGCCCTCGCGGAACTGGATGCTCTTGATCACACGAGCCGGGGCGCCGGCGGCGATCGAGCCGGGCGGGATGTCCCCGGTGACGACCGAGTTGGCGCCGATCACGCAGCGCTCGCCGATCGTCACGCCACTGGTCACCGCGACGTTGACGCCGAGCCAGCAGTTGGCGCCGATCCGCACCGGCCCCTTGCTGCTGAAGCCCTGCCAGGTCACCGGTCGAGTGGGATCGTCGAAGCGGTGCTCGGCGTCGCCGACGAAGCAGCCGTTGGCGAGCATCGTGTGCTCGCCGATCTCGATCGACTCCTGCGCCGCGAGCATCGTGTTGCGGTTGAGGAAGCAGCCGGCGCCGATCGAGATCCGCGCCTCGGGCGCCAGGGTCAGCCAGCAGCCCGGCTCGAGCAGCGTCCCCTCGCCGATCGTCAGCCGCCCCTCGTCCAGCGCCTCCAGCAGCTCGCCCTCGACCGGCCGGCGGACGAAGAAGCCGCCGCGCGCGGCGTGGCGGGCGAGGCGCAGGCGGCGCAGGGGCCGCCGGTTGCGCTCGTACCAGCGTCGCTTCTGCCACCAGAGTCGCCAGGCACCCGACATTCGGCGCATAGACTGCCTGAGATGAGCGATCTGCGCGGCGGCATCGACCTCGGCGGGACCAAGATCCAGACCGCGGTCGTCGAGGCCGACGGCTCGCTGCGCGGCGAAGCGCGCCGCGAGACGCCGACCGAGGGCGGGCCGGCGGACGTCGCCAAGGCGATGGAGGACGCGCTGCGCGAGGCGGCCGCGGCGGCCGCGGTGAAGCCGGAGGAGCTGCGCGGGGTCGGCGTCGGCTCGCCCGGCGACGCGGACGGCGCCACCGGGGTCGTCTCCGGCGCCCGCAACCTGCCCGGCTGGGACGGCAGCTTCCCGCTCGGCGAGACGCTGGCCGGGGCGCTCGGCACTGAGGTCCGGGTCGGCAACGACGTCCAGGTCGCGGTCGAAGGCGAGTACGCGCTCGGCGCCGGCAGGGGCCTCGGCTCGCTGCTCGGCGTCTGGTGGGGAACCGGCGTCGGCGGCGGCATCGTGCTCGACGGCAAGCCCTGGCTCGGCCGTGGCGCCGCGGCGGAGATCGGCCACATGGTGGTCAAGCGCAACGGCGCCCGCTGCCCCTGCGGCCGGCGCGGCTGCATGGAGGCCTACGCGGGACGCGCGGCGATGGAGGCGAAGGCGCGCCGCGACCTCGCCAAGGGGGTCGAGACCGACCTCTTCCACGTGATGGAGAAGCGCGGCAAGGACCGGCTGACCAGCTCGGTCTGGGAGCACGCCCTGCGCGAGGGCGACGCGCTGACCGAGAGCCTGCTGCGCCGCGCGATCCGCTACCTCGGCACCGGGATCGCCTCGGCGCAGAACCTGCTCGACGTCGAGGCGGTGGTGATCGGCGGCGGCCTCGGCGCCCGCTTCGGCGACCGCTTCATGGACGACCTCGAGAGCGAGATGCACAAGCACCTCTTCGTCAGCGCCAACCCGCCCCAGATGAAGGTCGCCGAGCTCGGCGACCTCGGCGGCGCGATCGGCGCCAGCCTCTTGATCCGAAGCTAGACCCTTCCCTCGGCCTGGCGGCGGGACCTTGCGATCGCGTCGACGACCACGGCGGCGAGCAGGACGCCGCCGGTGATCATGTATTTGACCGAGGATTCCAGCGCCAGCAGGTACATGCCGTTGGAGATCGAGCCGATCACGGTGGCGCCGAGCAGCGCCGACCAGACGCTGCCGCGGCCGCCGAAGAGGCTGGTGCCGGCGATCACCGGGCCGGCGATCGCTTCCAGCAGCAGGTTGCTGCCACCCGAGCTCTGATTGACCGATTCGAGCCGCGCCGCGGCGAGGATGCCGCCGACCGCCGCCATCGAGGAGCAGAGCGTGAAGGCGATCACGCGGATGCCGGTGACGCCGATCCCGGCCCGGCGCGCCGCCTCGGCGCTGCCGCCGACCGCGAACAGGTGGCGGCCGAAGACCGTGCGCGTGGTCAGGAACTGGAACCCGATGACGAAGGCGAAGAGGATGATCAGCGCCAGCGGCAGGCCGCGGTCGGAGTTGAGGATCGAGATCGCGACGACCGCCACCACGGCGACGATGACGACCCGCGCCACGAGCAGCCCGAAGGGCTCACTGGTGACCCCGGCGGCGAGCCGCCGCCGGTAGCCGGAGAGCGTGATCAGGGCGAAGAGCCCGACGCCGGCCGCCATCACGATCCAGCCCACGGCCGGCGAGTAGAAGGTGTCGGCCAGCTTGATGATTTCCGAGTTGGTCAGGTTGACCGTTCCGGTGCTGCCGAGCACCTTGAGCAGCGCCCCCTGCCAAACCAGCGAGCCGGCCAGCGTGACGACGAAGGAGGGGATGCTGAAGCGCGTGAAAAGGAACCCCTGGACGAGGCCGATGATCGCGCCCGTGCCGATCCCGGCGATCACCGCCAGCGCCGGGTCCCACCCCTGTTTGACGTTGAGCACCGCCATCACGGCGGCGGCGAAGCCGCTGACCGCGCCGATCGAGAGGTCGATCTCTCCGATCAGCAACGCCATCACGACGCCGACCGAGATCAGGCCGACGGCGGTGATCTGGAGGAAGAGGTTGGTCAGGTTGACCGCCGAGAGGAAGCGGTCGTTCTGCAGCTCGAAGACGATCCAGATCAGCGCGATCGCCGCGATAACCCGCAGCGAGGCGAGGTCGCCCTGCAGGAAGCGCCGCATCAGGTCGAGCGGCGAGGTCTCCTCGGCCGGGGCGTCGCCGGGCGCCGCGTAATCGGGATCGCCGATCCTCAACCTCATGGCTGCCTCCGCATCTCGCCGGTTTCGCCCTCGCCGAACTCGGCGCCGGTGATCGCGCCGACGATCTGCTCCTCGGTGGTCTTGGTGGCGTCGAAGACGCCGCCCTTGCGGCCGAGCCGCAGGACGAAGATGCGGTCCGCGACCTCGAAGATGTTGGCCAGGTTGTGACTGATCACGATCACCGCGAGGTTGCGCTCGCGCAGCCGCTGGATCAGCTCGAGCACCTGTTTGGTCTGCATGACCCCGAGCGCCGCGGTCGGCTCGTCGAGGATCACGACCTTCGGCTCGCCGAGCAGCGAGCGGGCGACGGCGACCTGCTGGCGCTGGCCGCCTGAGAGCGTGCCGACCTCCGAGCGCACGCTGGGGATCGTCACCGAGAGCTGGTCGAGCAGCTCATGGGAGCGTTGCTCCATCGCGGTCTCGTCGAGCGCGCGGATCGCCCGCGCGGGCCCCGGCGCGAGCTCCTCCTGGCCGAGGAAGAGGTTGGCCACCACGTCGAGGTTGTCGCACAGCGCCAGGTCCTGGTAGACGGTCGCGATGCCGAGCCTGGTGGCGTCGTTGGGTCCGCGGATCGAGACCCGCTCGCCTTCGAAGAAGAGCTCGCCGGCGTCGATCGAGTAGATGCCGGCGATCGCCTTGATCAGCGTCGACTTGCCGGCGCCGTTGTCGCCGACCAGGGCGAGAACCTCACCGCGGCCGACCTCGAAGTCGACGCCGTCGAGAGCCCGTACGGGGCCGAAGCTCTTGCTGATCCCTTTCGTGGCGAGGATCGGGGCGCCGTTCCCGTTCACGTCATCTCCTGTGTCGGTGAGCGCCTACCGGGACGGACCCGACTGTAGGGCCCGTCCCGGCGGAACGCCCGCTTGGCTCCGCTATTCGATTCCGACTTCTTCGCAGGCCTTCTTGTAGGGCTTCGTGCAGATTTCCGAAGCGCTCCAGAATTCGTCTGCGACGATCGTTTCGTTGATGTTGTCCCGCGTCACCGCCACCGGTTCGAGCAGCACCGAGGGCACTTCTTCGGCTTCGTTGTCGGTTTTGCCGTTGACCAGCCCGGAGGGGACTTCTTCTTCCTGAGCCAGGGCGACGGCGATTTCCGCTGCCGCGTTGGCCTCCGGTTCGATCGCCTTGTAGACGGTCATGAACTGTTCTTCGGCGAGGATCCGCTGGATCGCTTCCAGTTCGGCGTCCTGGCCGGTGATCGGCTTCGACTTCGGTTCGATGCCGGCCGACTTCATCGCCGCGATCGCGCCACCTGCGGTGCCGTCGTTGGCCGCGTAGACCGCCGCGAAGCCGTTCTTGCCGAGCGCCGTGATCGCCTGTTCCATCTCGTTCTGGGCCTGGTCGGGGCTCCAGTCCGGGGTGTCGTATTCCTTCGCGATCTTCACGCCTTCCTTTTCGAACACCTTCTGCGCGCCGGCCTTGAACTGGCCCGCGTTGGGATCGGTGGGAGAGCCGTTGATCATCACGATCGGGCCGCTCGGGTTGCCTTCTTCTTTCAACTTTTCCGAGAGCTTTTCGGCCTGGAGTTCACCGACTTTTTCGTTGTCGAACGAGATGTAGTAGTCGATCGGGCTGCCGAGGATCAGGCGGTCGTAGCTGACCACCGGGATGCCTTCGTTGTTGGCTTTCTTGACGATCGAGCCGACCGCGCTCGCGTCGACCGGGTCGAGCACGAGGACATTCGCGCCCTGGGTGATCGCCGCTTCGCCCTGCGACTGCTGTTCGCTGGTGCTCTGGTTGGCGTTGCTGTAGACGATTTCGCATTCTTCGCATAGTTCTTCGACCTTGGCTTCGAATTCGGGCCGGTCGTGCGATTCGTATCGACTCGTCTTCGACTCCGGCAGGAGCAATGCGATCTTGCCGCCTTCGCTGCTGCTGCTGCTTCCGCAGCCCGCGGCGACGGCCGACGCCGCGACTAAGACCCCCAACGCAAGCAGCACCAGTGGGAATCGTCGAGTGGGTGACTTGGACATGAAACCTCCTCCTTTTTCTGCCCCGGCCCATACCCGCCAGCCGCGGTTTCAGTCAACCGTAACGCGCGAAAGCCCGCTGGAAAATGTGGTTAAGCCGCAATCTTCTCGCGCCGCGACCGCGTGCGTTTCGGCTTCGCGGGCTCCACGAGCTCGGCCAGGAAGCGGCCGGTGTGCGAGCCCTCGGCCGCCGCGACCTCCTCGGGGGTGCCGGTGGCGACCACCTCGCCGCCCTCCTCGCCGCCTTCGGGACCGAGGTCGACCAGCCGGTCGGCGGTCTTGATCACGTCGAGGTTGTGCTCGATCACGACCACGGTGTTGCCCGCGTCGACCAGCCGGCCGAGCACGTCGAGCAGCCGCTGCACGTCGGCGAAGTGCAGGCCGGTGGTCGGCTCGTCGAGGATGTAGAGGGTGTCGCCGGTGGCGACCTTGGAGAGCTCGGTCGCCAGCTTCACCCGCTGCGCCTCGCCGCCGGAGAGCGTCGTCGCCGGCTGGCCGAGGCGGATGTAGTCGAGGCCGACGTCGTGCAGGGTGCGAAGCCGGC
>Ga0210120_1000250_pt1 | contig 12706 bp, 12 predicted proteins | sample Goodyear_PhragA__FD_184868 | JGI IMG/M metagenome (GOLD analysis project Ga0210120, IMG submission 184868) | Wetland microbial communities from San Francisco Bay, California, USA, that impact long-term carbon sequestration - Goodyear_PhragA_D2... | ecosystem: Environmental > Aquatic > Marine >... | reverse complement strand
CGGTGCCGCCGAGCGCGATGAAGAGCGCCAAACAGGCGACCACGTTCGAGAACGAAAGAGCCTTTCCAAGTCGAGCGTTCATGGGCCTCCTCAGTGGTTGAAGGAGGCTGAAACCTAGTGGATACCGTTTAGAATCTCGCGATGGACAATCTCTCGTCCCATCCGAAGACAGGAGGATGAAACCTTGAAGTCACTCGTGTCCCACCGGCCTTCGCCGGCGCTGATCGTCTCGATCCTGGCACTCGTTGTGGCGATGGCCGGCACCGGCTACGCCGCGCTGAAGCTTCCCAAGAACAGCGTCGGTACCCGACAGCTCAAGCGAAACGCCGTGACCAAGGCGAAAATCAGGAAGAACGCCGTGACCGGGGCCAAGGTGAGGAAGCACACGCTGACCCGCAGGAACATCAACCTGGCGAAGCTGGGAACGGTGCCGTCGGCGAAGACGGCCGGCAGCGCGAAGTCCGCCGACAGCGCAAACACCGCGAACACGGCCGACAAGGCGAATACGGCCGACACGGCCTCAGTGGCGAACGGGCTTTCGCCACTCGAAGCCAAGCATGTAGTCGGTTCCCCCGGCGAGCCCGGCTTCGAAAACGGCTGGCAGAACTACCCGGGTGGCGAAGAAGGCATCGGGAGCCTCACCTTCGGGCCTATCTCTTTCTACAAGGACCACGAGGGCATCGTTCACCTCGAAGGCCTTGCCGTAACGGAAAGCGAAAGCCTGACGTCGGTCTTCACCCTTCCGCCCGGTTACCGGCCCGCAAGCGGGACCAGCCTGCTCCTTGTCGGAGGCGAAGGTTTCGTCGCGATCGGCGGCACCGGTGCGACCCTCGAAGGCAAAGACATCGGCGGCAAGGTGATCGCAGAAGGGCTCGTCGTGCTCGATGGCCTCACCTTCCGAGCCGAAGGGTGAAGCAGAGCTGAAGGCGAAACCGCTCAGCTCTTGGCGATCTCGAGCCTTATCTCCTTGCCCTTGAGCTTCGTACCGTCGAGGAACTCGACCGTGCGCTCGGCCTGGTCGGAGTCGACCTCGACGAAGGAGAAGCGGTGCAGGACGCGTACGTCGTGGATCGCCTCCTCGGGCAGCACGGCGCCCTCGCGCAGCGCCCAGCGCAGATCCTCCTCCTCGATCCCGCTGCGTTCGCCGCGGTTGACGAACAGCTTGGTCGCCTTGCCGTTCTCGGGAGGCGCCTTCTCGGTCGTGTCCGCCGCCTTCTCGGCTTCCTCGGTCGCGGCCGGCGCCTCCTCGGACGTGTCCGGCGCCTCCTCGGTCACCTCGGCCGGCGCCGCCTCGCGCTCCCGCCGGCGCTCGCGGCGCCGCGGGCGCGGCGCGTGTTCGAGCCGCTCCTCGGGGCTCTCCCACTCGCCGATCGAGGTCTTCACGTCGCGCTCGATCCGCTCGATCTCCTCGCGCTGGGCCGGCGTGACGAAGGTGATCGCGCGGCCGGTCCGCCCGACCCGGCCGGTCCGGCCGATGCGGTGCACGTAGACCTCCGAGGAGGCCGGGACGTCGTAGTTGATCACGTGGGTGACGTGCTCGATGTCGAGCCCGCGGGCGGCGATGTCGGTCGCCACCAGCAGCCGCACCCGGTGGTCCTTGAAGGCGATCATCACGCCGTCGCGCGAGCCCTGGCTCATGTCGCCGTGCAGCGCCTTCACGTCGAGCCCTTTGTCCTTCAGCGTCTTCTCCAGCTTCGAGGCGCCGATTTTCGTGCGGCAGAAGATGATCGCCTGCTCCGGTTCCTCGGCCTTCAGCAGCTCGACCAGGCGGCTCGCCTTCTCCTTCGCCGGCACCTCGACGAAGGCCTGCTCGATCGCGTCGACCGTGAGCTTCTTCGGCGTGATTTTGATCGTCTGCGGGTCGTACATGTAGCTCTCGGCGAGGTGTTTGATCGGCGGCGGCATGGTCGCCGAGAAGAGCGCCGTCTGGCGGCCGCTCGGGCACATCCGCAGGATCTTCTCGACGTCCTCGATGAAGCCCAGGTCGAGCATCTCGTCGGCCTCGTCGAGGACCACGTAGCGGGCCGAGGTGAGGACCAGCGAGTGGCGCGACATCAGGTCCATCATCCGGCCGACGGTGGCGACGACGACGTGGGCGCCGGCGCGCAGCTGCGACTGCTGCGATTTGATCGGCGCGCCGCCGAAGACGGCGACGATCTCCACCTCGAGGTGCTCGGCGTAGGCGCGCAGCGCCTGCGTCACCTGGATGCAGAGCTCGCGCGTCGGCGTCAGCACGATCGCCTGCACCTCTTCGTCCTGCGGGTCGACGTACTGGAGCAGCGGCAGGCCGAAGGCGGCGGTCTTGCCGGTCCCCGTCTGTGCCTGGCCGATCACGTCATGGCCGGCGAGCAGCTCGGGGATCGCGCGCTCCTGGATCGGGCTGGGCTCCTCGTAGCCGAGCTCCTCCAGCGCCTGCTGGATCTCCGGCGAGAGGCCGAGTTCCTTGAAGGGGATCACGTAGCCGCCCCCGGACGCGGGAGGAAATGCCTGTCCATATCTGATTCTTCAGGCATTTCCGGGAGCAGAGGAGGCGGCGCCTGATGTCGGATCCAGTAGCAGCTTGCCGCTGGTGCGGCGGGCGATCAGGTCCTCGTGCGCCCGCGCAGCCTCCGAGAGCGGGTAGACGTCGCCGACGGTGACCTCGAGCTCGCCGCCGCCGACCAGCTCGAACAGCTCGCCGATCGTCGGCGCGACCTCCGCCTGCCGCATCAGCAGGTGGACGAGCCAGAAGCCGATCACCGCCTTCGAGCCGCGCAGCAGGGCGGCGGTCGAGACGTCGCGCTGCTCACGCGAGGCGATGCCGAAGACGACCATGCGGCCGAGCGGCGCCAGCACGCCGAGCTCCTCGTCGAAGGCGTCGCCGCCGCTCATGTGGAGGACCGCGTCGACGCGCTTTCCGTCGTTGGCCTCGCGGATCGCCTCACCGAGCTTCTCGGCGCGCGAGTCGACCGTCGCGTCGGCGCCCAGCCGCTCGACCAGGGCGCGCTTCTCCTCGCTCGAGGCGAGGCCGATCACCCGCGCCCCCGCGCGCTTGCCGAGCTGCACGGCGAGCGAGCCGGTGCCGCCGGCCGCCGCCTCGACCACCAGCGTCTCGCCCGGTTCGACCCGGGCGCAGCGGCGCACCAGCGCCATCGCGGTGATCCCCTGCAAGAGCAGCGCCGCGGCGCGGTCGTCGTCGACCGCGTCGGGGACCGGGATCAGCATCGCCGCCGGGACGGCGACCTTCTCGGCGTAGGCGCCGGAGGAGAGGATCGCGGCGACCCGCTGCCCGTCGGGCGTGCGCCCGCTCACCTCGGCGCCGGGGATCAGCGGCAGCTGCTGCTCGGCCAGGTAGTCGTTGCGCGTCGCGTGCGTGTCGGCGAAGTTGACCCCGCTGCGCGCGACCTCGACCAGCACCTCGCCGTGGGCGGGCACGGGGTCGGGCAGGTCGTCCCGGTAGCGAAGGACCTCCGGGCCGCCGAACTCCTCTATCTGGACAGCGCGCATCGGCCCGCCACCCTACTGGGGTTCAGGGTTCGGGCAGTTGGCGGCCCAGCCAGGGGGTCAGAGTGCGGGCGAAGGTGGCGGTCATGTGGTACGTGTTGCGGTAGACGAGCACCCGGCCCATCACGCTCGGGCAGCGCCGGCGCGGGCAGAGGATGTGCATCGGGTCGATCAGCTTCACCCCCGGCACCCGCCTGGCGCCGAAGAAGTCGTAGGCGTGCCGGCGCTTGCGCCGGGCGACGAACGTGCACTTGCTCAGCTGGTCGAGGTTCTGCGAGACGCAGTCCGGCGGTTCGAAAGGCGCCAGCGCCTGGTCGCGGATGACGACGACCTTCGCGCCGTTGCGCTTCAGCTGCCGCAGCGTGCGGGCGAAGCCGGCGATCAGGAAGGGCTCGCTGCGCCGCCGGTCGAGTCGGCGGCCGTTGCGGACGATCTGGTAGCGGCCGCCGGTCGAGTCGCTGACGACGACCATGTCGGGCCGCTCCTCGCTGACGATGCGCCGCATCTCGTTGCGCCGCCAGACGTCGCAGGCGCGTTCGTACTGCACGTCGCCGACCACGCAGCCCGCCCGCACCAGGCCGACCAGGCGCCAGTGGCGGCGGTTCGCCAGCTTGATCAGCGGCGGGAACCACTGCTCGGCGTGCGAATCGCCGAAGGCGACGACGGTCTTCGGCGAGTCCTTCGCCCCGTAGACGCAGGGCGGCGATTCCGTTTCCTCGTGCAGCAGCACGCAGCTGTCGTCCCAGAGGGCGCCCTTGTCGCCGGCGGCGCTCGAGGGGTTCGGCCGCACCGCGTCGACCTTCCGCAGGTGCGGGTTGCGCGGCCCGATCGCCTGCGCGCCGCGCGCCAGCGCCGGCGAGGCGGTCGGCACCGGCGGGTTCGACTCCTGCAGGCCGATCGCCAGGAAGACGGCGGTCAGCGTGCAGGTCGCACCGAGCGCGAGCGCCCGCTTCGGCCGCCGCCCGAGGCTGCGCGAGTGGCGGAAGCGCTCCTCGATCGCGTAGTGGGAGGCCACCGCGGGCGCGCCGGAGGCGAGCGTGACCAGCACGAGATCGAGGCGCGAGAGGTGCCAGAGCACGCCGGCGAAGACGAGGGTCGGCCAGTGCCAGAGGTACCAGGCGTAGGAGATCTTGCCCAGGTACTGCATCGGCGCCCGGCTGAGCAGCGAGATCGGCCCGGAGACGGCGGCCGCGGTCCCGGCGACGATGATCGCCACCGTCGCCACGGTCGGCAGCAGCGCCCGCCAGCCGGGATAGGGCGTGCCGCCGGTGAAGATCAGCGTCGTGAGGACGAGCGTCGCCAGGCCGCCGCCGGCGAGCAGGGCCGAGACGCGCCGCGGCAGGTTCAGCCCGGCCGGCAGCAGCAGGGCGAGCACGCCGCCCATCGCCAGCTCCCACATCCGCGTCAGGGTCGAGAAGTAGGCGGCACGGGTGTGTTCGGGCGTGAAGCCGACGCTGTAGACGAGCGAGGCGACGCCGACCGGCACGACGAGCAGGGCGATCGTCCGCCGCATGCTCCAGCCGCGCCAGCGGGCCAGGCCGGCGCCGGCCCCGAGGGTGAGCGGCCAGAGCAGGTAGAACTGCTCCTCGACCGAGAGCGACCAGTAGTGCTGCACCGGGCTGATCAGCGCGTTGTGGAAGGCGAAGTAGTCGACCGATTCGGCGATGAAGTGCCAGTTGACGACGTAGAGCGCCGCGCTCAGCACGTCGCCGGAGACCTTCTGGTTCTGCAGCGGCGAGTAGAACAGCGCGGAGACGACGACGACGAAGGCGAGCACGGTGACCGCCAGCGGCAAGAGGCGCTTGGCGCGGCGGGCGTAGAAGCGGCTGATCGAGACGTCGCCGCGCCGGTCGAGCTCGGTGAGGATCAGGCCGGTGATCAGGAAGCCGGAGAGGACGTAGAAGACGTCGAGCCCGACGAATCCGCCCGCGAAGCCGGGAACCTCGGCATGGCAGGCCAAGACCAGGACCAGCGCGAAGCCGCGCACGCCCTGGATGTCGAGCCGGAACCCCTTGCTGGTCCGTGCTCCCGAGACGGGACCGTTCGTGCCCACGTCTTTACGATGCCCTCACTGCCTGCACTGAAACCACGTAACACGAGATGAGGGAGAAGTTGTGTCGCTGACCGTAGTCGGATCGATCGCCTTCGATGCCGTGAAGACCCCGTTCGGGGAGCGCGAGAAGATGCTGGGGGGTGCAGCGGTCCATTTCTCGCTCGCCGCCAGCTTCTTCACCGAGGTGCGCCCGGTGGGCCCGGTCGGCGACGATTTCGGCCCGGCCGAGTTCGAGGTGCTGGAGAACCGGGGAGTGCAGACGGGCGACATCGAGCACGTGCCCGGCGGGGAGTCGTTCTTCTGGCGCGGCCGCTACGAGTACGACCTCAACGTGGCGCATACCGAGGACACGCGGCTCGGCGTCTTCGGCGAGTTCGAGCCGAAGCTCTCCGACGATGCGAAGGCCGCCGACACGCTGTTCCTCGCCAACATCCAGCCCGACCTGCAGCGCCAGGTCGCCCGCCAGTGCGAGGCGACGCGATTCAGCGCGCTGGACTCGATGAACCTCTGGATCGACACGGCGAAGGACTCGCTGCTGGCGGCGATCGCCGAGGTCGAGTGCCTGGTCCTCAACGACGCCGAGCTGCGCATGCTGACCGGCGAGTCGAACCTGGCGCGCGCCGCGCGAGCGGCGATGGCGCACGGCCCGCGGGCGGTCGTCGCCAAGCAGGGCGAGTACGGCGCGGCGCTGTTCACCGAGGAGCGCTTCTTCGCCCTGCCCGGCTTCCCGCTGGAGGACGTGCGCGACCCGACCGGTGCCGGCGACAGCTTCGCCGGCGGCTTCCTCGGCTACCTGGACGGCCACGACGGCGAGCTCGACGAAGCGAGCCTGCGGCGCGCGATGGGCTACGGGACGGTGCTCGCCTCCTTCAACGTCGAGGAGTTCGGCACCGAGCGGGTCGCCCGGCTGACCCGCGAGGAGGTCGACGAGCGCTTCGCGACGCTGCACGAGATGACCCAGTTCGAGCCGTTGCCCGTCCGGTAGCCAGTCGGAACCCGCAAGCTGCGAGAATGGCGGCCGCAATGGCGAGCGACACCCTGACCGTCACCGACAACCGGACCGGCAAGACCTACGAGCTGCCGATCGAGGACGGGACGGTCCGCTCGATGGACCTGCGCCAGATCAAGGTCGACGAGGACGAATTCGGCATGCTGGCCTACGACCCGGCGTTCACCAACACCGCGTCGTGCCGCTCGGCGATCACCTTCATCGACGGCGAAGCGGGCATCCTCGAACACCGCGGCTACTCGATCGAGCAGCTCTGCGAGCGCTCGAGCTTCCTCGAGGTCGCCTACCTGCTGATCTTCGGCGAGCTGCCGACCGGTCCGCAGCTCGACCGCTGGGTCTACGACATCACCCACCACACCTTCGTCCACGAGGACCTCAAGCACTTCTTCGAGGGCTTCCGCTACGACGCCCACCCGATGGGGATGCTGCTCGCCGGGGTCGGCGCGCTCTCGACGTTCTACCCGGACGCCAAGCACACCGAAGACCCCGAAGAGCGCTACATGGCGGCGGTGCGGCTGATCGCCAAGGTGCCGACCCTGGCCGCCTTCTCCTACCGCCACAACATGGGCCTGCCCTACGTCTACCCCGACAACGACCTCAACTTCGCCGAGAACTTCCTCTCGATGATGTTCAAGAAGACCGAAGCCAAGCACGTCCCCAAGCCGGCGCTCTCGAAGGCGCTCGACGTGCTCTTCATCCTCCATGCCGACCACGAACAGAACTGCTCGACCAACGCGGTGCGCGGCGTCGGCTCCTCCGACGTCGACCCCTACTCGGCCGTCGCGGCCGGCGTCGCGGCGCTCTACGGGCCGCTGCACGGCGGCGCCAACGAGGCGGTGCTGCGGATGCTGCGACGGATCGGCTCGATCGACAACATCCCCGGCTTCCTCGAGCGGGTGAAGAACCGCGAAGAGAAACTGATGGGCTTCGGCCACCGCGTCTACAAGAACTACGACCCGCGGGCGCGGATCATCCAGCAGCACATGGAGGAGGTCTTCGAGGCGACCGAGTACAACCCGCAGGTCGAGATCGCCCGCGAGCTGGAAAAGCAGGCGCTCGCCGACGAGTACTTCACCTCGCGCAAGCTCTACCCCAACGTCGACTACTACTCGGGGATCATCTACGAGGCGCTGGAGATCCCGACCGAGATGTTCACGCTGCTGTTCGCGATCCCGCGCACGGCGGGCTGGGTCGCGCAGTGGATGGAGATGAAGGACGACCCGGAGCAGAAAATCGCCCGCCCGCGCCAGATCTACACCGGCGAGCGCAAGCGCGAGTACGTGGCGGTCGACGAGCGCCAGGGGCCGGAGAAAATCGTCGGCCCGCCGGCCCGCCGGCCGAAACGGCCAAGGCGCGGGGCGTAGCGACGTAGCGAGGGGAGGCGCCGGGGGTGGCTCCAAGGGCGCTGGATTTTTCGCTCGCTGAGACTGCGTTACTCGCTGACTGTCGAGCGAAAAATTAACGCCGCGCCCTTGGACCCACCCCCGACACCTCCTAACCGGCCGTGGGCTCGCTTCGCATGAGCTGGAAGCTGACGGTTCGGCACGGGTCCGACGTTTCTCATCAGAGCTTTGGGGAGTTGGACGAGGCCGTGGCGGCTATGAGGGAGCGGGCGTTGGGGATTCGGGCTGAGGGGCCTGTGAGGCCCGCTTCGATGCTGCGGGACTTTGCGCCTGCGGATCAGGTCCATGCGCGGTTGCAGATCAGCGGCGGGCGCTGGCCGAGCAGGGTCGTCGCCGGGGTCGACGTGCGCGGGGACGGGACGTTCGTGCCGTTTCGCGGCGGCACGCGGCGCGAGGAGCTCGACCCGACCGACTTCCCGACGCCGTTCGACGCCGTGCGAAAGACTCTCGGGACCGAGTGACTGGCGAGTTTCCCGTCCAATGGACCGGAAACTCGCCAGACGATTCCGATGAGCGAGACCGAGATTCCAAAGGGCAGCTATGCGGCCGGGCGGCGGGTGAAGCTGCCGGCCGGCGCCGAAGCGCCCTACGTCGTCTTCGTCAACGGCGTCCAGCAGGCGGAGGGCGAGGACTACGCGGTCCGCGCCGGCGAGATCGTCTTCACCCGCGACATAGTCAAGGAGAAGGTCGGCACCGGCCGCTGGCTGGCGATGTACCTCGGCCTCTTCGGCACCTACCGCAAGAACGAGACGATCGACCTGCAGTTCGAGCGGGGCGGCAAGACCGAGCTGCTCTCCGACCTCCCGGTCAGCTCCTGAGCGCCGCTACTTGAAGATGTAGAGCAGCGCGAAGGCGACGACGACGAACACCGCGCCCGCCGCGATCATGCCCTTGTCCTCGGAGACCATCGCCGCGATCGAGCGGTCGTCGGAGCGGTCGTAGATCAGGTAGAGGTAGCGGAAGATGCCGTAGACCATCGGCGGGATCGTCCACATCATCTTGTTGCCGATGATCGGCGAGTTGACGGCGTAGATCGAGTAGGTGATCACCGTGCCGGTGGTCACCAGGGCGACCATCTGGTCGAGGAAGGGCAGCGAGTAGTGCTCGAGCACCGGGCGGCTGCTGGTCCCCTGGTGCAGCTCGGAGACCGCCTCCTGGCGGCGCTTGGTGAAGCCGAGGAAGAGGGCGATCATGCCGGTGCAGAGCAGCAGCCATTCGGAGGCGTGCGCTTCGACCGCGCTGGCGCCGGCGGCGACGCGCAGGATGAAGAGGCCGGACAGCGTCATCACGTCGACGATCACGATCTGCTTGAGGCCGAGGCTGTAGGCCATCTGGGCGATTCCGTAGCCGACGACCATCAGGCCGACTTCCCAGTTGACGGCAGCGAAGGCGATCGCGATCGCGATCGCGGCGAGCAGGGGCGCGATCGCGATCGCGGTGCGCTCGGAAAGCTCGCCCGCGGCGAGCGGCCGGAAGCGCTTCTTCGGGTGCTTGCGGTCGAGCTCGACGTCGAGCAGGTCGTTGACGTAGTAGCCGGCGCTGGAGATCGCGCAGAAGGCGACGAAGGTGAGCAGCGACTCGATCACCTCGTGCGACTGGTTGAACTTGCCGGAGAACAGCAGGCCGGCGAAGACGAAGACGTTCTTGATCCACTCCTGCGGGCGCGCCGTCTTCAGCGCCGCCCTCGCGGGCGAGCGGCGCGGCACGACCGGTTCGCCCGGTCCGGAGCCGGCCGGCATCGTCTTGTGCTCTGAGGTGATCGTTTCCATCGAGGCGGTCGCGGGAGGGTAGCGCCGTTTTCGACCGGAACTGTCCAACAGTCCGTCCCGGGCGCGCCTGACCGAAGCGTCAGGCGTGTCCGGGAAGGCGGACGGTGAAGCAGGCGCCCTGGACGGGGAGATTCTCGACGCAGACGCCGCCGCCCATCGCCTCGCTCAGCTCGCGCACGATGGCCAGCCCGAGGCCCGCGCCCTCGGGCGAGCCGCGGCCGGCGACGGCGCGCAGGTGGAAGCGCTCGAAGGCCCGCGGGAGCTCCTCCTCGGGGATGCCGGGCCCCTGGTCGCTGACGCGCACCTCGCCGGGCCGTGCCTCGACGGTCACCGCGCCGCCCGGCGGGCTGACCCGGATCGCGTTCTCGAGCAGGTTGGAGACGACCTGCAGGGCGCGCCCGTGGTCGGCGGCCGCGGGCGCCGCGCCGGCCGCCTCGACGGTCACCGTCACGCCCGCCTCGGCGGCCCCGGGCCGCAGCCGTTCCTCGGCCTCGCGGGCGACCGCGGCGAGGTCGACCGGCTCGCGCCGCACCTCGAGCACCCCCTGGCGCAGGCGGGCGAGCGCCAGCAGGTCGCCGACCAGGCGCTCGAGCCGGTCCGCCTCGCGGGCGACCACCGGGGCGGCGTCGCGCGGCTCGACCGTGCCGTCCTCGATCCCCTCGGCGTAGCCGCGGATCGAGGTCAGCGGGGTGCGCAGGTCGTGCGAGACCGAGAGCAGCACGGCGCGCTCCGCGTCGCGGGCGAGCGCCAGCTGCGCGGCCATCCGGTTGAACGACTCGGCGAGGTCGTCGAGCTCCTCCGTGCCGCCGCCCGAGACGGGCTCGGGACGGCGACCCTCGGCAAGCTCGCCCGCCGCGGCCCCGAGCTGGCGCAGCGGCCGGGTCATCCGCCGCGCCAGCAGCGCCGCCACCGTGGCGGCGAGCAGCGCGCCCGCCCCGCCGGCGATCAGCAGCGCACCGAGATAGCGGCGGAAGTCGCCGCCGAAGACGTTGACCGCCGGCGGCGGGGGTGGCGGTTTGCGGGGCGGCGGGAAGGGCGATTCGCGCTGGCGCTGCTGCCGCTGTTCGGCGTCCTTTTGGATCGTTTCCCGCACCGCCTCGCGGGTCAGCACGATGCCGAGCGCCAGCGAGGCGCCGACCGCGAGCATCACGGCGCCGAGGATCGCGACGAAGAGCCGCGCCCGCAGCGAGCGCCTCACGGCACGGCCTTGTAGCCGGCGCCGCGCACCGTCTGGACGAGGTCGGCGCGACCGAGCTTGGCGCGCAGCTGAGCGACGTGGACGTCGACGGTCCGGGTGCCGCCTGGGAACTCGCCGCCCCAGACCAGCTCGAGCAGACGGTCGCGGCTGAGCACGACCCCGGGGTGGGAGAGCAGCGCCGCCAGCAGGTCGAACTCGCGCCCGGTCAGCTCGACCGGCTCGCCGGCGACGGTCACGGTGCGCGCGGCGCGGTCGAGCGCGACGTCGCCGGCGAGCAGCGGCCGGTCGCCGTTGCCCGTCTCGCCGCCGCTGCCGGCGCGGCGCAGGATCGCCTTCACCCGGGCGACCAGCTCGCGCGGCGAGAACGGCTTGGTGACGTAGTCGTCGGCGCCCGCTTCGAGGCCGGCGACCCGGTCGACCTCTTCGTCGCGGGCGCTGAGGATCAGGATCGGCACGCTCGTGCGGGCGCGCAGGCGGCGGCAGACCTCGAAGCCGTCGATCCCCGGCAGGCCGATGTCGAGCACGACCAAGCGCACCGGGTGCCGCCCCAGCTCCTCCAGCGCCTGCTCGCCGCTGCGCGCCCAGACGACGCCGAACCCGTCGCGCTTGAGGTAGGCGCGAACGAGGTCGGCGATCGCCTGCTCGTCCTCGACGACGAGAATCGAGCCCCTTGAGGACGAGCCCTGGGTCACGGGGCTAGCCTTGCATCTGCGGCGGTCCACCTTCCGGTCCGCCCTGCGGCCCGCCGGAATGGCCACGTGGCGGCATCTGCCCGGGCTTCGGCGGCACCATCACGGTCTTCGCGGCCTCCCCTTCGGGCCCGCAGACGACGACGTGCGTGCCTTCCTTCAGGTCGGCGACGGCCGTTTCCTTGCCGGGACCGGCGAGCAGCTTGGTTTCGCCGTCGACCGAGATCGTGACTTCGTTGCCGTCGTTCTCCTTCACCGTGATCGAGCTGTCGCCGGCGCTGACGACTTCGCCGGCGTCGATCCTGATCGTCTCCGCCCTGCCTTCGCGCTGCACGTGCAGCCGGCCGTAGGTCAGGTCTTTGCCGAATTTGCCCATCGGGCCGCCCGGAGGCGGCGGCATCCGCTTGCCGCTGTGGGCCTTTCGATGCTGGGACCTGCCGCCGCCGTTGCTTCCACCTTGAGCAACCGCCAGGCCGGCGACCACCAACGCGGCGATCAGCCCGGTCGTAGCCACGGTCCGCGCCCGTCCTGCTAGTGACTTGAACATCGGGAACCTCCAGTTCGAGTGAATCGGACACTCAGATCCTCGAATCGGGAGGTACGGCAACCGTCAGTCCCTTGTAAGGAACCTGTAAACCGTGAACACAGGGAGGGGCAGGGGGTGTCCCTCCAGCGAAGCGGCGTTAATTTTTCGCCCGTCGGCTCAGCGAGTGGCGCCGGCCCAGCGGGCGAAAAATCCAGCGAGACGGAGGGACACCCCCTGCCCCTTCCCCGCACCGGCTACGGATCGATCAAGACTCCCGGGTTGAGAATGGAAGCCGGGTCCAGCTCCTGCTTCGCCGCCCGCAGCCCGGCGGCAAACGGCCCCGGCCGCTGGCGGTCGTACCAGGGCCGGTGGTCGCGGCCGACGGCGTGGTGGTGGGTGATCGTGCCGCCCCCCTCGATCACGGCCTCCGCAGCGGCGGCCTTGATCTCGTCCCACTGCTCGACCTCGCCGCCGCGCACGGCCGGGGCCATCACCGTGAAGTAGGGCGCCGGGCCGTCGGGGTAGACGTGGGTGAAGCGGCAGCTGACCCGCGGCGAGCCGGGTCCGTCGGCAGGC
>Ga0210120_1000249_pt1 | contig 12773 bp, 12 predicted proteins | sample Goodyear_PhragA__FD_184868 | JGI IMG/M metagenome (GOLD analysis project Ga0210120, IMG submission 184868) | Wetland microbial communities from San Francisco Bay, California, USA, that impact long-term carbon sequestration - Goodyear_PhragA_D2... | ecosystem: Environmental > Aquatic > Marine >... | reverse complement strand
GTTGGCGAAGCGGCCGATCGCCAGTGCCGGCCGCACGACGAGGAGGTCGATCGCCTCGTCGAAGTACCACTTGTTGAGACAGAGGAGATAGACGGGACGGAGGCGCTCGCGGAACAGCGCCGGCAGCGAGGGCCGCTCAGACCACAGCAGCCAGGCGGCGGCGATGCCGACCAGCGCCACGGCGGCGCCGACCGCGAGCCCGGTCCACTCATGGGCGACCGACGGGTGGATCGCGGCGAGCGGCGAGTCCTCGAAGGCCGGGTCGAGGAAGCTGAAGAGGACGTTGTCGACCCCCGGCACCTGGATCAGCCCCGCGAACAGCGCGCCGAAGCCGAGGCAGGCCATCGCCACCGCCATCGGCCAGGACTGCTCGGCGATGTGGTGGTGGCCGCCGGGGAAGCCGATGTCGGTGTCCTCCTCTTCTTCGGTCGCCGGGTTGATCGGCGTCCCGTGGTGGAGGTGGCCGGTGTCGATCAGCTCCTGGGCCTCGGGGCACGGCTTGCCCGGCAGCACGCGGAAGATCAGCCGGAAGGTGTAGATCGCCGTCAGGAAGGCGCCGACGTAGCCGCCGATCGCCATCCACTGATACATCCCCCCCCGCGTCTCGGCGTAGGAGAGGATCGAGTCCTTGGAGAAGAAGCCTGAGGTGCCCGGGAAGGCGGCCAGCGCCAGGCCGCCGATCAGAAGCATCACCGAGGTGAACCGCATCGCCTTCCAGAAGCCGCTCATCCGGTCGATGTCCTGGCGGTTCGCCATCGCCGAGATGATCGAGCCGGCCGCCATGAAGAGCAGCGCCTTGAAGAAGGCGTGGGTCATCAGGTGGAAGAGCCCGGCCGAGTAGGCGCCGATCGAGACGCCCATGATCATGTAGCCGATCTGGCTCATCGTCGAGTAGGCGATCACCCGCTTCAGGTCGGTTTGGGCGATCGCGATCGTGCCGGCGATCAGCAGCGTTGCCAGGCCGACGAAGGCGCCGATGTCGGCGGCGGTCGGCGCCAGGTAGAAGAGGACGTGGGTGCGGGCGATCAGGTAGACGCCGGCGGTGACCATGGTCGCGGCGTGGATCAGCGCCGAGACGGGCGTCGGGCCCTCCATCGCATCGGGCAGCCAGGTGTGGAACGGGATCTGCGCGGACTTGGCGAAGGCGCCGACCAGCAGCAGCAGGCAGATCGCGGTGATCGTCCACTCGCCGCGCGAAAACACCTCCGGTGCCTGGGCGAAGACCGCCCCAAAATCGAAGGTCCCCAGTTCGCGGAAGATCAGGAAGGCGGCGAGGACGAGGCCGATATCGCCGACGACGTTGATCACGAAGGCCTTCATCCCGGCCCCGGTCGCTGTCGTGCGCCGGTACCAGAAGCTGATCAACGCGTAGGAGGCGAAGCCGACGAAGGCCCAGCCGACGGTCAGCAGCACGAAGTTGCCGGCGAGGACCAGCAACAGCATCGAAAAGACGAAGAAGTTGAGGTAGCTGAAGAAGCGGTGATAGCCCTCGTCGGAGCGCATGTACCCGAACGAGTAGAGGTGGATCAGCGTCGAGACCCCGGTGACGACGAGGATCATGAAGGTCGACAGCTGGTCGACGTAGATGCCGAGCTTGATGTCGAGGCCCGCGGCGCTGGCGTAGTCCCACAGCGAGGAGGCGTGGTGGCGGGCCTCGGGCTCCTGCCCGAGCAGGTTGAAGAGCACGCCGAGCGCGCAGGCGAAGGCGAGCCCGATCGCGAGGGTGCCGATCGCGCCGGCGACCCGCGCCGGCAGCACTCGGAAGCCGAGCGCGATGACGATCGAGCCGAGCAGCGGGAGGAGGAGGACAAGCCAGGCCCAGGCGGTGGCACTCATCCGCGCAGCTCCCTCAGCTCATCGACGTCGAGCGGCAGCCGGCGGCGGAAGATCGCCACGATCAGGCCGAGCCCGACGACCACCTCGCAGGCAGCGATCACCATCACGACCAGCGCGAACACCTGCCCCTCCTGGTTGCCGACCATGCGGCTGAAGGCAACCAGGGCGAGGTTGCCGGCGTTCAGCATCAGCTCCAGGCAGAGCAGGATCACGACCGGGCTGCGGCGGATCAGGATGCCGATTGCGCCAACCGCGAAGAGCAGGCTCGAGAGGACGATGTACCACTCGATGGTCATCGGGGGGCCGGCACCTCCTCCTCGCGCGAGGGCCGGCCGCCGTTCGAGCTCGGGGCCTGGACCGGTTCCGCGGAGCCCTCGGCAACTCCCCGCTTGGACGCGAGCACGACCGCGCCCACCGCCGCCAGCAGGAGCAGGATCGAGGAGGCCTCGAAGGGGATGAGGAACTTTTCGAGCAGCAGGTAGCCGATCGCGGCCGGGTCGCCGAAGCCGGCGCCCACCTTCGGCCCGTCGGTGCCGAGCGCCAGCAGGGAGGAGCCGAGCACCGCGAGCGCGAGCTCGACGAAGAGGGCGGCGGCGAACAGCGGCGCGAGCAGGCGCTGGCCGGGGATCGGCTCCCAGGCCGACTCCTCGCCGCCGCCCACGTAGGCGACGACGAAGACGTAGAGCACCATCACCGCACCGGCGTAGACGACGACCTGGGCGGCCGCGACGAAGGCCGCGCTGAGCAGCAGGAAGAGGACGGCGAGCGAGAAGAGGTGGACGATCAGCGCCAGCACGCTGTAGAAGGGGTTGCGCAGGGCGATGACCCCGATCGCTCCGCCCAGCGCGCCGAGCGCTGCCGCGAAGAAGAGGACCTCTTCCACTACTCGCCCTGCACTTTCAGCGGCGTCCGCTCAAGCGACTCGGCGAGCAGCATCTCCTTGGTGAAGATCAGGTCGTCGCGGTCGTAGTCGGCCATCTCGTAGTCGTGGCCCATCGTGATCGCGTCGAACGGGCAGGCGATCTCGCAGTAGCCGCAGAAGATGCAGCGCGAGAGGTTGATCTCATAGACCGCCGCGAAGCGCTCCCCGGCCGAGACCCGCTCGCCGGGGATGTTCTCCGCGGCGACCACGCGGATGCAGTCGGCCGGGCAGGCGGCAGCGCACAGCGAGCAGCCGACGCACTTCTCCAGCCCCGTGTCCTCGAAGCGGTGCAGCTTGTGGCGGCCGCGGAAGCGCGGGTAGACGGGGGTCTTCTCCTCGGGGTACTGAATCGTGAGCGGGCCCTCGATCAGCCGCGCCATCGTCGTCTTCAGCCCGCGCAGCGTCTCGCCGAAGGCGCGGTAGGCCCCGGCGGCGCCGCCCGGCTCGGGCCCGCGCTGCACCTCGACGACGCTGTCGTCGCTCAGGTAGGGGAAGCGCTCGCTCACGTGACCACCACCAGGACAGCGGTGACGAGGACGTTGAGCGTCGCCAGCGGCAGCAGGACCTTCCAGCCGAGGCTCATCAGCTGGTCGTAGCGCAGCCGCGGCAGCGTCGCCCGCACCCAGATGAAGAACAGCACCAGGCCGAGCATCTTGGTCAGCATCCAGATCGGGTCGAGGAAGCTCGGGCCGGGGCCCATCCAGCCGCCGAGGAAGACCGCGGCGGCGATCCCGGAGACGACGATGATCTCCATGTACTCGACCAGCAGGAAGCTTCCGAAGCGCATCCCGCCGTACTCGGTCATGAAGCCCTGGACCAGTTCGGCGTCCGCCTCGGGCATGTCGAACGGGGTGCGGTTCGTCTCCGCGAAGCCCGCCAGCATGAAGATCAGGAAGCCGACCAGCTGGGGGACGATGAACCAGACGGCGCCCTGCGCGTGGACCAGGTCGACCAGCGAGAGCGATCCGCCCATGATGATCGCGCCGAGCAGCGCCAGCCCCATCGCCACCTCGTAGGAGATCAGCTGCGCGGCGCCGCGCATCGCGCCAAGCAGGCTGTATTTGGAGCCCGACGCCCAGCCGCCCAGCAGCACGCCGTAGAAGGCGATCGAGCCGACGGCGAAGAAGTAGAGGATGCCGATCGGGACGTCGATCCCGTAGAGGCCGACGCCATCCTGAACGTCGCCCCAGGGGATGATCGCCAGCGCGAGGACGCCGGAGAGGACCGGCAGCAGCGGCCCGAGCACGAACAGGGTCGGGATCGCGTTGGCGGGGCGGAAGGCCTCCTTGCCGAGCAGCTTGCCGACGTCGGCAAGCGGCTGCAGGATCCCGAACGGCCCGACCCTGTTGGGGCCGTAGCGGTGCTGGAAGCGGCCGATCAGCTTTCGCTCCAGGACCGTCATCAGCGGCAGGATCCCGAAGATCACCGCGAAGATCACCAGCGACTTGACGATCATCACCCAGGTCGCTTCGACGTAGCTGGTGTCGGCGAGCGGGATCACGAGCCCTCGACCTTCGCGATGTCGACCCTGGTGGCCACCGGCCAGGCGTCGGCGAGCGAGTTGGCGTTGTTCTCGGCGGTTCCCCCGATCAGGAAGCAGACGCCGTCCTGCATCCGTTCCCGGACGGCCACCCGCGCCTGCAGGCTGGTCCCGTTCTGGGCGACGGTGGCCTTGTCTCCCGTCTTCACCCCGAGCCGCTCCGCATCGGCGACCGAGATCTCGACCCGCTGCTGGGGCGCCAGGAACCTCAGCGCCGGGTTCAGCTCCGTGATCGGGCCCGCCCAGAGGTCGCGGTAGGTCCCGAGCTGGAACGGCCCCTCGGGAGGCTCTCCGGAGACCTTCATGAGTTCTGCCACCACCGGCGCTTCGTTGGCCGGTGGTGTGGGAAGGGCGCTCGCGGCCTCGCGCTCCTGCCAGCGGACGCCCCGGCCGCCGATCTCGGCATCCGTGAGTCCGGCGTAGAAGGGAACGGCCTCGCAGAGCGCCGCGAAGGCGGAGGGTTGAGAGTCGACACCGGTGTCGTGGCCCAGCGCCAGCGACAGCTCGGCGAGAACGCCCCAGTTGGGGCGGATGTCGCCGGGGCGCGAGGCGGATGGGCGAACCCGCTGCAAACGGCCGTCGGGATGGGTGACGGTGCCGTCTTTCTCGGCGTGCGTCTCGAGCGGGAAGACGACGTCGGCCATGGCGGTCGTCGCGTTCTCGAAGGTCGAGAAGACCACCAGGTGGTCGACCGCGGCCAGGGCGGCCCTCCACTTCTCTGTCTTGGGGAAGTCCCGAAGCGGGTCGACGCCGAAGAGGACCAGCGAGGTGACCTCGCCGCGCTCGATTGCGGCGGGCAGGGTCCAGGTCGTCCGGCCGGGCTCCGCCTCGCTCAGGCCGGGGCCCGCATCGGGCAGGCAGCCGGCCTCGCGCAGGCCTCGCGAATTGGCCGTCACCGGCACCTCCAAGAGCCCGGAGCCCTCCTGCTCGCCGAGCTTGAGATGGTCGGAGATCACGACCAGCTGGTCGACGGCGCTGGCCTTCGGCTGGACCAGCTGCTCGCCCCAGACGATCACGACGCGCTCGGCGCCGCGAGCCGCCTCCGCGATCGCGGAGGCCTGGTTGTCGGCATCCGCCTCCAGCGCCTTGCTCAATTCCTCGAGGAAGTCGGCTGCTCCACCCGGCTCATACCTGGTGGCCGCCACCGCGCCGCCGTCCAGCGCCGTCGGGCGATCCGTCGCCACCGCAAGCCGGGCGCCGTTGCGGCGCATCGCCTTGCGGATACGCAGGTCGACGATCGGCGAGCTGTGCAGCGGGTCGGTGCCGAGGACGAGGATCAGGTCGGCCTGGTCGATGTCACGCACGCGCGCCGACAGTCCCGGGTCCGCCAGGCGCAGGAAGGTCTCGCGCCGCGGCCCGAAGACGGACGTCAGCGAGTCGACGTTCGGGGAGCCCACCGCCTCGCGCATGACGCGCTGCACCAGGTAGCCCTCCTCGTTTGAGGCGTCGCCGACGAGCGCCGCGCTCGCCGCCCCGGCCGCCTTGAGGCCATCGGCCGCCCTGGCGATCGCGGTCTCCCAGTCGGTCGCCGCGCCGCCCTTCAACCGCGGCCCGTCGATCCGCTCGGAGGCGGAGAACATGCTGAACCCGTAGCGGCCGCGGTCGCAGAGCCAGCCGTCGTCGACGTCGGGGTTGTCGCGGGCGAGCACCCGCTTCACCTGCTCGTCGCGCACCGTGAAGCTGACGTTGCACTGGCTCGGGCAGAGCGTGCAGACGGAGCCCGCCTGCTCGATGTCCCAGGGCCGGGCGCGGAAGCGGTAGGTGTAGTTGGTCAGCGCGCCGACCGGGCAGAGGTCGGTGATGTTGCCGTGGAACGGGGAGATGTAGGGGCGGTCGTCGAAGGTGCCGACGTAGGTGCGGTCGCCGCGCTCCAGCAGCTGCAGCTGGGCGTCCTCGGAGACCTCCTGGCTGAAGCGCACGCAGCGGTAGCAGAGGATGCAGCGCTCGCGGTCGATCGCCACCAGCGGGCTGAGCGGCAGCGGCTTCTCGAAGTGCCGCTTTTCGTCGATGACGCGGCTCTTGCCCGGCCCCCAGCCCATCGAGATGTCCTGCAGCGGGCACTCGCCGCCCTTGTCGCAGACCGGGCAGTCGAGCGGGTGGTTGACGAGCAGGAACTCGACCACCGCGTTCTGCGCGCTCTTCACCTGGTCGGTGCGGGTGTGGACGACCATCCCGTCGCGGACCGGGGTCGAGCAGGAGGTCTGCAGTTTGGGGATCCCCTCGATCTCGACCAGGCACATGCGGCAGGCGCCGACCGGGTCGCCGAGCTTCGGCTCGTAGCAGAAGACCGGGATCTCGACGTCGCCGCGCTTGGCTGCGTCGTGGAGCATCTCCCCCTCGTGGGCGCTCACCTCGCGCCCGTCGATCACGATTGTCACCTCGCGGCTCATGCCGAGGCTCCCATGGTCTCGGGGGCGCCCTGCACGGCGGCGATCGGCCTGGGCGCCTCGCCGGCCGCGGCGATCGCCTGCTCGAACTCCTCGCGGAACTTGCGGACCATCGCCCCCACCGGCATCGCCATCGCGTCGCCCAGCACGCAGAGGCAGTGGCCGATGATGTTTTCCTGGACCGAGGCGATGATGTCGAGGTCCATCGGGGTCCCCTCGCCGCGCACCACGCGTTCGAGCATCTTCACCGTCCAGTTGGTGCCCTCGCGGCAGGGGGTGCACTTGCCGCAGGACTCGTGGTGGTAGAACTGCGCGGTCCGCAGGGCCATGTGGGGAATCGAGATCGAGTCGTCGGCGACGATGATCGAGCCCGAGCCGAGCATCGAGCGCGCCTCGGCCATCGCCTCGAAGCTGTAGGGGAGGTCCAGATCGGCCGGGGTTAGGACGGGCGAGGAGGAGCCGCCGGGATAGAAGGCCTTCACCTCGCGCCCCTCCAGCGGCCCGCCGGCGAGGTCGTAGATCAGTTCGCGGATCGGCACGCCCAGCTCGACCTCGTAGTTGCCCGGCCGGCGCACACAGCCCGAGACCGAGACGACCTTGGTGCCCGGCGACTGCTCGGTGCCGAAGCCGCGGAACCACTCGGCTCCGCGGGCGACGATCCGCGGCACGTTGGAGAGCGTCTCGACGTTGTTGATCAGCGTCGGCCCGCCGTAGAGCCCCTGGACGGCGGGGAAGGGCGGCTTCAGGCGCGGGTTGCCGCGCTTGCCCTCGAGTGAGTCGAGCAGCGCGGTCTCCTCGCCGCAGATGTAGGCGCCGGCGCCGCGGTGGACGACCAGCTCGAGGTCGCGGCGGCTGCCGAGGATGTCCTTGCCCAGGTAGCCGGCCTCATAGGCCTCGGCCACGGCGGTATCGAGGATGTCGGCGACCAGGTCGTACTCGCCGCGGATGAAGATGAAGGCGAGGGTGGCGTCGGCGGCGAGCGCCGCGATCGCGATCCCCTCGATCAGCTGGTGCGGGTTGCGCATCATCAGCTCGCGGTCCTTGAAGGCGCCCGGCTCGGACTCGTCCGCGTTGCAGCAGAGGTACTTCTGCATGTCGCCGCGGGGCAGGAAGGAGGCCTTTTTCCCCATCGAGAAGCCGGCCCCACCGCGACCGCGCAGGCCGGAGTCTTCGAGCTCCTTGAGCACCTCGTCGGCCTCCATCGTCCGGTAGGCCCTCTCGAGGGTCTCGTAGCCGCCGTACCCCCGGTAGCCGGCCAGCGTGCGCAGCTCGGGGTCCTCGGCGTGCTTCAGGAGCACCCGGGTCTCAGGCATCGGCGCCTCCCTCGGTGTCTCCCGCCAGCGGCCGCTTCTCGAGGGCCTTTCCGGGCAGCACGTCCTCGCCGCTCCGCAGCTGCTCGATCGCAGTCGCCGCATCGGCCGCCTCGAGCGGCCCGAAGTAGCGCTCGTCGATCGATGCCATCGGGGCGAGGTCGCATGCCCCGAGGCACTCGAAGCGGGTCACGTGGAGGTCCCCGTCGGGGGAGGTGGTCCCGTGGCGCGCCTCGTCGGGGTCGCATCCGGTCGCCTCGCAGAAGGCCTTGAGCAGCTCGTCACCGCCCCGCATCCAGCAGCTGATGTTCGTGCAGACGGCGATCTTGTGGGTGCCGACCGGTTCGGTGTGGAAGAGGTCGTAGAAGCTGGCGACCGACTCCAGGTAGCCGGGCGTCACGCGCATCACCGCGGCCGCCTGGCGGATCCCCTCCGGCGTGCACCAGCCGTAGCGCCGCTGCACTGCCCAGAGCGCCGGCAGGGAGGCCGATTTGCGGTCGGGATAGCGGCCCATCGCCGCTTCGATGTACTCGTGCAGCTCCGGCGGGCAGTCCACCTCGTGCAGCTCGGGGATCTCCTCCGGGGAGCGGTCGGGCACCCGCCCCTCGGTCAGCGCGGCATCGACCGGCAGCTCAGCCATCGTTCCTCCAACTTGGGGAATGGGCGGTCCGCCCGACGGGCGGATACTCAAAGCGCCGAGCCAACTGGCGAGGCGCTTGTCCGGCGGCGGGGCCGCCCATTCCCCTCATCGATCCACCCCGCCGAGGATCGGGTCGAGCATCCCGAGGCTGGCGATCATGTCGGCGACGTAGCTGTCGACCGCCATGTCGCGGAAGGCCTGCAGGTTGACGAAGGAGGGATCGCGGAAGTGGACGCGGGCCGGCTTCGAGGAGCCGTCGGCGACGACGAAGCAGCCCAGCTCGCCGCGCGGGCACTCGATCGAGTAGTAGACCTCGCCGGGCGGCACCCGGAAGCCCTCGGTAACCAGCTTGAAGTGGTGGATCAGAGACTCCATCGAGGTCGAGAGCTCTGAGCGCGGCGGCAGCACGTACTTGCGGTCGTCGGCGATGTGGGGCCCCTCGGGGAGCCCGTCGAGGGCCTGCTCGATGATCCGCACCGACTCGACGATCTCCGCCAGCCGCACGCGGTAGCGATCGTAGTTGTCGCCGACCGTCCCGACCGGGATCTTGAACTCCATCTCCGGGTAGGCGAGGTAGTCGAACGCCTTGCGCAGGTCCCAGGGCTCGCCTGTGGCGCGCAGCAGCGGGCCGGTGACGCCCAGCTCCAGCAGCCGCTCGCGGGAGACGATCCCGGTCCCCTTCGTCCGCGAGAGGAAGATCTCGTTGCGGTCGAGGAGCGCCTGGTACTGGGTGACACGCACCGGCATGTCGGCGATGAACTCGCGCAGCTTCTGCTCGAAGCCGAGCGGGATGTCCTCGATCACCCCGCCGACCTGGAAGTAGCGGGTGTGCATCCGCTGGCCGGTGGCCATTTCGACCAGGTCGAGGATCTTGTCGCGCTCGCGGAAGCAGTACCAGAGCATCGAGATCGCGCCGAGGTCGAGTGCCGTCGTCCCAAGCCAGACCAGGTGGGAGTGGATCCGGTTGAGCTCGAGGAAGAGAGTCCGCAGGTAGCGGGCGCGGGGCGGGATCTCCAGCCCGACCAACCGCTCGACCGCGCCGCAGTAGGCCTCCATCTGGAAGAAGTAGGAGACGTAGTCCATCCGCTCGACGAAGGGGATGACCTTCCAGTAGCTCTTGTCCTCGCAGGACTTTTCGATCCCCGTGTGGACGTAGCCGATCACCGGCTTTAGGTCTCGGACCATCTCGCCTTCGAGGTCGACGACCAGCCGCAGCACCCCGTGCGTGGCCGGGTGGTGCGGCCCGATGTTGATCGTCATCACCTCGGTCTGAGGATCGACCTCGGGCGGTGACTGGGTCTTTGCCTCAGCCATAGTTCCGCTCGTTGAAGGTGAAGGTGACGGGCTCGCCGCCGACCGGGAAGTCGCGGCGCTGCGGCCAGCCCACGTAGTCCTCGGGGAGCAGGATCCTGGTCAGGTTCGGGTGTCCGCGGAAGACGATCCCGAAGAAGTCGAACACTTCCCGCTCCTGGAACTCGGCGGTCGGGAAGAGCTCCACGCAGGAGTCGATCTCGGGAAGCGCTTGGGCATCGCCCGCGTTTCCGGCGGCGGGGCCGGCCAGGAGGGCCTTCACCCTGATCCGCTCGACGCGGTCGCGGTTGAGCAGCTCGTAGTGGACGGCGAAGCGCGGCTCCGCCGGCAGATAGTCGGCGGCATGCAGGCTGGAGAGGAACCGGTAGCCCTGGCCCGGCGCGTCCCGCAGCCAGGTGAGGACGGCGAGGACCTGGCCGGGATCGACCGCGAGGACGGCCTGCTCGTACTCGAAGCCCGTGTCGAGCACGGCGCCGGGGTGGCCGTCTTCGATCTCCCCTCGAATCAGCTCCAGTCCGGGTGCGTCAGGCATGGGCCAGCTCCCTGGCGGCCTCGTATGCCTCGGCCGCCTCCCGGCTGGGTTGGCTCGCCGCGCCGCCGCGCGCCCACTCCTCGGTGCCGGCGGCGTTGTAGCGCTGGCGCCAGCCCTGGTCGGGATTGCCTTTGATCTTTCGCTGCAGCTTGGTGAAGCCGTACAGCACCGCCTCCGGGCGCGGCGGGCAGCCGGGGATGTGCATGTCGATCGGCATGAACTTGTCGGCGCCCTGCACCACCGCATAGTTGGAGAACATGCCGCCGCTCGAGGAGCAGGCGCCCATCGAGATCGCCCATTTGGGCTCCAGCATCTGGTCGTAGAGGCGGCGGACGATCGGCGCCATCTTGATCGAGACCCGGCCCGAGAGGATGATCATGTCGGCCTGGCGCGGCGAGGCCCGCAGCGCCTCGGCGCCGAAGCGGGCGAGGTCGTAGCGGGCGGTGACTATCGAGATCGGCGCCTCGATCGCGCAGCAGGCGAGGCCGAAGGTGAGGGGGAACATCGAGTTCGCGCGGGCCCAGCCGAGCATCCTGTCGAACCGGGTCATCACGACCCGCTCCTCGACGTAGCGTTCGAGCTCCTCGCCCTCGAGGGTGCCCCGCAGCATGTCCCGGGCCCTCAGCTGCTGCCCGCGCATGCCCTGCCGTTCTACCTCCAATCCAGTGCTCCCTTCCGCCAGACGTAGGCGAACGCGATCAGCAGGAGCGCCACGAAGACGACCAGCTCACCGAGGACGAAGACGCTGTCGGCGCCCTTCAGAATCACGCCGATCGGATAGAGGAAGACGACCTCGATGTCGAAGAGGATGAAGAGCATCGCCACCAGGTAGAAGCCGACGCCAAGGCGAATGCCGTGGGCCGCGGACACCGGGATGCCGGACTCATAGGGCTCCGACTGGCGAACGCTTGCCGCCGTCGGCTTCTTCGGGCGCCTGGGGCCGACCAGGTGGTTGAGCATCACGAAGGCGCCGCCCACGGAGAGCCCGAGCAGGGCGAAGACGAGTATCGGCAGGTAGCTCTTCAGCATTTGACTCCACCGCGGGACTGATGCCGGCCCGTTGCGTGCTTGGGCCGTCCGCGTGCAGACGGTGTTATACACCGACCTTGTGACACATTGCTACATAGTGATTTTCCGCATCAGCAAGCGGAATTCCGACTCTTTCAGGCGGAATAAACCGTGAACGAGGTCCATCTGGGCGTCGGCGTCGCGCTGATCGTCCTCAATCTCGGCGCGGGCCTGGTCGGCGGAATCGCCTGGCTTCGGGACCGCGCCTCCGTCCCGTTCTGGTACCTGCTGCGCGCCGCCCAGGCCGCCGTCGTCCTGCAGGCGATGCTGGGCGGCCTGCTCGTCATCACCGGGCACGAGCCCGCCAACGACCTCCACTATCTCTACGGGATCCTGCCCCTCCTCGTCTCCTTCCTCGCCGAGGGCGCCCGCGCCGGCGCCGCCGAACGCGAGTTGGGGGACATTGACTTCGAATCGCTCCCCGCCGCGGATCAGCAGTCCCTGGCCCTGGCGATAGTCCGCCGCGAGATGGGGATCATGGTGGTCAGCTGCTGGGTGATCCTCTTCCTGGCCCTGCGCGCCGCCACCACCAGCGGCCACATCTAAGGCTGCAGTGGCTTGGCCCACCCCATGAGGAAGAGCGCACAAGGAAGACGAGACTGAAGCAAAGAAGACAAAGTTAGGAAGAGAAGTCGAATGCGGCTGACGTGCGCGGCACTTCACCACCCAATGGGTGGTCGATCCGCTGAACGTCTGCCGGGGCTGGATGACGGCGAATGCCGGACCGGGACCCACGCTCAGGAGGAGATTCGGAAGGCGGGGTGGTTGGGGGCGATGCGGCGCAGCTCCTCCTCGGAGGAGTCTGGGCCGACGCCTTCGAAGAAGGCGCCCACCTCCCATTTCCACTTCTCCAGATAGGCGCGAAGCAGGTCCGGCTTCGACTCGTCGCCCACCTCGGTCGCCGTGAACTCCTCGGCTCTGGAGCCGACCACGAGCCGCCCCTCGCCACTCGCCCGCAGGTTGCGCACCCACTGGCTGTGCCCGCGCGGCGCCACCAGATAGCGCTCACCTTCGAAGCTGAGCAGGTTGACCGGCGTCCGCCGCCACTCGCCGCTCTTGCGCCCCCTGACTTCGAGCACCCGTGAGCCGGCGACGCTGATCCCCAACCGCGTCAGCGCGGCAACCACCCGGTTGAAGACGTTCTTGGTGAACCACCCAGGCTCGTCGAACCGCTCGGCCATGCCCCGATACTGGCAAACCGCCGCCGCGGGCGGGGCGTCCGCCTCA
>Ga0210120_1000248_pt1 | contig 12928 bp, 9 predicted proteins | sample Goodyear_PhragA__FD_184868 | JGI IMG/M metagenome (GOLD analysis project Ga0210120, IMG submission 184868) | Wetland microbial communities from San Francisco Bay, California, USA, that impact long-term carbon sequestration - Goodyear_PhragA_D2... | ecosystem: Environmental > Aquatic > Marine >... | reverse complement strand
CGCGACCTCGTCCCGCTGGTTCCGGATCGTGACCCGGAGCCGCGCCGTGCCGCGATCGGGTTTGGACGGCGAGGGGCGCATGTCGACAACCTCCCACTCCACGCTGAGGACGTCGCTTGGCACCACGGGCCGCGGCCAGGGCAGCTCGTCCGCGCCCCCGAGCCCCACCAGCCCCCAGAGTGAGCGCAGCTCACCGTCCACCAGCATCCGTATCGTCAGCGCCATCGTGTGCCAGCCTGAGGCGACCAGCCGGCCGACCGCGAGATCCTCGAAGTAGCAGGGCTGGGGCGGCATGCGGCGTTCTTTCCCCTGGAGTGGCGGACAAAACAAAGCGCCCGCGAGCCTGAGGCTCCCGGGCGCTTCCGTACCAATCGGTCTGTTCGACGTCTACACCTCGTCCTCCACCAGCGCCGCCGCCAGCACCGGCGGGGCCACCGGCTCCTCCACCCGCGGCGGCGGCGCCTCGAAGCCCGCCGGCGGCTGAATGTCGATCTCGGCGTAGCGGTAGATGCCGCTGCCCGCCGGGATCAGGTGGCCGATGATGATGTTCTCCTTCAAGCCCAGGAGATCGTCCTTGGCCCCGCGGATCGCGGCATCGGTCAGCACCCGCGTGGTCTCCTGGAACGACGCCGCCGAGATGAACGACTGCGTCGTGAGGCTCGCCTTGGTGATGCCCAAGAGCACCGGCTCGGCCTCCGCCGGCGTGCCCTTCCGCTTGAGCACCCGCTCGTTGTCGTCCCGGAAGGTCAGCCGGTCGACGGTCTCGCCCTCGAGGAAGTCGGTGTCGCCCGGATCGGTCACGCGCACCTTCTGGAGCATCTGGCGCACGATCACGCCGATGTGCTTGTCGCTGATGCGCACGCCCTGCAGCCGGTAGACCTCCTGCACCTCGTTGAGCAGGTACTCCTGCACCGCGCGCGGCCCCTTGATGAGCAGGATGTCGTGCGGGTTCACGGGGCCCTCGGTGAGGCGGTCGCCCGCCCGCACCCGGTCGCCCTCGTGGACGCGGAGGTGCTTGCCCGCCGGCACCTCGTACAGCTGCGGCTCGGTCTCCTCCGTCACGCCCGGCCGGGTCTCCGGATAGACGTAGATCTCGCGCTTGCCGCGCTTGATCTCGCCGAACTTGACCACGCCGTCGACTTCCGAGATGGTGGCCGGATCCTTCGGCCGCCGCGCCTCGAACAGCTCCGCGATGCGCGGGAGGCCTCCCGTGATGTCGCGCGTCTTGTACGCCTGCCGCGGGATCTTGGTGACGGTGATGCCCTTGGCCACCTTGACCGGCGGGCTCAGGAAGACCGTCTTGTCCTTCGATTCCTTCTTGGTCTTGCTCGGCCAGGCCTCGTTGATCGGCCGCTCGTCCACATGGAACTTGGTGCTCCACGGGTTGGCCGCGTCCGGAATCTCGATGGCCCGGCTCAGCTGGTCGGTCGGCGAGCCCAGGATGACGCGGCTGCCCTCCGCCAGGGTGTATTCCTGCGGGTCCTTCCGGTTCGCGATGTAGACCAGCACCGACGGATGGAGCTCGCGGTCCGGATCGGCCATGACGACGATGCTCCGGAGGCCGGTGCCCTCGTCCAGCTCCTCGCGGAGCGTGACGCCCGGCACCAGGTCCTTCCAGCGCAGCTCGCCGTCGGCCTTGATGATGCTCGGGTCATTGTACGGATCCCAGGTGTACAGGATCGTCGCCCGGCGCTCGTTGTCGCCCTTGGTGACGAGGTCGCCCTCCTTGACTGCCAGAAGCGCGCCCTCGGGGACCGGGTACCGGTTGAGGATTCGCTTCGAATCCTTGGGATCCACGACCAGAATCCCTTCCTTGTTCTCGTCCGACGCCGACTCGTCCTCGCGGGTGAGCACGACGCGGTTGAAGCCCTTGGTGCCGTCCTCATATTCCACCGGCACGTCCGACCACTCGAGGCCGTCGGTGTACTTCACCTTGCCGTCCGACCGCGCCCGGCGCTCCGCCTCTTCCGCGATGCGGGAGGAGGTGCCGCCGATGTGGAAGGTCCTGAGCGTGAGCTGCGTGCCCGGCTCGCCGATGCTCTGCGCCGCCAGGATGCCCACCGCCTCGCCCATGTCCACCATGTCCATGGTGGCCAGGTTCCGGCCGTAGCACATCCGGCAGACGCCTCGGCGCGCCTCACAGGTGAGGACCGAGCGGATCTTGACCTTCTCGATCCCCGCGTCGTCGATCGCGTTGGAGACTTCCTCGTCGATCAGCTTGCCGGCCTCGACCAGGAGCTTCTGGTCGCCGTCCTCATCGAGCTCGTGCGGATCGAACACGTCCTCGCCGGCCACGCTGCCGAGAATGCGCTCGCGCAACGGCTCGATGATGTCCTCACCCTCCTTGAGCGCCGCGATCTCGAGACCCAGGACCGTACCGCAATCCTCCTCGGTGATCGTGACGTCCTGCGCCACGTCCACCAGGCGGCGGGTCAGGTAGCCGGCGTCGGCCGTCTTGAGCGCCGTGTCGGCCAGGCCCTTCCGGGCGCCGTGGGTCGAGATGAAGTACTCGAGCACCGTGAGCCCCTCACGGAAGTTCGACTTGATCGGGCTCTCGATGATCTCGCCGATGCCGCCGGTGAGCTTCTTCTGCGGCTTGGCCATCAGGCCGCGCATGCCGGCGAGCTGCCGGATCTGGTCGCGCGAGCCCCGGCTGCCGGAGTCGAACATCATGAACACCGGGTTGAATCCGCCGTGCGAGACGCGCATCGAGTTGATCATCGCCTCGGCCACGTCGTTGTTGGCGTGGGTCCAGGCGTCGATCACCTTGTTGTAGCGCTCGCCGAAGGTGATCTGGCCGGTGTTGTACGCCCGCTGGAACCGCTTGACCCGGGCGTCCGCCTCGGTGAGCAGCTCGGTCTTCTCGGCCGGGATCTCCAGGTCCTCGATGCCGATCGAGACGCCGCCCATGGTGGCGAAGCGGAACCCGAAGTCCTTGAGCCGGTCGAGGAACGTGACCGTATCGCTCAGCCCCGCCCGCCGGTAGCTCTGGAGCACCAGCTCCGAGAGCATCTTCTTCTTCATCAGGTCGTCACGGAACCCCAGCTCGGTCACCAGCCGCCGCGGCAGGATGCTGTTGAACAGCACCCGGCCCACGGTGGTCTTGAGCCAGCGCGGGCGCCGCGCCTCGGCGTCGGCCGTCTCCTGCGGCGGCACGTACCAGAAGTGAATCGCCGAGTGGTAGCCGACGCTGCCATTGAGCAGTGCCATCTCGAGCTCCGCCAGGGTCCCGAAGTACTTGGCGTCCTTCCACAGCCGGAGCCTGGTGTCGTCGGTCTTCCCCGCCCCGGCCTTCCGGAGCTCCTCCTCGAAGCCCGCGGGCAGCTTGGTGAGGAAGTACGACCCCAGCACCATGTCCTGCGACGGCTCCGCCACCGGCCGCCCGTCGGACGGCTTGAGGACGTTGTTGGAGCTGATCATCAGCAGGCGCGCTTCCAGCTGCGCCTCGAACGAGAGCGGCACGTGCACCGCCATCTGGTCGCCGTCGAAGTCGGCGTTGAACGCCGCGCAGACCAGCGGATGGATCCGGATGGCCTTGCCCTCGACCAGCACCGGCTCGAACGCCTGGATGCCCAGGCGATGCAGTGTCGGCGCGCGGTTGAGCAGCACCGGGTGGTCCTGGATGATTTCCTCCAGGATCTCGTACACCTCGGGGCTCTCGCGCTCCACGATCTTCTTGGCGCGCTTGACCGTCTCGGCGATGCCCTTCTCGACCAGCTTGTGGATGATGAACGGCTTGAACAGCTCGACCGCCATCGCCTTGGGCAGGCCGCACTGGTGCAGGCGGAGCTCCGGCCCGACCACGATGACCGAGCGGCCGGAGTAGTCCACGCGCTTGCCGAGCAGGTTCTGGCGGAACCGGCCCTGCTTGCCCTTGAGCATGTCGCTGAGGCTCTTGAGCGGCCGCTTGCCGCGACCGCGGATGGCCTTGGAGCGCCGCCCGTTGTCGAACAGCGCGTCCACCGCCTCCTGCAGCATGCGCTTCTCGTTCCGGAGGATGACCTCCGGCGCCTTGTGCTGGATCAGCTTGGTGAGCCGGTTGTTCCGGTTGATCACCCGGCGATACAGGTCGTTCAGGTCGCTGGTGGCGAACCGCCCGCCGTCCAGCGGCACCAGCGGCCGGAGATCGGGCGGGATCACGGGAATCACGTCCAGGATCATCCAGGCCGGGTTGTTCGGCAGGTCGCCCGAATCGCCCGAGCTCAGGAACGCGTCCACGATCTTGAGCCGCTTCAGCATCTGCTTCTTGCGGTGCTGGCTGGTCTCCGTGGCCACGCCCGCCCGGAGCTCTTCCGCCAGCTGGCGGACGTCGATCCGGCTCAGCAGCTCGCGCACCGCCGGCGCGCCGATGTCGGCACGGAAGGCCGTGTCGCCCTCCTCACGCGCCTTGGCGCGGACGGTGAGATACTCGTCCTCGTCCAGGAGCTGGTTGGCCTCGAGCTCCTGCTTGCCCGGCTCGATGACGATGTAGCTCGAGTAGTAGATGACCCGCTCGAGGTCCCGAAGCGTGATGTTGATCAGGTTCCCCATCGGCGACGGCAGCGTCTTGAAGAACCAGATGTGCGCCACCGGCACGCTGAGCTCGATATGGCCCATGCGCTCGCGCCGGACCTTGCTCAGCGTCACCTCGACGCCGCACCGGTCGCAGATGACCCCCCGGTAGCGGATCCGCTTGTATTTCCCGCAATGGCACTCCCAGTCCTTCACCGGACCGAAGATGCGCTCGCAGAAGAGGCCGTCCTTTTCCGGCTTGAACGATCGGTAGTTGATCGTCTCCGGCTTGGTGACCTCGCCCCACGACCACCAGGCCCGCTGGCCCTGGAGCTCCAGGCGCTCGCGCTCCTTGGGGTCGCGTGGGCCCCGGATCTCCTCGGGGCTGGCGATACGGATGCTGATATAGTCGAAGCTCGAGCTCTTGGGCTCGCGCCCGCTGCGAAAATCAATCATGTCATTCCCTCTATTCGTCGCCGGCTTCGGTGGTACCGAGCGTGACCTTCAGGCCGAGCGCCTGCAATTCCTTGACGAGCACGTTGAACGACTCCGGAATCCCCGGCTCGGGGAGGTTCTGCCCCTTCACGATGGCCTCGTACACCTTGCTGCGGCCGTTCACGTCGTCCGACTTGACCGTGAGCATCTCCTGCAGCACGTGCGCGGCGCCGTAGGCCTCGAGCGCCCAGACTTCCATCTCGCCGAATCGCTGGCCGCCGAACTGCGCCTTGCCGGCGAGCGGCTGCTGTGTCACCAGCGAGTACGGGCCGATCGAGCGCGCGTGGATCTTGTCGTCCACCAGGTGGCTCAGCTTCAGCATGTAGATCGAGCCGATGGTGACGTCGCCTTCGAAGAACTGGCCGGTCCGGCCGTCCCGGAGCCGGGCCTTGCCCGCCGGCGTGAGCCCCGCGGTGCGCAGCAGCTCATCGGCCGCGGCGTCCACGTCGCTCTCGCCCTTGGGGCCGAGCAGGCCGGCCAGGGCCGGCTTGCCCGCCGCCTCGAGCGCCTCGGCCGGGCTCACGCCCGCCGACTTCTCGAGCTCCTTGGCCACCTTGCCGAACGCCTTGGCCTGGCCGTTCTCGCCGGCGGCCTTGTGGAAGCTGACCTCCTGGCGAATCTGGCGCAGCTCGCGCTCGGCCAGCTCCTTGGCCGCCTCCACCAGGAAGGCGCGCACATGGTTGAAGACCTCCTTGGTCTCGGCCGAGGCGTGCCGCGCCCCCAGCATGCTGATGCCGGCCTCGCCGACCGTGGTGTGCTCGCCCTTGGGGGCGACCTTCTTCAGGTCCGCTACCAGCCGGGTGATGGCCGCCGGCGCCAGCACCGGCGCCTGATGCTGGAGCTGCAGCCCTTCGGCCGCCCAGCGGAACCCCGAGAGGCGCAGCAGCACGCCGATCTCGGCCTCGTCGGCGCCCCGGAAGACCGGGGTCTTGGCCTCGAATCCGAGGATCCGCGCCGCCCAGCCGAGGTGGGTCTCCAGAATCTGGCCCACGTTCATCCGGCTCGGCACGCCGAGCGGGTTGAGCACGATGTCGACCGGGGTGCCGTCCGGCAGGAACGGCATGTCCTCTTCCGGCACGATGCGGGCGACGATGCCCTTGTTGCCGTGCCGGCCGGCCATCTTGTCGCCCACCGAGATCTTCCGCTTCTCGGCGATGTACACCTTCACCAGCTGGATGACACCCGGGGGCAGCTCGTCCGGCTGGAGAATCTTGTCGATCTGGTCTTCCGCCTTCTCCTCGACCTTGGCCCGCTCGCGCGCGGCCATGTCGATGCTCTGGCGGATCCGCTCGTTGGCCGGCTTGTTGGCCACCCGGAGCGTCTTGAGGTCCACGTCGCCCAAGTCGACGTGCTCGAGCGACTGGGCCGTGAGCCTGGTGCCCGTCGCGAGGTATTCCTCGACGGTGCCGGACTTGAGCATCAGCGCCACTTCCTGCCCGGCGAGCAGGTGCCGCACTTCCTCGAGCATGACGGTGTTGATGCGCGCCTTCTCGTCGTTCTCGATGCGGCGCACCTCGCCGATCCGTTCGCCACGGTCCTTCTCGACGACCTGATCCTCGATGCGGCTGAAGATCTTGACGTCGATCACCACGCCGGCCATGCCGGGCGGCACCTTGAGCGAGCTGTCCTTCACGTCCTTGGCCTTCTCGCCGAAGATGGCGGTGAGCAGCTTCTCTTCCGGGCTCAGCTCGGTCTCGCCCTTCGGCGTGATCTTGCCGACCAGGATGTCGCCGGGCTTCACGTGCGCGCCGATCCGGACGATGCCACGCTCGTCGAGGTCCACCACGCTCTCGTCGGAGACGTTCGGGATTTCCCGGGTGATCTCCTCCTGGCCCCGCTTGGTGTCGCGGACGTGCAGCTCGAGCTCCTGGATGTGGATCGACGAGTAGACGTCGTCCTTCACCAGCCGCTCGCTCAGGACGATGGCGTCCTCGAAGTTGTGCCCGTACCACGGCATGAACGACACCAGCACGTTGCTGCCAAGCGCGAGCTCGCCGCCCTCGGTGGCCGCGCCGTCGGCGATGATCTCGCCGGCATGGACCTTCTGGTTGAGGTGGACCAGGGGCCGCTGGTTAATGGCGGTGTCCTGATTGGTGCGCCAGAACTTCTTGACCCGGTACCGGTCGTGCTGGTGCAGCCGCGCCAGCGGCGCGTCGCCCACCTGGGCCCCGTCGGCGCCGGCGTCGACGATGATCTCGTCGGCCGTCACCCGGGTGACGGTCCCGCTCCGGCGGGCGATGATGACCGCGCCCGAGTCCCGCGCCACCTTCTCCTCCAGCCCGGTGCCCACCAGCGGCGCCTGCGGGAAGAGCAGCGGCACGCTCTGGCGCTGCATGTTCGAGCCCATCAGCGCGCGGTTGGCGTCGTCGTGCTCGAGGAACGGAATCAGCGCCGCGGCGATGCTCACCAGCTGCTCCGGCGCCACGTCCATGAAGTCGATCCGCTCGGGCGGCAGCAACGGGTAGTCGTCGCCCTTCCGGCACAGCACGAGCTGCTCGGCGAAGGTCCCGTCCGGGTTGATGATGGCGTTGGCCTGGGCGACGGTGAAGTCTTCCTCGTCGCTGGCCGACAGCCACCGGATCTCGTCGGTGACCTTGCCGTTCTTGACCATGCGGTACGGCGTCTCGATGAAGCCGAGATCGTTGATCCGGGCGTAGGTCGAGAGGCTGGTGATCAAGCCGATGTTCGGACCTTCCGGCGTCTCGATCGGGCACATCCGGCCGTACTGCGAGTAGTGCACGTCGCGGACCTCGAAGCCCGCGCGCTCGCGCGTCAGGCCGCCCGGACCGAGCGCCGAGAGCCGGCGCTTGTTGGTCAGCTCGGCCAGCGGGTTGGTCTGGTCCATGAACTGCGACAGCTGCGAGCTGCCGAAGAACGCCTGGATGACGGCGCTCACGGTCCGGGCGTTGACCAGGTCGTCGAGCGAGATCTTCTCGGGATCCGAGTTGATGCTCATCCGCTCCTTGACCAGCCGCGCCATGCGCGACAGGCCGACGGAGAACTGGTTGGCGATCAGCTCGCCCACGCTCCGGATGCGGCGGTTGCCCAGATGGTCGATGTCGTCCGTGAACCCGCGCCCGTCGTGCAGGTCGATCAGGTAGCGGATGATGGCGACGAAATCGTCCTCGGTCAGGACCGTGTGGTTCGCATCGGTCTTGAGCTTGAGGCGCTGGTTGATCTTATAGCGGCCCACCCGCCCGAGGTCGTAGCGCTTCGGGTTGAAGAACAGCTTCTGGAGCTGCTGCCGCGCGGTCTCGAGGTTGGGCGCGTCGCCCGGCCGGAGCAGGGCGTAGATCTGCTCCAGGGCCTCGGCCTCGCTATGGGTCGGGTCCTTGGCCAGCGTGTTCTTGATCAGCGGGCTCTCGGAACGCCCGGCCGGGAGCAGCACCTCGATCTTGTGGACGCCCGCCTTGATCAGCTTCTTCCGGAGCGCATCGGTCAGCTCGCTGCCGCCCTCGGCCACCACCTCGCCCGTCTCCGGGTCGGCGGCGTCGAACGCCAGGATGTGGTTCGAGCGGTCGCGCGTGGTGGTCGGCTGCTCCTCCTCGCGCACGTCGAGCGTGGTGTAGCCGGCGAACACGGTCACCGACTTGACGCCCTTGTGCCGCATCTCGTTGAGGCGCTCCTGGGTGAGCTCGTCGCCCACCTCGCCCAGCGCCTCGCCCTTGGGGTCCTCGGGGTTCCGCACTTCGGCGGCGAGCAGCGACCCGATAACCTCGCGCTTCTCCTGCCGGCCCTCGAGCTTGCCGGTGATGTTCAGCTCCTTCGTCGCGAAGAACAGCTTCAGGATGTCCGCGTTGTTCCCGTGGCCGAACGCCCGGAGCAGCGCGGTGGCCGGGAACTTCTTCTTCTTGTCGATGTGGACGTAGATCACGTCGTGGATGTCGATCGTGAACTCGACCCACGAGCCCCGGAACGGGATGATCCGCGCCGAGAACAGCCGCTGGCCGTTGGGGTGCGTGTCCTCCTCGAAGACCACGCCCGGCGACCGGTGGAGCTGGCTCACCACGACGCGCTCGGCGCCGTTGATGACGAATGTGCCGAGCGGGGTCATGATGGGCAGCTCGCCCAGGTAGACCTCCTTCTCGATCGCGTTCTTGAGCCGCTTCTGCCCCTCGACTTCCTCGTAGACGTCGAGGCGGAGCTTGGCCTTGAGCGGCGCCGCGTAGGTCATGTCGCGCTCGATGCACTCCTCGACCGCGTACTTGGCCTCGCCCAGCGAGTAGCCCAGGAACTCGAGCTTGTACTTCTCGTTGACGTCCGTGATCGGGAACAGGTCCCGGAAGACGCGCTCCAGCGACACGTCCTGGCGCGCGCCGTGGACGTCGTCGGGGACGAGCAGCGTCTGGAACGCGGCCGTCTGGATGTCGAGCAGGTGCGGCATCGGCATGCCGCCCTCGCGCTTGCTGAACGTGATGACGGAACGCGTCGTCTGGGTCGTCTGAGGCATCAGTAGTTCACTCCCACGCAACACAAATGGCCCCAACGCGGATCCCCCGCCGGAAGACGGGGTGACCTACGGGGCTCGGCAGATTCGGGAACTTCCGAGTGTTTCGAGCGTGCATTCGTCTCACTGAAATAGGTTGAAGCTCAGCCCCTTCGCCGATCCGGGCCCGACGGGCCCGGAATCGGCTCAGGGTAGCGCTTCGCGCTACTTCAGCTCGACTTCTGCACCCTGGTCTTCCAGCTTCTTCTTGATCTCCTCGGCCTCCGCCTTCGAGATCCCTTCCTTGACGACGGTGGGCGCGTTGTCCACCGCGTCCTTCGCTTCCTTCAGGCCCAGGCTGGTGATCTCGCGGACCACCTTGATGACCTGGATCTTCTTGGCGCCGCCGGCCTTGAGGACGACGGAGAACTCCGTCTTCTCCTCGACCGCGGGCGCCGCCGCCCCGCCACCCGCACCGCCCGCCGGGCCGGCCGCGATAGTGACGTTGAACTTCGTCTTGAAAGCCTCGATGAGATCCGCGAGCTCGAGGACGGATTTGTTGCCGATCGCTTCGAGGATCTCTTCGTTGCTCAGCGTGGTCGTTGGCATGTTCACGATCTCCGTACGGTTAAGAAGCGGTACCGCGCTGTTCGCGGAGGGCCTCGAGGGCGCCGACAAAGGAATACAGGATGCCGTTCATCGACCCGGCGATCTGGGCCAGCAGCACCTCGCGCGACGGGATCTCGCCGAGACGCTTGACGTGCGCGGGAGCGACGGTCTTGCCGTCGACCAGCCCCGCCTTCACCGTCGGCCGCTCGAACTCCTTGGCGAACTCGCCCAGGATCTTGGCCGCCGCGAGAGGATCCTTGGTGAGCACCAGTCCGGTCGGGCCGGCCAGATGCGCGTCCAGCCCGGTGATGCCGTTGGCGGCCAGCGCCCGCTGGGCCAGCGTGTTCTTCACGACCACGTACGAGACCCCCGCGGCGCGAAGCCGGCGGCGGAACTCGGTCATGCGCAGCACACTCATGCCGCTGAAGTCGGTCACGTAGAGATGCGGGGTCTCCTTGAGCAGCGCGCTCAGGGTGGCCACCGTTTCCTGACGTTCGCTCTTGCTCATCGGTACACCGCCGTGTCGAGCCGGACGCCCGGCCCCATGGTGCTCGAGATAGTCGCCGAGCGGATGTAGGTGCCCTTGGCCGCGGAGGGCTTGGCCCGGAGGATGGTGTCCATGAAAGCGCCCACGTTGTCGGCCAGCTGCGCCGGCGAGAACGAGACCTTCCCGACCGGCGCGTGCACGTTGCCGGTCTTGTCCACCCGGAACTCGATCTTGCCCGCCTTGATCTCCCGGACCGCCTTGGCCACGTCCATCGTCACCGTCCCCGCCTTCGGGTTCGGCATGAGGCCGCGGGGACCCAGGACCCGGCCGAGCTGGCCGAGCTGGCCCATGACGTCCGGCGTGGCGACGATGACGTCGCACTCGAGCCAGCCGTCCTTGAGTTTCTGGACGTATTCGATGCCCACGAAGTCGGCGCCCGCGGCTTCCGCCTCGCGGACCCGATCGCCCTGGGTAATCACCAACACCCGAACCGGCTTGCCGGTTCCGTGGGGCAGCACGACCGTCCCGCGCACCACCTGGTCGGCATGGCGCGGGTCGACGCCGAGCCGCACGGCGACGTCCACCGTCTCATCGAACTTGGCGAAGGATGCGCCCTTCACCAGCGCCACGGCGTCAGGGATCGGGTACTCGCGCGCCCGGTCGACCTTGGCCACCGCGACCTTGAACTTCTTGCCTGGGCTGTGCATCAGTCGATGACCTCCAGGCCCATCGACCGGGCGGTCCCGGCGATCATCCTCATGGCGCTGTCGAGGTCGGAGGCGTTGAGATCGGCCATCTTGATCTCGGCGATCTTCTTGACCTGCGCGCGCGTCACCTTGCCCACCTTGGTCCGGTTGGGCTGGCCGCTCCCCTTCTCGATGCCCGCCTCCTTCAGGAGGAGGTTGGGCGCCGGCGGGGTCTTGGTGATGAACGTGAAGGTCCGATCGGCGTAGATCGTGACCACGCACGGGATCACCATCCCGCTCTGGCTCTGCGTCCGGGCGTTGAACTGCTTCACGAACTCCATGATGTTCACGCCGTGCGGACCCAGGGCCGTGCCCACCGGAGGCGCGGGCGTAGCCGCGCCGGCCGGGCACTGCAGCTTGACCAATGCCTGGATCTTCTTTGCCATTGCGCTCCTCGTTGTCGGCGGACGCAACGGTGCGTCCGATCCTGCCGCGATGACCCGCGCGGTCGCGGGGGGGACGGTCGGACGGTCAGACGGTCAGCAACAGCACACCGATCGATGGTCCAGCACACTGACCGTCCGACCGTCCGTCTAATGGCCCCGGAGCTGCAGATAGTCCAGCTCCACCGCCGTCGGCCGCCCGAACAGGCTCACCGACACCTTCACCTTGCCCTTGTCCGCCAGCACCTCTTCGACCGTGCCGCTGAAATCGGAGAACGGCCCCTCGGTGATCTCGACCACCTGGCCGACCATGAAGGGGATCTCCTCCTTCGGCTCCGACTCGGCCACCGCCTCGGCGATGCCGAGCAGCCGGTTCACCTCGTCCTGCCGCAGCGGCTGCGGCAGCTTGCCGGTGCCGACGAACTTGATCACGCCCTGAATGCTGTTGACGACGTGCAGCGCTTCCTGGCTCATCGCCATCTCGACCAGCACGTAGCCCGGGTAGAGTTTGCGCTCCACCGTGACCTTCTTGCCGTTCTTGATCTCGATGACGTCCTGGACCGGCACGAGCGCCTGGCGGATCAGTTTCTGCTCCGCGGGACGCGGATCGTCCTCGATCCGCCGCTGGAGCAGGTTCCGCACTTTGTTCTCGTGCCCGGCCGTCGTCTGAATCGCGTACCAGCGGTATTCCATAGGCTTACCGCGCGAGCCGCGCGATTCCCTCCACGAGGATCAGCTGCAGCACGTAGTCCATGAGACCGATCGTGATTCCCAGGACGATGCTCAGGATCACGATCATCCGTGTGGCCTTGACCAACTCCTCGCGGGTTGGCCAGGTCACCTTCTTCATTTCCTCGCGCACGCCCACCAGGAACTGCCGCGTGCTGCCCAGCCAGCCGGTCAGCCGGTTGGCGGGCGGCGCCACCTGCATCCGTTCCATGGCTACTTGGACTCTTTGTGCGTGCGGTGCGTGTCGCAGCGAGGGCAGTACTTCCGCCGCTCGACGCGCTCTGGATGCTTCCGCTTGTTCTTATCCGCAAAGAAGTTGCGGCTCTTACACTCGGTGCACTCGAGCGTGATCTTGTCTCTCGGCATCTAGCCCTCAGGCGCTCGGGCGGTCAGGCGGTCGGGGGCTTCACTGCCCGCCTGACCGCCTGCCCGCCTTACTTGAGAATCTTCGTGACGACGCCGGCACCCACCGTCCGGCCGCCCTCGCGGATCGCAAACCGCAGCCCGTCGTCCATCGCGATCGGCGTGATCAGCTCGATCACCATCTGGATGTTGTCCCCCG
>Ga0210120_1000247_pt1 | contig 12941 bp, 10 predicted proteins | sample Goodyear_PhragA__FD_184868 | JGI IMG/M metagenome (GOLD analysis project Ga0210120, IMG submission 184868) | Wetland microbial communities from San Francisco Bay, California, USA, that impact long-term carbon sequestration - Goodyear_PhragA_D2... | ecosystem: Environmental > Aquatic > Marine >... | reverse complement strand
CCCGGCCCCTTCGGCTTCCACGGGTTGCGGCCCTTCGACTTCGCCGGGCTCTTCGGCCTGCGGTTCCCCGCCCCCGGCTTCGCCTTCGCCGTCTTCGGCCGCTTCGCCTTCCTCGGCTTCCGGCTCGCATTCGACTTCGCCGCCCGCCGCGGCTTCCACTTCCACTTCGCCTTCCAGGCAGCCTTCCGTTTCTTCGCCTTCAACTTCTTCGCCTTCTGCTTCTCCGCCCGTGAGAGCGCCTTCGGCCGCGGTCGTCGCAGCTTCCACGGCGCCGGAGCCGCCTTCCGCGGCCCCCTCCGGCGTCGCCTGCGCGGGCGCCAGCGTCCATATAAGCGACGCGAGCAGCAGGGCGAGCCCGGCCAGCGTCGCCAGCGCCACGACTCGCCGCCGCAGCACCTGCCTGCGCCGCGCCTGCCGCCGCCTGCGCTCCTGTCGCGCGTGCTCCGTCATCGCGGCGCAGACTGACCGACCGCGAGCGATCGCACACCGGCCAAAGGTCTAGGTCGAACTAGACCTTCGGCCGGTCCCGCATCGAATCCCCACACCTAGCATCGCCCACTGACAGAAATGCCCGAGCCGAAGTGCGCACGTCGTGGGGAGGACGCGTTCCACGCCACGGTCGCGGAACCAGGCCGTGGCATTCACCCAGTGAAAACGACATACAAAGGGGGTGAATGGACGTGGTTGCAATTCAGATGATTTGCCTGCGGGCGATGGAGTCGCTGCGAACGCTCCGTGACGAGGAGGCGGGACAGGGTCTTGTCGAGTACGCCTTGATCCTGGCGTTGGTTTCAGTCCTTCTCGTTACCGCACTCACCGGACTGAAAGACCAACTGGTGACTGTGTTCGGGGAAGTCGTTACGGCCCTCTAGCAGAGACGCGACCCTCTCGCCCACTTAGCACGGGCGAGAGGGTTCTCCTCGTTTGTGTCATCGACACTATTAGCTCGTAAACCGACCATACCAAGAAGACGATGAGGCATAGGCTCGACGAACATCGAAGGGGCATTCATCGGTTCACCCACCAAGAGGGTGCCGTTCTGGTCGAGTTCGCCCTCGTCCTTCCCATTCTTCTCCTACTCCTTCTCGGCATGGTCGAATTCGGCCGCGCCTTCAACTACTGGATCGACGAGAACCACCTCGCAAACGTCGCGGCCCGCTGGGCGGCGGTGAACGGTACGCCCGGGGGCGAAGGCGAATCTCTCTCGGCGGCGATCCTCGCCGAGGCCGAGACCCCACAGCTGGAAGAAGGGGCCGAAGTCTGCATCAACAATCTCGGCGCAGGCAAGGTTGGCGAACCAGTCGAAGCAACGGTCAGCTACGACTACAACTGGATGCCGTTCATCAGCGAAGCGATCGGCGGCGTCACCAGCACCACGATCACCGGCTCGGCGACGATGCGGATCGAGCAGGCGAACGAAGGGGGCGCCGAATGCACCCCCTGACTCACCTCAGCCGAATCGCTGAACAGGACGGCGCAGCGATGGTGATCGTCGCAATTGCACTGCCCGTCCTCATCCTCTTTGCGTCCTTCGCGATCGACGTCGGCAACTGGTTCGTCCACGACCGGCACCTGCAGACGCAGGCCGACGCCGGCGCCCTCGCGGGCGCGGGCGACTACCGCTACCCGTGCAGCGACGCGGCGATCGAAGCGCGTGCCAAGGAATACGCCGGCGCTGAGAACGGCGGCTACAACCACCAGATCGGCGGCACCGAACTCGAAAACATCGAATTCGGCCTCAACTCGCCGAGCAGCCCCAATCCCGCCGGGGGCACCCCGTGCGAAACCGGGATCATCGACGTAACGGTCGGCGAGACCGACCTGCCGATCTTCTTCCGGCTGGCCGGGATGCTCGAAGCCGTGCCGCTGATCAGGACGCATGCCCGTGTGCAGATCTTCACCAAGGGCTTCCAGAGCGGCGCCCTACCGGTCGCCGTGCCGGACAGCAACCCGCACAGCGCCAGCGTCACCTTCGTCGACGAAGCGACGGGCGAAACGCTGGCGACGCAGAAGCTGACCCGCGACGGCACCAGCGGCGAAATGGCGATCTGGGACAACGCGACCGAACCGCTGAGCCTGAACGTGAACAGGGAGCGAATCGGCATGCGGGTCAACCTCGGCGGCGGCAACTCGAGCGAATGCGGCCAGCCGCTGGTCGAATGCTACGAGCTCGAATCCAACCGCGGCCTGGTCTTCGTGCGCGGCTACTCGAGCGAAGGGTCGGGCGCACAGCCCGGCCCGCCGCTCCTGCGGGGAGTCGAATTCACCGAAGCGGAAACTGAAGGCGCCTGCATCTACTCGTCCTTCACCGTCGGAGGCTGCGACGTCGGCCTGCACGCTGTCGTCGACTTCGGTCCGTGCGCGGAAGTCGAACAGGTCGGCGCCAGGCTGAAGGCCGTCGTCGCCGGAGCGACCTACGAGCTGCAGCAGACCGGCGCCTGCGAAGGCAGCGACAGCGAATGGGAGACCGTCGGTGGCGCGGTGATCCCGATCGGCGTTGAAGCCGGGGCCGTCCCTGTCGAGCTCGAATGGGCGGAGACCGAAGGCGAACAGGGCGGCAACAAGTGCAAGGAAGGCGGCGGCAACAAGTGCAAGGGCAGCTTCGGCGAAGTGCAGCGCAGCTACAGCGCCAACCAGGGCAGCGGCCCGATCGAGCTCGCGACCCTGCGCGAACCGGGCGGCAGCGCGGCCTACTCGCTCGAAGCCTGCGAAGGCTGCACGCACGAACTGGTGGCGACGATCGGCGTCGAACAGAGTCTGGCCGAACTCGCGAAAAGCGTCGAATCGCCGCTTGTCCACCTTCGGGTAACCGACGCAAGTCAAAACCAATCGCTCGACTGCGACCCCAGCCTCGCCAAACTGCGCGACGAGCTTGCGCAGGGCTGTGGGCCGAAGTACTCGATCAATTCCGGCACCGCCTGCCCCCCGCCGAATGAACTCTGGGCTAGCGAAGAACCGTGGGAATGCGTTGCCGTTCAAACCGGCAAAGCCAAAGGCCAGATATGGCCCGGTATGAACGAACGGATTTTCCACACGGCCACCCCGACGAGTTGCAGCGCCCCCAACGAATGGTCCAAGTTCCCCGAACTCGACTACGGCAACGACCCGCGCATCGTACCCATATTCCTCACCCCTTTCGGCACCTTCACCGGCACGGGCAACGAAACGGTGCCGGTGACGAACTTCGCCACCTTCTACGTCACCGGCTGGGCCGGTGAAGGCAACGGACACAGCTCGAAGTCGATCTGCGAAACCGACGACGAAGCCGAATCCGGCACGATCGTCGGCCACTTCATCAAGTACGTGCAATCGCTCAACGAAGGCGAAGCTTCCGAAGAACCCTGCGACCTCAGCGCACTGACGCCATGCGTGGCGGTGCTGACCGAATAACCGAAACAGGAGGAATTCAAAGAGATGCCCACCGCAACGCAACAGCCCCCCACCCGGGGACCACAGGGGCCGGATAGCCCCGGTGGCCCGCCCCGCTCGCGCCTCTCGAGCCTGCTCGCGACGCGCCGCGGCGCGGTCGTGATCGCCGTCGTCGCCGGGCTCTCGGCGCTCGCCGTGCTGCTCGTCTTCATGGCCAACTACCGCAGCAGCGTGCGCGACGAATCGGCCTCGACGCCGGTGCTGGTCGCCGCCCGCAACCTCGACAGCGGCACCTCGGGCGAAGCGATCGCCGAAAACGGCCTCTACAAGGAAATCGAGGTGCGCGGCGACCAAGCCGCGAGCGGCGCCTTCGCCGGCGTCGACGCGCTGCGCGGCAAGCACACGACGACCGACATCGACGCGAACCAGCAGCTCACCGCCGCCGACTTCGCCGCCGGCGCCGACCCGGTGACCGGCAAGCTGGAGGGCAAGCAGCGCGCCCTCTCGGTGCCGGTCGACAGCGCGCACGGCAACATCGGCCAGGTGAAGGCGGGCTCGCGGGTCGAGGTGCTCGGCAGCTTCGACGCCGAACCGCTCGGCGGCCGCGCCGGCTCGCTGGTCACGGTGCTGGCCCGCGACGCGCTGGTGCTCGCGGTCCCCAAGTCCGAAGGCGGGATCGGCTCGAGCAAGACCCAGGAGGTAGTGCTGCGGCTCAGCGACGTCGAGGCGACGCGGGTCGCCTACGCCTCCGACCAGGGGCACGTCTGGCTGGCGATCCGGCCGCCGACCCTGGCGAAGGACTCGAGCGGGCTGCCGGGCGAGGGGAAGGGCGGGGAATGACGATGACGGGCACGATCGAGGCGCTGGTCGTCGTCGAGGAGGGCGCCGACCGCGGGCTGGCGGACGCCGCCCTGCCGCCCGGCGGCCGGGTGGCGGCGACGCACTTCGCCGACGGGCTGGCAGCGGGCGAGCGGGCGGTCCGCGAGCAGCAGGCCGAGCTGACGGTGCTGGTCTGCCGCGGCGAGGGCGAGGGCGCCGCCGAGCTGGTTCGCGTGGCGCGCGCCGAGCGGCCCGAGCGGCCGGTCGTCGCACTCGCCGCCGGCGCCCCGGACATCTTCGTCCAGGCCGCCTTCGAGGCGGGCGCCGACGACGTGATCCGCCTGCCGGAGACGCCCGAGCGGGTGCTGTTCGCGCTCGAGAAGGCGCTCGCCCGTCATCGCGGGGCCGAGGTCGGGACGCGGCGGGCGGCACCGATGATCTGCATGCTCGGCCCCAAGGGCGGCGCCGGCAAGACCGTCACCGCCTCCAACCTGCTCGTCGACCTGGCCCGCGCCGGGCGGCGCGCGGTCGGCGTCGACCTCGACCTCCAGTTCGGCGACCTCGCGCTGGCGCTCGGGCTGCGGCCCGAGCCGACCGTCTACGACCTCGCGACCTCCGGCGGGGCGCTCGACGCCGAGAAGCTCGACGCCTTCCTCGTCGGCCACCCGTCCGGCGCGCGCCTCCTGCTGGCGCCGGCGCGGCCCGACCAGGCGGCGGCGGTCTCCAGCGAGCTGCTGCGCAGCGTCTTCGAGCTGCTGCGCGCCGAGAACGACGTGGTGGTCGTCGACACGCCGCCCGACTTCACCCCCGAGGCGATCGTCGCGGTCGACGCCTCGACGCACATCTGCATGGTCGGCAACCTCGACGCGCTCTCGCTGAAGAACACCAAGCTCGGGCTGGAGACGCTGGAGCTGATGGAATACGACCCGACCCACGTCACCCTGGTGCTCAACCGGGCCGACAGCGACGTCGGGCTCAGCCCCGCCGACGTCGAGGCGATCGTCGGGCGACCGGCCGACGTCTTCCTGCCCAGCGACCGCGACGTTCCCCGCTCGCTCAACGAGGGGGTACCGATCACGATCGGCCACGAGCGCTCGCCGGTCGCCGCCGCGCTGCGCCAGCTGACCAGCATCTACCTGCCCGGCGAGGCGCGCACGAACGGCAACCGCTTCCCCGCGCGACGACGGCTGCGACTGCTGGGGAGGCGAGGCTGATGCGCCTCGACGAGCGGCTCGCCCGCCGCCCCGGCTCGCACCTGCCGCAGCCGGCCGCCGACCCCTTCGCCGAGCTGAAGAACCGCCTCCACCAGGCGCTGATCGCCGACCTCGGCCCGCAGCTGTTCGCCGTCGGCGCCGACAGCGAGGAGCTGCGCCGCCTGGTCGAGCCCGAGGCTCTGCGGCAGCTGGAACAGGAGCGCGGGATCGCCCGCAGCGACCGCGAGCGGCTGGTCGAGGAGATCGCCGACGACGTCGTCGGCCACGGGCCGCTGGAGCGCCTGCTCGCCGACGACTCGATCACCGAGATCATGGTCAACGGCCCGCACGACGTCTGGGTCGAGCGCGACGGCCGCCTGCACGAGACCGAGGTCCGCTTCATCGACGACTCGCACGTGCGGCGGATCATCAACAAGATCGTCGCCCAGATCGGCCGCCGCATCGACGAGTCCTCGCCGATGGTCGACGCCCGCCTGCCCGACGGCAGCCGCGTCAACGCGGTGATCCCGCCGCTCTCGCTCTCGGGGCCGCTGGTGACGATCCGCAAGTTCTCGCGCCGCCGGCTCGAGCTCGCCGACATGGTGCGCATCGGCACGCTGAGCGAGGACACCGTCGCCTTCCTCGAGCTCTGCGTGCGCGCCGAGCTCAACGTGCTCGTCTCCGGCGGCACCGGCGCCGGCAAGACGACGCTGCTGAACGCGCTATCGACCGCGATCCCCGACTCGGAGCGGATCGTCACGATCGAGGACGCGGCCGAGCTCCAGCTCGACCAGCGCCACGTGCTGCGGCTCGAGTCGCGGCCGAAGAACGTCGAGGGCAGCGGCGAGATCCCCGTGCGCGAGCTGGTCCGCAACTCGCTGCGCATGCGCCCCGACCGGATCATCGTCGGCGAGGTGCGCGGCGCCGAGGCGCTCGACATGCTCCAGGCGATGAACACGGGCCACGACGGCTCGCTCTCGACCGTCCACGCCAACTCGCCGCGCGACGCGCTCTCGCGGGTCGAGACGATGGTGCTGATGGCCGGCTTCGACCTGCCGGTGCGGGCGATCCGCCAGCAGGTCTCGGCGGCGCTGGAGCTGATCGTCCACATGGAGCGCCACGAGGACGGCGTGCGCCGCGTCACCTCGGTCGCCGAGGTGCAGCGGATGGAGTCCGACGTGATCACGCTCCAGGAGGTCTTCAAGTTCGAGGTCGAGAAGGTCGGCGCCGACCGCGAGGTCGTCGGCGGCCTGGTCCCGACCGGCATCCACCCGACCTTCGTCGAGAAGTTCCGCAAGCACGGGGTCGAGCTGCCGGTCGAGCTGTTCTCGCGCGCGCCGGCGCCGGGCCTGGGGCGCGACGGCGGGCGGCGCAGGGCGGTGGCGCGGTGAGGCGGCTGACCGCACTCGTCCTCGCGGCGCTGCCGGCGCTCGCGCTGCTCGGCGCCCCGGCTGCGGCCGGCGCCGCGTCCACGCTCTCGGTCTCCCCCGCCGGCAGCTCCGAGTTCCCGCGCCGGGCCTGGGTCCTCCAGGCCGTGCCGCCGGTCGCGCTGAGCCCCGGCGACGTCGCGGTGACCGAGAACGGCCGGCCGGTGCGGGAGCTGCAGGTCAGCCCGGCCGGCGGCTCGGCGACCGGCGAGCTCGCCAGCGTCCTCGTGATCGACTCCAGCCTCAGCATGAAGGGCGCGGCGATCCGCGAAGCGATGACCGCGGCCCGCGCCTTCGCCGCCCACCGCGCGCCGCGCCAGGAGCTGGGCGCGATCGCCTTCAACGGCGGCCCGCGCCTGCTGCTGCCGCTGAGCAGCGACGAAGGGCAGATCGAAGCGGCGCTCGCCGCGCCGCCGAAGCTCGGCGCCGGCACCCATCTCTACGACGCCGTCGGGGCCGCCGTCTCGCTGCTCGAGAGCGAAGCGGTCGAGGCGGGCTCGGTCGTCGTCCTCTCCGACGGCGCCGACACCGGCAGCCGGATCGCCCAGCGCGCCCTGGTCCGCCGCGCCGAAGAAGCGGGCGTGCGGATCTACGTCGTCGGCCTCGAAGGGGGCCGCTTCGACCCCGCGGCGCTGCGCGGGCTGGCGCAGGGCGGCGAGTACACGACCGCGACGGAGCCGAGGCAGCTGGCGCCGATCTTCGCCCGCTTCGGCGCCGAACGCGCCTCCGAGCACCTGCTCCGCTACCTCTCGCCCTCCGGGATCGCCGAAAAGGTGAGCGTCGAAGTGCGCGTCGGCGGCGTGCCGGGGGCGGCGCGCGCCCGCTACGTGACGCCCGGCGGCCGGCCCGTCCCCGCCCCCTCCGGGCCGGCCCCGGCGCCGGCCGGCTTCTGGGGCTCGACCGGCGCGATGGCCGGCGCCGGGGCGCTGGTCGCGCTGCTGCTCGCCGCCGGCCTCTTCACCGCGATCCGGCCGCGCCGCGAGTCGGCGGTCGAGCGGCTCGCCAGGCTCGGCGTCGGACCGCGCCGCGCGGGCGGGGAGCCGGCCGAGGCCGCGACGGGCGGCGGCGGCGCCGGCGGCCCGAGCGGGCCGCTGGCGCCCTTCGAGCGCGCCTTCGGCGGCGGCGAACGCTGGCGCCGGCTCGAGGAACGGCTCGACGTCGCGGCGATCGAGACGCCGGCGGCGGAGATCGTCGTCGGCACCGTCGCGGTGACCCTGCTGGCGATGATCGTGATCGCCGCCGTCGCGCCCTTCGCCCTGCTCGCCCTGCTCGCGCTGCTCGTCCCCGCGGCCGTCCACGCGGCGATCGAACGCCGCGCCGGGCGGGTCCGCAGGCGCTTCGCCGACGACCTCGCCGACAACCTCCAGGTCGTCGCCTCGGCGATCCGCAGCGGCCACAGCATGGTCGGCGCGCTCGCCGTCGTCGCCGAGGAGGCGACGGGGCCCGCGCGCGAGGAGTTCCGCGCGATCGTCGCCGCCGAGCGCGTCGGCGTGCCGCTCGAGGACTCGATCCGCGAGTCGGCGCGGCGCATGGACAGCCGCGACATGGAGCAGCTGGCGCTGGTCGCGATCGTCCAGCGGGAGACCGGCGGCAACACCGCCGAGGTGCTCGACCGCGCCGTCGAGACGATCCGCGAGCGCGCCGAGCTGCGCCGCATGATGGCCAGCCTCACCGCCCAGGGGCGGCTCTCGCGGGCGATCGTCACCGCGCTGCCGATCTTCCTGCTGATCGCCCTCTCGGTGATCAACCCCGGCTACCTGGCGCCGCTCTTCCACACGACCGCCGGCCAGCTGCTGCTCGCCATCGCCGCCGGCATGGTCGTCGCCGGGTCGCTCGTGATCAAGCGGATCGTCGAGGTGAAGGTATGAGAATTCCGACGAGGGAGGAACGATGCTGCTGCTGATCCTCGGGGTGGCGCTGGTCGCCGCGGCCTTCGGCCTGCTCGCCCACGCCGTCGCCCTGCCGCGCCTGCGGACCGCCGAACGGCTCGCCGCGATCGACGCCTACGGCTACCCGGCCGAGGCTCCCGACGAGGAGCAGCGCGAGGGCTTCGCCCCGGCGCTCGACCGCCTCGCCCGCCGGCTCGGCGCCGCCGCGATGCCGCGGCTCGGCGAGAGCGGGCCGGAGCTGCGCGTGCTGCTGCTCTCGGCGGGCGCCTACGGCGTCGGCGCCGAGGCCTTCCTCGGCTACCGGCTGCTCGGCGCCGTCGTCCTGCCGCTCGCTTGGCTCTGGCTGGGCGCGACCTCCGGCGCCGGCGGGGCGCTGGTCGTGCTCGGGGCGCTGCTCGCGGCGCTGGTCGGCTGGCGGCTGCCGCTGGTCGTGCTCGAGCGGCGCGCCAAGGGTCGCCTCGCGGCGGTCGATCACGAGCTGCCCGAGCTGATCGACTCGCTGGTGGTCACCGTCGAGGCGGGCCTCGGCCTCGGCGCCGCCCTGCGCATGGCGGCGAACGAGCTCCAGGGCCCGCTGGGCGAAGAGGTCTCCCTGGCGCTGCGCGAGCAGTCGATGGGCCTCTCCAGCGAGGAGGCGCTGGAGAACCTCGCCGAGCGCGTCGACACCGCGGCGATGCGCGGCTTCGTCCGCGCCGTCCTCCAGGGCGAGCGCCTCGGCGTCTCGATCGGCGACATCATGCGCTCGCTCGCCGTCGAAGCCCGCGCCCGCCGCCGCGCCGACGCCGAAGAACGCGCCCACAAGGCCCCGGTGAAGCTCCTCTTCCCGCTCGTCTTCCTGATCTTCCCCTCGATCATGATCGTCCTCCTCTACCCCGCCCTGCACAACATCAGCAAGGCACTCGGCGGCGGCTGACCCCACACCCCGCCGCCTCCGCCGCCGACGGGCCGATAACCCACGAATATCGTGGGTTATCGGCCCGTCGGCCCGTCAGTAGGGGCTCGGGACGCGGACGACGATGTCGTCGAAGCTGCCGAGGGTGCCTTTGGCGTTGCCGACGGCGCCGAGGGAGAAGCCGGCGGTGCGGCCCTGGAGCTCGCCCGCCGCGGGATCGGAGAAGTCGGCGACGAGCTGCTTGCCGACCCAGGCCTGGACGCGGCAGGTGCCCTTTTCGGGGCCGGCGGTGACGTTGAAGGCGCGCAGGCGCATGATGTTGGCGCGGTTGATCCCCTGCGTGTGGATCGAGCGGGCGACGCGCACGTACTTGACCTGGCCTTCGCCGGTGTAGCGGCGCAGCTGCGCCTTGCGCTGGAGCGGGAAGAGGACGAGCTGGTAGCGGGCCCCGGCGCTGCCGACGCGCAGGTTGAGCGCCAGGAAGGCCCGGCGCTGGACCGGCTTCGGCGTGCCCTGGAGCAGGCGGCCGGTCGCCGCGATTTCGAGGTCGCGGCCGATCACCGGCGTGCGGTAGGCGCATTCCTTCGTCGCCTTGCCGACGAAGATGCGGAAGGCGTGGGCGGAGCCGCCGCTCTTGCAGCGTTCGCCGGCGAACTTGACGATCTGCGCCTGCAGGCCGGCCGACTCCATGTTGTTGCGGTAGACGCCGATCACGCCGGCGCCCGCCGTCCCGGCAAGCGCCAGGACGCCGAGCAGGCAGGCGAGGGCGGCTGCGGCTCGCGCTCTCATAGCTAGGCACCCTAAACACGATTCCGGGCGAAAGATGCGCAGCGTGACCGATGAACGCCGTCTTTCCCGGCCGCCCGAATAACATTGTGGGCGATGCCCGAGCACCGCCTCGCAGAGAAGGACCGGCCCTGGGTGATGCGCACCTACGCGGGCCACTCCGACGCCCGCCGCTCCAACGAGCTCTACCGCAAGAACCTGGAAAAGGGCCAGACCGGGCTCTCGGTCGCCTTCGACCTGCCGACGCAGACGGGCTATGACCCCGACCACGTGCTCGCCCGCGGCGAGGTCGGCAAGGTCGGCGTCTCGATCGCCCACAAGGGCGACATGCACCAGCTGCTCGACGGCATCCCGCTGGACGAGATGAACACCTCGATGACGATCAACGCGACCGCAGCCTGGCTGCTCGGCCTCTACGTCACGGTCGCCGAGGAGAACGGCGTCGAGCGGGCCCAGCTCAAGGGCACGACGCAGAACGACATCATCAAGGAGTACCTCTCGCGCGGCACCTACGCCTTCCCGCCCGAGCCCTCGATGCGGCTGATCGCCGACATGGTCGCCTTCACCGTCAACGAGGTCCCGAAGTGGAACCCGACCAACATCTGCAGCTACCACCTGCAGGAGGCCGGGGCGACGCCGGTGCAGGAGATCGCCTACGCGCTCTGCACCGGGATCGCGGTGCTCGACGAAGTGAAGGCGCGCGGCCAGGTCGCGGACGAGGACTTCCCCAAGGTCTTCGGCCGCATCTCCTTCTTCGTCAACGCCGGCATCCGCCTGGTCGAGGAGATCGCCAAGCTGCGCGCGATGGGCCGGCTGTGGAACGAGATCGGCCGCGAGCGCTACGGGGTCACGGACGAGAAGATGCTGCGCTTCCGCTACGGCGTGCAGGTCAACTCGCTCGGCCTGACCGAGGCGCAGCCGGAGAACAACATCCAGCGGATCGTGCTCGAGGCGCTGGCGGTGACGCTGTCGCGCGACGCGCGGGCCCGCGCGATCCAGCTCCCCGCCTGGAACGAGGCGATGGGCCTCCCCCGCCCCTGGGACCAGCAGTGGAGCCTGCGGATCCAGCAGGTGCTGGCCGAGGAGACCGACCTGCTCGAGTACCCCGACATCTTCGCCGGCTCGGTCGTCATGGACGGCCTGGTCGAGGAGCTGATCGAGGGCGCGCGGGCCGAGATGGCGGTGGTCGAGGAGCACGGCGGCGCGGTCGCCGCCGTCCCCTATATGAAGGCGCGCCTGGTCGAGTCGCACCGCGAGCGCGTCGCCCGGATCGAGAGCGGCGAGCAGAAGGTGGTCGGGCAGAACAGCTTCCGCGAGAGCGAGGACTCGCCGCTGACCGCGGGCGCCGACGGCGGCATCCTCACCCCCGACCCCGAGGTCGAGCGCGAGCGGATCGAGGCGCTCGAGCAGTGGAAGGCCGAACGCGACGAGGCGGCGGTGAAGGCGGCGCTCGAGGAGCTCGGCCGGGTTGCCGCCGACGACGGCCAGAACATCATGCCGGCGACGATCGCCGCGGCCAAGGCGGGTGCGACGACCGGCGAGTGGGCCGGCGTGCTGCGCGAGGCCTTCGGCGCCTACCGGGCGCCGACCGGCGTCGACGGCGCCGCCCCGCCGGGAGACCGCGAGCAGCTGGCGGCGATCCGCCGACGGGTCGAGGAGGTCTCGGCGCGGATCGGCCACCGGATCAAGATCCTCGTCGGCAAGCCCGGCCTCGACGGCCACTCCAACGGCTCCGAGCAGATCGCCCTGCGCGCCCGCGACGCCGGCATGGAGGTGATCTACCAGGGGATCCGCCTGACCCCCGAGGAGATCGCCGAGTCCGCGCTGCAGGAGGACGTCGACGTGGTCGGCCTCTCGATCCTCTCCGGCTCCCACCTCGAGCTCGTGCCCGAGGTCGTGCGCCGGCTGCGCGAGGAGGGCGTCGACGCCCCCGTGGTCGCCGGCGGCATCATCCCCCCCGCCGACGCCGAGCGCCTGCGCGAGGCCGGCGTCGACGGCGTCTACACGCCGAAGGACTTCGACATCAACAAGATCATCGGCGAGATCGTCGCCCTGGTCGAGCAGCGGGCCGGTGCGGGCGCGGCGGCCTGAGCGCCGCCATCTAAGGCTTAAGCGCACTTTTTCGCCCATTTTCGCCCCTTAAGTACGCTTTTTCTACAATTCACCTCAGATGAGGGGCACTAAGCGCACTTTTTTGCTCGGGGACCAGCCCGAGATCTTCGCCACCACGACGGCGACGTCCCCCGCCGTGCGACGCGCGGTGGCCGACGGGCGCGCGCGAAAAGTGGCCGGCCGCCTTTACACCCGCAACCTCGATGAGCCGCTCGAGCATGTGGTGCGACGCAATTGGACCCGAGCCGCCGCCCATTACTTCCCAGGGGCCGTCATTGTCGACCGCAGCGGAATCGAAGCGCAACCGTCGGCCGACGGCTCGCTCTTCCTCGACGCAGGGCCCGACTACAAGGGACGACGGCCGGTTCGCCTGCCGGGCCTCATCCTGCTGCCGCGGCGCGGACCCGGTCCCCTGCCCGGCGACATGCCTCACATGGACGGACTTCACTTCTCC
>Ga0210120_1000246_pt1 | contig 12978 bp, 12 predicted proteins | sample Goodyear_PhragA__FD_184868 | JGI IMG/M metagenome (GOLD analysis project Ga0210120, IMG submission 184868) | Wetland microbial communities from San Francisco Bay, California, USA, that impact long-term carbon sequestration - Goodyear_PhragA_D2... | ecosystem: Environmental > Aquatic > Marine >... | reverse complement strand
GAGGCGCTCGAAGGCCTGCCCGACGACCAGCGCGAGGTGCTGGTGCTGCGACATGTGGTCGGCCTCTCGCCGACCGAGATCGCGGCGACGATCGGCAAGACCGAGAGCTCCGTGCACGGCCTTCACCATCGCGGTCGCCGCAGCCTCAAGACCAGCCTGACGGAGCTGGGCGCCGCCCCGGTGGTGGCCACCCCGTTCGCCTGAGCGCCGCCGGGGATCAGTCTCCGCGCTCGAGATCGTCGAACACGCGCTGCGTGATCCGGCCGGCGTCGAGCTCGGCCGCGTAGTAGATCGCCGCCTGGGCGACCAAGCGTGAAAGCGACACGTCCTGCCTGCCCGCCTCCGCCTCGAGCTCGCGCAGGAGCTCGTCGTCGAGCTCCAGCTCCAGCTCGACCCCCCGACGCTCCCGCCGCAGCGCCGACGGCACCGACCAGCCGGGTCGCCGACCCGCCGCCTCGTGGAGGTAGAAGCGGATCGCCCGCGCGAATCGCCCGCGCACCTGGTCCGAGTCATGCGGCTCGCCACGGGCGAGCGCGCCGATCACGAACTCGCTCAGCTGCAGCCTCAGCGGCCGAGCCACCGGCATCTCAGTTCTGCCGGGACGGGTCACCCGGCACCGCGCACACGGCCGTCACGATTTTCCTCTCCACACGTCGGAGGCGCCATCACCCGCATAGCCATCATATAACGGCTGGAACGCCGCACTTTCAGGCGATTCGTTCCTTTTCCACCCTCCGATCCCGCACGATGCGGAGATTGGCTCAGCGCGCTTTCTTCAACCGCGCGCGCTGCTCCTGGCGTTCGACCACCTGGGCGACGAGCTTCAGCACGTTGGAGTCGCCGCTCGCCTTGATGTGCCCGGTCTCCCAGGCGCGCCGGTAGCTCTTCAGCGTCCCCTTCTCGGCCAGCTGGTTGAACTCGGCGCGGTCGATCTGCACGAGCGCGCGCTCGTCCTGCGCCAGGTCCTTCTTGATCTGCGGCCCCGGCAGCTCGACCCGGTAGAGCTGGATGTCGCCGCGGCCTTTCAGCTCGAGCCCGAAGACCAGCTTCAATTTCTGCAGCGCGGGGACTTCGGCCTGGAACCGCTCGACGGCGGTGCGAATCAGGTCCGAGGTCGACGCCATGCGGCTAGATCTTGTGCCTCTGCAGAAGCTTCTTGCCGATCACCATGCGCTGGATCTCCGAGGTCCCCTCGCCGATCAAGAGCAGCGGCGCGTCGCGGTAGAGGCGCTCGATCTCGTACTCCTTCGAGTAGCCGTAGCCGCCATGGATGCGGAAGCTTTCTTCGACGCAGAACTTGCCGGTCTCGGAGGCGAGCAGCTTGGCCATCCCCGCCTCGAGGTCGGAGCGCTCACCGGCGTCCTTCATCCGCGCCGCTTTGCGCGTCACCAAGCGCGCCGCCTCGAGCCTCGTCGCCATGTCGGCGAGCTTGAACTGGATCGCCTGGTGGGCGGCGATCGGCTTGCCGAAGGTCTTGCGTTCCTGGCTGTATCTGAGCGCCAGCTCGAGCGCGCGCTGGCCGATCCCGACGCCGCGCGCGGCGACGTTGACGCGGCCGACCTCGAGCGCGTCCATCATCTGGATGAAGCCCTGCCCGACGCCGGCCTCCTCGCCGCCGAGCACCCGCTCGGGCGGGCAGCGGTAGCCGTCGTAGACCAGCTCGGTCGACTCGACGCCCTTGTAGCCCATCTTCTTGATCTTCGGCGGCACGTTCAGCCCCGCGAACTCGCCCTCGTTCTCTTCCGCCCAGGGCTCCTTCTCGGTGATGAAGCAGGTCATCCCCTTATAAGGCGGGTCGGCCTTCGGGTCGCTCTTCATCAGGACGAAGACGACGCCCGAGCCGAGCCCGTTGGTCACCCACATCTTCTGGCCGTTGAGCTCCCAGGCGCCGTCCTCGCCCTTCTTGGCGGTCGCCTTGATCCCCTGCACGTCGGAGCCGACCTCGGGCTCCGAAAGCGAGAAGGCGGCGCGGATCTCCCCCGTCGCCATCTTCGGCAGGAAGTATTCCTTCTGCTCCTCGGTGCCGAACTTCATCAAGAGGTAGGAGCCGATGAAGTGGGTGTTGACGACGCCGGAGATCGAGATCCAGCCGCGGCTGAGCTCTTCGACGATCATCGCGTAGGTCGTCAGGTCGAGCCCCATGCCGCCGTACTCCTCGGGGATCGTCACCCCGAACAGGCCGAGCTCCTTCATCTGCTCGACGATCGGCTCCGGGAAGGAGTCCTCGTGGTCGTACTTCTCGGCGTTGGGGATGATCTGCTCGTCGGCGAACTGGCGCACCATCTCGGTGATGTCGCGCTGGATGTCGGTCTGCTCGGCGTACGCGGCGGTCTCTACGGCCATGGCTCCTGATCCGGTCGGGTTTCTGGGGAGCCGAAGGATATCGGCGCGCGGGCTCAGGCCGAGAGCGGCAGACGCTGCAGGCGGCTGAGCCGCTCGGCCAGCTGATCGGCGCGGGCGGTGAAGTCGTCCATGTCGCCCGGGCGGACCGCGACGGTCGCGTCGAGCGGCGAGGGCTGGTCCGCCGGGGAGCGGCCCTGCGGCAGGACGGGACGCGCCGCGACCGCGGCGCTCGCCCGCTCGGCCAGCTCCGCCGCCCGCTTCGCCTGCTCCGCCGCGTCGAGGGCCGCCGCGCCGACGGTCATCACCGCGGCCTCCGAGGCGCGCGCGGTCGCCACCGCCTCGTCGATCCGCTCGACCAGCTCGCCGAGCAGCGGCGGCCGGGCGCGCCGCGGCAGCGTCCAGTCTTCGGCGCCAACGCGCGCGTCATCGCTCATAGGCCCATCTACGGCGGCGGGGAGCGATTCCCTGCGCCGCTCGACTAGATTTCGACCCGTCCCGTCCCCGACCCGAGGAGCAGCTTGAGAAACCCCAGAGACTTCTTCCACCCGCTGGCGATCGGCGCGCCGGAGCCGCTGAGCGAGATCCCGGTCAAGCCCTCGCGGATGATCCACTTCCTCGACTTCTCGAACGAGAAGATGGTCGCCAAGGCGGCCGACATCGCCAAGCAGACCGACATCCTGCTCGGCAACCTCGAGGACGCGATCCCGGTCGACCGCAAGGAGGCGGCGCGGACCGGCCTGATCAAGGCGGCCAAGGAGTCCGACTTCGGCCAAACGGCGCTGTGGACGCGGGTCAACTCGCTGGAGAGCCCCTGGGTGCTCGACGACCTGACGACGCTGATCGGCGAGATCGGCGACAAGCTCGAGGTCGTGATGGTGCCCAAGGTCGAGGGCGCCTGGGACATCCACTACGTCGACCGCCTGCTCGCCCAGCTCGAGGCGAAGGCCGGGCTCGACAGTCCGATCCTGATCCACGCAATCCTCGAGACCGCGCAGGGCGTCGTCAACCTGGAGGAGATCGCCGCCGCCAGCCCGCGCATGCAGGGGATGAGCTTCGGCCCCGCCGACCTCGCCGCCTCGCGCCGGATGAAGACCACCCGGGTCGGCGGCGGCCACCCCGGCTACCGCTCGATGGAGGACCCGGCCGACCCGGAGAACCCCGAGGCCGACCGCGTAACCGCCCAGCAGGACCCCTGGCACTACTCGATCGCCCGCATGGTCGACGCCTGCGCCTCGACCGGGATCCTGCCCTTCTACGGCCCCTTCGGCGACATCAAGGACACGGCCGGCTGCGAGACCCAGTTCCGCGCCGCCTTCCTGCTTGGCTGCGTCGGCGCCTGGTCGCTGCACCCGGTGCAGATCGGGATCGCGAAGAAGGTCTTCAGCCCGCCGCCCGACGAGGTCAAGTTCGCCAAGAAGGTGCTCGAGGCGATCCCCGACGGCCGCGGCGTCCACATGATCGACGGCAAGATGCAGGACGACGCCACCTGGAAGCAGTGCAAGGTGATGGTCGAGCTGGCGGAAATGCTCGCCCAGAAGGACCCGGAGCTGGCCGAGGCCTACGGGCTGTAGTCCTCGGCCGCGGCGCCTGGCTCAGCCCAGGCGCCGCTCGAGATCCGCGAGCTGCTCGTGCAGCTCGTCGGGCAGGTGCTCGCCGAAGCGGGCGAAGTGCTGGTGGATCGCCGGCAGCTCGACCTTCCACTCCCGCGGGTCGACGGCGAGCAGCTCGGCGACTTCCTCGTCGGAGATCTCGAGCCCCTCGGTGTTGAGGTCCGCGACGGTCGGCACGAGGCCGATCGGCGTCTCCTCCGCCTCGGCCGTACCGGCGCAGCGGCGGAAGATCCACTCGAGCACGCGGCTGTTCTCGCCGAAGCCGGGCCAGAGGAAGTCGCCCTCGTCGTCCTTGCGGAACCAGTTGACGTAGTAGATCCGCGGCAGCTTCGCGCCCTCGGTGGCGCCGATCCTCAGCCAGTGGCCGAAGTAGTCGCCCATGTGGTAGCCGCAGAAGGGCAGCATCGCCATCGGGTCGTGGCGCAGCTCGCCGACCGTGCCGGCGGCCGCGGCGGTCTTCTCCGAGGACATCATCGAGCCGAGGAAGACGCCGTGCTCCCAGCCGAAGGCTTCGCGCACCAGCGGCACGACGTTGGAGCGCCGGCCGCCGAAGAGGAAGGCGTCGATCGGCACCCCGGCCGGGTCCTCCCACTCGTCGGCGATCGAGGGGCAGGCGGCGGCCGGCGTGGTGAAGCGCGCGTTGGGGTGCGCGGCCGGCGCGTCGGACTCCGGCGTCCAGTCGTTGCCGTGCCAGTCGATCAGGTGCGCCGGGGGCTCGGAGGTCATGCCCTCCCACCAGACGTCGCCGTCGTCGGTCTTCGCGCAGTTGGTGAAGATCGAGTCGCGGGCGACGGTCTTCATCGCGTTCGGGTTGGTCTTCTCGCTCGTCCCCGGCGCGACGCCGAAGAAGCCCGCCTCGGGGTTGATCGCGTAGAGGCGCCCGTCGTCGCCGAACTTCATCCAGGCGATGTCGTCGCCGATCGTCTCGACCTTCCAGCCCGGCAGCGTCGGGATCAGCATCGCCAGGTTGGTCTTGCCGCAGGCCGACGGGAAGGCGGCGGCGACGTGCTTCACCTCGCCCTCCGGCGAGGTCAGCTTGAGGATCAGCATGTGCTCGGCGAGCCAGCCCTCGTCGCGCGCCATGACCGAGGCGATCCGCAGCGCGAAGCACTTCTTGCCGAGCAGCGCGTTGCCGCCGTAGCCGGAGCCGTAGGACCAGATTTCGCGGCTCTCGGGGAAGTGGACGATCCACTTGTTCTCCTCGTCGCAGGGCCACGGCACGTCCTGCTCGCCCTCGGCCAGCGGCGCGCCGACCGAGTGCAGGCAGGGGACGAACTCGCCCTCCGTGCCGAGCACGTCGAGCGCGCCCTTGCCCATCCGGGTCATGATCCGCATGCTGGCCGCGACGTAGGCCGAGTCGGTCAGCTGCACGCCGATGTGGGCGATCGGCGAGCCCAGCGGCCCCATCGAGAACGGCACCACGTACATCGTGCGGCCCTTCATGCAGCCGTCGAAGAGCCCGCGCAGGGTCTCGCGCATCTCGGCCGGGGCGCGCCAGTTGTTGGTCGGACCGGCGTCCTGCTCGCGCTCCGAGCAGATGAAGGTGCGGTCCTCGACCCGGGCGACGTCGCCGGGGTCGGAGAGGGCGAGGTAGGAGTTCGGCCGCTTGGCGTCGGAGAGGCGCTCGAAGGTGCCGGCGTCGATCAGCGCCTGGGCGAGGCGGTCGTACTCCTCGGCGCTGCCGTCGCACCAGTGGACGGCGTCGGGCTGCGTCAGGTCTGCCATCTCCCCGACCCAGTCGAGGAGCTTCCTGTTGGTGGTCGGCGCGTCGGCCGCGATTGCTTGGCTCATTCGCGGCACTCTACTTACCGCCGGCTGACTTGATGTCGGCGAGTTCGACGTCGGCTTCCGAGTTGAGGACCTTCAGCGTCGCCGTCTCGGTCTTGCCGCTCTTCAGCTTGACCGTGCATTCGAAGGTCTTGCCCTTTTCGACCTTCACGTCGGAGGGGCATTCGACCGAGGCGACCCTCTGCCCCATCGACTTCTGCAGGTTTTCTTCGATCGCGCCCTCGGTCTTGGCGCTGTCGATCACGGTTTCCCCGCAGCCCAACACGCCGAGCGGTGTGAGGGCGAGCGCGAGAAGCGCGCTGAGCTTGCCCAGCCAGTTCATCCATCTCCCTTCGATCGATCGCGCCCGGGAGTATCCCAGGCCGCGTCGCGTCACCGCTGGAAGATCGAGGCGCGGGGATTCAGCGAGCGGGCCCTGCGATATGCGGTCACCGAGGCGGCCGCCCGCCCACGCTCGGCTTCGATCCGCGAGAGGACCAGCCAGTTGCGCCAGTTCGTCGACTCCCGCTCGGCGGCGGCGCTTGCCGCTTCCGAGGCGGCCGGAAGCTCGCCGGCGGCCTCCAGGACCAGCGCCTGCTGAAGCCGCGGCGACGCGGCGCCGGGCTCGGCGTTCTGCGCGCTGCGCGCGGCGTCGAGGGCCCCCTGCAGGTCGCCTTCGCGGAAATCGGCCTCGCTCTGGCGGACCTGCGCCGTCGCGGCAAGCGGAATCGCGATGACGGCGATCGCCGCGATCGCGGCGGCTGCGGTCGCAAGCCGCCACGGCAAGCCGAACCCGCCCGTCTCCTGCCGCGGGCCCGACCGGCTCGCGGTCACCAGTGCTCCGGCCAGCAGCAGCATGGCGACCGGCAGCACGGGGATCTGCCACATCCAGTCGAAGGTCGCGGTGACAAAGAAGGCGACGCAGCCGGCGAGCGCAGCCGCGAGCGCGGCGCGCTCGGGCCGCTCGGCGCGCCAGGCCGCACGTGCCCCGCCGGTGAGAACGGTCGCGACCAGGCCGGCGAGCAGCGCCAGCCCGACGATGCCGAGCTCGCCCAGCGTCTGCATGTAGAGCGAGTGGGTGTCGCGGACGATCTCGTCGACGTCGGCGTGCTGCGCCCACCAGAACTGGAAGGTGCCCGAGCCGGTGCCGGTCAGCGGGCGGGTCGCGTTCTCGTGCACCGCGGCGCTCCAGAGCTGATAGCGGTTCTGGCCGGCGGCGCTGGCGAGCCGCGATGCGCCCGTGCCCGGGCTGTTCTGCTGCTTGAATTCAGACCAGGCGTCCGAAGCGCGGCCCGGCGCGTCGACGGCGGCTGCGAAAACGAGCGCGACCAGCGCCGCGGCCGCCAGCGCGGCGAGGCTCTGCCGTCGCGTCGGCGCGCTCCAGCCGGGCCGTCTCAGCCGCCGGCCGGCGAGCGCGATCGCGGCCTGCGCAAGGCCGGCGAAGCCGCAGACGACCAGCGTGATCGCGAGCATCTGGTCGCCCTGACTCTGCGCGGTGCCGTTGGCGAGCCCGTGCTGGAGGGCGTCGCGGCTGTCCGCGGCGAGGATCAGGACCGCGCCGCCGGCGGCGGCGAGCAGCAGGGCCGGCAGCTTGGCCAGGCGGTCGGGCGCGAAGGCGAAGAAGGCGGCGAGCGCGATCGCCGCCGCCGCCATGCCGCCTCGCGAGAGGGTGAAGAAGGTCGTCAGCGTCAGCGCCGGCAGCGCCGCGGCGGCGAGCGCCCGCAGCGCGACGGACCTCGCGCCCCCCGCGATCTGGAGCACCAGCGGCAGGCCGATCGCGACCAGCGCCGCGACCGCATTCCAGTAGTGCAACGGGTAGGCGAGCCGTTCGCGGTCGCTGCTGAGGAAGCTCGCCGTCTGGTTCGCCGCCGGGAACCAGGCCGGATGGAAGCGGGAGAGCAGCGCGACGGCCGAGACGAGGACGATCGCCGCGGCGACCGCGCCGACGAGGCGGCGCGCTCCGAGCCTGTCGACGGCGAAGACGGCGAAGGCGAAGACCCCCAGGTAGCCGGTGACGCGCGCCAGGTCGGCCCAGGTCTGCTCGACGCTCTCGGTCCAAGTGAGGCTGAGGGCGGTCCAGAGGACGAAGGCGGCGAGGAGGCCGAGGCCGACCCAGGCGACCCGGCCGGGCCTGGCACGGGGGATCGCCCCGACCGCCGTCGCCGGCAGCACGATCCACCAGACCGCGATCCCGACCTGGTCGTGGACGAGCGGGTCGTAGCCGCCCCCCTTCAGCCCGAGGTAGGCGACCAGGGCGAAGCAGAGCAGCCAGATCGCGGTGGCGCCCCAGTCGACTTCGCGCGCATGATCGAGGGGCGCCTCGCGCCGCATCGAAGCTGTGCTCATCGGGTTCTATGCTAAGAGCCCTCCTCGGATGGAACTCCCCGCTAAAAAGCTGCTTTTCTGCGCGGCGATCGCACTTGCCGCGCTCGCGCCGCCTGCGAGCGCCGCGGCCGAATCCGTCGTGCCGCCCGAAAACTCGGCCGCGACGCAGTACACCGAGGCGATCCCGACTGGCGGCGGGCAGCAGGACGCCGCCAAGACGGGCCAAGGCGAGAAGCGCTCGCCCTCCTCGGTGCTCGGGTCGAAGAAGGCCAGGAAGCTCGACGCACAGGGGCCGCAGGGACACGCAGCCGCTCAGGTCGCGGCGGAAACGGCGCCGGCCCCGGTGCAGGCGACGAGCGGAATCGCCCCGAGCGAGCCGACGCCACAGCGCACGCAGGGCAAGTCCGACAGCGGCAGGACGCACCGGGGCAGCGCGACGGGCCGGGGTGCGGCCGAGGCGACGCCTGCCGGTCGGCTCGACACCTACGGCGGCTCGCCGGGCCTCGGCCAGGTGCTCGGCCAGGCGACCGGCAGCTCCTCCGGCGGCGAGCTGGGCCTGCTGCTCCCCCTGCTCGTCCTCGCCGGCCTGATCTGGGCGCTCGTCTACGGCCTGCGGCGGAAACGACCCGTGGCCTGAGGACATGGCCGCGCTCGCCTCCACCCGGGCCGGCCGGGTCGCGCCGGCCATGCTGGCGCTGATTGCATCGAGCGCCCTGCTCGCGTCCGGTCCCGCGCCGGCCGAGGCCAGGGCACGCGCCATGCACACCGGCGTCTCCTACGTCTATTCGAACGACATGGCCGCCTTCGAAAACGCCAGGCGGGCCGGCGCGCAGCTCGTCCAGACTCCGCTGCGCTGGGCTTCCGTCGCGCCCGGTGCGCAGCCCGCGAGCTGGAACCCCGAAGACCCGGCCGACCCCAGCTACGACTGGGAATTCACCGACCTCTGGGTCGCCCGCGCCGTCGCCGCCGGCCTGACGCCGGTGCTGCAGATCCGCGGCGCGCCGATCTGGGCGCAGCGCTGCCACTCGGGCGAAACCGACGCGCCGTGCGACCCGGACCCCAACGCCCTGGCCGCCTTCGCCACCGCCGCGGCACGCCGCTACAGCGGCAGCTTCCTCAACCTGCCGCGGGTGCGCTACTGGCAGGGCCTCAACGAGCCCAACCTGAGCCTCTTCTTCAATCCGCAGTACGACGGCGACAAGCCCGTCTCGCCGGACCTCTACCGGACCCTGATCAACCGCTTCTACGCGGCGATCAAGGCGGTCGACCCGACCAATATCGTGATCGCCGCCGGGCTCGGGCCGATCGCCGTGCCCAGGTACACGATCGGCCCGATGCGCTTCGCCCGCCTGCTGCTCTGCATGAAGGGCCACAACCACCCGAAGCCGGCCGCCGGCAACTGCAAAGGCGGCGTCCACTTCGACGTCTTCGACATCCACCCCTATACCACCGGCGGCCCCACGCACGAAGGCGGGGTCAACGACGTCGAGCTCGGCGACCTGAAGAAGCTGACGACGCTGCTGGCCGCCGCCGACAGCGCCGGGCGGATCAAGGGCATGTACAAGCACACGCCGCTCTGGATCATGGAGCTCTCCTGGGACTCCAACCCGCCGGACCCCGGCGGGCTGCCGATGAAGATCGAGGACCGCTGGGTCGCCGAAGCGCTCTACCGCTCCTGGAGCGTCGGCGTCGAACACTTCTTCTGGTACAGCCTGCGCGACTCGGCGCCGGATCCGAGCCTTCCGTTCAGCCAGACCGACCAATCGGGCCTCTACTTCCGCGGGCCGACGGTGGCGCAGGACCAGCCGAAGGAATTCCTCTCCGCCTATCGCTTTCCCTTCGTCGCCTACCCGCGCAAGAAGGGGCTCTACTTCTGGGGCCGCACGCCGAGCAGCAGTCGCGGCAAGGTGGTCGTCCAACTGCTCGAGCACGGCCATTGGCGCAGGGCGGCGGTCGTCCGAGCCGACGCGGCGGGGGTCTTCAGCGGCCTGGCGCGGCAGCGCTACGGACGCAACAGACACGGCGCCGCGCGGGCGCTGGTCGCCGGGCGGCCGTCGCTGCCGTTCTCGATGAAGCCGGTGCCCGACTTCGTCCAGCCGCCGTTCGGGTGAGGACCCGCCGGGCCCGCTTACACTTCCGCCGATGAAGATCGGAATCGTCGGGCTGGGGTACGTCGGGCTGCCGCTCGCCGTCGCCTTCGCCGAAGCGGAGCACGAGGTCGTCGGGCTCGATGCGGACGGGCGCAAGGTCGAGGCGCTGAACGAGGGCCGCAGCTACATCGAGGACATTCCCGAGGCGGCGCTCGCCGCGCTCTCCGGGCGTCTGCGGGCGACCGCCGACGTAGCCGACCTCGCCTCCTGCGAAGCGGTCGTCATCTGCGTGCCGACGCCGCTGACCGGCTCGCGCGAGCCGGACCTGACCTACCTGAACGAGTCGGCGAGCGCCCTCGCGTCGGTCCTGCAGCCCGGCCAGCTGGTCGTGCTCGAGTCGACCACCTATCCGGGGACGACGCGGGAGCGGCTGCTGCCCGTGCTCGAGGAGTCGGGGATGAAGGCGGGGCGCGACTTCCACCTCGCCTTCTCGCCCGAGCGGATCGACCCCGGGCGGACCGACTACACCGTCCGCACGACGCCGAAGCTGGTCGGCGGGATCACCCCGGACTGCACCGAGCGCGCCCGCGAGCTCTACTCGCTGGTCTGCGAGGAGGTCGTCGTGCTCTCCGGCCCCGAGCCGGCCGAGCTGGCGAAGCTGCTCGAGAACATCTTCCGCTCGGTCAACATCGCCCTGGTCAACGAGCTCTCGCAGCTCTGCGACCGGCTCGGGATCGACGTCTGGGAGGTGATCGACGGCGCGGCGACCAAGCCCTTTGGCTTCATGCGCTTCGACCCGGGCCCCGGGATGGGCGGCCACTGCCTGCCGGTCGACCCCTTCTACCTCGCCTTCAAGGCGCGCGAGCACGACTTCTATCCCGAGTTCATCGAGCTCGCCGGCAAGGTCAACCGGGCCCAGCCCGGCTACTGCGTCGACCGCATCGCGCGCGCCCTGAACGAGGCCGAAAAGCCGGTCAAGGGATCGAGGGTCCTGATGCTCGGCGTCAGCTACAAGCCCGGCGTCGGCGACATCCGCGAGTCGCCCGCCCTGGAGATCGTCGCCCTGCTGCGCGAGCTCGGCGCCAAGGTCTCCTACCACGATCCCTTCGTGCCGGAGCTGAGCGAGCTCGGCCTCAGCTCGGTCGAGCTGGAGCCCGGGCTGGCGGAGGCCGACATCGCCGCGATCGTCACCCCACACCCGGGCGTCGACTACGCCACGGTGGTGGAGGCTGCGCCGCTGACGATCGACTTCCGCGGCGTCACGCGCGAGATCGAGTCGCCCAGCCTCGTGCGGCTGTAGGCGCCGGCGCTCAACGACCCCAACACCGGCGTCCCACCCCTACAATCCCCAGAGGGTGCAGATCGGGAGCGCGAAGACCCGCTCGGCGAGCTGAAACGGCTGCGGGCCCGTGTGTAGCACCGCGCCGGCAAGAAAGCGCTCTCCCAGTCGATCGCGCAACCAACTCAGGTGCCTTGCGTCGGAGGCCCCCGGCGCCGCGCTGGCCTTGATCTCGATTGCGACGACGCGGTCCGCGGACAGCTCCGCGATCAAGTCCACCGCATGGCCGCCGTCCCTGGCGCGCAGGTGGTGCAGCCGTGGGCGCGCCGGGCTGAGCTCGGCCTCGGCCCGAATCTGCGCCACCACGAACGTCTCCAGCACCCGACCGAGCAGATCGCCGTCCCGGAACACCGCCGCAGGATCGAGGCGCAATGCCGCCGCGATCAGCGAGGCGTCGACGAGATAGCGCTTGCCGCTCTTGATTAGACGCGAGAGCCTATTGCTCAGCCATGCCGGCGCCGTGTCCAGCACGAGCAGGTTCGTGAGCAGCCGCTCGTACGCAACCGCGGTCTTGCGGTCGATACCGGCGGCCTCATACAGGGTCCTGGCCTCCGCCAGTCCAGCGCTGTTGAGCGCGAGCGCCTCGAAGTAGCGCCGCAGGAGACTGGGATCGCGGTGAGAGTGGAGCGCCTCGACATCTCTCGTCAGAAGTTGCTCGAGATAGCCCTCGAGCCACGCGCGTCGACTGCCTTCAGCGCGCAACAGAGCTGCGTCGGGGAAGCCCCCACGTAGGGCGAGTTCCACGTACCCCAAGAGGTCCGGCGGGTCGACAGCCGGCGGCAGCGCATCGATGTCCGCGCGCGCAAGCCGGTCGAGGAACGGCTCCTCCACCGGCCCTTTCACCATCTCTCTGACGGTCAACCCCTCCATCGGCACGCGGACGACCCTCCCGGTGCCGGGCCACGTCCGGGTGTCCAGGTCGGCGCGCACGCTCCCGGTGAGCAGAAAGCGCCCGGCGCCGGACTCGTCGTCCACCGCTCGCTTGACGGCGCCGAGCACGCTGGGGACGGCCTGCCACTCGTCGAGCAGGACGGGCGTCGGCAGCGCACGCAGCGCAACATCGGGATCGGCGCGAAAAGCTCCCGACTCTGCCTCTTTATCCAAGCGCACGATACTGCGCGCATGGCGCCGCGCGGTCGTCGTCTTACCGGTGCTGCGGGGGCCGACGACCAGCAGCGCGGGAAGTTCCGAAAAGAGCGCATCCAAGCGCTTATCGGCAAGGCGAGGGATGTATCGGTCCGGGGCCACAGCTGCACGATACCGCTTTCGCGGTCCCTTGGCTCCCTATTTCGCGCATTGATTCGTCCCACTTCCGCGCATCGCAGACGGCCGGCGACTGGCGCAGCTCGTACCATCGACGAGCATGGCAGCGCCGTTGACAACGTCTTCTGAGTGGCTTGCGGCAAACCCACCGGCCGCAGAGCGGCTGGGGCAGACGCTGGCAGGCGTAGCAGGGCGCGTTCGCGACGGCGAGGAGTTCAGTTTCGCGGTGCGGGAGTTCCTC
>Ga0210120_1000245_pt1 | contig 13031 bp, 9 predicted proteins | sample Goodyear_PhragA__FD_184868 | JGI IMG/M metagenome (GOLD analysis project Ga0210120, IMG submission 184868) | Wetland microbial communities from San Francisco Bay, California, USA, that impact long-term carbon sequestration - Goodyear_PhragA_D2... | ecosystem: Environmental > Aquatic > Marine >... | reverse complement strand
ACCCGCAAGAACAAGGGCTTCGACAGCCTCGTCGACCTGATCTACAACGGCGCCGGCGCGAACAACGAATTCGACAGGTATGGCCACTTCGGGCGCAGCCTCACCGCGCTCACCAACTGCACCGACTACGTGGCGGCGCCGACCTCCGGCTGCTCGGCCAACTTCAACGGCCCCGGCTCCAGCTCGACTGCCTCGGCCGCCGGCATCTCGAGCCTCTACAGGCGGTTCCGCGAACAGCTGGGCGGCAAGACCGGCGGCACGTCGAGTGGCATCGCGCCGCTGGAACCGCAGCCGCCCGCGCCTGGCCAGGCGCGGCCCGCGCCCGACCCCGAAGCCTCGGGCCTCGGCGAAAACGAGCAGCTGGGCGCGAAGGCGAAGGCGACGACCTCCTCGCAACGCGCGCTCCTCGACTACCTCCTGGGACCATGAGAAACCGGGGCGGCATACAGGGGGTGGCGAGCAGCCCGGCGATCGTCGGGGCGGTCACCGTGCTGGTCGTGGTCGTCGCCGTCTTCCTCGCCTACAACGCAAACAACGGCCTTCCCTTCGTCTCCACCTACGACCTCAAGGCGCGGGTGCCGAACGCGACCGCGCTGGTCAAAGGCAACGAGGTCCGCATCGGCGGCTCGCGGGTCGGCGTGGTCAAGGAAGTCAAGCCGGTCCAGGTCGGAAACGGGCGGGTCGCAGCCGAACTCAGCCTCAGCCTCGACAAGGGGGCGGAACCGATCCCGGCCGACTCGACGATGATCATCCGCCCCAAGTCGCCGCTCGGCCTCAAGTACCTGCAGATTCTCCCCGGCAGCTCGCCGCGGGGCCTGAAGGCCGGCGAAACGATCCCGCTCTCGGCGGCGCGCCCCGAACCGGTCGACATCGACCAGTTCTTCGACATGTTCAACGAAAAGACCCGCAAGGCGATCCAGCGCGGCGACGCAGGCTACGGCAACGCCTTCGCCGGCCGCGGCCCCCAGATCAACAGCGCGATCGGCGCGCTGCGGGGCCTGACCGAAAACGGCCAGCCGGTGCTGCGCACCCTGGTCAGCCCCGGCACCCGCTTCGGCGACTTCTGGGAAGCGCTCGAGAGCCTCTCGGCCACGGTTGCGCCGGTCGCCGAGCAGCAGGCGAGCATGTTCGTCGCCTTCGACCGGACCTTCGCCGCCTTCGCCCGCGTCTCCCGCCCCTACATCCAGGAAACGATCGTCAAGGGCCCGCCGACGCTCGACGCGTTGACCGCCGACATGCCGGCGCTGCGCCCGTTCCTGCGCGACTCCGGGCGCTTCTTCACCGCGCTGAAGCCCGGGGCGAAAGCGCTCGGCGAAACGTCGCCGACGCTCAACGCCGCCCTGCGCGCCGGCATCCCGGCGCTCAACCGCTCGCCGCGGCTCTACCGGCAGCTGACGCCTACCGCGGAAGCGCTGCTCGACTTCCAGAGCGACCCCGGCGTGTTCAACGGCCTCGACCTGCTGATCGACACGAACGAAGTGCTGGCGCCGGCGATCAAGCACATCGCGCCGGCGCAGGTCACCTGCAGGTACCTGAGCATCGCCGCCTCGAACCTCGCCGACGCGTTCAGCGAATCGAACGGCAAGGCGAGCTGGCTGAGCGCGATCGCCTTCGAGGCGCCCGACGGCCCGAACGCCGAGTCGCAGCCGGCGTCGGCGCCCGCATCGGGTCCCGGCGCGACCAACTTCCTGCACTTCAATCCCTACCCGAAGACCGGTCAGGGCGGCGTCTGCGAAGCGGGCAACGAGCATTACGTGGCCGGCCAGACCGTGATCGGCCACTCGCCGAAGCTCTGGGGTACGACGACGCGGGGCGGTGAATGATGGGACGCCTGCCGGAGCGCGACACCAGGGCCGGGGCCACCGACAACCGCATCAAGTGGCGGCCGAGCAACGCGACGATCGCGCTCATCTTCATCCTCGTCTTCACGGTCGGCCCCTACCTGGCGTTCACCAGGCACGTCCCGTTCACCGGCTACGGCTACACGGTCAACGCCACCTTCTCCAACGGGGTCAACATCTCGACCAACTCGCCGGTGCGGATCGCCGGCGTCGACGTCGGCAAAGTGGTCTCGGTCAGCCGCGACGGCGACAACACCAAGGTCACCTTCACCGTCGACGGCAAGGGGCGCCCGGTCCACGACGACGCCTTCGCCGAGATCAGGCCGCGGATCTTCCTCGAGGGCAACTTCTTCATCGACCTCAGACCGGGCAGCCCGAGCGCGCCGGAGCTGGACAGCGGCGGCACGATCCCGGTCAGCCACACCTCGACCGCGATCCAGTTCGACCAGATCCTCACCGCCCTGCAGTCGCCCGTGCGCGCCGACCTCAGCCGGCTGCTGGAGAGCTACGGCGAAGCGCTGACGCACAAGCCCAGCGCGGCCGAAGACGCCACCCAGTTGCCCGAGGTGAAAGGGAAGACCGGCGCCGAAGGCCTCAACGGCAGCCTCAAGTACGGCGGCGAAGCCGGCCGCTACGGAGCCCAGGTCACCAACGCCCTCACCGGCACCCGCCCGAAGGACCTCTCGCGCCTGGTGGCCGGCGCCGGCAGCACGTTCGCCGCCCTCGTGCGCCGCGAGGCCGACCTGCAGGGGCTGATCGTCAACTTCGACACCTTCACCGGAGCGCTTGCCGCGCAGTCCCAAAACCTGGCGACGACGGTTCACCGCCTGGCGCCGACGGTGCAGATCGGCCGCCGGTCGCTGGTCAGCCTCAACCGGACGCTGCCGCCGCTGCGCGCCTGGGCGATCGAGTTCCGCCCGGCCGTGGCCGAGCTGCCGGCGCTGATCTCGGCGGGCAAGCCATGGCTGGCGCAGGCGCGACCGCTGCTCTCCGGCCGTGAGCTGGGCGGGGTCGCGCGGCTGCTGGAGGAATCGACGCCGCCGCTCGCCGGCACGACCCAGGCCGGCGCGGCGAACACGATCCCGCAGATCAACCGGCTCAGCCTCTGCATGAGCAAGGTCTTCATCCCGACCGGCAACGAGACGATCCACGACCGCTTCGAAACCGGGCCCAACTACCGCGAGTTCTTCTACTACCTGGCCGACTTCGCCGGGGCGCAGCAGAACTTCGACGGCAACGGTCCCTATCTCAAGGTCCAGGCGGGCGGCGGCGACACGCTGACCAAGCTGGAGAACCCCTCTGGGAACCTGAGCACCGACAAGCAGGACTGGGCAAACCTGGCGGTAACGCCGGAAGGCGTGCAGCCGCAGCTCGGCGGCCGGCCGCCGAAGAAGCCGAACGTGCGCTGCTCGACCCAGCCGACGCCGAACGTCAACGGGCCGCTGAGCAAGGTGGCCGCGCCCGAGCTGACGGCGGTGAGCCGGTGACCGGGCGCGAGCCGCATGTGAGCCGCTGGAGGCACTTCCGCGCGACGCTCGCCCGCCAGGCGCGCGGCCGCGGCAAAGACACGATCGCGATCACCGTGCTGGCCGTGATGGCGATCGTGATGACGCTGTGGATATTCACCCAGCAGAAAGCCTCGCTGCCCTCCTGGGCGCCCTTCGTCGGCGAAGACTTCGTCCACCTGACGGCCGACTTCAGCGACGCCCAGGCCGTCACCCCCGGGCAGGGCCAGGCGGTAGTGATCGCGGGCATCCAGATCGGCAAGATCGACTCGGTCGACCTCGAAGGCGGGCACGCCGTGGTCGGCATGGAAATCGAGCCCAAGTACATCGACCTGATCCACCCCAACGCGACGCTGCTGCTGCGGCCGAAAACCAACCTCAACGACATGACTGTCGAGATCTCGCCCGGCAGCGGCGCGAAGCACGTCGAATCCGGCTACCGCTTCCCGCTCTCGCAGACCGAACCGAGCATCCAGTTCGAAGCCTTCCTCTCGACCCTCGACACCGACACGCAGCGCTACCTGCAGCTGCTCGTGGCCGGCGGCGCGCGGGGGATCGGCGGACGCGGCCGCCAGCTCGGCAACGCCCTGAGGCGCCTGCAGCCGTTCTCCCATACCCTCGCCAAGCTCAACCGGGTGGTCGCCCAGCGCCGCGTCGCGATCGCCCGCTCGATCCACGACTTCAACCTGCTGACCACCGAGCTGAGCCGCCACGACAGCGAGCTGGAACGCTTCGTCAGCTCCTCCAAGGACGCGCTCGGCAACTTCGCCAACCAGCAGCAGGCGCTGCAGGAATCGCTGCGCGAGCTGCCCCCCACGCTGACCGCGCTGAACTCGGCGCTGGCCGCGGCCAACCGCTTCTCCGAAGCATCGCGGCCCGCGTTCCTCGGTCTGATCCCGCAGGCGCAGGCCTCGGTGCCGGCGTTCAAGGCGAACGAGCAGCTGTTCAAGCAGACCACGACGCCGATCCGCGAGCAGATCCGGCCGTTCACCCGCCAGATCCGCCCGCTGCTGACCCATCTCAACGAAGGTGCGCCGGACGTGGAAACCTCGGTGAGCGAATTCGGCACCTCGCTCGGGGCGCTCAACAGCTTCTTCAACGAGCTCGCCTACAAGCCGAAGGGCAAGAAGCAGAGCTTCCTCTTCTACCTGCCCTGGCTCAACCACGACCTCAACGCCAGCTTCAACCTGACCGACGCGGGCGGGCCGATCTTCCGCGGCGCGGCGCTGCTTTCCTGCACCGGCTCGGTCTTCGCCTACGGCGCGGTCGCCCCGATCAAGCCCTACCTGAAGACCCTGTTGCAGGGCCTGCGCATCCCCGAACCGGATGAAATCCCCCTCCCCGGCACCTCCTCCGGGCACTGCGAATACGCGGAAAAATGAGCAAGAAAGCCCCCAGCACCGCACAGCTCCTGGTCATCGCCGGCTTCGCCCTCTCCTGCTTCGGGATCCTGCTCTTCCTCTGGATCACCTTCGGCGGGCCGACGCCGTTCAAGGCGAAGCCCTACGAGATCAAGATCCCGTTCCAGGAGGCGACGCAGCTCGCCGAACAGTCCGACGTGCGGATCTCCGGCGTCTCGGTCGGCAAGGTGAAGACGATCGAAGAGTCGCCCGACCGCAAGCAGGCGCAGGCGACGATCGACATCGAAGACAAGTACGCACCGCTGCCGCGCGGAACCCGGGCGATCCTGCGGACGAAGACGCTGCTCGGCGAGACCTACGTCGAGCTCACGCCCGGCAACCGGAACGGGCCGACCCTGCACGACGGCGAAACGCTGGCGCGGGCCAACGTCGCCGAATCGGTCCAGCTCGACGAGATCTTCCGCACCTTCAACAAACCGACGCGCCGTGCATTCCAGGAATGGATGCAGGAAAGCTCCGCCGGGATCGCCGGGCAGGGGGCGGCGCTCTCGACCGCGCTCGGCGGGCTCGACCCGACGCTGACCGAACTCGATCGGCTCTTCCGTGTGCTCGACACGCAGCGGCTCGCCGTGCAGCAGATCTTCCGCAACGGCACGACGACCCTCCGCGCGCTGCGCGGCCGCGAAGGCCGGCTGGCGAGCCTGATCCGCAACTCGAACGCCGTCTTCGGCACGACCGCGGCCCGCAGTCGCGACATCGAAGCGCTGTTCCGCGCCTTTCCGACCTTCGAGGACGAGCAGCGACTCACCTTCGACCGGCTGAAAGCCTTCGCGCTGAGCGCCGACCCGCTGTTCCGCCAGCTCGTGCCGGTGGCCAAGCAGCTCTCGCCGACGCTGATCTCCCTCTCGCGCTTCGCGCCGCAGGCCAAGGGCCTGTTCGAAGGCCTCGAACCGGTGATCACCCGGGCCCCGAACGGCCTCGGCTCGCTGCGCAGGTTCCTGCGCAGCGACTTCCCGGTCCTCCTGCGGGCGGTCGACCCCTTCCTGCGCAACCTCAACCCGCTGCTGACCGGCCTCGGCCTCTACAAGAACGAGGTCACCTCGCTGCTCGGCAACGTCGCGGCGGCGACCAACGGGGTGCACCTCAGCCCGCAGGGCGAACAGATCCACATCCTGCGCCTGCTGCCGCCGCTCGGGCCGGAAAGCCTCGCCACCTATGACTCCCGGCTGACCACCAACCGCAACAGCGCCTACAGCCATCCGGGCTACGCCTCCCGCCTCGGCAAGGGCCTGCTCAACTTCCACACCGCCCAGTGCAGCTCCGGGATCACGGCGCACCTAAACCCGAACACGCAGGACGACCCGGTGTTCAAGGAAAGAGAACCGGTAACGCCCCCCGGGCAGAAGAATCTCTACGAAAGGCTCAAGCACTACGCCTTCGCCGACCAGGAAGACTCCTCCTCGATCCCCGCCCCGGGCTGCGAGCCGCAGGGCCCATTCGAGCCGATCTACGGCAGCGGCTCCAAGACCGCCTACCAGCACACCTTCGAACAGCCGCGCGAATAGGGCACGAAAGAGGGGCGGCCGGAGCCGCCCCTCTCGATCGCCCGCTTGGCTGCGGGCGCTGCTTGTCGACCGGCGTCAGCCCTTGGGCGTGCAGGGAACCGCGAGGCCGCCCTTGAGCGGGGTCTGCGCGGCGACGCCGGGGGTGTTGGCTTCGTTCTTGAACAGCACCTTCGGCGTGCTGACCTTGAACTTGCCGTCCGGGCAACGGGCTTCGAAGTAGCCGACCTTCTTGCCCTTGTAGCGGTAGATCTTGCCGAGCTTGAAGTCGAAGTCGAGCGCGGAGCCGCTGCCGCCGGCGATCACCGGGATTTTCGCGACCGAGGAGATCCCGGTCCCCTTGCGCTTGACCGTCACCGTGGTCACGATCGCCGTCGGCGCCGGAACCGTGATGAAGGTGTGAATCAGCAGCGTGATCTTGCCGCCGTGTTCGCCGCCGTTGAAGACGAGCAGCGGGCTCGGCACCTTGATCGGCTTCTGTTCGGGGAAGGCGATCTCCGCGTCGGCGTGGCCTTGGCCGAGGATCGTCTTGCCGCAGACGCGCTTCGCGGCCTTCGTGTCGCGCGCCTCGAGCTGGCCGGCCTTGCAGACGGGGAAGCCCTTGACGTTGAGCTTCACGTCCTTGTCGATGTTCACGACGGCTTCCCGGAAGGCCGATGGGTGGGTGCCGTCGCTGGTCTTGATCTTGCCGAAGATGTGGGTCGTCACCGGCACGAACTTCTTCTTCGGCAGCTTCTTCGGCGAGGTGTTGCCGCCGAAGGTGACGATCAGGTCGCCGGCTCGCAGCGTGGTGCTCACCGCGCTCGCGACAGCCGCGACGCCAAGGGACGCAATCGCCGCAAGGGCTAGCGCCAGCATCAGCTTTCTACGCATTCTCTTCTCTCTCCTTTTGGCCCTGCCCCTTTTGAGCCGCGGCCGTCGAAAAACCATGTTAGATGAAGAAGGGCGGCCTCTCGGCCGCCCTCCTGCAACTCGCTGATGTCAGGCAATCGGCTAGCCGCGCCCCGGCTTGCAGGGAACGGCGAGGCCGCCGTGAAGCACGGTCTGGCTCGCTACGCCGGGAACCCGGGCTTCGTTCCTGAACACGGTCTTCGGCGTCTTCACCTTGAACACGCCGTCGGGGCAGCGCGCCATCGCCCAGGACCTCTTGTGGCCGCGGAAGCGGAAGGTCCGGCCCAGCTTGAAGCGGAAGTCCAGGACCGAGCCGCTGCCGCCCGCGATCACCGGGATCTTGGCGATCGCATGGACGCCGCTGCCCTTCTTCTTGATCGCCACCTGGGTGACGATCGCGGTCGGCGCCGGCACCGTGATGAACGTGTGGATCAGGATCTTCGAGCGCCGTGCGTTGCCGCCGCCGTTGAAGACGGTGATCGGGCTGGTCACCTTGATCGGCGCCTGTTCGGGGAAGGCGATCTCGGCGTGGGCCAGGCCGCTGCCGATGATCGTCTTGCCGCAGACGCGCCGCGCGGCCCGCGTGTCGCGCGCCTCGAGCTGGCCCGCCTTGCAGACCGGCAGGCCGCGCGGGTCGACCCGGACGTCCTTGTCGATGTCGACGACCGATTCCCGCATGGCAGACGGATGGGTGCCGTCGGAGGTCGCGATCTTGCCGAAGATCAGCGTCTTCGCCGGCGCGTAGTGGTGCCGGGGCAGCTTCTTCGGGATGCTCGTGCCGCCGAAGGTGAGGACGAGGTTGCCCGCTCTGATCCTGGTGGCTGCGGCGCCCGCGATCGCTGCGGCGCCGAGTGCCAGCGCCGCGCTGAGGGCGAGCACGACCATCGCTTTCCTGCGCATATGGGTTTCTCTCCTTTTTTGCATGGCAGACCCAGTCCCGGGCCATGCCGGTAGAGCCTTGAAAGAACGCTCCGGTGACGAGACTGCCCGCCCCGGCAGTACTTAAACCCGCGCGAGGGCGAAAAGGAGCGCTTCCGGTTTCCGAATCAGCTCTCGAGCATCGAGAGGCGCGCCCGCTCGCGCTCCTCGGCGGCCCGCTCGGGGCCGAGGAACGGCAGCGTTATCCAGAACATCAGGTCGGGCAGGCGGCTGGGCAGGCGGGACGAGGCGCCGTGCAGGATCTCGCTGTAGAGCAGCTCGTTGACGCCGCCCGCCAGCGAGAGCGCGGTGATCCCCGGCAGCTCGACCGAGGTCTCCGCCCGCCCGGCGTCGAGGAAGCCGGTGAACTGGCGCACCGCGGCGTCGCGCCGGGCGAGCGCCTTCGGCCCGGCGGCGAGCACCTCGACGATCGCGAAGCGGCCCTCGTCGGGGTGCTCGGCGAGATGCTTGAGCAGCTCCTGCAGGCCGGCGGCGACCCGCTCGGCCCAGGGCGCCCCCGGCTTGGACTCGAAGCCCCGCGCGGTGTCGCCGAGCAGGTTGCCGAGCAGCACGTCGTAGGCGGCGAGGAAGCAGTCCTCCTTGCTCGCGAACAGCTCGTAGAAGGTCTTGCGCGAGACGCCGGCGACGCCGATCACGTCGACCACGCGCGTCTCCGGGTAGCCGCGCTCGGCGACGACCTCGATCATCGCTTGCAGGATGCGCCGCCGCTGGGACTCCGTCACCGCCTCCCGCGGTAGCCCGTGACGGCCCCGGGGCAGCCGCTCGCCGGCGGTGCGTCGTCCGGTAGCCACAGGAGGACTTTAGAGCACGCCGGGGTTTCCGCCAATCCAGACGACCTCGTCGCGCCCGGGGCCGACGCCGGCGAGGCGGATCGGCACGCCGGCGAACTCGGCGATGCGCTCCAGGTAGGCGCGCGCCTCGGCGGGCAGGTCGTCCTCGCTGCGGCAGGCGCCGAGGTCGGCGTCGAACCCCGGCAGATCCTCGTACTCGGGCTCGGCCGAGTGGAGGATCGACTGGTGGTAGGGGAACTCGTCGAAGACGGCCCCCTCGCGTGAGCGGTAGCGGACCGCGACGCGCAGCGGGTCGAGGCCGCTGAGCACGTCGAGCTTGGTGATCGTCAGCGCTGTCATCCCGTTGAGCCGCACGGCATAGCGCAGGGCGACCAGGTCCATCCAGCCGCAGCGCCGCTCGCGCCCCGTCGTCGTCCCGTACTCGTGGCCGCGTTCGAGCATGTGGCGCCCGGTCGCGTCGCTGAGCTCGGTCGGGAACGGGCCCGCGCCGACCCGCGTCGCGTAGGCCTTGGCGACCCCCCAGACCTCGCCGATGTCGCCCGGGCCGACCCCCGCGCCGACGGTCGCCGCGCCGGCGATCGGGTTGGAGGAGGTGACGAAGGGGTAGGTGCCGTGGTCGAGGTCGAGCAGCGTCGCCTGGGCCCCCTCGAAGAGCACCCGCCGCCCGGCGTCGAGCTCTTCCCAGCAGAGCTTCGCGGTGTCGGCGATGTGGGGCTCGAGCCGGTGCCCGTAGGCGGCGAACTCCTCGGTCATCGCGTGCAGGTCGAGCCGCGGGTCGGGCGCCTCGGCGACGCTCTGGTCGGCGCCTTCGCGCGACCCCTCGCCGGCCTCCTTGCGCAGCTTGCGCCGCTGCACCGAGAGCTCGCGCAGCGCCTGCTGCTTGGGCTCCAGCGCCGCCATGATCTTCTTGCGCAGGATCTTCTCGTCGAGCAGATCCTGCACGCGGATCCCCAGCCGCAGCGCCTTGTCGGCGTAGCAGGGGCCGATGCCGCGCCGCGTGGTGCCGATCGAGAGCTTGCCCAGCTTGACCTCGCCGGCCGTGTCGAGCAGCACGTGGTAGGGCATGATCAGGTGCGCGTTGGCGGAGATCCGCAGGTTGCCGACGTCGATCCCGCGCCGCTTCAGGCCGTCGATCTCGCCGAGCAGGATGCGCGGGTCGAGCACGACCCCGTTGCCGATCATGCAGAGCTTGTCGGGATAGAGGATGCCCGAGGGGATCAAATGGAACTTGAACTCCTCGCCGTCGCGGACGATCGTGTGGCCGGCGTTGTTGCCGCCCTGAAAGCGCACGACCGCGTCGGCGTTCTCGGCCAGCAGGTCGACGACCTTGCCCTTGCCCTCGTCGCCCCACTGGGCGCCGACTATGACGATTCCCGTTCCAGGCATACGGCGGGGGATTGTTACGGGTTCTACGCGCCGACAGCGCGCGCCTGCTCCCGCCGGTCGGGGCCGAACAGCGGCAGCGGGTCGTCGCAGATCTCGATCAGGCGCGAGACCGTGCGCGAGCCGATCTGCTCCTCGAGCTGGGCGCGCCCTTCCTCGACGTCCTTGCGGGCGTTGCTGGTGACCAGCATCGAGCGCTGGTTCTCGTAGCGCTCGTTGACCAGGGCGTAGAGCTGCTCGACCACCCAGTCGGTGTGGCGCTCGGCGCCGAGGTCGTCGATGTAGAGCAGGTCGACCGAGGTGAGGCGGCGGAAGAAGGCGTCGTAGGCGTCCTCGGACTCGGTCGCCTGGTAGGTCTGGCGGATCTGCGTCAAGAGCTTCGGCGTGAAGTAGACGGCGACCGTGCGACCGGCGGCGAGCGCCGCCTTGGCGACAAGCATGCCGAGCGTCGTCTTGCCGGTGCCGGTGTTGCCCATCAGCCACATCCCGCGGCCGGCGTCGAGGTTCTCGTCGAGGCCGTCGACGTAGCCCTGGACCGCGTTGACCACGTGGCGCGTCGCCATGTCGCGGCTCATGTCGCTGACCGGGGGCCGGTCGAAGGAGACGCCGCGGTAGCGGGGCGGGATCGCCGAGGCGACGCCGCGGATGCGGCCGCGCTTCAGCCGCTCTTCGCGGCACTCGCAGGGGCGGGCGACGTCCTCGGGGCCGAGGATCCAGCCGGAGCCGTCGCAGGCCCCGAGCGGGCAGGCGCGCTCGGCGAACGGCTCGCTGCGCGGGCGGGCGGCCATCAGAACTCAGGCCCCGCGGCCGCCGTGTCCTCCATCGGCGGCCCCTCTCCGGCGGGCTGCTCGACCGGCGCCTCGTGGCCGCTGTAGTCGGCGAATTTCGGAAAGCGGTCGAGGAAGACCAGCTTCGGCGAGCCGATCGGCCCGTTCCTGTGCTTGGCGACGATCACCTCGGCCAGCCCGTCCGGCTCCTCGTCGGGATCGCGGTAATAGTCCTCGCGGTACAGAAACGCGACCAGGTCGGCGTCCTGCTCGATCGAGTTGTGAACGACGAGGTTGTCGGCGACGAAGTTGTGCAGGCCCTCGACCTCGATGTCGAAGACCTCCTCCACGCCGTCGGGCTCGATCGAGACGATCGGGTCCCAGTAGGCGTCGCCCAGTGCCAGGTCGACGAGCTCCTCGCAGCGCACCGCCGAGGCCACCCGCATCGCGCGCTCGCGGCTCAGTCCGCTCTTGTAGAGGGTCGAGCCGCAATAGCGGGTGTCGATTGCCGCCTGCATCTCACGGCTCGTGATTCCGGTCTCGCGCATGGCCGGCACAACGAGTGAGCGCCACGCCTCCTTCGGGATCACGTCCTTGTTGGGGTTCCGCGTCCGCCCGCCGAAGTGCTCGACGATCGCGCTGGCGTGGCTGCCCTTGCGCGCACCCAGCGCTCCGACGGTCTCGAGGAAGCGCACGATCTCCGTCCCGCCGCTGACAGTGACATGGAATTGCGGCCGTCCCTTCTCGGGCGCATCGTGGCGACTCATCCGGGCATTGATCTCGAGCCGCAGGAGAAGCGTTTGCACGTCGAGGGCGAGTTGCGAGCTGCTGGTCGCGTAGTAGACGTTGACCGTCTTCTTCGGGGAGCCACCCAGCCAGACACAGCCATCGGTCGCCCAGAGGTGGCGGAGAAAGGTCTCGATCGCCCTACGTGGCTGGCGGAAGACAGCGTCCGGAACGCGCTTCTCGTGCGAACGCAGACCGAAGACGCCGAGCTCGTCCAGCCATGCGGCGACCGGGTTGCGCCTGCCGTAGGTCAGTCGCTCGGCGGCCGTGAGATAGACCTGGTACCAGCGTCGCTCTTGCTTCAAGCGAGGCTTGACCTTCTGTCCGAAAACGCGCGTGGAGAGGTCCGCCACATGGGCCGCCAGCTTGCGTTCGTTGCTCGTGTACTGGATCGCGTGCCGTGGCAGCGTGCAGCCGTCGCCGATCAGGTGACCGAGCAGCGCCAGCTCGTCGTCGCTCATCGTCGATCGGTTGGTGTCCGGCAGATTGCCGGGAGCGGCGATGGCATCGCCGGCTGCCAGCTCGTCCAGCCGGCGCCAGCCGGTGATCGTCAGGAACTTGTGGTTGCCGGTTGCCCGAATCGTGCGCCCGAGGCGGGTGCTCAGCCGAAACGCCTGCTTGGTCCCGGTCGAGAAAACGCGTCTCGCGAGCGCGGGTCGCAGCCGCCAGGTGACCGGGTCGATTGCCAGGACCTCAAAATTCTCCCGTCCGACCAGCTCCCGGATCGGTCGCCGCACGCCCTCGCGCGGCAGGTGCACCAGTGAGTCGCCGGTGAGGCAGCCCGACTCGCGAAGGTCGGAGAGCATCGGCTTGGGCGGGTGGCGCTGCTCGGGGGCGCGGGAGAGCTGGGAGATCGCCAGCACGGGGACCTCGAGCTCGCGGGCGAGGATCTTCAGGCCGCGGCTCATCTGGCCGACCTGCTCGACCCGGTTGGCGCGCAGGTCGTCGGCGCGCATCAGCTGCAGGTAGTCGACGATCACCAGGCCGAGCCCGCCCTGGTCCTGGACCTGGGCGTGCAGGCGCCGCGCCTTCGCCCGCAGGTCGAGCAGGCCGAGGTCTGAGGAGTCGTCGAACCACAGCGGCGCTTCCTCGAGCTCGTTGCAGGCCCGCACCACCTTCGGCCAGTCCTTCTGCGCGACCTGCCCCTTGCGCAGCTTGTCGCCGGAGATCCGCGCCCGGCAGGCGATGAAGCGCTGCGCCAGCTC
>Ga0210120_1000244_pt1 | contig 13058 bp, 10 predicted proteins | sample Goodyear_PhragA__FD_184868 | JGI IMG/M metagenome (GOLD analysis project Ga0210120, IMG submission 184868) | Wetland microbial communities from San Francisco Bay, California, USA, that impact long-term carbon sequestration - Goodyear_PhragA_D2... | ecosystem: Environmental > Aquatic > Marine >... | reverse complement strand
GCACGGTCAGCTCGGTGATGACACCGCCATTCTCCGGTACGTGCGCGAGACCGCCCCGCACGATCCGCTCGACCCGGGAGCCGCCGATGTCCGCCCCGTCGTAGACGATCCGGCCACTGCGCGGGCGCAACAAACCGGACAGCGTACGAAGCAGAGTCGTCTTGCCGGCGCCGTTGGCACCGAGCACAGCCGTGATCGTGCCGGCCGGTACACGCAGGTCGATACCATGCAGCACCGGGGCGCCGCCGTACCCGGCGACCAGGTCGTCGACGTCGAGCAGTACGTCGCTCATCGGTCGACCTCCTCGACCGACGCGGTCGAACCGGTTGACACGGCACCGTGATCGGCCGGGCCGTCCAGGTCAGCGTCGAGGGCCCCGACGTCGACCTCGAGTTTGTCCGGCTCGGCGTCCGTGGCGGTCGCGCTCATGGTGCCCAGGTACGCCTTCGTGACCGCGGCCGAGGCGCGTACGGTCGCCGGGTCGCCGGATGCGATCACCCGGCCGAAGTCGAGCACGACTACCGTGTCGCAGACGCGCATCACCAGGTCGACGTGGTGCTCGACCAGCATCACGGCGCATCCGCCGTCGGATCGCGCGGGCAAGCTCCGGATGACTGTCGCAAGCTCGGCTACTTCGTCGGCACCTAGGCCGGCGGCCGGCTCGTCGAGCAGCAAGAGCGCCGGCTCGGCGATGAGGGCGCGGGCCAGCGCCACGCGTTTCTGCACCGCGAACGGCAACGATCCGGGCAGCGCGCCGGCATAGTCGGCGATGCCGAGGCGATCGAGGTGGTCAAGCGCGGCGGCGTAGAGCCGGCGCTCCTCACGGTCGGCCTTCGGCGTCGCGAATAGACTGCCGGCGAAGCCGGTCCTCGCCGCGTGGGTGGCGCCGGCCATCACGTTCTCGGCCACCGACAGCCCGGCGAACAGCCCGACGGACTGCAACGTCCGACCGATGCCGAGGCTCGCGAGCGAATGCGGTTTGGCCACGAGCGGCGCGCCACGCCACGTCATCGACCCGGCGGACGGCCGGATGAAGCCGCACACGACGTTGAAAAGGGTCGTCTTGCCGGCACCGTTGGGTCCGATGACGCCAAGAATCCGGCCGGGGGCGACCTCGAGCGACACGTCGTTCAGGGCCACCAACCCACCGAACCGGACCCCGATCCCGGCAAGGCGGAGACCCTGACCAAGGGACGTCGTCGTCGCACTCATCGGCGGGGCCTCGTCTTCGTCAAGCCATCAGGGACTCGAACCATCGGCTAACACAGCGGGCAGAACGGACGGTGCAATCGCGCGACCGGCAAACGGTCACGAACTAATTACATCGGGAGTGTACTTACCTCGCCCTGCCCGTCAATCCCTCGTAATCTCACTGTCACACGTCCGCGACGTGACGGTGATTCGTCCCCGCGCCATGACCGGCGGCGTTGCACCGGCAGCGCGACGACCGAGGAGTGCATCCGTGACCACTGGCCGTCCACCCCGCGTCGAGCCATCACGTCGATCTTGGCGGCGGCGCCGGCGAGGTGCACTATCTCGACTTCGGAGGCCGGCGGCCGGCGGCGACTCGGGTCGACCCGGCCGACCGCCGATCGTGGCGGTCCATGGTCTCGGCGGTTCGGCGCTGACCAGGCTGCGCGTTGGGCCGGCGACCGTACCCGGGTGGTCGCGCTTGACCTGAAGGGATTCAGCCTGAGCCTCCCGCGCGGGCGCTCGGGCTCGGCGGGCTCGAACACCGACGTGCTCGACAGGTTCATCCGTACGGCGGCCGGCCCGGGCCGGCCTGCCGTCAGGTCGCTGTGGACGGGCTGAGTGCATTCATCGGGTGGGCGTCGCGAGGTGGCGCGTGCATCTCGCGCAGGCTCAGGGGGTGCAGCGGCGCGGTGACCCAGGTCGCGTCGAAGGTACCAGTGGTCAGGTCGCATGCGACCCGGAGCCGATGCGGGGTTTCCAGGAACAGCGCGTCGAACCGCAGCGTCGATGCGTCGACCCAACCGCCGCTGACGGCGACCGGTACTGCCGCCCCGCCGGCACCCGCCGCCGGCCCGGACACGGCCCACTCACCGCGGCCGAGCCGGAGCCGCAGTTCGGCGCCGGGCTCGAGCAGCACGACGGCGGGCTCGACGACGGACACCTCGACGCCGATGAGCGAGGGCCGCTCGGCGCAGTGGCCTCCCGCCGGCGCGAAGGCACGCGACCAGGACTCCGGGTCGCCGGCCGGTTTTGGGTCGGCTGGTACGGCCGGCAGGCGCAGCTCGGCGAGCCGGTGCGCCAGCGCCTCGTCGGCCGGTCCGGACGACCGGCCGCCGAACGCGGGCAACAGGTACTGCCAAGCGGCGTCGAGTACCGCTTGCATATCGTCGGTCGCGCCGGTGTAGGCGATGACCGCGTCCTGATCGGGCAGCACCAGGCAGAACTGCCCGTACGCTCCGTCGCCGCGATAACCGTGCCGCGACATCCAGAACTGGAATCCGTACCCCTGCCGCCAGTCGGGGTTCGATTCGCCCGCCGTGGAGACGTGCGGCCGGGTCGCCTCCGCCACCCAGGACTCCGAGATGATCCGGCGGCCGTTCCACAGTCCGCGACGCAGGTACAACTCGCCAAGGCGGGCGATGGTGTCCGTCGTCGCGAATAGGCCGGAAAAGCCGATGTCCCGGCCATCTGGGTACTGCTGCCACGACGCGAAGTCGACCCCGATCGGGTCTAACAGCCGCGGGCGAAGGAACTCGGTCAGGGTACCGCCGGCGAGGCGTTGCAGGATCGTCGCGAGCGTGTAGGTCGCGGGCTGGTTGTAGGCGAAGACGCTGCCCGGGTCGCGCTCCGGCGGCAACCGCAGGAAGCCGCGGACGGGCTCGTCGGGATCGGCCGTCAACGCCGCGTTCCAGGTGTCGGTCAGATGTCCGGAGCTCATCGCCGCCAGGTCGCGGACCCGCATCGACCGGGTACGCGCGTCGTCGACCGCACACTCGGGGAAGAAGTCGACGACCCGGTCGTCGAGGCGCAGCAGCCCCTCGTCCACGGCGATCCCCAGCGCGGTGGAGGTGAAGCTCTTACTCAGCGAGTAGAGCAGGTGCGGCCGGTCCGCCCGGTACGGCGCCCACCAACCGGACGCGACGACGCGACCGTGCCGTACCACCATCAGGCTGTGCGGCTCGATCTCGGGTGAGCTTTCGACGGCGTCGAGGAATCCGTGGATACCGTGTGGGTCGACGCCTTCGGCCGCGGGCGTACTGCGCAGCAACGACAGGGCGGTGGTCATGCGGGCACGTTACGCCACCGGCACGGGCGCCAGTCCGCCGCGCTCAGGACTCCCGGGTTGTTCGTCTAACGCACCGGCAGGTCGTACGTGCGCCGGATGCTGGATCCGAGGGTGGACACGTCGGCGCCGTACACGTGGATCGAGATGACCTTGCCGTCGCTCGAGTTGCGGACGGCGTGGATGTCGCCCGGCGGCGCGAAGTAACTGGTCGAACCCTCGACGTTGGCCGCGTGCCCGGTCTGTACGAGATGGGCCGGCTCGAAGCCGTTGTCGACGAGCCGGTAGAGCGTCTCCTCCTCGACCCCTTGGTGGACACCGACGACACACCACGAAATGTGGTCGTGGATGACCGTACGCTGCCCCGGCATCCACACCAGCGACACGATCGAGAACCGGCGGTCGGGATCGACATGGAGGACGTGCTGGGTATAGCACTCGGCCCGGCCGGTCGTGTGCTCCGGCGCCAACAGCCCGGGTATGGCGAGCGCGGGCGCCAGCGCCCCAGCGACGCCGCGCGCCATGTCGATCGCCGGCGCATCTGTGCGCAGCACGGTGGAGATGTCCGCGGCGAGCGCCGCGATCTGCGGAGTCAGAGTCCTGGTCGCCATACCCCTCACGGTCGCAGCCGGACATCGCGGGCACCAGCCGGCAATTCGGTGCACACCCATAAGAAGCGCTTATGCGTGCGGCCCGGTCGGGCCACCGGACCCGCCAGGGAGGGGTGCGGCCCGGCTGTGGCAAGGTGATCACCCATGACGGCCTCCTCGTCGCCGCCGACGCGTTACGTCGCGTTCCTGCGCGGCATCAACGTCGGCGGTCGGGCGAAGGTCAGCATGGCGGACCTGCGGGCGATGCTGACCGACCTCGGCTACACCGACGTCGCCACACTGCTGCAGAGCGGCAACGCGGTGCTGACCACGACCCACAAGCCGGAGGCGGTCACGGCCGCTGTCGAGGGGCGGCTTCAAGCCGATACCGGCCTCGACGTCAAATGCGTCATGCGTACCGCGACCGAGATGAAAGCCGTGTTGGCCCGGGATCCGTACGAGGGGCGGGCCAACGACCCGGCCAAGTATGTCGTCGCGTTCATGAACAAGGCACCGACCAAGGCGCATATCGCAACGGTCGACCCGGCCGAGTTCGCACCGGACGAGTTTCGGATCATCGGTCGGGAGGCATACATCTGGTGTCCGGGCGGCCTGCGCGACACCAAACTCACCGCGCCGAACCTCGAGAGGAAGCTCGGCGTCGTCGCGACGGTCCGCAACTGGAATACCTGCCAGAAGGTGCTCGCGTTGATGGAGCGCGACTCCGCCTGACCCACCGGCCGGGCCGCCGCGCTGTCGGCCCGGCCGGAGAGTCGACGTACCCGAGGAGAGACATGGAAACCGCGACGCGCAACGTCGCTGTGACCGGAGGCGGCACGGGCATCGGTTTCGAGATCGCCCGGACGTTCGCGTTGAGCGGCGCGGCCGTGACGATCACCGGTCGGCGCGCGGACGTGCTGTCCGACGCGGCGGCACGGATCGGGGCCCGCGCGGTCGCCTTCGACGCGAGCGATCCGAAGGCCGTGGCCGCGGCCCTGGGCGGTCTGCCCGACCGTGTCGACGTGCTGGTCAACAGCGCCGGAGGCAATACCGACCTGTCCGGTGACGGGCAGCCCGCGCACGCCGACGCGACGCCCGCGGAGGGTCTGGACGCGCTCGCCCGGCAGTGGCAGGCGAATCTGGACGCCAACGTGCTCTCCGCCGTGCTGGTGACGGCCGCGCTGACGTCCCGCCTCGCCGATGACGCGCGCGTCATCAACTTCAGCTCGATCGCCGCACGCAACGGCGCCGACTCGTACGGCGCCGCGAAGGCGGCCGTCGAGGCGTGGACCGCGAGCCTCGCCGCCGACCTCGGATCGCGCGGCATCACGGTCAACGTCGTGTCGCCGGGCCTGGTGCTGGATACCGAGTTCTTCCGCGGCCGGATGACACCGGACGGAATCGAGCGCCGGGTCGCCGCCACGCGCAACGGTCGGCCGGGCACGCCGGCCGATGTCGCGGCGACGGTCGACTTTCTCGCCTCACCGGGCGCCGGCCACATCACCGGCCAGGTCATCCACGTCAACGGCGGCGCGTACCTCGGTCGCTGACCGACGGCGTCGCACCGTCCGGGCGAACGCGCATGGGACGGCGAGACCGGGTCAGCCGGCATGGTCACCGAGCGGCCGGCGCGGCGGCAACCGATCGGAGCGCGGCGATCGTGTCCCGGATCGCGGCCACCCTGCCGAGATCCGGCCACGTGTAGGCGGCCACGTGTCGCCACATCGCGGGCGTCACCGGCATCGCGACGACGCGCGGATGGCGTACGAACGACGACACCAGCCGTGGCACCAGAGTGATGCCGAGCCCGGCCGCGACCAGGCTCTGCAGCGCCAGGTTGTCGTCGGTCGAGCACACGATGTCCGGCGCGAAGCCGGCACGCTCGCAGGCGGCGGTGAACGTCACGCGGCACGTCGGACAGCCGGCGATCCAGATCTCGTCGCGCAGGGTCGCCAGGTCGACCGGCGCCTGCGGGTCGCCCGCGTCCAGTCGCGCGTGATCGACCAGGCGGTGCGAGATCGGCACCAGCAACTCCCATTGCTCATGCAGGAGCGGCGTCGCGACCATGCCGCTGGTCAGCGCGTCGTCGTCGAGGCGGTCGAGGTCCGCGGCCAGGGCGGCGTCCACGGTGGCCGCGCCGGCGTGGGCCGGGGCCGGACGCGCCGGCGGCTCCGGCGGCTCCGGCGGCTCCGGCCGGTCATAGTGGAACGCGATCACGATGTCGCACTCGGCCCGCCGCAGCTGGGCGAATGAGCCCGGCGGCTCGGCCTCGCTGAGTTCGAGGCGCATCCGCGGTGATGCCGCCCGTAGCTTGGCGGCCGCCTGCGGGACGAGCGTGGCATTCGCGCTCGGAAATGCGCAGACCCGGACGGTGCCGAGGTCCAGCGCGGACACGGCCTGCACCTGACGGTGCGCGACCGCCAGATCGCCGAGGATGCCCGCCGCGTGCCGCGCGAGGACCTTTCCCGCGTCGGTGAGCTGCAGTGTCCGGCCGACCCGGAGGAAGAGCGGCCCACCCATAACCCGCTCCAGCGCGCGCATCTGCTGGCTGATCGCCGGCTGCGAGCAGTGCAGGGCCCGCGCCGCTCCGGAGAAGGACCCGGCATCGACGACCTGCTGAAACATCTCCAGCTGGCGGGTGTCGATCACGATCCCACCATAACCGCACCTTAGGGCTCGCCGACATCATCCCGCTATTCGCTTTGGAGTTCTGGCTCCGGCTCATCCCATATGGTCGATCGGCGGGCGCCGCCCGTGATCCATCGGGATGAATGACTTGCGTGGCTGTTGCGGCTGGGATCGTCCGCAGGGGTGGATCACAGGCGTCGCGGCCCGGACAGTCGGGGTGAAAGAATCATGAGGCGATCAAACCGCCATCGCTGGGAGACGCACTGATGCAGATCGGACTCCAGATCCCCGACTTCACCCGACCCGAGGGCCCCGCCACGCTCGGCCCGGCACTGGGCCAGCTCGCGCGCACCGCCGACGACCACGGCTTCGACTTCGTCGGCGTCATGGATCACTTCTTCCAGATCGCCGGCGTCGGGCCGGCCGAGAACGACATGCTCGAGGCGTACACGACCCTGGGCTTCCTGGCCGCGAACACGTCGCACGCGAAGCTGCTGACGATCGTCACCGGCGTCCATTACCGGTCGGCCGGCCTGCTGGCCAAGACGATCACCACCCTCGACGTGCTGTCCGGTGGCCGGGCGTGGCTCGGCATCGGCGCCGGATGGAACGAGGAAGAGTCCCTCGGGCTCGGCCTCGGCTACCCGCCGGTGGCCGCGCGCTTCGAAATGCTCGAGGAGACGTTGCAGATCTGCCTGCAGATGTGGCGCGGCGACGAAACACCGTACGAGGGATGGCACTATCAACTCCACCGGCCGCTCAACGTGCCGCAGGCGTTGCAGAATCCGCATCCGCCGATCATGATCGGCGGCGGTGGCGAGCGGAAAACGTTGCGGATGGTCGCGAAGTACGCCGATGCCTGCAACCTCTTCGCGACTCCGGACGTCGCACGGAAGCTCGATGTGCTCAAACGCCACTGCGAGGATGTCGGCCGCAACTATGACGACATCATCAAGACGGCCTACTACCCGTTCGACACGACGGCCGGGTCGGACAAGATCCTCGACGATCTCCGGCGCCTGGCCGGCATCGGTTTCCAGGCTGCGATCGGCGGGGTTCGGGATGTCTGGACGCTCAAGCCCATCGAGCTGATCGGCCACGAGGTGATCCCGGAGGCGGCCGGCTTCTAGCTCCACTCCGCCACTTATCTCGACTCACGGACAAATGATCCGAGACTGCAGAAACGCGCCAGGCACAATGGATGTGGTCGGCGGCGCGGACGGGTCGCCCCGAGCCGGCAGACGATCGGAGATCGACCAGACGTGCCCCGCAACCCCGAACGCTCGGTGACCCTGCGCCGCGACGGTCCGACCTGGCTGATCTACGTCCAGCTGAGCCTCTATGCGTACTTCCTGTATGCCTTCGCGCCCAGCGTGACGCTCCTCCGCGACGAGGAGCACGTCCGCGACACCGTAGCCGGTCTGCACGGCACGGCGTACGCGGCCGGTGTGATCGTTGTCGGCCTGGTCGGCGCCCGGATCCTCGACGCGATCGGTCGGGGCCCGGCGCTATGGCTGTTTCTCGGTACGCTGTGCGTCTCGATCGCGATATATGCGAGCGTGCCGGTGCTGCCGGTCACTCTCGTCGGCGCGCTGCTCTGCGGTGCGTCGGCCTCCGGCGTCACGATCACCGTTGGGGCCGCCCTCGTTGAGCGCCACGGCCCGGCCGGGCCCGCCGCCGTGACGGAGGCGAACGCGCTCGCCGCCGCGGCCGGCCTCATCGGACCGCTCCTCGTCGGCGCGTCGGTGCATCTCGGCTTCGGCTGGCGCCCAGCCGTATTGCTGCTGGTCGTCGTGATCGTCGCGTTGTTCCTGCTGCGCCGGCTGTTCGGAGCGCGCGACACGAGCGTGGTCACGCGCGCCGAGCCGGGGCCAGTGCGGGCGACCGAGCCGGTGCCGCCACAACGGGGAGTCCATGCCTCGGCGCCGATGGGCCCGGCCCCGCGCCGGCCGCTGGGCCGCCAGTTCTGGCTCGGTTGGTCGGTCATCGTGCTGTGCGTCGGCGTCGAATTCAGCATGACGCTGTGGTCGGCGCAGCTGCTGCGGGACCGCAGCGACGCGGGCAAGGCCTTGGCAGCGACGGGCGTGACGGCGATCGTCGGCGGCATGTGCGTGGGGCGCGTCCTCGGGTCGCGGCTCGCTCGCCGCTACCGCCCCGACGGTCTGCTCTTCGCCGCGTTCGCGCTGACCGCCCTCGGTTTCGCGATGTTCTGGGTCGCGACCATGCCGCTGATCGCATTCACCGGCCTTGCCATCACCGGTCTCGGGATGGCTGTGCACTATCCGCTGAGCCTGTCCCGCACGATCGGCGCCGCGGCCGGCCAGGCGGACCGCGCGAGCGCGATGGCGACGCTCGGCACCGGCATCGCGATCGGCGTCGCGCCGTTTCTACTCGGCTTTCTGTCGGACACAATCACGGTGCGGTACGCGTTCCTGCTCGTACCCGTTTTCCTGGTCCTAGCCACCGTGGCGCTGATCGCCGCGCGCACCGGTGCGCGGACGCCCGGCCGGGCCGAGGAATGGGCCGAGCCGGCGACGTGCGGCGATGCGCGAGTGGCACGCGTGCCCGGCTGACGCGCCGCGCCAACCTCGGTCACCTAGCCTTCCAGAGCCGGCCTCTGTCAACTTGCCTCGGTGACGGCGCCGTGTGCGACGCTGAGCCGCCGGTTCGTCGCAACGGCGTCGAGCATCCGCCGGTCGTGCGTGACCAGCAACAACGTGCCGGGATAGTCGGCCAGTGCAGCCTCAAGCTGCTCGATCGCCGGCAGGTCGAGATGGTTCGTCGGCTCGTCGAGCACCAGCAGGTTGACGCCGCGGGCCTGCAGCAGCGCGAGCGCGGCGCGGGTACGCTCCCCGGGCGACAGGGTAACGGCCGGGCGCAGCACGTGTGCACCGCGGAGGCCGAACTTGGCGAGCAGCGTACGGACGTCCGCGTCGTTCATCTCCGGCACCGCGGCCCCGAACGCGCGCGCCAACGTCTCCTGGCCCAGGAACAACTCGCGTGCCTGATCCACCTCGCCGACCACGATGCCGGAGCCGAGAGACTGTTCGCCGTCGTCGAGCCGTATACGCCCGAGCAGCGCGGAGAGCAGCGTCGTCTTGCCGGATCCGTTCGCGCCGGTGATCGCGACCCGGTCGGCCCAGGCGATCTGGAGGTCGACCGGTCCGAGGGTGAACGTGCCCCGGCGCACCACCGCGTGCCGGAGCGACGCGACGACGGTGCCGGATCGCGGCGCGGCCGCGATCGTCATCCGCAGCTCCCACTCCTTGCGCGGCTCCTCGACGACATCCAGCCGCTCGATCAGCCGCTCGGTCTGCCGTGCCTTGGCCGCCTGCTTCTCGGTCGCCTCGGCTCGGAATTTCCGGCCGATCTTGTCGTTGTCCTTCGACTTCCGGCGGGCGTTGCGGACGCCGGTCTCCATCCAGTTGCGCTGCATCCGGGCGCGCGCTTCCAGGTCGGAGCGGGTGTCGGCGTACTCCTCGTACTCCTCGCGGGCGTGCCGGCGCGCGACCTCGCGCTCTTGCAGGTAAACCGCGTAGCCGCCGCCGTACGCGTTGACCTGCTGCTGCGCGAGGTCGAGCTCGACGACCCGGGTCACCGTACGGGCGAGGAACTCCCGATCGTGGCTCACCACCACCGAACCGGCCCGCAATCCGGCGACGAACGCCTCCAGCCGGGCCAGCCCGTCCAGGTCGAGATCGTTCGTCGGCTCGTCGAGCAGGAAGATGTCGTACCGGCTGAGCAGCAGTGACGCGAGTCCGGCGCGGGCGGCCTGGCCACCGGAGAGCGAGGCCATCGACTGTTCAAGGTCGACCGCGAGCCCGAGATCGGCCGCGACGGTGGCGGCGCGCTCGTCGAGATCGGCGCCACCCAGCGCGAGCCACCGCTCCAGCGCGTCGGTGTAGGCGTCGTCGGCGCCGGGCTCCCCCGCCGCCAGCCGATCCGCCGCCGCATCCATCGCGCGGTGAGCCGCCGCGACGCCCGTCCGGCGCCCGAGGAATTGGCGAATCGTCTCGCCCGTCCGGCGTTCGGGCTCCTGCGGCAGGTGACCGATCGTGGCCGTAGGCGGGCTGAGCGATATGGCGCCCGCTTCCGGTACGGCGAGCCCGGCGAGAATGCGAAGGAGGGTGGATTTGCCGGCGCCGTTGGCCCCGACCAGACCGATCACATCGCCCGGTGCGACCACAAGATCAAGATCGCTGAAGAGGGTACGGTCACCGTGGGCGGCCGCGAGACCTTTGGCGACGAGTGTGGCGGTCATAACGCGGTGATCCTACTTCGGCCGCCGCCGGCCGCCCGGCTTGCGTCCCGGAGCGCCCGGCCGGCTCGCGCGCACAGTTCGGGCGTACCGAACGAGCCCGGACAGGTCAGGCGCGACGCAGATGATCGATGTCGGCGGGGTGGCGGGCGAGATACTCGGCGAACGTCATCGGTTCGTGGCCGGTCAGATCGGCAACGGTCGAGGTGACCACGTCAAGTTCGCCGGCCGCGATCGCCGAATAGGAGGTGACCCAGCCGGCGACCTCCCAGTCCGGCGCGCTGTAGGCCGAGCGCGACGCGTACGCCTGGTCGAGCGTCTCGGCGTCGTACGTGATGAGGCGCCCGCTGGCTCGGGTGAGCTGAGCGGCGACCTCTGCCATCGAGATTGTCTCCCGACCGGTCACGTCGTAGACCCGGCCGACGTGCGTGTCGGCGCCGGCGGCGGTCGAGGTCAGCACCTCCACCGCGACATCGGCGACGTCGTCGCGCGTGACGCCGCCGAACCGTCCGTTGCCGGCCGGGCCGCGCAGCACTCCGTCCGCGCCGACGAAGTTCGGCACGAAGTCGAGATAAATGTTATTGCGCAGCATGGTGTACGCGACACCGCGTGCCTTGATGTGTTCCTCGGTGTGGCCGTGGTCCCGGGCGAGCGTGAACACCGCGTGCGGTCCGGCGCCGACGAACGACACGTACACGATGTGGGCCACGCCGGCGTCAACCGCCGCGTCGACCGCGGCCGCGTGTACGTCCCGCCGGTCCTTCGACTCCGACGCGGACACCAGTAAGAGCGTGTGTACGCCGTCGAGCGCGCCCCGCATGGCCTCCCCGTCGGTGTAACCGCCGCCGATCCCGACGACCTCGGCGCCGGACAGATCGGGCACGCGGTTCACATCCCGGACCAGGATGCGTTGCACCACGCCGGCGTCGGCGAGGCGCCGCGCGACTCGGCCACCGAGCGCGCCGGTCGCCCCGGTCACCGCGATCAGGCCGCCGCCCGTGCCCGAGGCCGCGACGGGGTCCGGCGCAGGCCCGGGCTCGGGCTGCGAGGTGGGCATCGCCGATGCGTCGAACGTGGGCGTGGTCATGGTCGCAATCTTGCCACCACAGCCGGTTCGCGCACGTCAACGACGAAGCTCAGGTTGGTGCCGCTGGCCACTGGCTAGCCGACGAGCGTCTTGACCGCGGCGGTCAACTCGGCCAGTCCCTTCTTCGCGTCGGCGAAGTACATGCCGGTTTTCGGGTCGCTGTAGAGCTCGTTGTCGATGCCGGCGTACCCGTGACCCATCGATCGCTTGATCACGATCACGCTCTTCGCATGGTCGACGTCGAGGATCGGCATGCCCGACACCGGGTTGCCGGATCGGCGCGCGGCCGGGTTGATGACGTCGTTCGCGCCGATCACCAGCGCGACGTCGGTGCGCGCGAAGTCCGGGTTGATCTCCTCCATCTCGCGCAGCAGCGCGTACGGCACGTTCGCCTCGGCCAGCAGGACATTCATGTGGCCAGGCATGCGACCGGCGACCGGGTGGATCGCGTACGACACGTCGACGCCCCGGCCCTCCAGCAGATCGGCCAGTTCGCGCACCTCGTGCTGCGCCTGGGCGGCGGCCAGGCCGTACCCGGGGACGATGATGACCTTCGACGCGTACGCCAGCTGGATCGCGGCGTCGTCGGCCTTGACCTCGCGAATGCTGCCGCCGGTCGGCCCGCCCGTGTCGCCGCCGGAGTCACCGGTGCCGAACCCGCCGACGATGATCGCCGGGATCGACCGGTTCATGGCGTCGGCCATCAGCTTGGTGAGGATGCCACCGGACGCGCCGACGAGTGCGCCCGCGATGATCAGGACAGAGTTGTCGACGACGAAACCGGCCATCGCGACCGCCGTACCTGTGAATGCGTTGAGCAGCGAGATGACGACGGGCATGTCGGCGCCGCCGATCGGCAGCACCATCGTGATGCCGAACGCGAGTGACGCGACGAGCACCGCGCACAGCAGGCCGATCGCCGCGCCGGACGCCGATGGGGGTGCCACGATCAGCCAGAGCCCGCCGCCGAGCATCACGATCGTGAGCAGCACGTTCAGGATGCGTACGCCGGCGAACACGATCGGGCTGGACGAGATCTTGCCTTGCAGCTTGCCCGATGCGATGAGCGATCCGGCGAACGTCACTGCGCCGATGATGACGTCGAGGACGGTGGCGATCAGGAACCGTTCACCGGCAAGGCCGGTGCCGTCAGCCGATGCGAGCGTGACGAAGTCGAAGATGGCCACGATCGCGGCGGCCCCGCCACCGACGGCGTTGAACAGGCTGACCAGCTGCGGA
>Ga0210120_1000243_pt1 | contig 13060 bp, 11 predicted proteins | sample Goodyear_PhragA__FD_184868 | JGI IMG/M metagenome (GOLD analysis project Ga0210120, IMG submission 184868) | Wetland microbial communities from San Francisco Bay, California, USA, that impact long-term carbon sequestration - Goodyear_PhragA_D2... | ecosystem: Environmental > Aquatic > Marine >... | reverse complement strand
GTCTACCGCAAGCTCGGCGCGAAAAACCGCGCCGACGCGGTGCGCCAGGCGTACCAGCTCGGACTGATCGTCAGGCCGCTGGGCGACGAGTAGACGCTCGCCCGGCCGGTCCCGTGTCCGGTGTCCGACTTCAGTCGGACACCAGCCGCACGAGGCCGCGCCGCCGGACACACGTGCCACGAAGCGAGCTCACGCAGGAGGCAAGGGAGGGTCGAGTCGGATGCCAGCCTCGCCCCCCCGGGGAGGCTGGCATCCGACTCAGGCGCCGGCGCGGGAAACGGCCGCCGTTGCGTTCCAGGCGCGCCGGGTGCGGGTGAGCAGGAGGATGAGCCCTGTGAGCGTCGTAGGGACGTACCACACGGCCTGCAGCACGATCGCGAAGGCGAGCGCGCTCTCCTGCCCGATACCGAACAACGCAAGTGCCGAGACCCCGAGCCACTGGTAAGTGCCGACGAAGCCCGGAGACGACGGGATCGCGACGCCGAGATTGATCGCCGCGGTGACGAAGACGGCCTGGAGGACCGTAAGCTCGATCCCCACGGCGCGCGCGACGAGGAGCGCCGCGAGCGTCCAGACGAGCCAGGCCGCGACGCTGAGCAGGACGAGCTCCTGGGTGCGGGAGACTCCGAGCGGCTCGGAGAGCCCGTCGATGAGGTCGCGCGCGAAGCGACGCAACAGGCCTCGACGGCGCCGTGCTCCCGGCCGGCGTCGGGTGTAGGAGCGCGCCGCCAGGAGCCCGAGCCCGAGGAGCGCAACTGCGGTCAGCGCGCCCAGCACGATCCGGTCGACCCACCGCTCGTCGGTCACGAACGGCAGCGTCGCGAGCAAGAATGCAAAGAGCACGACGAGGTCGAAGCCGCGGTCGAGTACGACCGTTGCGACCCCGCGCCCGTAGGAGAACGCGCCACGCGACACCCAGCGCGCGCGCAGCCAGTCGCCGATCCGACCGGGAAGGACGTTGTTGACCGCGACGCCCCCGACCACCATCTCGAAGAAGCGCCAGTGTGTTGCGCTTGTCATCGCGATGCGGCGCCAGCGCGCCGCCTGCAGCCAGTACACGACGCCCATGCAGCCGATCGCGCCGAGGACCGGAAGGGGGTGCACGTCCTGCAGCGTCCGCCACACTGTTCCGAGATCAGCGCCGCGGATCGCGAAGTACATGAACACGGCCGATACCGGGACGCCGATCGCAGCGGCGATCCAGACCTTGCGGCGGTCGCGGGGACGCGCCCCCGCCGCAGCGGGGGCGCGTGGGGTCGTGCGGGGAAGGGTTTCGGGTACCGCCGTCACCCCGTCAAGCGTCGCCGGAACCGCGACTCGCCGCCAGCGGCGATGGTTGCGAGCAACCTAGCCCTTCGTCCAGACAGGACCTCCGGCGTACGGGCGATCATTCATCGTGTGCCGGCAATCGATGCGGGAGACGCAGGTGTCCGACTGAAGTCGGACACCGAATGCCTCCGGCTCCGCACATGACGCAGACGACCGACGAGACGGTTTTCACACCCCTCGCCGGTGCCCGTTGCCCGGTATCCGATGTCGCCGGAGCTGCTTCTCCGGTGTCCGACTCAGTCGGACACCCGCACCGGACTCCCCACATGACACAGACGACCGACGACACGAAACGGGACTTCGCTCCGGTCGCCGGAGCGTGTCCTCCGGTGTCCGACTTCAGTCGGACACCTGCACGCGGCTTCTCCGATGTCCGACTTAAGTCGGACACCCGCACCGGACTCCCCACATGACACAGACGACCGACGACACGAAACGGGACTTCGCTCCCCTCGCCGGAGCGGCTTCTCCGGTGTCCGACTTCAGTCGGACACCTGCACGCGGCTTCTCCGGTGTCCGACTTCAGTCGGACACCCGCACCGGACTCCCCACATGACACAGACGACTGACGACACGAAACGGGACTTCGCTCCGGTCGCCGGCGCGGGTTCCCCGGTGTCCGACTTCAGTCGGACACCGGCACGCGGATCCGTCCGCCGGATCCTCGAGACGAGCCCGTTCCCGATCCTGCTGGTCTCGCTCGTCGGCATCGTGCTGCTCTCGGTGTTCGGGCCGTCGCTCGTGGTCGGCGACACGTGGCTGACACTGATGGCCGGCCGCGAGGTGGTCGAGCACGGCCTCCCGTCGACCGAGACGATCACGCTGCTCGGGCAGGGCGCCACGTGGACCGACCAGCAGTGGCTCGCCCAGGTCGTCTTCTACGGCGCGCACGGGCTTGCCGGGATGCGCGCGGTCGTGCTGCTCGACGTCCTGCTCGTGCTCCTCGCGCTGGCGTTCGCGACCGCGACGGCCCGCACGAGCGGCGCCTCGTCGCGCTCGACCTTCCTGATCGGCCTGCTCGCCGTGATCGCGGGGCCGTGGGGCTGGACGATCCGCGCGCAGTCGACTGCGCTACCGCTCTACGCGGCCGCCATCTGGCTCCTCGTGGACGCATCCCGTCGCGGGGTTCGCCGGCGGACGCTCATCGTCTTGCCGCTCCTCGTCCTCTGGGCGAACCTGCACGGCTCTGTGGTACTCGGTGCGGGGCTCACTGTGCTGCTCGCGATCGTCGAGCTCGTCCGGACGCGCCGGCTCGCATGGATGCCGCTCGCCCTTCTCGTCCTCGCCCCGCTCTGCGTGCTCGCCTCGCCGTACGGCACGAAGCTGGTCGCCTACTACAACCTGATGCTCGTCGACGCGCCGTTCGCGCCGATCCTGCGCGAGTGGCAGTGGTCGAGCCCGAGCGGCACCACCGCCCTCTTCTGGGTGCTCGCAGTCGTCGCAGCGGGCCTGCTCGCGCTCCGCCGCTGCCGGAGCCGCCTCACGGTCTACGAGCTCGCCGTGCTCGCATTGACCTTCGTCGGAGCGGTGCAGGCGGTGCGGGGCGTGATCTGGTTCGCGCTCGCATGCGCCGCGATCCTCCCAGTCGCGCTCGACGGCCTGCTCACGAAGTCCGACGTCGACGCCCCGAAGGTCAATCGCCTCATCTCGCTCGCCGCCCTCGCCGGGCTGGCCGCCGCTCTGCTCGCGTTCATTGCACGGCCCGCATCCTGGTACGTGTCGAGCTGGAGCGAGCCGCAGCTCGAGGCTGTCCGCGAAGCTACCCGCGACCCGAACCTCAGGCTCTATGCGACCGACGGCACCGCTGACTGGCTCCTGTGGCGCATCCCGGACCTGCGCGGGCGCATCGCCTACGACGTCCGCTTCGAGCTCTACGACAAGGCGACGCTCGACCGGATTGTGCGGTACGACGACCGGCGGAGCGAGTGGACGTCGCTCGCCGACGGGTATCGCGTCGTGGTCGTCGACGACCGCGGCCACCTCCGCGCGTTCAACCAGGAGCCAGGCTCGAGGATTGTCTACCGCGACGACGAGATCGCGGTCGTCGAACGGGCGGACGCGAAAGGGTGAGCGCGTCGGGGACGCCCGCCCCGGTCGAGACCGCGCGCCCACCCGGTCTGGCGGCCGCGGTCGAGCATGCGCTGCCATATGTCCTCTTTGCCGCCCTCCCGGCGGCAGTCGTCGTCGGCATGTTCGTGACCGCCCTCCACACGGGGCCGCTCGCGTGGGACTTCCGCAACGAGATCTACCCTCAGGCGAAGGACCTGGTCTCTGGGACGAACCCGTATCCGGAGGCGTTGTGGCCACCACTTGCGGCCGTGGTCGCGATGCCGTTCACGATCTTCCCGAGCGAGGTCGCGGGCGTCGCGGTCGCTCTCGTCGGCCTCGCATGCATGGCGCTGGCCCTGTGGCTCGTCGGCGTTCGCGACTGGCGCGTGTACGGCGCCGTCACGCTGTGGCCGCCGGTGCTCGGGGACATCCGCATCGCGCATCTCACCCCGCTCCTCTGTCTGCTCGCAGCGCTCGTCTGGCGCTACCGTGACCGCTCGCTCGTTGCCGGCGGCGCACTCGGCCTCGCGGGCGGCTTGAAGTTCCTGCTCTGGCCGCTGGGCGTCTGGCTGCTCGCGACGGGCCGTGTGCGAGCGGCCGTCGTGGGCGTGCTCGTCGCGGCCGCGTCTCTGCTCCTCATCGCCCCATTCGCCTCGGTGACCGACTACGTGAGCACCCTACGCGGCGTCTCGGACCGGTTCGACCAGGACAGCTACTCGACATACGGCCTGCTGACGCAGCTCGGGACGTCGAGCGCATTCGCGCACGCCGCCACGTACGGGCTCGGTGCTGCGCTGCTCGTCCGGATGTGGCGCAGCGGCAGCTTCGCGCTCGCGATTGCAGCCTCGCTCCTCCTCTCCCCGATCGTGTGGCTCGACTTCTACGCGCTCGCCGCGATCCCGCTCGCGATCGCCCGTCCCAGACTGTCCGCAGTCTGGCTCCTGCCGCTCCTCACCTGGGGCCTGCCGAGCTCGGGCATCGCGACCGATCCGGTCTGGGGCGTCGGTCGCGTGCTGATCGTCTTTTCGGTCGTCCTCCTGGTGGCCGCCAAGCTTGAGATCGAGCCGAGCTCACGCACGGCCGACACATCGGCTCGGCTCCATGCGTAGAGGCTGCTTGACCTCTACAAGCTCGAGCAGACCTTGGGGCGCACGCGCGATGACCCGCCCGATCACCGGGGTTCGACAGCTGACGAGCACGTAGCGCGGATCGACTCGTCGCCCATCCTCGTCCACGAGGCCACGATCGGCCCGGACGCCTACGGGGATCGTCGACAGGAACGCTTCGTAGTACGTTGGACGGCCGACCCGGTAGACGTCACCGACGCTTGGGTTGAAGAGCTCGGTCACCATGATCCAGAACTCGACCTGCACGGCCCGGCCTTCCGGTCCACGCTCCCAGATGACGGCGACGCGCTCCCCCTCGGGCACGGCGCGGTCTACCCAGTTGGGTTGGAGACCGGCGAATGCCGTCGCAGAGTTCGTCGCCGAGTTGCCGTTCGAGATCACCGCGATAGCTCCGACCATCGCCATGGATATTCCGCTGATGAGCCAGAGATAGCCGACGCGGTCGCGACGGCACGCGATCCAGTACGCGCCGCACGCGAGCGTGAAAGCCGTCACGGCGACCGCCACGACGCTGTAGGAGGCATGGATCCGGAGCCACGGGAGCAGAGCGAGCGACTGAAACGCGGCGTTGTACGAGAGCCGCCCGATCGGCAGCAGCGCGGGCAAGAGGCAGCAGAGCGCGACCGTCACCCACGCCCATGGCCTGGGTCGCGGAAGGCCTTCACGGATCCAAAGAGCCAGGCCCACGAACAACAGCGGGACGACGTAGAACACATAACGCTCGTTGAGGTTCTCCGTCCCGTCGACGTCCAGCGACGCGCTGACGAACGACACCGAGACGAGCATCGCCGCGAACGTCGGGAGCGCGATCGCCGAGAACAGGCGAACCGGCTCCGATGCCTCCCGTGACAGCCCACGACCGAGCACGATTGCCGTCGCCGCCGCGGGAGCAACCGCGACATACAGGACGAGATCCGCGATCAGAAACACGAACCACTGAGGCACCTCGTACACATGGAGGTCCGCAAACGTGCCCGAACGGACACCGAGCCATCCGAAAATGCCGTCGCCCCTGACGACGGAAGCGCCCATCGGCGCGAAGGAGAGCGACACCGCGACGACTGCGGTGGGAACGAACCGCCGCAAATACCTGCTGCGTTCGACCGGCGCACCGGTCAACGCGTACACGCCGACTGCAACGAGATATGCGCCGACCAGGGCGACCCCCTGGATCCTCGTCAGCGCGACGAGCCCGAGACCGGCGAGCGCCATCGCCTGGTTTACGCGGGACGGCGACCGCACGGCGCGGGCGATCAGCAACACCGCCAACAGAAATGCGGGGTAGCAGGCGTTCTCGGTCATCATCACACCTGTGTACGCCATCGACGGGACTGCCACCGTCATCGCGGCGACGACGACCGACGCCGTCCGTGACACGAACATCCGCGCAAGGAGGTACGCGGGCACCGCCGCCAGGGACATCACGAGCGCACTGATCCCAAGGGCGACGTGATACGCCCGGGCTGGATCGTCGAACAGCGCCCAGGCGGGAGCGATCAGCGCGGGATACACGACCCCCCAGCCCAGCTCCGGGACGCCTCGCACCGACGGGAATCCCCCGGCCGCGATGCTCTTGGCCAACTCGGAGTAGACGACCTCGTCCGGAAGGATCCACGGCGAAGGAACACCGGTTGCGATCGCGCCTCGCACGAGCGTCGAGAGAGCCACGATGAAGGTCAGCCACACGCCCGGCGCGCGGACGGCGCGGGTGAGGGCACCTGCGCCAAACATTCCCCCGCGAGCGCGGACTGGGTTGGCACTCGATCGGAGGGACGAGATCATGTCTCCGTCCGTCACGTGGCGACCTCAGCAGGATCCGCGCGGAGAATTCGTGGGCGGCGCACGGCGGATGCCAACGCCACCGCGACGCCGGCAACCACAACCGTCATGCCCAAGGCGTACCAAAGTACCGGCCCCGTGTGACTCCATGCCCAGGCTTGTTCGGGCACGTCGGCCGGGCGGCAGCACACGTCCGAGACGGTCGGCTTCGGTGCGATCGCACCCAGGAGCCACGTCACGTACCCGAAGAACCACACTGGTGCGAGCCGCGGCCACGTGACGGCGATCGGGACGAAGAGGAGTGCGGCGTAGTTGGGCCACACGATCGGCGACGCGAGCACGCACGCCGCGACGAGCACGGCGAACGCACGCCGGTCGCCGTCATCACGCAGGACGAGCCACGCTGCGACGCCGACGCAGGCGAGCCCCACGAGCGCCGCCACCGCGACCGCGACCGACACTGGCGCGCCGAGCGCGCCCGCCACCGTCGAGACCGAGATGCTCCGCTCCGCGTAGACGTCTTGCACGACGTGAAGGAGCTTCGGGTAGTCGCGGAAGCCCTCGAACCCGATCACGGCCCACGCGCCGAGCACGAGCACGACGCCTGAGCCGACCGCCCATGCAGCCGCGGCGAACCTCCGAGTGAGGAGAAGCCACACGACGAGCGGCCAGACGAACAGCTTCGCGGCGACCGCGGCCCCCAGTGCGATGCCTGCGACCGGGGCATGCTCGCGATACCGCCAGGCGAGCGCCACGAGGAGCACCATCACGATCGTGAGGTTCCCGTAGAAGAGGCCGTGGATCGTGACCGGCGAGGTGATCGCGAGGACGAGGCAGCGCCAGTCTCGCACCCCGAGGATCCACATCGCCCCGAGCACGCATGCTCCCAGCGCGCAGAACCAGAGCCACGCCGCGGCCGTCACCGGCAGGAGTGCGAGCGGGACCGAGACGAGGATGAACACAGGTGGGTAGACGGCCGGGTTGCCGAGCACGATGTTGTCGCGTATCGGCTCGGGGTAGATCGCCGCGCCGTGGAGGAGGGCGTGGGCGGGCTCCCAGAGGGTCCCGCGGAAGTCGAACCCGATCGGCCACGAGTTGAGATATCCGAACACCACGCTGAGGAAGGCGAATGTGATCGGGAAGGCGAACAGCAGGAGAGGGTCACGAAGCCGGCGAAGCGCACCGATCAGAGGAAGATCCTCCTCGCGCCGATGACTCACAACCGCCATCCATGCCTCCTGACGTGAGGAGGACGCTGATCAAGACGGCCGAGCTGCTGTTCCTCGGCGCGATCCCGGTCGTCGCGCTCGCCCTCGCGCTCGCGGCGTACGCCGGAGACGATCGGCTGGCGCTGGACTTCCATCACGAGGTCTATCGGCAGGCAGACGCCGTAGTCCACAACCGCGACGGGTACGAGGCGCCCGGCGCGGACCTGTCCGACCGCTCGAACCTGCTGTGGCCGATGGCGGCAGTGCTGCCGGTCGTGCCGCTGACGGCGCTGTCGCCCGGCACAGCGGACTGGGTCGCGACCGTGCTCGTGATCGCCGCGCTCGCCGCGGCCCTGTGGCTCCTCGACGTCCGCGACTGGCGCATCTACGGGATCGTGCTGCTGTGGCCGGCGACGATCGAGGCCATCCAGACCGCGAACGCGTCGCTGCCGCTCACACTGCTCGTCGCCCTGATGTGGCGCTACCGGGATCGTGCCGCGATCGCTGGCCTCGCGCTCGGCTACGGAATCGCGGTGAAGCTCTTCCTCTGGCCGCTCGCGGTGTGGCTCGCCCTCGTGGGCCGCGTGCGGGCCGCGGCGGTCGCGGCCCTCGTCGCCGCCGCCTCGCTGCTCCTGCTCGTCCCGTTCATCGACATCCCGGACTACGTGCGATTGCTGCGCAGGCTCGCGCAGACATTCGAGCACGAGTCGTACACGCTCTTCGCGCTCGTCTCCGACCTCGGCCTGCCCGACACGGCGGCCCGCGTCGCGACGATCGCGCTCGGCGTCGGCGTGCTGGCGCTCGCGTGGCGGCGGCGCAGCCTCGGCCTCGCGATCGCAGCCGCGCTCTGCCTCTCGCCGATCGTGTGGCGCCACTTCTTCGTCCTCCTGCTCGTCCCGCTCGCGCTCTCGCGTCCACGATTCGACGCGGTGTGGCTCATTCCCATCGGGCTCTGGGTCGGCGACGGCACGTTCAACGGCGAGCCCTGGCAGACGGCCTGCGTCCTCGGGCTCGTCGCGCTCACGTTCGCGCTCTGCGAACTTCGTCCCGGCACTCGCCAGGCGCGTGTTCTCTCCCCCGGCCCGGCCCATGCCTAGGAACGCGCCGTGACCGCCGCCCGCCGCCTCGCGCCGATCCTCCTCTTCGGCGTGCTCCCGGTCGCGGTCGCGATCGGGATGTTCGCCACCGCCAGCTCGAGCAACTCGCTCGCAGCGGACTTCCACAACGAGCTCTACCCCGAGGCGAAGCTCCTCCTCGACTGGACGAACCCGTTCCCGAGCCCCGACGCCGCCCTCGAGTACGGCCACAACCTGATCTGGCCACCGCTCGCCGCGTTCCTCGTCGCGCCGCTCACAGTGCTCCCGGCCGGCACGGCCAGCTGGGTGATCGCGCTCGTCGGAGTCGGGTGCTCGCTCCTCTCGCTGCGGATCGTCGGCGTCCGCGACTGGCGCGTGTACGGCGTCTTCGCGATGTGGCCACAGGTGATCGGCGAGATCCGCATCTCGCACCTCACCCCAGTCCTCTGCGTGCTGCTTGCTCTCGCCTGGCGCTACCGCGACGCGCGCTTCGCTCCCGGGCTCGCGATCGGGCTCGCCGGCGCGATCAAGTTCTTCCTCTGGCCGCTCGGCGTGTGGCTCGCCGCGATCGGGCGCGCCCGCGAGACCCTCGTCGCCGCCCTCGTCGCCGGCGCGTCGCTCCTGCTCGTGCTGCCGTTCACGAGCCTCGACGACTACCTGCGCACGCTGATCGAGCTGGGGAAGGATTTCGACCAGGACAGCTACTCCCCGTTCGGGTTCCTCGTGCAGGTCGGCGTGTCCGAGACGCCCGCCCGGATCGTGAGCTACGCGCTCGGCGCCGCCCTGCTCTTCTTCTGCTGGCGCCGGGCGAGCCTGGGGCTGGCCGTTGCCGCGGCGCTCGTCCTCTCGCCGATCGTGTGGCTCGACTACTACGCGGTCGCAGCGATCCCGCTCGCGATCGTCAGGCCGCGACTCTCGCCAGTGTGGCTCGCGCCGCTCGCGACCTGGGGCCTCCTGAGCGCGGGGATCGGCGCCGGCAACGGCTGGGGGAGCGCCCGCGTGCTGATCGTGTTCTCCGTCGTGTTCGCCGTCGTCGTGCGGGCCGAACGGCAGGTGGAAGCAGGAGGAGAAAGCCACCGTGCCGCAACGGTAGGCGCTCCGCGCGGCCCGCACATCGATCCGAAGCCCAGTTCGGGCTAGCCGAGAGGGTCGGATCGGGTGTGCCGACCAAGCTCGGAGCCGTGTTGGGCCTCGGTAGAGGGTGGGCGTCGGTAGAGGGAGGGGACGAGGCGCTCAGCCGCCGTCGACCACGACGTCGGCGCAGGAGACGGGGTCGTCGTGCTCGATGTATCGGTCTTCCCTCGGCATCCAGTGCTCGACCCACGTCCTCCGAGCCTCCTCGCCGTCTCGGGCAACGCCGCGGGCGAGTCGCACGTCGTGCGGCGCGTCGACCCAGACGCGGACGTCGTAGTCGTGCCTGAACATCCGGTGGAGCGCGCAGACCCCCTCGACGACGACGATCCCTTCGGGTCTGACTGTCCGCACTCCCGCAGGGCGTCTCGCGCCCCAGTCCCACGACGCGAAACGTGCATCGCGTCCCGCGCCGAGCGGGTCGAAGACCTCGGCCCGCAGCCGGGGAAGGTCGAACCCCTCGCCATCCCAGAACTCGTCGGTCGAGACGACCTGGGCTTCGGAAATCTGCGCGGCCAGCGTGGACTTGCCGGCTCCTCCCCGACCGCCGATCCCCACGAACGTGAAGCCGCCGGGAGCCGACACTGCGTCGATCAGCTCGAGCACGGGGCGCGCGTCCATTCGCTCAGGCGACGAGATGCTCGAAGTGCGGCGCCGGCCGAAACCGGGTCGCGAGCCGCTCGGGGTCTTCGCCCCGCTGCTCGATCAGCTCAGAGCGCGCCTGGCCCAGGAACCTGCCGGCCTCCATCAGGTACTCGACCTTCTCCGGGTCCATGCCCATCAAACGCGAGGCCGTCACGTCGGCGGCGACCCCGTCGCGCGAGACGACCACCACGCCCGAGCGAACGGGGTCGCCCATGATCGGCCCGTCGCCCTCCATGCCGACGATCCCGTCGACGATCGCGAGCGAGGGACGCACCGCGCCGTAGATGTCGAGGATCGACGAGGGAATGCCGTGGATGTGGAACACGTCCTTGGGCCACCCGTACACACGGCCCGGCATGCATCCGAAGCAGTTCTTGAGCGACAGCGTCACGCCGGTCCAGTGGTGCGTCTTCAGCTTCGGCATCGAGACGACGACATCTGCCTCGCGGAGGAGGCGCGGTACCCAGAGCTCGCCGAGGCCGGTGTACCGGCTTCGCAGAGGCGTCCGGACGACGGGAGCCGCGTTGAGGTCGACGAACGCGAGCCCCGCGTCGTCGACCGCCTCGCGTAGCCCCGAGGCGACCACGACCGCCTCCGTGTCCCGCCGGTGACCGGGCCCCTCCGCGACGACCACCGAAGAGGCGCCCAGCCGTCGGAGGGCGTTTGCGGCAGCCACGACCATCCGTGGATCGGTGTTGACGTTCGAGCCGTGGAAGAACTCGACGAGGTTCGGCTTGAGGACGACGGAGCGGTGCCGTACGTCCGTCTCGACCAGCCGGAGGCCTTCGAGCAGGATTCCTTCGAGATCTCCCTCGTATGTCTCGGCGCGGAGCACTGCGACGGCCGAGCGTCCCGGCGACGGGAAGACGGAACGGTCGAACGGCGGCGGACCGTCGAACGCACCGAGGCGGTCGCCGAGCACGACCCCTCCCGCCCCGGCCCACGCCGCGGCCGCGCCCGCGCCGATCAGGAACTGCCGACGCGTCAGGCTCATGCCCGCGTCCTCAAGGGCTCGAGGAGCGAATCCGGGCCTGTGGCGAGCGCCGCCCAGGCGACCGTCAGCGGCTGATCGGCGAACGACCGGCGCCTGACCTCCTGTCCGAGCACGCGCGACGCGGGCTCGAGCTCTCCGCGGACGCCATGCAGTCGGAAGGCGATGAGGGCCTGAGCTGTCGTGAGGCTGCCCGGCTCGCGGCGCCAGCGCCGGCGTAGGAAGCGCATGCCCGAGTCGACGAGGTCTGGCGCGTCTCTCTGGAGCGCGATCAGGGCGATCGCAGTCGTCTGCGCGTAGCCACGCAGATCGACGTCGTTGACGGACGCGTTCCCGTAGTTCCAGCCGCCGTCCGCGCACCTCCGCTCGCGGAGGAGCCGCAGCGCCTCCGCGCGCGTTTCGCGATCGGACGGTGTCAGCCGGTCGACCGCGAGCAGCACACGCGAGGTCGGCTCCACGGTCGAGCGGACGTCGGGCGTCCAGCCCCAGCCGGTTCTGCGGTCGGGGTCCGGCGCGTCCGGAGGCGGGAATCCACGGACGCGGATCGCGGAGGCGAGCGCCAGACGAGCCGGCCGGCCCACCAGCACGAGCGCCGCGAGCGCCGCTACCGCCGGTCCGGCGACGCGGCCGTCGAGCTCGACGAGGCTTCCGTCCGCCCGCTGACGCGCGGCGAGCCACGACTGCCCGTCGCGGTCCCCGAGCGCGAGAAACGCGACGACGGTCGGCTCGATCTCGGATGGACCGTTCGAGCTCGAACCGTGCCCCCCATCCGCCCTCCGAAGAGAGCGAAGCTCGCCGACGAGCCTGAGATGCGTGCTGTGTGCGTCCACGCGAAGACGAAGTGTGCCGCCGACCCAGGCTATCCATCGGCCAAACCCGGCAGAGCTGGAGTTCCGCCCGAGGTCTAGCCGGAACTAGACCGTCTGGGGGTACCAGCACACTGGGTCCGAAAGCACCATCCGTGGGCCTCCCGCTTACGGGGGGAACGTAGAGGCTCAACGCTCGGGGGGGCGTTCCCCCTAACCACCCAAGGAGGGCACAGGCAACATGCTGGCACTCACGGTTTACCTGCAGAACACCTGGTCGCGCCTGAAGGAGCGCCAGGAGGGACAGACGTTCGCCGAGTACGCGCTGATTCTCGGTCTGATCGCGATCTTCGTGATGATCGCCGTCTTCTTCCTCGGCGGGAAGATCAAGGATCTCTTCAACTCCACCGGCAGCTCGGTCGCGAACGCGCCGAACGGCCTCGGGTCGTAGACGAGACCTGAACGAGGCGGCGGCTCGCCGGGCAGACCTTCCGCCCGCGCGGCCGCCGCCTCTCTTGCTTAATGGGCGCTTCATGAACGACCACCCAATCGGAGTCTTGAGGAAAGAGCGGAACGCGCCGATGATTGGGACGGCACTGCGGCACGAACAGTCCGAACCTTGCGGCATCATGGGGCGTACCCAGAGGAGGGGGTTGGCGGTGAGACGAATCGACGTACGGCGCGAGGACGGTCAAGCGATGGCCGAGTTCGCGATCGTCGCTCCCGTGTTCATCCTGTTCATCGCCGGGTTGCTCGCGTTCGGGCGCGTGTTCTTCTACTGGATCGACTCCAACCACCTCGCGAACGAGACCGCGCGGTGGGCGGCCGTCGACCACAACCCGTACTCGACGACCCTCCAGCAGCACGTGCTGGACTCGGGGACCCTCGAGTTCAAGGACGCGAGCGTCTGCATCAACTT
>Ga0210120_1000239_pt1 | contig 13148 bp, 11 predicted proteins | sample Goodyear_PhragA__FD_184868 | JGI IMG/M metagenome (GOLD analysis project Ga0210120, IMG submission 184868) | Wetland microbial communities from San Francisco Bay, California, USA, that impact long-term carbon sequestration - Goodyear_PhragA_D2... | ecosystem: Environmental > Aquatic > Marine >... | reverse complement strand
ATTGCGCCGGCCCGAACTCGACGCGTTCCTCGATGCCGTGCCGGCGAACGTGCTCGTCGTGCTCGACGAGGCCTATCGCGAGTTCGTCACCGATCCGGCCGTGCCCGATGCCATGACGGGCTACTCCGATCGCCCGAACGTTGTGGTGCTGCGGACGCTGTCGAAGGCGTGGGGCATGGCGGGGCTCCGGGTCGGATTCATCGTCGGCTCGCCCGAGGTCGCGACCACGGTGCGCAAAGTGATCACGCCGTTCTCGACCTCCGGCGTCGCGCAGGCAGCGGCGCTGGCCGCGCTCGACCAGGTGCCGGAGATGAAACGCCGTGCGGCTCTGGTGATCGCCGAGCGCGAACGCGTACTCGCCGCTATTCGTCAACTCGTCCCGGACGTGCCGGAGAGTCAGGCGAACTTCGTCTGGCTGCCGCTCGGCGACGGGTCGGCCGCGTTCGCGGCAGCCTGCGAAGCCGAGGGCGTGATCGTGCGACCGTTTCAGGGCGACGGTGTACGGGTCACGATCGGTACGGCCGAAGAGAACGACGCGTTCCTGGCCGCGGCACAGAAGGCGCTCAGCCGCTAGGCCCGGGTCCGTACCCGGAGCCGGGCGTCGGCGGTCATCTCGTCCCGCCGGCGGCCGGCGTAGAGAAGGACCATCCCGGCAAGGATGAACGCCGCGGCGATCGCAGCCATGAGTCGGATCGGATGCTCGAATCCAGTGAGCGGCAACCTCGCCGCCGCCGACCCGGTGCCGGAGGCGCCAGCCGAGGGCTCCAATGACGGCACGGCGCCGGGCGACGATGCAGTGGCCGGCGGAGGTGTCGACGTGCCCGTCGGCGTCCCGATCGGTGGCGCACCGGCCGACGCCGGTGCGGACACCGAGGGCGCACCGGTCGGCGTGGCGGTGGCGACCGGTCGGCTTGACGCCGCGGCCGCCGGGCGTGTGCTTGAGCCGGTGAGGCCAACTCCGGCCCAGGCCAACAACCCGGCGACCGCGAGGACGGCCGCGACCGCGCCGGCCGCGAGCCACCAGGGCCGGCGGTGGCCGTCGGTTCCGGTCGTCGCACCGGCCGGTACAGCCTCGCGCTGCGCCGCCGACTGATCGCCGGAAGCCGAACTCGTCGGCGCGCCGACCTCGGAGCCGGTTTTGTTCGCCCCATACCCGGACTGCGATGGGCTCGGCTCGGCCGTCGCGGCAGTACCGGCGGCCGCTCCGATGCCGGCCGCGCTCGCGGCGGCGGTTCCAGCGTCGGCAGCGGCTTTGGATTCGGCAGTGGCCCCGGCGTCGGCAGCGGCTTTGGATTCGGCAGTGGCCCCGGCGTCGGCAGCGCCTCCACCGCCGGTGGCGGCGTCGTCCGGTGTGTCGGCCGTACTGGTGGCCTCGGCTGCCCCGCCCGCACTGCCCTCGGCCGGCTCCGGCGTGGACGCCTCGACGTCCGCCGGCGATTGCTCGTCGACGAAGAGGAGCCGCTCGATCTCGGCGACCGCGCTTTCTTCCTCCTCGGTAAGATCCTCGTCCACTGAGGCGGCGAGGATGGCGTCGGCCTCGGCCGCATCGCGAAGTTGCGCAAACGCCACGATCTCCGCCGCGGCGGCCATGACCGCCTCGGACGCGGCATCGCCCGACGCCGATCCGGGCGGCGAGTCGTCGGTCGGCGGCGATTCGTCGGTGGGCGGTTCCGCTGGCGCGGCGTCGGCGTCGGCGTCTGAGGAGGCATCCGCGTCGGCGTCGGAAGAGAAATCGGCGTAGTAGTCGTCGTTCGCCACGTCTTCGGCGTCGCGTACGTCGCCGCTGGCATCCGCGACCGGTTCGCCACCGACAGGTCGCGATGCGGATCGGGCGCGCCCGATGGCGCCGTCGCGGGCGCGGTCCTGCCAATCGCGGCCGTACCCGGCGATCGCGGCCGTCTCCACCAGGTCCAGAAGCGCGCCAGCCGCCATCCGCGAGTTGGCGTTCTTCGCCATGCCGGCGCGGACAACGTCGTGGAGCGCCGGCGGGACCTCCGTTAAGTCGAGGTCCTCGGACTCGTGCCGGTGGCGGAGCCGCTCAAGGTCGCTGTCCTCCCAATACGGCGGCTCGCCCGTGAGCGATTCGACGAACCCGACGGTGGCCGCATAGACATCGGCGGCTGCGGTCGGCGGCGCGCCGCGCCATCGTTCCGGTGCGAGATAGACGCCGCTGGACAACGTCGGCTCACGGCGATCCCAGGTCGCCGCTCCGACGTTCAGCATGATCGGCCGGCCGTCCGCGCCGATCATCACGTTCTCCGGCGAAACGTCACCGTGGACGATGTCGAGCGCATGGGCGTACGTCAGTCCGGTGAGGGTGTCCCGGAAAACGATGAGTGCTGATTCCGGGTCCAACGGACCGTCGTCACGGATCAGCGCACGCATCGTTGTGCCATTCACCGGATCCATGACAATGGCGTTATGCCCAGAGTCCTGGACTAATTCACGAATTCGTACGAAATAGTGGTCAGGTAGAGCGCCGACCTCATTGATCGCAGTGCGCAGATCGTCCGCTGTGTACGAAGAATCGGGATTGAGATACTTGATAACGACAAGCTCGCCGCTTGACTCATCGGTCGCGAGCACCACCCGGCCGGTGCCGCCGACCAGGTCTTCTCGTGGCCGATAGCCGGGAAGTTGCCAGGGCATGCATTCCTCCGCGACCGACGGATCCGATGTTTGCAGGCGGTTGAGAAGCGCCGTCGCAACGAGGCGACGCCCGCACAGAATACGCACGCTCGACGAGGTAATTACCGGCCGCATCTGTCGGGAGGTTGGGTGCGTATGGGTGATCGGAGAAAGACCGCCGAATCATCCGTTAACTATCATTGAATTGCGATTTATCCAATGAAGTCGGGTTTATAACCTGGTACGGCAGCCGCCAATTGCCACGGCACAGTCAACTAGTAGTGCTTTGTTAGGTTGGGCCTCGTTTGTTGTGGCGTAAGGCTTCTACAGGTTGTCCGCAGGTGGGGCATGCACCGGTCCAGGTGGCCAGCAGCAGTTGCAGCTCGCGGATCACCTTGTAGAGGGTCAGGCCGGCGCAGCCGCTTTTGGGTCGAGTCGCAGTGTGGTGATGAACAGGTGCGCCGGGTGACGAGGGTGACGTGGCGGCGCCAGCCATGAAGGAGTAGCCCTCGAAGTGGTACAGGCCCAGGCCGGTCTTGAGTTCGCGGTGGTCGTGTTCGATCCGCCAGCGGATCTTGCCGTAGCGGATCAGGTCGGCCGGTCGGTGTTGGCGGGCAGGCTGGATAGCCAGTTCGGGTCGACCGAACGAGTGCGAGCGGTGTTGCGGAGCGCAGTACGATCCCCGCAACGCACCACGGCCGGGCGGCCGGCGTGGCGGCTCGCTCGATCCATCCCAGGACGAAGGGGGAAGCGATGGCCGGGGAGCAGGGGAGCAGGCAGGTCCCGACGTTCTGCGCACTGTGCGTCGCGCGGTGTGGCGCGAAGGCGACGATCACGGACGGCGCGTTCGTGGCGCTGCACCCCGATCCGTCGCACCCGACCGGCCAGGCGCTGTGCGTCAAGGGCAAGGCCGGGCCGGAGCTGGTGAACCATACCGAGCGGCTGCTGCATCCGCTGCGCCGCACTCGGCCCAAGGGCGCCGCCGACCCGGGGTGGCAGCGCATCACCTGGGACGAGGCGCTCGACACGGTTTCCGCGCGCCTGCTCGCCCTCGCCCGTGAGCACGGGCCCGAGTCGGTCGTGTTTTCCAACGCCTCGCCGTCGACCTCCGCGATCTCGGACGTGGTGGACTGGGTGGCCCGGCTGCGGCGCGCCTTCGGCAGCCCTAACCACTGCATGTACCTGGAGCTGTGCGCGTGGGGACGCCTACTCGCGCCGATGTTCACCTTCGGCGCCGCCGTGCCCGGCGAATACCTGCCGGACCTGGAGCATGCCGGCTGCATCCTGTACTGGGGCTACAACCCATCCGTGGCGCGGTTGACGCACGCGACCGGCACGGTGGCCGCGCTCGCCCGCGGTGCCCGTCTCGTCGTCGTCGACCCGCGCCGGGTTGGGCTCGCCGCGAAGGCGGACCACTGGCTGCAGGTGCGCCCCGGCACGGACGCGGCGTTGGCGCTCTCGCTCGCGCACGTGATGATCGAGCGCGGCTGGTTCGACGCCGACTTCGTCCGCCGCTGGACCAACGCGCCGCTACTCGTGCGCCGCGACACCGGCCGCCTGCTGCGCGCACACGAGGTCTTGCCGGACGGGGACCCGGCGCACTACGTCGCGTGGGACGAGGTCGGCGAGGAGCCGGTGGCCTACGACCCCGCCACGGGTCGGCACCAGGTCGGCGAGGAGCGGCTCGCGCTGGCCGGCGAGCGGACGATGACGACGCAGAGCGAGGTCGTGGTCTGCCGGCCCGTGTTCGACCTCGTCGTCGAGGAGTGCCGGCGGATGACGCCAGCGGTCGCGGAGGAGGTCACCGGGGTGCCCGCGGCCGACATCGAGCGAACGGCGCGCACACTGTGGGAGGCACGGCCAGTCGCGTTCTACACCTGGAGCGGGCTGGAACAGCACTCCGGTACGACACAGATCGTCCGCGCGATCGGCCAGCTATACGCGCTGACCGGCAGCCTCGACACACGCGGTGGCAATGTACTGTTCCCGAGCGTGCCGGCCAATCGGGTCGACGGCCCGGAGTTGCTGGCGCCCAGCCAGCGCGCCAGGACCATCGGCCTGGCGACGCGGCCGCTGGGCGGCGCGCGGTTCGAGTACGTCACTGGCGAGGACTTGTTCACCGCGGCGCTCGACGGCGACCCGTACCGGGTACGCGGCCTGGTGAACTTCGGCGCGAACCTGGTGATGGCCCACGGCGACAGTGCCCGGGGGCGGGACGCCCTCGCGGCGCTCGACTTTTTCGTCCACGCCGACATGTTCCTGAACCCGACCGCGGAGCTCGCCGACATTGTGCTTCCGGCAGCGAGCGCCTTCGAAACCGAGGGCCTGAAGATCGGATTCGAGATCAGCGAGGCAGCGCAGTCGCTGGTGCAGCTGCGGTCTCCACTGGTGGCGCCGCGCGGCGAGTCCCGCTCGGACCTTCAGATCATCTTCGCGCTCGCGACCCGCCTCGGTCTGGCCGAGCACTTCTGGCACGGGGACGTCGATGCCGCGTGGCGACACCAGCTCGCCCCGAGCGGCGTGACGCTGGAGCAGTTGCGCGCCGAGCCGGCCGGTATCCGGGTGCCGCTGTCCACCCGCTACCGCAAGTACGCCGAGCCGGGCGGCGACGGACCGCGCGGATTCCGTACGCCGTCGCGCAAGGTGGAGCTCTACTCGGAGGTCCTGGCCGACCACGGCTATCCACCGCTGCCCGAGTTCGAGGAGCCGCCGACGAGTCCGAGGTCGCGGCCAGACCTGGCGCGGCGGTACCCGCTGATCCTCACCTGCGCCAAGTCGCTGCGGTTCTGTGAAAGCCAGCACCGCAATGTGGCGAGCCTGCGCCGAGCCGCACCGGACCCGCAGATCGAGCTGCACCCCGATACCGCACTGGCCCGAGGCATCGGCGCTGGGGACTGGGTGCGCATCGACACGCCACACGGCAGCGTTCGTGCCCGCGCCCGGCTCAACGGCGGCCTCGACCCCGGCGTGGTGTGTGGCCAGCACGGGTGGTGGCAGGACTGCGCCGAGCTCGGCCTGCCCGGCTACCCGCCGTACGGACCGGGCAGCGCCAACCTGAACCTCGTCCTGCGCCAAGGGCCGAGCGACCCGGTCGGCGGCAACTCGCCGCTGCGCTCGTCGGTGTGTGAGGTCGCGCCGCTGTCCCTCGACGAGCAATCGCCGGCCTGACCGGCGGCGCCGGCGACGCCTGACGCCCTCGACGTGGACGACGGTGCGGTGAGCCGCGGCACCATGATTGGCGGTCGTCGGCGCGCCCGTCAGATCCGGGCCCTGCTCGCCACGACAAGCCACACCGCGCCGCCGGAGTCATGGACCTGCTCACGGTCGCCTTGGCCGAACACTACGACGCCGACTTCGACCACATCGCGGCCGTAACCCGCCGAGCCGCCAAGCCGCCGCGCCGCCGCGCCGCCAAGCCGCCAAGCCGCCAAGCCGCCAAGAGCATTCAGTTACACGACACCAGGTCCTGACACGATCGGGCGACGGGACGCGATTAGTGCGCCGGACGGACCGAGCCGGTCACGTCGCCGAGCGCGACCACGGTGCCGTCGGGACCGGGCGCGGTCGCGGTGATGGTCACGCGGTCGCCGTCGAGGAGAAAGCCCCGCGTCGATCCGCCGGCCAGTGTCACCGGTTCGGTGCCGTTCCACGTACGTTCCAGGAACGATCCGGTTTTCTCGCGATCCGGCCCGGACACGGTGCCCGACCCGTAGAGATCGCCGGTCCGCAGCGAGGCGCCGTTGCACGTCATGTGGGCGAGTTGCTGGGCCGGCGTCCAGTACATCGTCTGGAACGGCGGCCGCGACACGACGGTGTCGTTCCACGCCACGGCGAGGGACAGGTCGTAGCCGTATCGCTCGGTCTCGACGAGGTAGCGCGCGACCGGCGGATCCTGCTTCGGCGCCGGCACCCGCGCGGCCGCGAGCGCGGCCAGCGGCGTTACCCAGGCCGAGATGGACGTCGCAAACGACTTGCCGAGGAACGGGCCGAGCGGCACGGTCTCGTACGCCTGCAGATCGCGCGCCGACCAGTCGTTGAGCAGCACCACGCCGAAGACGTGATCGGTGAAGGCGTCCGCAGTCACCGGGTCGCCTAGCCTCGACGGCACGCCGACGACGAACCCGACCTCGGCCTCGATGTCCAGGCGCACCGACGGCCCGTACCGCAGGTCCTCGCCCGGCTCGCGGCGTTGGCCGCGCGGCCGGATGATGTCGGTGGCGGTGACGACGACCGTGCCGGCGCGACCGTGATAGCCGACCGGGAGACGCTTCCAATTCGGCTGCAACGGCGGTTGGCCCGGGCGGAAGATCTGTCCCACGTTGATCGCGTGCGCCTCGGACGAGTAGAAGTCCACGTAGTCCGCGACTTCGAACGGCAGCAGCAGAGTGCAATCAGCTAGCGGCACCAGCAGCGGCTCGACCACGGGTCGGGCGGCCGGGTCGGTGAGCAGCCCGACGACCTGCCCGCGCACCCGATCCCACGCGGTCGGTCCGAGCGCCAGGAACGCGTTCAGCGTCGACGCGAAGAACGCCCCGCCGGCGTCGACCAGGTCGACCCGCTCGGCCGCCGCGAGATCAAGAACAAAATCCGCCACGCGTACGCCGACGGTCGGCACCTGCCTGCCGCGCACGAAGACTCCGTACGGCAGGGTCTGCACACCGTACGGCGAGCCGTCGGCACCCGGAACCCAGCTCGTGGCGGTCATGCGGCCGCTCCGTGCAGCAGCCGCAGGTCCGCGAGATCGGCCAGGGGCTCATCGATGCTGCAGCTGCCGTAGCCGACCCACAGCGGACGAGGCCGGTCGAGTCCGTGCCGGACCGTCTCGACGACCGGCAGCGGATCGGTCGCGGCGAGCAGCTCGGCAACATCGGAAACCTCGGCATCCTCCGCGGCGGCGAGCACGCCGGCCAGGATCCCGAGGAAGCCGTGGTGCACGAACCCCGTCTCCGGGTCCGCCCGCCGGATCGCATGGTGGAGGCCGGCGGTGAGTTTGAACGGCACGTCGAGATCGCGGCACGCGCAGATGACGGCGGCGAGCTCGATCGGCGTCGGAAAGAGTTCGGCCGCGAGTCCCCCGGTCCGGAACTTCGCGGCGATCGGGGCTCCGGCGGCGCGAGCCGACGCGATCGTGGCCAGCGCCTCGTGCAGGCCGACGCTGAGCGGCACCTCGGCGTACCCGATGAATCGAGGCCAACCGGCGAGGCGGCCGAGCAGGTAGTCGAGGCCCGGCTGGGGGTCCTCCCGTCGCTTCGCGACGGCGACCTCGACCTGGCGGATGTCGACGCGCTCGTCGACGGCGGCGATCGCCTCGGCCAGGCCGGCGAGCCCGGTGTCACCGATGACGCCGATCGAGATGCGTTCGTCCGCACCGAGCAGCGTGGGAAGCGAGCGAAGCATCGACGCGGGTACCAGGAGCGGTCCGACCATGTCGGCGTACCACGCCGTGCGGTGCCCACGATGCGCGACGACCGCGTCGGGCAACGGCGCGCTGCCGGGCGGGAACACCGCGGCGTCGTCGATCAGGCCGCGCAGCAGCGGAGGCACCTGTGTTGACACGGCTACAGAACCTAGCGGACGCTACATATGGCGGACAACTGTGTCCGATTATCGGACGATGCCGTCCGGCAAACGACTGAACAGCCACCAACGCGCCGATTACCGTTGAAGTCGGGCAAGACAGCCGGGACGGCGAAGCTGGCCGAACTGGCCGCAACGGCCGAACTGGCCGAATGTCGGGCGGGCGTCTGACCTGCTAACCGCACAGCAAAGGAGCTGCGATGCCCTACTACCGCCGGGTCGGCGAGTTGCCGCCCAAGCGCCACACGCAGTTCCGGCAGCCCGACGGTTCGCTGTATGCCGAGGAGCTGATGGGTCAGGAAGGGTTCTCCTCCGACTCGTCGCTGCTCTATCACCGGTTCCTGCCGACCGCGATCGTGGCGGCCGAGGACTACGAACCGCCGACGTGGACGCGGGCGGCGAACCGGCCGCTCAAGCCGCGGCACTTCCAGACCCACAAGCTGGACAGCTCCGGCGCGGATCCCATCCTCGGCCGCCAACACCTGATGGCCAACGACGACTGCCGGATCTCGTACGTCGCCGCCGACCAGCCGTCGCCGCTCTACCGCAACGCGATCGGCGACGAGTGCGTGTACGTCGAGGCCGGCAGCGCCCTGATCGAGTCGACGTTCGGCGTGCTGGAGGTCGGTGCGGGCGACTACGTCGTCATCCCGACCTCGGTGATCCACCGCATCATCCCGACCGGCGGCGCGCCGTTGCGGATGCTCGTGATCGAGGCAACGGGGCACATCGGACCACCCAAGCGCTACCTGTCCGTCCGCGGCCAGTTCCTGGAGAGCTCGCCGTACTGCGAGCGCGATCTGCGCGGACCCGTCGAGCCGCTGAGTGTGAACGCGACCGATGTCGACGTGTACGTCCAGCACCGGTCCCGGGGGGCCGGCCCGACCGGTACGGCGTGGACGAAGTTCACCTACGCCAACCACCCGTTCGACGTGGTCGGCTGGGACGGCTGCCTCTACCCGTGGGCGTTCTCGATCCACGACTTCGAGCCGATCACCGGTCGCGTACACCAACCGCCGCCCGTACACCAGACGTTCGAGGGACCGAACTTCGTGATCTGCTCGTTCGTCCCGCGCAAGGTCGACTACCACCCGCTGTCGATCCCGATTCCGTACAACCACCACAACGTCGACTCGGACGAAATGCTGTTCTACACGGGCGGCAACTACGAGGCGCGCCGCGGTTCGGGCATCGAACAGGGCTCGATCTCGTTGCACCCCAGCGGCTTCACGCACGGTCCCCAGCCCGGCGCCGTCGAGCGCGCGATCGGCGTCGAATACTTCGACGAGCTCGCGGTCATGGTCGACACGTTCCGCCCGCTCGATCTCTGTGAGCCGGCGCTCGCCGTCGAGGACGCCGGCTACGCGTGGACGTGGGCGCGCCGGTCGGGTTCGTCGGCGGCAAGCGCCGCCGCCGCCGAGCCGGACACGTCGACCGGCTGAGCTACGTCGAGGTCGTTCCCCCGAAGCGAGGGGTACGTCGTCCCGGCGCTAGTGGTGCGTGAGTGCCCGGTCGGCGATGACCCGGCACACGACGCGGATCACGTCGGGCGGCTCGATCCGGAAGTCGACGCCGTCGTAGCGCTGCGACAGTTCCTGGATGAGTTCGCGGCCGTTCTCTTCGGTCAGCTCGACGTGACCGCGGATCTCGACATACGCGTACGGGTCCTTGGGGTCGAACATGCAGATCGCCACGCGCGGATCGCGCTCCATGTTCATCGTCTTGCGCCGTCCCCGGATCGTCGAGAACAGGATGTCGTCGCCGTCGCGCTTGAGCCAGATGACAGTGGCCTGCGGCGCGCCGTCCGGATTGATGGTCGACAGTGTCGCGTACGTGTTCTCGTCGAGGAGGCGCGTGGCGAGATCGGGCAGGGGGACGGACATGCGCCGATCATGCCACGGTCGTTGCGTCGGCGGCGCTGTGGCCAGCGCCACCGTCGCGGGCCACGCGGAGGTCCAGCTCATAGTTCTGGCCGACCAGGTCGACGCCGAAGCTGCGGTGTGGCTCCTCGTCGACGATTCGGAATCCCCGAGACAGGTAGATGGCCCGAGCCGACACGAGTGGATCGTTGGTCCACAGCACCATCCGCTGATAGCCGCGGGCGCGGGCGAACCCGACGCAGGTGTCCACGAGGCGGCCGCCCAGACCGTGCCCGCGAGCGGCCGGATCGACGAGGAGGATGCGCAGCTGCGCCGTACGGTCATCCGCGGCGACGCAGAAGACGCAGCCGACGCGCTGCCTGTCCAGCTCGGCGATCCATGCCGCCTCCCGGGCCGGCTCGTGCTCGCGGGCGTAGTCGGCCACGATGCGTGCGACCAATGCCTCAAACGTGGCGTCCCAACCGAACTCCCGCGCGTAGATCTCGCCATGCGCGGCGACGACCCAGCCGAGGTCGCCCGGCTGACCGATCTCGCGGATCCGCATCTGGTCCTTCATGATCGCCTGGTGCGTCATGCTCGCCCCCATCGGTGTCGCGCTACTGAAACAGTCGTTTCAGTGCGATAGTAGCTCCATGCCCGTCACGGAGCGAGTCCCATCCGCCCGCCGGGGCGAGCTGCTCGACGCGGCGTACCGATATGCGCTCGCGCATGGCCTCGCCGACCTGTCGCTGCGGCCGCTCGCGGCGGCGATCGGCTCCAGCCCGCGGGTGCTGCTGTTCCTGTTCGGATCGAAGGACGGCCTGGTACGGGAGCTACTGGCGAAGGCGCGCGGCGACGAACTCGCCCTGCTGGAAACCGTGCGCGCCGACGGATCGCCCGCGATCGAGGCAGTCGACCGTTTCGAGTCGGCCGTCCGGGTCACCTGGCGGTGGCTCGCCGACGCCGCCCATCGGCCGTTACTGACGTTGTGGTGCGAGGCGTACGCGAGGTCGCTCGTCGAACCCGGCGGCGCCTGGGCGGACTTCGCGCAGCAGACGGTCGACGACTGGCTGGCGGTGCTCGCCGATGCCCAAGCACCGGCTCGGCGCCACACCCGGGCCGGTCTCGCCGAACGTACGCTCGCGCTGGCGGTCCTCCGCGGTGCGCTCCTCGACCTGCTGGCAACGGGCGACGTGGATCGCACGACGGCCGCGGTCGAACGGCACCTGGCGATGACGCGTCAGGCGGACTGATCGTCGCGCGGCGGCGGGATCACCAGCGCGACCGCGATCGCCGCAACGCCCTCGCCACGACCGGTGAGGCCGAGGCCGTCCGCGGTCGTTCCGGCCACCGTGACCGGCGCACCGATCGCCTCGGACAGCGTCGCCTGCGCCTCGGCCCGGCGCGGCCCGATCTTTGGGGCATTCCCGATCACCTGTACGGAGACGTTGCCGATCTCGCAGCCGACGGCCCGGACTCGTCGCGCCGTCTCGGCCAGCATTGCTACGCCGGATGCACCCGCCCACTCCGGCTCGGCGACACCGTAGTTCGAGCCGAGATCACCGAGCCCGGCCGCGGACAGCAGCGCGTCGCAGGCCGCGTGGGCCGCGACGTCCCCATCGGAGTGACCGTCGAGCCCGGTGGCGCCCGGCCACAACAGACCGGCTATCCAGCAGGGCCGGCCCTCGCCGTACGCGTGGATGTCCGTACCGATGCCGACCTGGGGAACCGTCACGGCGCCGAGCGTAGCTTGCGACTCGGCTCAGATCTCGCGGAGGTCGAGCTCCACGGCGAACGGCGCGATCGCCTTCACGACGCCGGTGAATACCTCGGTCGGGCGGTACACCTTGGCGGCTGGATCGAGCACGTACGTGTGCACGACCGGGATCCCGATGCCGACCTGCTCGACGCGCCAGTAATACTCGATGCCCGCCGCCGGGCTCGGGCCCGTCACGACCATCCCATCCATGATTTCGATGTCCCGACAGCGCTCCTCCGACCAGGAGTCGTAATCCTCGGCCGGGACCTGTTCGTGCATCCACACGGGCGTGGTCGCCTCGATCGTCATGGTCACCTCACTCGCCGGATCGACGTAAATCATGCTACCGGTCGCTGCGCGACAACGCCGGACGCGAGCAATGCCTCGGCCACGGCGAGGTCGAACGGCCGGGTGATCTTGAAAGCGAGGTCGTCGCCGGGCACCGTGTCCACCCGTACCCCCGCTTGTTCGGCCAGGCCGGCGTCGTCGGTGTGGTCATCGGCGGCGCTGGCGTGCGCTTCGGCCAGCGTCGCCCGCCGGAAGCCCTGCGGCGTCTGCACCGCGCCTAGCACGGAACGGTCGACCGTGGCAACCACTTCGCCGTCTGTGCCGACGCGCTTGATGGTGTCGGCGACCGGCAGCGCCGGGACGACCGCGGAAGATCCCGCGCGGAGCTTGGCCGCGACCGACTCGATCAGCGACGGCGGCGTCAGCGCGCGGGCAGCATCGTGCACGAGCACAAGATCAAATTCCGCCGGTACGGCCGCAAGCGCGCTCGCTACCGACGCCTGGCGGGTGGCGCCACCCGGCACGACCCGGACCGGGCAACGGATCGCCGCTAGCAACGAAGCGACCTCATCGATGTCGGCGGCCGGAGCGGCCACGACAATCAGCCCGACGCAGGGCGCCGCCGCGGTGCCGCGGACGGCGTGCAGCAGCAGTGGCTCGCCGGCGAGCAGGCGCAGCGCCTTCGGTCCGCCCGGCCCCAGCCGGACGCCCATACCCGCGGCAGGAACGAGGATCGCGACGTCACCGCGCGCATCGGTCTGCGCGGTCACGTCGCGATCCTCGGTGCCCTCGCACATTCGAAAGACAAGGACAATGATCCCGGCCTGGCGTCTTATGCTTGGGTCAACACCTTGTCGAGCAGCATCTCGGCCTCGTCCTTGGTGCTCTTCTCGGCGAGGGCCACCTCGCCGACGAGGATGTCTCGCGCCTTGGCCAGCATGCGCTTCTCGCCAGCCGACAGGCCGCGCTCACGCTCGCGGCGCCAGAGATCACGAACGACCTCGGCGACCTTGAGCGGGTTGCCCGACGCGAGCTTC
>Ga0210120_1000238_pt1 | contig 13149 bp, 5 predicted proteins | sample Goodyear_PhragA__FD_184868 | JGI IMG/M metagenome (GOLD analysis project Ga0210120, IMG submission 184868) | Wetland microbial communities from San Francisco Bay, California, USA, that impact long-term carbon sequestration - Goodyear_PhragA_D2... | ecosystem: Environmental > Aquatic > Marine >... | reverse complement strand
CCACGGCGCGATCGACCCCGCCGGCATCGCCCGCGCCGCCTGGAAGGACCTGCTGGCGGGCGGCAAGCCGGTGCAGGGCGCCTCGACGATCACCCAGCAGCTGGTCCGCAACCTCTACATCCGCGACCCCGAAGAGACGATCAGGCGCAAGATCGTCGAAGCCCATCTCGCCTACGAGGAGGAGGAAGCGCACTCCAAGGAATGGATCCTCAAGGAATACCTCAACACCGCGCCCTACGGGACGGTCGAAGGGGAGACCGCGGTCGGTGCCGAGGCGGCGGCGCAGACCTACTACGGCAAGCCGGCGAAGGAGCTCGGCCTCTCCGAAGCGGCGATGATCGCCGGGCTGCCGCAGGCACCCTCCGAATACAACCCGTTCCTCGACCCGCAGGCGGCGCTGACCCGCCGCAACGAGGTGCTGGAAGCGATGGAGGACCAGGGCTACGTCACGCCAAGCGAATACCGCGAGGCGCGGGCCGAAGGGCTCAACCTGCACCCGGGCCACAAGTACCGGGTGATCCGCGACCCCTTCCTGTTCGACCTCGTGCAGCAGGAGCTGATCGACAAATACGGCCTCAACACCGTCCGCTACGGCGGCCTCAAGGCCTACACGACGATCGACCCCGAGCTGCAGGAACGGGCGCAGGAAGCGGTCGACTCCTGCGGCGTCTGCTACTCCGGCGGCGGGCCGGCCGCGGGGCTCGCCTCGGTCGATCCCGACAACGGCGAGATCGTCGCCCTCGCCTCGACCGAGGGCTCCGAAGAAGAAAGCGAATTCAACTACGCCTGGCAGGCCCAGCGCCAGCCCGGCTCCTCGTTCAAGGCCTTCGTGCTGACGACGGCGATCAAACAGGGGATCGACCCGGCGAGCACCTACTACGACGGTACCTCGCCGAAGACCCTGGACACGCCGGGCGGCATCCCCTGGACCGTGCACAACGCCGAGCCGGGCGGCGGCACGATGTCGCTGGTCCAGGCGACCGTCGACTCGGTCAACGTCGTCTTCGCCCAGCTCGACCTCGACGTCGGGCCGGAAAACGTCACCCACACCGCACGGCAGATGGGGATCGAAGCACCGCTCGAATCGGTCCCCGCGGAGGCGATCGGCGGCCTCTCGCACGGGGTCACGCCACTGGAAATGGCCGACGCCTACGCGACCCTCGCCAACGGCGGCATCCATCACGAACCGACGGCGATCGGCCGGGTCGAGTTCCCGAGCGGCAAGGTCGACGAACCGAACCCCGACTCCGGCGAACGGGTGCTTACCGAGGGCCAGGCCTACGACGTGACCAGGATCCTCGAGCGCGTGATCACCGAAGGCACCGGAGCCGGCTACACCTCGATCGGCTGCTCGGCCGAGGCGGGCAAGACCGGCACCTCGGAGGAACTCTCCGACGCCTGGTTCGTCGGCTACACGCCGAAGTACTCGACCGCGGTCTGGGTCGGCCACCCGCAGTCGCGCGAAGCGACCGGCTACGGCGGCCCGACCGCGGGGCCGATCTGGCGCTCCTTCATGGAAGCGGCGAACGGCGGCGAATGCGGCGAATTCGCCGAACCGACGAGCCTGCCCGAGCTCTCGGCCAAGCACGGCGGCCACACCAGCGGCTCCTCCGGCTACCCGGGCGAAGGCGAATACGAAGAACTCGAAGAATACGTCGAAGAAGCCGAAGAAGAACTGAAGGAAGGCGGCAAGGGCGGCGCCAAGGCGGAAGCGGAAACGGCGCCCAACCCGGCGCCACCGCCGACGCCGGCCCCCGCCGCGCCGCCGGGCGGCGGGCCGCCCGCGGGCGGTGTCGGCGCCGGCTGACCCGGCGCCGGCCGAGCGCCGTAGAGGTTCGAACCGCCATGCGGCATGAACCTCTACGGCGCTCCGGGCTATCGGCGCGCGAGGCGCGGCGCCGGCTCGAGCAGCACGGCCCCAACCTGATCGAGCGCCGCGAGGGGCCGAGCCGGCTGCGCGACCTGGCGCTCCAGCTCACGCACCCGCTGGCGCTGCTGCTCTGGTTCGCCGCCGGGCTCGCGGCGGCCACCGGGGTGCTCGCCCTGGCGGCGGCGATCGTCGCGGTGATCGTGCTCAACGCCCTCTTCGCCTTCGGCCAGGAGCTGCAGGCCGAGCGCGCGACCGAGGCGCTGCGCGAGTACCTGCCCCCGCGGGCGCGCGTCCGCCGCGGCGGCGAGCGGGTCGAGATCGACGCGAGCGAGCTGGTGCCGGGGGACCTGCTGCTGATCGACGAGGGCGACCGGCTGAGCGCCGACGCGCGCCTGGTCGAGGGCGCGGTCGAGGTCGACGCCTCGCCGCTGACCGGCGAGTCGCAGCCGGTCTCGCGGCTGGCCGGCCCGCCCCAGCCCGGCGTGCCGCCGCTGGAGGCGACGAACCTGGTCTTCTCGGGAACGCTCTGCACCGGCGGCGAGGCGGAGGCGGTCGTCTTCGCGACCGGGATGGGCACGCAGCTCGGCCGCATCGCGGCGCTCTCGCAGCGGGTGCGCGCCGAGGCGAGCCCGCTGCAGGTGCAGGTCAACCGGGTGGCCCTGCTGATCGCGGCGATCGCGGTCGCCGCCGGGATTGTCTTCTTCGCCGTCGGCAGCGCGGTCGCCGGCCTCTCGCTCGGCGACGCGGCGACCTTCGCGATCGGCCTGCTGGTCGCCAACGTGCCCGAGGGCCTCTTGCCGACGATCACCCTGGCGCTGGCCGTCGGCGTGCGACGGATGGCGCGGCGGCGGGCGCTGGTCAAGCGGCTGACCGCGGTCGAGACGCTCGGCTCGACCGACGTGATCTGCACCGACAAGACCGGCACGCTGACCGAGGGGCGGATGAGCGTGCGGGCGCTGTGGGCGGAGGGCGAGGAGCTTCCGGTGCGCCTTTCCCACCGTATGGGTGGGAAAGGCGCACCGGAGCAGCTGCGGCCGGAGCTGGCGGCGGCCGAGCCGTTCTCGGCGCTGCTGCGCACGGCGCTGCGCTGCAACAACGCGACGGCGCACCGCGAGGCGGACGGGTGGCAGCGCGGCGGCGACCCGAGCGAGAGCGCGCTGCTGGTCGCCGCCGCCGAGCTGGGCGAGGACGTCGAGTCGGCGCAGCGCGAGCGCGAGGCGATCCGTGGCGAGGTCTACCACTTCGACCCGCGGCTGAAGCGGATGACGACGCTCGACCGCGAGCCGGGCGGAACGCTCTGGTACCACGCGAAGGGGGCGCCGCTGGAGTTGCTCGAGCGATGCGCGGCAATTCGCGGCCGCGACGGCGACCGGCCGCTCGACGAGGCGGCGCGGGCGGCGGTGCGCGGAGCCTTCGAGCGCTATGCGGGCGAGGGCAGGCGGGTGCTCGGAGTCCGGCCTCACCTTCGTCGGCCTGATCGCGCTCGAGGACCCGCTGCGGCCCGAGGTCGCCGGCTCGGTCGCCCGCTGCCGGCGGGCCGGCGTGCGGATCGTCGTCGTCACCGGCGACCACGGCCTGACCGCGACCGCGGTGGCCCGCGAAGCCGGCATCGTCGGCGGCGAGCCGGCCGTCGTCAGCGGCGCCGAGGTCGATGCGATGCCCGAGCCCGAGCTCGACCGGCTGCTGTCCGAGACGCCGGAGCTGATCGTCGCCCGCAGCAACCCGGAGACCAAGCTGCACCTGGTCGAGGCGCTGCGCTCGGTGGGGCACACGGTGGCGATGACGGGCGACGGGGTCAACGACGCGCCGGCCCTGCGCCGCGCCGACATCGGCGTCGCGATGGGCGCCTCGGGGACCGACGTGGCGCGCGAGACGGCGACGATGGTGCTCGCCGACGACGACTTCGCCTCGATCGTCGCGGCGATCGAGGAGGGGCGGGTCGTCTACGAGAACATCCGCAAGTTCGTCACCTACATCTTCGCCCACCTGACGCCGGAGGTCGTGCCGTTCCTGCTCTTCGCGCTCTCAGGGGGCGCGATCCCACTGCCGCTGACGGCGCTGCAGATCCTCGCGATCGACCTCGGCACCGAGACTCTGCCGGCGCTGGCGCTCGGCGTCGAGCCGGCCGAGCCGGGGATCATGGAGCGACCGCCGCGGCCGCGGCGTGAGAGCATCGTCACCCGCGCGATGCTGACCCGGGCCTGGCTGTGGCTCGGCCTGCTCGAGGCGGCGCTCGTGCTCGGCGGCTTCTTCCTCGTGCTCGGCGAGGCGGGCTGGTCGCCTGGCGAGGAGACCGGCACCGGGGCGCCCCTGCACCAGGACTACCTCGTCGCGACGACGATGACCTTCGCCGGGATCACCGCCTGCCAGGTCGGCACCGCCTTCGCCGCCCGCACCAGCCGCGCCTCGCTGCGCCGCATCGGCTTCCTCTCCAACCCGCTGCTGCTCTGGGGCATCGGCTTCGAGCTGCTCTTCGCCGCCGCCCTCGTCTACCTGCCGCCGCTGCAGGACCTGTTCGGCACCGCCGCCCTCTCGCCGACCCACCTAGCCGTCCTCGCCGGCTTCCCCTTTATCGTCTGGGGCTCCGACGAGCTGCGCCGCCGGGCGCTGCGCCGCCGCGACGGCGATCGAGGATCGCGTACGTCCACAGCTTGATCTGGTCGAGCAGCAGGATCCAGGCGATCGCGTAGCCCCAGGAGAGGGCGGCCAGGCTCCAGCGCAGCGGGTCCATCAAGAGGCCCGAGACGGCGATCGCGGTGGCGAGGACCTGGGTGCCGACGACGGCGATCAGCAGGATCCAGGCGGGGCGGTAGGACCACAGCCGGCCGCGGGTGCGGGCGACGAACAGGGTCAGGTGGCCGGCGACCGAGAGCTTCAGGTACATCAGGGTCTGCACCTCGGCGTGGCCGATGCCCAGCGGCCCGACCGCGATCCCGACCAGCGAGAAGGACTCGACCACGCCGGCGAGGCCGAGCACCGTGGCGATCGTCAGCACTTCGCGCAGGTCCCAGCGCTCCGGCCAGGGGGAGGGGCGCACGCGGTCGTAGGCGATCGTCAGGATCGCGGCGTCGTTGAGGATTGCCAGCAGGACGATCTGGATCGGCGTCACCGGGAAGAAGTCGAAGACGACGATCGAGAGGGTGACGAAGAGGACCACCCGGATCGTCTCGGTGATCCGGTAGATCGAGTAGTTGGTCATCCGCCGGAACACCTCGCGGGCGCGGTGGATAGCCTCGACGATCACCGAGAGCCCGGCCGAGAGCAGGACGATGTCGGCCGCCGCGCGGGCCGCGTCGGTGGCGCCGGAGACTGCGATGCCTGCGTCGGCCCGGGCCAGCGCCGGCGCGTCGTTGACCCCGTCGCCGGTCATCCCGACGATGTGGCCGCGCGCCTGCAGCGCCTTGACGATCCGGTGCTTGTCCTCGGGCACCACCTGGGCGAAGCCGTCGGCCCCCTCGACCCGGCTCGCCAGCTCCTCGCCCTCGAGCCGCTCGATCGCGCTCGATTCGAGCACCTCGTCGCCCATCCCCACCTCGCTCGCGATCTCGCGCGCGATCTCGACCCGGTCGCCGGTCACCATCTTCACCTCGACGCCGAGCTCGCGCGCCTGCTCCAGCGTCTCGCGCGAGTCGACGCGCGGCGGGTCGGCGATCGCCAGCACCCCGCTCAGCCGCCAGGCGCCGTCGTCGGCGCGCGCCACGGCGAGCGCCCGCTGCCCCTTGCGGGCGAACTCGGCGGTCGCCGCGGCGACCCGCTCGGCAGCCTCGTCTTCCGGTGCGCCGTCTTCCGGTGCGCCTTTCCCACCCATGGGGTGGGAAAGGCGCACCGGAGCGGCGAGGTCGAGGATCGCCTGCACGGCGCCCTTGGCCACCCGGTACTCGCTGCCGTCCGCCTCCCTGACCCGCGCCTCGGCCCGCTTGCGGTCGGCGTCGAAGGGCTCGAAGTCGAGGATCTCGCAGCCCTCCGGGGTGCCGCCGAGCGCCGCCAGCACGGCGCCGTCGATCGGGTCCCGCCCGTCGCGCTCCGCCGTCAGCGCCGCCTCGCGCAGCACCGCCTCGCGGTCGGCGCCGCCGGCGACCACGGCGACGTCGGCGATTGCCAGCTCGTTCTTGGTGATCGTCCCCGTCTTGTCGGCGCAGAGCACGTCGACGCCGGACATCTCCTCGACCGCGGGCAGGTGGCTGACCACCGCCTCGTGGCGGGCGCCGACCGCCATCGTCACCGAGAGCACCGCCGGCAGCGCGACCGGGATCGAGGCGATCGTCACCACGAGCGCGAACTCGAGCGTCGTGCCGACGCTTTCGCCGCGCAGCAGCGAGACCGCGACGATCACCGCGACGAGGAAGAGGGCGATCCCGATCAGGTACTTGCCGATCGAGAAGACCGCCGCCTGGAAGTGGCTCTCGGGGCCGCGTTCCTCGGTCAGTTCCGCGGTGCGGCCGAACTCGGTCCGCTCGCCGGTCGCCAGCACGCGGATGCTCGGGCTGCCGCGCGAGACGATCGTGCCGGAGTAGACGTCGTCCCCCTCGCCCTTGCTCACCGGCAGCGACTCGCCGGTCAGCACCGACTCGTCGGCGTCCGCCGTCCCCGCGGCGATCCGCCCGTCGGCGGGGATCACGTCGCCGCGCTCGGCCACCAGCAGGTCGCCGGGGACGATCCGCTCCGCCGCGACGGTCTCCCAGGCGCCGTCGCGCTTCACCCGCGCCCGTTTGGCCAGCCGCTCCTTCAGCGCCGCGATCGCGTTGGCCGCCTGGTGCTCCTCCCAGAAGCCGACCCCGCCGTTCAGCGCCAGCAGCGCCGCGATGATCCCGAAGTCGGCCCAGCGCGCGGTGGCCGCGGTCAGCACCAGCGCCGCCTCGATCATCCACGGGATCGGGGCCCAGAAGTGGGAGAGCAGCTCGAGCAGCACGCTGCGCTCCTGCTCGGAGATCGCGTTCGGCCCGTAGCGCCCCAGCCGCGCCGCCGCCTCCTCGGCGCTCAGCCCGTCGCCCGGCCCGAGCGCCTCGTCGGCGCGCCGGTCCTGCTCGGTCCGCTGGTCGCGGAGCGACGCCATGCCCCTATGCAACCAGCTTCCGCGCGGCTCGTGCGGCGATCAGCTCCTCGCGGGCGCGGATCACGAGGACGCGGGTGGGGGAGTCCGGGGAGGCGACGTCGCGGTCGGCGCCGCCGGCGGCGTTGCGGTTGCGCTGTGGGTCGAGCTCGACGCCGAGGAAGCCGAGCCGCTCGCATACTCGGGCTCGCGTGGGAGCCGAGCTCTCGCCGATCCCGGCGGTGAAGACGAGCGCGTCGAGCCCGCCCGACGCGGCCGCCATCGCCGCGGCGGCGCCCGCGACGCGGTGGGCGAAGACGTCGAGCGCCAGGGCGGCGTCGGGGTCGCCCTCCCCGGCGGCGCGCTCGACCGCGAGCATGTCGCCGTCGCCGGCGAGCCCGCGCAGGCCCGAGTCGCGCTCGAGCGCCCGCTCGAGCTCCGCGGCGTCGAGCCCGTGCTCGCGCATCAGGTAGGTCAGCGCGCCGGGGTCGACCGAGCCTGAGCGGGTCGCCATCGGCACGCCCTCCAGCGGGCTGAAGCCCATCGTCGTGTCGAGCGAGCGTCCGTCGCGCACGGCGCTCAGCGAGCAGCCGCCGCCGAGGTGGCAGACGGTGAGCCGCAGCCCCGCCGCCGGCCGGCCGAGCAGCTCGGGCGCGCGCTGCGCCGACCAGGCCACCGACAGGCCGTGGAAGCCGTAGCGGCGCACGCCCCACTGCTCGCGCCAGCGCCGCGGCAGCGCGTAGGTCGCCGCCGCGGGCGGGATCGTCGCGTGGAAGCCGGTGTCGAAGACGGCGACCTGGGGGACATCGGGGAGGGCGGCTTCGGCCCGCTCGATCCCCGCCAGGCAGGGCGCGTTGTGCAGCGGCGCGATCGCCTCCAGCTCGCGGATCCGCCCGCGCACCCGCTCGTCGATCGGGACCGGCTCGCGGAAGCGCGGGCCCCCGTGCACGACCCGGTGGGCGACCGCGGCGAGGCGATCCGTCCCGGCCGCCTCGATCGACTCGACCGGCCGGCTCTCCTCGTCCTCCGGCACGAGGTGCAGCTTGAGGCCGGTTGAGCCGGCGTTGACGACGAGAACGTCGCCGGCTGGCGAGTTTCCCGTCATATGGACCGGAAACGCGCCACGCCGCCGGCCCTCAGCCCGGCCACGTCCACTCGCGCACGTCGGGGTGGTCCTCGCCGTGCTCGCGGGTCCAGGCGCGGCAGGCGAAGCGCCGGTCGGCCATCTCCTGGCGCAGCGCCGCCGCCTCGGCGCCGAGCCCCGGCACCCGGTCGATCACGTCGATCGCCAGGTGGAAGCGGTCGAGGTCGTTGAGCATCACCATGTCGAAGGGGGTCGTCGTCGTGCCCTCCTCCTTGTAGCCGCGCACGTGGATGTTGTCGTGGTTGGCGCGCCGGTAGGTGAGGCGGTGGATCAGCCAGGGGTAGCCGTGGTGGGCGAAGACGACCGGCCGGTCGGTGGTGAACAGGGCGTCGAACTCGCGGTCCGGCAGCCCGTGCGGGTGCTCGCTTTCGGGCTGCAGCCGCATCAGGTCGACGACGTTGACCACGCGCACCTTCAGCGCCGGCAGGCGCTCGCGCAGCAGCGCCGCCGCGGCGACCGCCTCCAGCGTCGGCACGTCGCCGCAGCAGCCCAGCACCACGTCGGGCTCGCCGTCGCCTTCGCGCGAGGCGAACTCCCAGATGCCGATCCCGCGGGCGCAGTGCGCCTCCGCCTGGTCCATCGTCAGCCAGGTCAGCTCCCGTTGCTTGCCGGCGACGATCAGGTTGACGTAGTTGCGGCTGCGCAGGCAGTGGTCGGCGACCGAGAGCAGGCAGTTGGCGTCGGGCGGCAGGTAGACGCGCACGACCTCGGCCTTCTTGTTGACGACGTGGTCGATGAAGCCGGGGTCCTGGTGGGAGAAGCCGTTGTGGTCCTGGCGCCAGACGTGCGAGGTCAGCAGGTAGTTGAGCGAGGCGAGCGGCCGCCGCCAGGGCACCTGGCGGCTCGTCTTCAGCCACTTGGCGTGCTGGTTGAACATCGAGTCGACGATGTGGATGAAGGCCTCGTAGCAGCTGAAGAGGCCGTGCCGGCCGCTCAGCAGGTAGCCCTCCAGCCAGCCCTGGCAGAGGTGCTCGGAGAGCACCTCCATCACGCGGCCGTCGGGCGCCAGGTCCTCGTCGGTCTCCAGCCGCTCGGCCTCCCACTCGCGGTGCGTCGCCTCGAACACCGCGGCGAGCCGGTTGGAGGCGGTCTCGTCGGGCCCGACGAGGCGGAAGTTGTCGGGATTGCGCGCGATCGCGTCGCGCAGGAAGGGGCCGAGCGACCGCGTCGCCGACGCCCGGTCGCGCCCCGGCGCCGCCACCTCGACCCCGTAGGCGCGGTAGTCGGGAAGCAGCAGCTCGCGCAGCAGCAGGCCGCCGTTGGCGTGCGGGTTGGCGCCCATCCGCCGCTCGCCGCGCGGCGCCGGCTCGCCCAGCTCGGCGATCGGCGCGCCGTCCTCGCCGAACAGCTCCCCGGGCCGGTAGGAGCGCATCCACCGCTCCAGCATCCGCAGGTGCCCGGGGTCCTCGCGCACGTCGGCCAGCGGCACCTGGTGGGAGCGCCAGGTGCCCTCGACCGGCAGCCCGTCGACGACCTTCGGCCCGGTCCACCCCTTCGGCGTGCGCAGCACGATCATCGGCCAGCGCGGCCGTCCGCCCGCGCCCGCGGAGCGGGCGACGCGCTGGATCTCCGCGATCTCGTCCAGCGCCTCCTCGAGCGCCGCCGCGAGGCGCGGGTGAACGGCGGCCGGCTCCTCGCCGCCCTCGCCGCCGCGGACGAAGATCGGCCGGTGGCCGTAGCCCTCGAGCAGCGAGGCCAGCTCGGGCTCGGGGATGCGGGCGAGCAGCGTCGGGTTGGCGATCTTGTAGCCGTTGAGGTGGAGGATCGGCAGCACTGCGCCGTCGCGGCGCGGGCTGAGCAGCTTGTTGGAGTGCCAGCTCGCCGCCAGCGCGCCGGTCTCCGCCTCGCCGTCGCCGATCGTGCAGGCGACCAGCAGGTCGGGGTTGTCGAAGGCGGCGCCGTAGGCGTGGGCGAGCGAGTAGCCGAGCTCGCCGCCCTCGTTGATCGAGCCCGGCGTCTCCGGCGCGGCGTGGCTGGGGATGCCGCCGGGGAAGGAGAACTGGCGGAACAGCTCGCGCATCCCCGCCGCGTCGCGGCCGACGTGGGGATAGAGCTCGCTGTAGGTGCCCTCGAGCCAGGTCGAGGCGACCAGGCCCGGGCCGCCGTGGCCGGGGCCGGTGACGAAGATCGCGTTCAGGTCACGGGCGACGATCGCCCGGTTGAGGTGCGCGTAGAGCAGGTTCAGCCCCGGCGTCGTGCCGAAGTGGCCGAGCAGCCGCGGCTTCACGTGCTCGGCCCGCAGCGGCTCGCGCAGCAGCGGGTTGTCGAGCAGGTAGATCTGGCCGACCGAGAGGTAGTTGGCAGCCCGCCACCAGGCGTCGATCGTCGCGTCGTCCGCCGTCGTCATCCGCTCCTTCCTCTACCTCGAAGGCCGCTGCGGCAATCCTCGTCCCAGGCTCCAGATGAAGGCTTGTGGCCGGCACGGGGGCCGCAAGCCTTCATCTTCCATGGCCCGTGCCCGGCCGGCTCAGAGCGGCAGGCGACCGCGGCCGCCGTATGCGGCGAGGCCGTAGATGACGAGCACGTCGATCGCGAAGACGGCGAGCGCGCCGAACGGGTAGGCGGGGATGAACATCAGCATCACGATGCTGTTGAAGCCCGCCGAGACGATGCCGACCCAGCGGCCGTATTCGTTGCCGGCCCAGATCGAGAACGCGGCGACCAGCTGGGCGACGCCGACGATCAGCACGATCCAGCCCCAGGTCTTGAGGTTGCTGAACACGTAGGCGCTGTTGGCTTCGAGCCAGTGGGCGTTGCCGATGCCGGCGATGCCGTAGATGATGTTGAGGACCGCCGCGATCATCACCATCACCCCGGCGAAGGTCAGCCAGCCTGCGACCTTGTCGGGGTCCTCACCGCCTTGGGGCGCGGCCTGGTAGCCGGCGGGCGCCCCGGTGGTCGAATGCGTGCTCATATGAACCTCCTGGCTCAGCTTGCAAGTGTGCGCCGCCAGGGGCGGCGGCGCACCTCGGAGTCAACCAGCGCAGCGACGCGCCGTCATCCGGGTTCGCCCCGTGACTCGCCCCGTAGTCCTCCGCAGTTCGGCGCCGCCCGCGCGAAAGGCCTGGGGCGGCTTCCTGGGACGGCGGGAGATCAGCCGGCGGGGCCCGTTGCGCCCGCCGCGAGCACGCGCCGGCGCGCCGCCAGCACCCGTTCGGCGACCTCCAGGGTATCCGCCATCGCCACCAGCGCCGGGCCGCGCCGGGGATGGAGGGCATAGAGGATTGGCCGGTTCTGGCGGCCGATCGCCCGCAGGCGGCGTCGCAGCTCTCGATCGAGGCGCGCGCCGCGCGCGCGAGCCGCCGCGCCTCCGCCGCGCGGGACTCGCGCAGCGGGCCGGGCTCGGCGAGCTGCTCGATCCGCAGCAGCGCTTCGACCGCCCCGTCCTGGTCGGCGTAGAGCCGTTCGACGCGGTCGGCGCCGAGCGCGCCGAGGAGCTGCGGGAAGAGGGCCCGCTGCTCGTAGCGGAAGTGGGGCTCGGCGATCGCCCGCGCCTCGCGGGCGAGCGAGCCCACCCGCGCCCCGTCGCCACGCCTGCCGGCCGCCTCCAGCCGCGCGAGCAGCTCCAGCACCTGCACGTGTTCGGCGTGGGCGACGGACTCCAACTCGCGCACCGGACCGGGGCCCTCGGCCGCCGTCGCGGCGGGCTCCGGCGCGCCGTGGTCCAGCTGGGGGAGGCGGCGGTCGAGCCAGTCGGGCAGCCACCAGACGCGCGGTCCCACGGCCCGCATCACCGCCGGCAGCAGCACCACGCGGATCACGGTCGCGTCGAGGATCACGGCGAAGGTGAGGCCGGCGCCGAACTGCTGCAGGGAGGCGATGTCGGCGGTGGCGAAGGCGAGGAAGACCGAGCTCATGATCACCGCCGCGCCGGTGATCACGCCGGCGGTGCTGCGCAGGCCGAGCTCGATCGCGCGGGCGTGGTCGCGCTCGCGCAGCCAAGCTTCCCGCATGCGGGTCAGCAGGAACACCTCGTAGTCGATCGAGAGGACGAACATGATCGTCAGCACCCCGGCGGCCGAGATCGCGTCGATGTAGCGCGGGCCGACCAGCAGGCCGAGCCCGAAGAAGAGCCGCAGGGCGCCGAACGCCGCGCCGATCGTCAGCAGGTTGAGCGCCACGGCGATCGGCGGCAGCAGGAGCGAGCGCAGGACGAGCGTCAGCATCGCGATCGCGACCAGCGAGAGCGCCAGGACCAGCCAGGGGATGCGGGCCATCGTCGCGCTGGTGTAGTCGGCGAGCATCTGCGCTCCCTCGCCGATCGCGACCCTCGTTCCGCTGGCGCGGGCCAGCGCCGGCAGCCGCCGCTGCAGGCGGTCGCTGAGCCGGCGGGTCGCGGCGGCGCTCGGGCCCGAGCGCGGCACGACCAGCATCCGCACGGACTGCCCGCCGCCGTCGACGTTGACGACCTGCGCCACCTGTTCGCGGGTCGCCGGCGCGGTGCCGTCGAGCGCGGTCAGCATCAGGTAGCCGGAGTCGATCGCGTGCGGCGAGCCGGCGCGCAGCGCCCCGAGCCGGCGCCGGTAGCCGTGCAGGACCACGGCGTAGCGGCCGAGCGGCCCCTGCGCGCGGCTCAGGCCCGCCGACAGCCCGCCGGCCCGTTCCCGCCCGCCCTGCAGACCGCTCGCGAGGCCTTCCGCCCCGGCGCCGAGCGCCCCCAGCCCGTCGGCCAGGCGCGCGCCGCTGCCGTGGGCCCGCGCGAGGCCGCGGTCGAGCCGCCGCCCGCCGCGGCTGAGGCGCGCCAGCGCCCGGCGCAGCGAGCGCCCGCCGCGCTCCGTGCGGCGGGCGCCGGCGGCGACTTCGTCGGCCCCGGTGCGCAGCCTGTGGACGCCGTCCGCCAGCTGTTCGAGCTGACCCGGCGCCGCGCCCAGCGATTCGACCGAGCGGGCGAGCTGCTGCTCGATTTCGACAATCGCCGCGGCCAGCGAGGCGGGGACGCCGGACGGCAGCGCCGTGCCCCCGGCGGACGGGGCCGCGCCGGACGGGGCGCCGACCAGCGCCGCCGCTTCGCGCAGGCCGGCGAGCAGCGCGTCGTAGCGCGGGTCTTCCCTGCCGACGGTCATCGCTTCCAGCTGCCCCACGGCGTGTTCGAGCCGGTCCGCCGCC
>Ga0210120_1000237_pt1 | contig 13162 bp, 11 predicted proteins | sample Goodyear_PhragA__FD_184868 | JGI IMG/M metagenome (GOLD analysis project Ga0210120, IMG submission 184868) | Wetland microbial communities from San Francisco Bay, California, USA, that impact long-term carbon sequestration - Goodyear_PhragA_D2... | ecosystem: Environmental > Aquatic > Marine >... | reverse complement strand
GAGAGCCCGCCCGAGGCGCCGCCGCTGCCGGCCGGCGGCGGCCGGGTCGAGATGGGCGGCGTGACGCTGCGCTACGACGGCGCAGCGCCGGCTCTGACCGGCGTCGACCTCGACGTGGCGGCGGGCAGCACGGTCGCCCTCGTCGGCCCCTCCGGATCCGGCAAGACGAGCCTCGTGGCGCTGGTCGCGCGCCTCTATGACCCGAGCGAGGGGACGGTGCGGATCGACGGCGCCGACCTGCGCTCGGTCGACCTCGTCTCGCTGCGCTCCGAGGTCGCCTTCGTCAGCGACGACAGCTTCCTCTTCACCGCGAGCATCGCCGACAACATCGCCTACGCCCGGCCCGGGGCAGGCCGCGAGCAGGTCGAGGCGGCGGCGCGGCGGGCCCAGGCCGACGGCTTCATCCGCGAGCTGCCGCAGGGCTACGAGACGCTGGTCGGCGAGCGCGGGCTGACCCTCTCGGGCGGCCAGCGCCAGCGCGTCGCGATCGCCCGCGCGCTGCTCGCCGACCCGCGCATCCTGATCCTCGACGACGCGACCTCGTCCGTCGACGCGACGACCGAGGCGGCGATCAAGGCGGGGCTGGCCGAGGTGATGGCCGGGCGCACGACCTTCGTCATCGCCCACCGGCTCTCGACCGTCTCGCTCGCCGACGAGGTCGTGGTGATCGACGGCGGCCGGATCGTCGACCGCGGCACGCACGAGCAGCTGCTCGAGGGCTGCGGCTTCTACCGCGAGATCGCCGAGCACGGGCTCGCCGACTCGGTCTTCCTGCAGCGCGACCTCGAGCGGCGCGAGGAGGCCGTGCGGCTGTGAGGAGGCTGCGCTTCACCCTCGGCATCCTGCGCCCCTACCGGGGCCGCGTCGCGCTCACCTTCGTCGCGATGCTGGCCGCGACCGGCGCCGGGCTGGCGCCGCCCTACCTGGCGGGGCAGGCGATCGACGCCGGCATCGTCACCGGCGACAGCGCCGCGCTGACCCTGATCGTCGCCGCCTTCCTCGGCGTCGCGATCGTCTACGCGGCGGCGAGCTACGCCCAGACCTACCTCGTCGGCTGGGTCGGCACCCGCGCCCTGCAGGACCTGCGCGAGCGCCTCTTCGCCCACCTGCAGTCGATGTCGATCGGCTTCTTCACCCGCCGCAGCCCGGGGGTGCTGATCAGCCGCATGACCAACGACATCGAGGCGCTCAACCAGCTCGTCACCAGCGGCGTCGTCACCCTGATCTCCAGCGGCCTGACGCTGATCGGCGTGGTGATCATCATGCTGGCGCTGGACGTGCGGCTGGCGCTGATCACCTTCCTCACCTTCCCCCTGCTCGCGGTCGCCAGCGTCGTCTTCCGCGTCGTCTCGCATGGCGCCTACCGGCTGACCCGCGAGCGGATCGCCGCCGTCACCGCCTACCTGCAGGAGACCCTGAGCGGCGTGCGGGTGGTGCGCAGCTTCGGCCAGGAGCCGCGCCACACCGCGGCGATGACCGAGCTCAACGAGGCCAACCGCGAGGCGAACATGCGGACGGTCTTCCTCAACGCCTCCTACTTCCCGGCGGTCGAACTGCTGAGCGCCGCCGGCACCGCGGCGATCGTCCTCTACGGCGGCACCCAGGCGATCGACGGGGCAATCCAGATCGGCACGATCGTCGCCTTCATCGGCTACCTGCAGGTCTTCTTCTCGCCGATCCAGGAACTCTCCCAGCTCTACACGACCTACCAGCAGGGGATGGCGGCGCTCGACAAGGTCTTCGAGCTGCTCGACACCGAGCCCGACATGGTCGACAGCCCGGGCGCGACCGACCCCGGGCAGCTGCGGGGGGAGATCGAGATGGAGGGCGTCTGGTTCGCCTACTCGGGCGAGGACTGGGCGCTGGAGGAGATCGATCTGCACGTGCCGCCGGGGCAGACGCTGGCGCTGGTCGGCGCCACGGGAGCGGGCAAGTCGACCCTGGCGAAGCTGGTCGCGCGCTTCTACGACCCGCAGCGCGGCAGGGTGCTGGTCGACGGCCACGACCTGCGCGAGCTGCGCCAGGGGGCGCTGCGCCGGCAGCTCGGCATCGTCCCCCAGGAGGGCTTCCTGTTCTCCGGCAGCGTGCGCGAGAACATCGCCTTCGGGCGGCCCGAGGCGAGCGAGGAGGAGATCGAGGCGGCGGTCGCCGCGGTCGGCGCGAGCGAGTTCGTCGCCGCGCTGCCGCAGGGGATCGAGACCGAGGTCGGGGAGCGCGGCGTGCAGCTGTCCGCCGGCCAGCGCCAGCTCGTCGCCTTCGCCCGGGCGCTGCTCGCCGAGCCGCGCATCCTGATCCTCGACGAGGCGACCTCGAACGTCGACGTGCGCACCGAGCGCACGATCGAGCGCGGGCTCGAGCGGCTGCTCGCCGGGCGCACGGCGATCGTCATCGCCCACCGCCTCTCGACTATCCGCCGCGCCGGCAAGATCGTCGTGCTGGAGGGCGGCCGGATCGCCGAGAGCGGCACGCACGAGGAGCTGATCGCGGCCGGCGGGCCGTACGCGCAGCTGTATGGCGCGTGGCAAGAGAGCACCGCTGTCTGAGCGGCCGAGATGGGCCGGCTATCGGCCCGCTCAGCCGGGGCCGGAGGAACCGCCGGTGCCGGCGCCGCCGCCTCCGGTACCGCCGCCGACGCCCGCGCCGCCGCCGGCGCTTTCTTCTTCGACCGGCGGCGCTTCTTCGGGCGCCGCTTCGGCTTCTCCTTCGGGCGCGACTTCTTCGACTCCGCTTTCGACTCCGCCGGCGCTTTCTTCGCCGCCGGATTCTCCGCCCGGGCTCACGCCGCTCCCGCTCGGCGCGGTCGGCGCTTCGGCGCACTTTTCGAAGCCGAATTCACGCGCCGCCGCCTCGAATTTGGTCAGCGCGGTCGAGACTTCGCTCGACGCCGTGCTCAGCTCTTCGGTTTCTTCGCGTTCGTAGGCGAGCTTGACGTTGCTCTCCGCCCGCGAGAGATCTTCCGCCGAAGCGATGAAGGCGGCGTAGCCGGCGCTTTCTTCGCGCGGCGGCCCGAGCTCCTTCAGCCGTTCGACCATGCCGCCGTAAAGCCCGGCGACCTGCACGATCGTTTCGCCGGCGCCCGAGCTGGTCGACCCGGCGGCGCCGACGGCCGCATTCACCTCGCCGCAGATCGCGTCGCCCTGTTCGATCAGCTCGGCCTTGCTGAGCGCCGCCGGTTCGGCTTCGGTCGTCGCGGCAGCGGTTGATTCTTCGCCGCCCCCGCCGCCGCAACCGACGACCAGGGCCGCAAGCAGCGCCAGAGCCACACCCAAAAAACCGAGCCTCCTCATCAGCGCGAAGGTAGCAAAGCCGCTAGACGGCCTCCTGCAGGCACTTTCGCGGCATCGGGCAGACGTCTAGCTGCGGCCCAGGGACTCGAACCCCGACTACCTCGTCCAGAGCGAGGCGTGCTGCCATTACACCAGGCCGCAAGGAAGGCTCAGGATAGCGACGAGAGGTCGCTGTCCGCATCGGCGATCGTCTCGCGGGCGGCGGAGACGTCGACGCGGTCGGCGAGCATGCGGCGGGCTTCGGCGAGGTCTTCGGAGCGGCCGACGCTGAGCGCGCCGGCGACGCGGCCGTCCTTCAGGTACCAGACCGAGAACTCGCCGGCGTCGCGGTCGCCGCGCCAGACCTCCTCGTCCCAGTCCTGCGCCGGGCCGACGTACTCGAGGCTCGCCCAGTCGGCGAGGTCGCTGAAGAAATAGGGGACGACGTCGTAGTCGGCGTCCTCGCCGAGCATGTTGCGGGCCGCGTGCATGCCCTGCTGCATCGCCACGTCCCAGTGCTCGACCCGGATCCGCCGCCCGTGCACGACGCTGTCGTAGGAGCAGCAGTCGCCCGCCGCGTAGACGCCCGCGGCCGAGGTCGCGAGCTTCGAGTCGCAGACGATCCCGTCGTCGACCTCGAGGCCGGCGCGCTGGGCCAGCATCGCGTCCGGGCGCACGCCGGCGCCGACGACGACCGCGCCGCACTCGACCGAGCGGCCGCTCTTGGTCACGACCGCCCGCACCCGGCCGTCGCCCTCGAAGGCCTCGAGCTCCTCGCCGCCGAGCACCTCGACGCCGTGCTCTTCGAGCCGCTCCTGGAACCAGCGCCCGGCGTCCTCTCCGAACGTCCGCGAGAGCGCCACGTCCTCCATCATGACCATCGTGCACGCGACGCCGCGCGCGGTCAGCGAGGCGGCGACCTCGCCGGCGATGTAGCTGCCGCCGACGAGCACGACGTGCTCGGCGCTCTCGGCGTCGGCGCGGATCGCCTCCGAGTTGCCGAAGGCGCGCAGGTAGTGGATGCCCTCGTTCTCCGCCCCCTCGACCCGCAGGATGTTGACCATCGCCCCGGTGGCGAGCAGCGCCCGGCCGAAGGCGACCTCCTCCCCGCCCTGCAGCTTCGCCGTGCGCGCCGCCGGGTCGAGCGCCATCACGTTGGTCTGGGTCAGCAGCTCGACGCCGTTCTCGGCGTACCAGTCGGGCGGGTTGACGTAGGCGTCGGCGCGCTCCGCCTCGCCGCGCAGGAGCTCCTTGGAGAGCGGCGGCCGTTCGTAGGGCGGCTCGGGCTCGCGCCCGGCGAGCAGGATCGAGCCCTCGGCGCCGCGCTTGCGCAGCTCCGCCGCGCAGTGGGCGGAGGCCATGCCGCCGCCGACGAGCAGGAAGTCGACCTCGCGGTCCGCCACCGGCTCAGCCGGCCCCGTTGCCGCCGACAGCCGGCCCGAACAGCTCCTTGAGGTCGTCCTCGCGACCCGGGTCGAGCACCGCCAGCACCTCGTCGCCCTCCTTCAGCACGGTGTCGGCGCTGGGCACGAAGCCCTTTCCCTCGCGCAGCACGGAGATCAGCAGGCTGCCTTCGGGCATCGAGAGATCGCCGACACGCCTCCCCGTTACCCGCGAGTCCCTGCCCAGCAACATCTCGATGATCTCCAGCTGCTCCTCCTGCAGGTCGAGCAGGTGGACGAGGCCGTACTCGGGCACCTCGTGCTCGAGCAGGCGCAGGATCAAATCGGTCGCGGAGACCGAGGGCTTGACGCCGAGCAGGTCGAAGTGGGGCTTGTTGCGCGGGTTGTTGACGCGGGCGATGATCTGCTCGACCTCGTACTTCTCGCGCGCCACCTGGCAGATCAGCATGTTGTCCTCGTCGTCGCCGGTCACCGCGATCACCAGGTCGGCGCGTTCGATCCCCGCCCGCTCGAGCACCCAGAGCTCGGAGGCGTCGCCGTAGGTGATGTTGTGCTCGAGCTCCTGCTCGACCGTCAGGTAGCGGCGGCGGTTGCTCTCGATCACCGTCACCTCGTGGTTCTTTTCGAGCAGCTCGCGGGCCAGGTTCCAGCCCACCTTCCCCGCGCCGACGACGATGACGTACATCGCTATGCGGCCTCGCGGGAGGGCGCGTCGCGCACCGCGCTCTCCAGCATGTCGATCGCGACCCGGGTCGGGCAGATCGTGTGCATCCCCTGCTCGCGGTACCACTCGGCCCGCAGCGGGTCGAGGATCCGCGCGATCACGGTCGGTACCTCGTAGCGCTTCTGGGCGATCTGGGCGATCACGATGTTCGTGTTGTCGCCGTTGGTCGCGGCGATGAAGGCGTCGGCGCTCTCGATCCCGGCGGCCAGCAGGGCGTCGGTCTCGAGGCCGGTGCCGACGGTGAAGCGGCCGCCCAGGTCCTCCCAGCCCTTGTCGAGGCCGACCTCGAGCCGCGTGTGCGCCTCGGGGTCCTCGTCGAGGCAGGAGACCTCGTGGCCCTCGCCCAGCATGGTTCGGGCCACCGAGGACCCGACCCTTCCGCAACCGACGATCAGAATGAACACGCCGCGGATACTAGATACAGGAGGCTCCGAGGGCGCGCCGGACCAAGCAGGTCAAGGACGCAGGGAGCGTGGCGTGCTCTGCACGCGAGCGACCGAGGACGCCGACATGCGCCGGTCCGGTGCGTCCTCGGGAGGGGCGGTCAAGAGCACCTGGCAAGGCGCCTTCTTCAAGACGTACTCGGTCGCGGCGCCGATCTCGGCCGGCTTCGACGCGCCGATGCCGCCCAGGGTCGCGCCGCCGCGGATCCTGCTCGGCGGCTCGCCGCCGATCACGATCGCCTCGGCCTCGCTGCGCCGCGCCTGCTCGACGATCCCGGCGCCGACCTTGCGCGCCCGGATCGTCTCCGTGCTGACCGCGACGTCCTCGTACTCCTCCGCCACTTCGCGCGCCCGCTCCAGCGCCCGCGCCGCTTCTTCCTGCAGCTGCGGCGGCAGCTCGGCGTCCAGCGGCACCGCCAGCGGCACTTCGACCACGTAGACGAGGGCGACCCGGGCGCCGCCGTCCTCCCCGCGGCCGTCCCCGCTCTCCGCCGCGGCCAGCCGGCCGGCGGTGGCGACGATGTCGTCGTCGAGCTCGGAGCCGAAGACGGGGACCAGCAGGCTGCGGTAGGAGATCTCCGGCACCTGCTTGGTCAGCGCCCGCTCGGTCACCGAGACGCGGCGGGTCAGCGTCGTCCCCTCGAAGACCTTGCGGTAGACGACGTAGAAGACGAGGCCGAAGAGCATCCAGGCGCCGCCGACGAGCCGCGCCGTGTCGTGCAGGACGAGCACGCTGACGAAGGCGAGGCCGCTGGCGAGCGCGGCGAAGATCACCGGCACCGGCAGCTCGGCGCCGCGCCAGCGGACGTTCCAGGGGACGCGGAAGGGCCGCACGGCGTCCGGCTGCGTCACCCGCAGGCGCAGGATCGAGAAGTGGGCGATCGTGATCGCCAGCATCGCGCCGAAGGCGTAGAAGCTGGCCAGCAGCTTCACGTCGGTCGGGATCACGAGCCCGATCGCGATCAGGCCGGAGAGCACGATCGCGACGTGCGGCGTCGCGTAGCGGCCGTTCAGCTTGCCCAGCCAGCTGGGGATCTGGCGGTTGATCGCCAGCGTGTAGATGTGGCGGGAGACGCCGAGCATCGCCGTCGTGGTCGCCCAGAAGAGCACCGGGGCGGCGATCAGGGCGACGACCCAGCGCATCACGTCGGACACCCAGGCGGGGTGGTACTGGTAGACCACGCCGAGCACCGGCGCGCGCACGTACTCTTCGCCGAGCGCCGTGTGCGGGCCGTCGGGCCCGCCGACCACGGGCACCGCCATCAGCGCGATCGCCGCCATGCCGGCGTAGACCAGCGGCACGGCGACCGCGCCGAGCGAGACGATCCGCTTGAGGTCGCGCGGCCGCACGTCGATGTCCGGCGCCAGGTCGGCGGCGGCCTCGATCCCGGCGTAGGCGAGCATCGCGATCACCGAGGCGTAGATCACGTCCTTCACGGTCGGGCTGGTGAACAGGTGGATCTGGTCGGTGAGCCGCTCGGGGTGCAGCACGGCGAAGGCGCCGACGACGATCACGGCGACCTGCAGGGCGATGTCGGCGAGGGCGAGGACGCTGAGCGAGCGCTCGCGGGCGCGGCCGGTGATGTTGAGAACGTTGAGCGCGCAGGCCGCGACGATCACCCCGGCGGCGACCGGGATCTGCCAGTCGGTGGTCGAGAGGTCGGAGGAGATCGGTTTGAGGTAGTGCGGGACCGAGATCGCGGCCAGCGCGGCGACGATCAGGTAGTCGATCAGGATCGCCCAGCCGGCGATGAAGGCGATCAGCTCGTTGAAGGCGTGGCGGGCGAAGCTCGAGGAGCCGCCGCGCTCGCGGATCATCGCCCCGCCCTCGACGTAGCTGAGCGTCGTCAGCACGAACATCAGCCCGGCGGCGAGGAAGATCAGCGGCGTCAGCCCGAGCCCGCGGTCGGCGACGACGCCGAGCGCGAAGTAGATCGAGAAGCCGACGGCCGAGTAGACGGCGACGAACAGGCCGGGGACGCCGACGCCGCGCTGCAGGAGCGGCTCGAGGCGCGACTTCTGGGGGGTGTCGACCGCGGGTCCCCTTTCCTCGGGGCTGTCGACCGCGGGTCCTGTCGCGGGGGGGCGGGGGGTTAGCGGACTCACCCGTCCGAACCCCCCGCCCCCCCACGCCACCCGCGGAAGACGCCGGAGAGGTAGAGCCGCGCGGCCCCGACCGCCAAGAAGGCCAAGCCCATCAGCACCCCAAGGGAAGCGGGACCCCCACCCCAAACAAGAGTCGTCACGAGGAGCGTCAACCCAAGTAGGAGAAAGAACAGCGAAAGGATGAGGACGGCGATGCGATACGCCTTGCCTGAAGATTCCATCGCAGGCGATTCTAGGCCGGGAGCGGAGCCGGAACGGCCGCGCGGCCCGCGTCCTTCTCGGAGACGACGATCACCCGGCAGGGGCGCTCGCCGAGCACCGTCTGCAGGGTCTTGTCGTAGAGCGGCGTGCCGTCGCGGAAGCGCAAGCCGATCACCACCGCGGCCGCGTTGATCAGCTTCGCCTCGGCGGCGACCGAGTAGCCCGCCTGGCCGGGCCGCACCCGCTCGACGTGGCCGGTCACCCGCTGGCCGCCGATCAGCTTCGCCTGCTCGACCTTGCTCTGCGCCTCGGCTTCGGCGTCGCGCATCTCGGCGTCGAGCGGCAGGTTGGTCGGCACGGTCAGCATCGAGTGGACGTGAACCCCGCGGCGCCGCTTGGAGGCCAGCTTGACCGCGGTCGCGACCATCTCCTCGGAGAACGGCTCGCCGTCCTCGAAGGCGACGAGCACGCTTCGGTACTCGATCTCCTCGACCCCGAGCGGCTCCGGCAGCAGCACCTTGACCGTCTCCGTCAGCGGCAGCCGCTGGTTGCGGCGGTAGAGCACGTAGACGAGGACCCCGAGCACCATCCAGCCGGTGCCGACGACCAGCGTGCTCGGGTTGAGCGCCATCACCACGATCCAGGCCGAGAAGGTGCCGAGCCCGCCGAGCACCGCGGTCAGCGGCAGCTCGAAGCCGAAGGCGCGGAAGTTGAGCGGCGGCTTCCAGGGCCGCTCGCGGTCGCCCTGGTGGCGGCGCAGCCAGATCACCGAGACGTGGGCGATCGTGAACGAGAGCATCGCGCCGAACGAGTACATCGTCGCCAGGAATTCGGTCTTGCCCGGCAGCAGGGTCGCCATCGCGACCATCGCGAAGACGAGGATCGCGATGTAGGGGGTGCGGTAGCGCGGGTGGACCTGGCGCAGGCTCTCCGGCAGCTGGCGGTGCTGGCCCATCGAGTAGGTGAGGCGGGAGACGCCGATCAGCCCGGCGTTGGTCGCGATCAGCAGGATCACCGCGGCGAGGACGCCGACGTAGAAGCGCAGCGCTTCGGTCAGGCCGCCGGCGAGGCCGAGGTTCTCGACGATGCCGAGGATCGGGTCGTTGGCGAACTGCTTGCCCAGTTCGGTCGTGTAGTGGCCGGCGGCGTTGGCGGTCACCGGCATCGCCGAGAGCGCGACGACCGGGATCAGCAGGTAGAGGCCGAGCACCGCGGCGACCGTGAAGCCGACGCTGCGGGGGATCGTGCGCGCCGCGTCCCTGGCCTCCTCGGCCATGTTGGAGATCGTCTCGATCCCGGTGTAGGCGATCATCCCGACGGCGATGCCGAGCGCGAAGTCGCTCCAGCTGGGAGCGATGCCGAGGTGGATGTTGTCGACCAGCACTTCCGGGCTGAGCACGAGGACGACGCCGATGCCGACCAGCACGACCTGGGTGCAGAGGTCGGCGATCGCCAGCACAAGGTTGAGCTTCGCCGACTCCTCGGTGCCGCGGATGTTGAGCAGCGCGAGGCCGGCGATCAGCGCCGCGCCGGCGACGATGTCGCCCGGCCCGTGGTGCAGCGGCTGCCAGAAGACGGCCAGGTAGTGGGGCACGAAGTAGGCCGAGATCGCGACCGTGATCACGTAGTTGAGCATCTGGCCCCAGGCGGCGACGAAGCTGACCAGCTCGTTGAAGGCGTGGCGGGCGAAGCTCGAGGAGCCGCCCGCCTCGGGGAACATCACCGTGGCCTCGGCGTAGGTCGAGGCGGTGAACATGAAGATCACGCCGGTGATCGCGAAGGCGACCGGGGTCAGCCCGAGGGCGAAGGCCGCGGTGACGCCAAGCGCGTAGTAGATCGAGGAGCCGACGTTGCCGTAGGCGGCCGAGAACAGCGCGCCGACGCCGTGCACGCGGCTCAGCGATTCGTCTCTGGGGATCCGCTGGGCCAAGGTTCAGGTTCGGAGGAGGGTCACTCAGGCCGAATATAGAGACGCGGCCGGTGCCCGTCGCAGGTGCGAGCGGTCGAGCCCCTCCGGCGAGGCGCAGCCGCAGAGCGCCAGGGTCAGCTCGAGCTCGGAGCGCAGCAGCTCGAGCACCCGGCGGGCGCCCGCCTCGCCGCCCGCCGCCAGGCCCCAGAGGGCGGGCCGGCCGACCAGCACCGCGTCGGCGCCGAGCGCCAGCGCGATCGCCGCGTCGACGCCGCGCCGGATGCCGCCGTCGACCAGCACGGCGCCGCGGCCTTCGACCGCGTCGACGACCTCGGGCAGCGCCTCGGCGGTGGCCAGGCAGCGGTCGAGCTGGCGGCCGCCGTGGTTGGAGACGACGACCCCGGCGGCGCCGTGCTCGACCGCCCGCGCCGCGTCCTCGCCGCTCAGCACGCCCTTGAGCAGGACCGGCACGCCGCACTCGGCGGCCAGCTCCGAAAGGTAGTCCCAGGTGAGCGCCGGCTGCATCAGCGCGAAGGTCTCCTCGATCGTCACCGCGCGCGAGGAGCCCAGCGCCTCTTCGACGCTCGGCACGCCGATCTCCTCCGGGACCTTGAAGCCGGTCCTGCGGTCGCGCTCGCGGTTGCCGCCGCGCGGCGCGTCGACGGTCACCACGATCGCCTCGTAGCCGCAGTCGACGGCCTCCTCGACCATCGCCCGCGTCACCGCCTCGTCGCGGAAGCAGTAGAGCTGGAACCAGCGCCGCCCGCCCGGCGCCGCCTCGGCCACCTGCCGCGGCCGCAGCGTTGCCAGGGTCGAGACGCACATCACCGTCCCCGCCGCCGCGGCGGCCCGCGCCATCGCCGCCTCCCCCTCGGGATCGACCAGCCCCTGATAGGCGACCGGCGCGACCAGCACCGGCATCGAGAGCTCTCCGCCCAGCAGCTCCGTCCCGGTCCGCCACTCCCCCAGCCCGGCCAGCACCCGCGGCCGCAACCGCCACCCGTGCCACGCCGCCACGTTCTCCCGCAGCGTCAGCTCGTCCCCCGCTCCGCCGAAGAAGTATCCGGCGACGCCCTCGTCGAGCTTCTCCTCTGCCGCTCGCTCAAAGTCGGCGACGGTGATCAGGCCCTCGGTCACAGCTCGCGACCCTAGCCGAGGTGACAGTGGACGAGTGTTCAGGGGAGAGATTCGCTCGCCGACCACTTGTCTCCAAGTGGTTTGCGTCGAGCCCAGCCAAGCGTCCCTTACGACTCCAGCGCTTCTTCTGGACCGAGCACGCCGCCAATCGACTCCGCGAGCGCAACGTGGATGCCCGAACGGTGACTGCCGCAATACAGCGCAATCACCGCAACCGCGCGATCAATCGAGGACGAGCGCAGTGGCGCATCACCGGTTCGAGCAAGGACGGGCAGGCCTTTGCAGTCATCTACGACCATCCGCATGGGAATGACCGTCACGCGGTGCGCATCGTGAGTGTATGGCCGCTATAGAAGACGACAGAGACTCGCGCTATTCTCGATCGACGATGCGTGTCCACTACGACCCGGAAGTCGATATCGCCCTATTGTCCTTTGAGCAGGGCCGTGCTGTCAGCGAGGAGCGCCCTTGGGGCCTGATCGACCGCCATCCCGACGACGGACATCTGATGGGCTTCGAGATCTGGGAAGCGCGCCGTCACCTCCCTTCCGAGCTCATTGAGGCGCTGCCGGCGCCTGGTCGAAACAGCAGCGCGGTGTAACCCCAAACACTCCGCGCTATGGACGCCCCGATGCACGGTTCGATCCGTGGTTTCTCTTTCCGTAGCCATGCCTGAGGTGCCTGACCCTGAAGTGGGCGACGGCGGGCGATCGGTCGCGGTTGCCGGCCGTGTCGACGGCAAAGACCCGGAGGACGTGGCGACCGGGCTTGAGATGGCGCAAGCGCAGCGGCGGCTTGCAGCGGCGGTAGCGGCGCTTGTCGAGCTTGCAGCGAAAGGTCGAACCAAGCTCGTTGGCGGTGAGGCGGAAGAGCCAGATGCGCTTGCGCTTGAGGAAATGCTTGCGGACCGCCGTTCTCGGCGGCGTCGTATCCGCTGGTGGCTGCGAGCTTTCTTCCGGAGCCAACTCGGCGGGCGGAGTCGAGATGTCGCTTTCGGGCGGTCGGTAATGGTCGAGTTTCAATTCGAATGAGCCTTCAGTGACAGGCGCCGGACTCCCAGGGAAGCTGAATGCGTAACCATCGATCATGATGGTGTAGGTCGTGCCCGCCGTCGTCTGAACGGTCGCCCCCGCGCCATCCGGGCAGTAGCGCCCATCGACGTTGGTGTCTCTCGCCACTTCGACCAGAGACCCCAGGGTCGAGCCCGTGAAGACGGTCAACCTGGTCGCGAACTCGCTGTTGCAGGTATCGATCGTCGCCTTCTCGTCGCCAGGCGCTATCCACCGGTACCAGACCGAATGGCCTGCGGCGAAGGGGTCATCGGGGTCTTCCGAGCCTTCGGCGGTGGCTTCCTCATTCGATCCGGACACCAGGACCGGAAGTGCCGGACCGACCACCTGCGCGTCTTCGACCCTGTCATTAGCCGGCGCGGCCAGAGCCGCCGGGGCAGCTGCAAGCAAGAACATCGCCGCGATCAGACCGCTCGCGATCGAGCCCTTCGCCAGCTCCCGCAGCGGAGGGGCAGGGTGTCCCTCCGACGCAGCGGCGTCCGTTTTCCGCCCCAAGACGCTTCCTCGGATGGCCGGCCTAGTCATGGGCGGAAAACCCAGCAAGGCGGAGGGACACCCTGCCCCTCCGCCTCGCCGTGGCCTAGAAGTGAACGATCGGGATGATCAGGATCGCGACGATGTTCGCCACCTTGATCATCGGGTTGATCGCCGGCCCCGCCGTGTCCTTGTAGGGGTCGCCGACCGTGTCGCCGGTCACCGAGGCGGCGTGGGCCTCGGAGCCCTTGCCTCCGTGGGCGCCGTCCTCGATCAGCTTCTTCGCGTTGTCCCAGGCGCCGCCGCCGGCGGTCATCGAGATCGCGGCGAAGAGGCCGACGACGATCACGCCGATCAGCAGGCCGCCGAGCGCGTCGACGCTGAGCAGGCCGACGATCACCGGGACGGCGATCGGGATCAGCGCCGGCA
>Ga0210120_1000235_pt1 | contig 13255 bp, 10 predicted proteins | sample Goodyear_PhragA__FD_184868 | JGI IMG/M metagenome (GOLD analysis project Ga0210120, IMG submission 184868) | Wetland microbial communities from San Francisco Bay, California, USA, that impact long-term carbon sequestration - Goodyear_PhragA_D2... | ecosystem: Environmental > Aquatic > Marine >... | reverse complement strand
GCGACGAAGAGATTTGCGATGATCACCCAGATATGGATGAATTTTTGGTTAGCAAGAACCTCGATGGTGAATTGAAAACAAAAGGCAACCGCAAGCAGACTGAATACTGCTAAAAAAAAGCGCCTCTGCAGACTGGTTGCGAACATCAGCGCCAGCGCGATCAGGAACCACTTGAAACCAAAGGTGAATGCGAGGTACTTGACCACGTTCATTGCGGTAGGGTGGTCGATCGTATAACCCCAGTGAAGGAGGTTCGGCATATGAGCTCTAGCGCTGCCAGTGCTCAGATATAGCATCTGGGGTAGCGCAATGACCCCGGAAGCAAGGGCGAGCCCCAACATTTGTAAGCGTTGAGGACATAAGATGAACAGGAGTCCCAGAATCACTGCGGCTGTAAGGAATACGGCGCTGTTCCACATCGGAAGCAACCCGAGAACGACACCAGAGAAAATAAAACCTGGCAGTGCAGCGCGAAACGGTTCCGAGACGGCTGGTTTGATTGATTCCGTTGCTACTTCCGTAGCCGCTTCGGTGCGTGCCGCGCCGGAGCTGCTCGTAGGCGGGTGCGAAGCGTCCTCGCTCTCTGTGACTGAAGCCGCCTCCTGTTGCAATGATTCTGAAAAAGCTCCCGACCGCGTGAGGTCGTCAGAGACTGTATCCGTTGCAGTTTCAGACGCCGGGTTTGGCTCCGCGATGAGTGCATCAGCAGGGCCCACCTCATTAATAGGAACGGCCTGAGGGCAGGCCGTCTCCAACTTTTGAGCTGTCTCAATGGAACCGGGCCGCCCTCGCCCTCGAAAGAACGGAATCCAATTTGATAAGTAAGTTCTGGTACGATGTAATTTGCCCGGTCTCGCGAGTACTTCGCGGTAACGGATCGCGAGAAATACCAAAACGAGCAGTAGCAGGCCGATCGCGCTGGCGAAGTGCCGCTGATTGAGATAGGTGACCTGAGACCACGTGCCCCAAGCGTCGCCGCGATAAGGGAAAATTGTTGGAAGATAATCCCGCTGATGCGTAATGGCTTGAATCGCTGCCCGAACCGAAGCCTGCTTTTGAAGGAACGCGACATAAGACAGCGATCCAAAAAAGAAAAATAACAGCGAACCGATACGTCCGACTGCTCGTGAATTGAAGAGCACTTCCCCGAGGGTCATTACGACCACGAGCATCGCTACGAGCGTGGTGATGCTGAGGATATTCAAACTCCACGCCGGATCCAGTCCGAGGAATTCGAGATTTCCTGCCTGAAAGTAGAACAGGAAATGGTAACGGATTCGGTCGCCGGAGAAATGCGGATACTCCGTGGGAAAGTTGTGTCCCACGGCAAAGCTCTGCATCAGCGCGGTGTTGGGACCGAAATCGCTGTATTCAGGGTTGGCGATCTGGAGCTTCCCGCCTTTGGTATTGAATGAGGCAAACATCATCCATGACACCAGGACGAGGAATCCAATTATGAATAGCCAATCAGCGATACCGGAACCTTTGGGCCGGGAGAGATACAAATCCGCTTGATTCTGTCGGGTTTTACCCGGCTGGTGTTTGACGATTTTGCCCTTCCACTTGGGCCACGACAGCACCGCGATCGCGGCGAGAAGGAACAGGAGATTAGCCCATACCAGCGGTTGTGAGGTCCAAAAGAAAGCCAGCCCCGCCAGGTATGTAAACCACGAACTGATCAGTAGCCCTATCAGGATGGCTGCTGCACAGCGGTGCGCGAACGACGCAAACTGGTAAAAGCGTCGGCAAAAGAAATCGCCAACACAGGCGGCCAACGCAAAATAGATTACAGCCAGCATTGGCTGCGCCACGTTAAATTGTTGAATCGTTGAAGCGTTAGACCCAGATTTTGCATTACATGAAGGCGTGTCATTCTGAGCGAAGCGAAGAATCTCAGATCATTTCTTTCCCCATGCTCATCTAGTCAACAGTCAGAGATGTTTCGCTTCGCTCAACATGACAGCCATGGTAGTGCGTTGCATTGGAACAAAAGTTTTCCATTCACGATGCAAACTCCGTTCTATCGCAAAATCTGGGTTGAATCGTTGAAGCGTTAAAAAGATTCCAGCATCAATCAGGGTTTGCATTGAGATCCGTTGCCTCAGCACGCGTACAGGCGCGAACTCTAAACGTGCGATTTCTTCCGTCAAACGCAGTTTTTCTGGCCACGGCTCGCGCTGTTAAATCAGACTCGATCAGATGCGACCACGACATTGCGCACGAAGTGCTTTGGAGTGCGAGGCGTCCTCGCATCGCTTTTCGGGAACTATCGTAGTTGAGCGACGCACCATCCTCACTTCGATTCACTGATCACCACCTCCATTTTGCTACGGCTGGATTTGATCGGTCCAGAGAAAAAGCCACGTGGCTATTCCATTGATGCAGACCGAAACAACGAAAAGTGCGACCTCAGTCACGCTGATTTTAGGTCGTCCGTTGCCCGTCAGTAAAAGGAACATCCATGGCAGAAGAATTACGGCGTAGCGGTACGAGAATTGCCAGCCACCAGGGTTCCCGTGGCACCACAGCAGCAACGTCATAATTCCAATCGCAATCCACGATATGGTTCTGTAGTTTCCACCGGCCCGGAAAAGGAGAAAAAGAAACGGACTGCTGAGGAAAACGGAACATCCAAATGGAGGAAAACTAATAAACGGAAAATCAGGTTTGTCCCGAAAACCCTCGAACACCATTTTGTTCATGTTCCATGGAATGGAGTGTATCGAAAACAGCCCGTGCTCGTACCAAGGTTCGCCGCGTACTTCAGGAATATGAAAGTACCCAAAATCGAAAATCGAATGGAACCGCGCGAAATTATAAGTGGCAGTCAGCAGTACCAACGTCGCCGGCAGCGTTAAAAAGTCGAAGACTCTTGTTGCATTCTCACCTAGCGCCCGCTTAATCCGAACGCTGCAAGGAAGGCCGGCATGGTTTTCGTTTGGACTGCGCCAAAACAGATAAAGAAAAAAAGGCGCCGTGAGCAGCAGTTCGGTCCGATTTCCAAAAGCCAGGGCAAAAAATGCACCCGCGATCACAGGCGACGGCCGCACCAACGTAAAATAGAGGGCTGCGGTTTCTCCCAACATTGCGAGACCGAGAGCGATTTGCCAGGCACCGCCGAATCCAAGATTGCACCACGTCCATGTTCCGAAAATTGGAAACAACGCCAACAAGATTCGTCGGACCAGAGGTTTTGGTCTGAGGCTGGAGTACTCAGGTCCGAATGCGTTTGTGAGTTGGAAGAAGAAATAGACGCAAGCGCCAGCAATCAAAGCCGCCAGAATGCGCGCAGGGAAGTCTTCAATCAGCGACACTTCTTGCAAGAGAGCAACCGGAATCATGCTGAGCACAGCGCCCAGGGGAAACGCCGAATAGTATCGGTTTCCGTACGGGATCATTTCATTGAGCCAGTCAGGCGGCTTTTCCGAAAGACCGAGGTGTCCATGCAGCAGGGCTGAGGCGATCTCGGCGGTATAATCCAAATCGCGCAAGGTCGCTTTGGTCGAGAAGTAGAAAGCGATTGCAGCAAAAAGGGAAAGAGCGATTGCGAAATAAATCTCGTGCCTGCTAGAAGACTGGTGAACAACCAGGCGCCACCAGTTTTTCAACAGCTTTCGAGCTTGTTTTGGTCTATCGGCTTTCATTAGCACGTGCAGTTATCCAGATTGAGATAAACCGAATCGAACCTCTTCGCTGTCAGAGCTTGAGACCGGCCGCTGCGGCGTCCCGGTGAAACATGCGAACGGTCTCGAGCGAGAGTTCATCGAGATCCTTACCGCCCAGTTCGAGCAGTTTTTTTAGGACGTCGTGCGGCACGGTAACGATGTGGCAACCGCAGGCGGCGGCTTGGAACACATTTAGCACCTCACGAACGCTGGCCCAAAGAAGTTCAACGTTGGCCATGTTGCTGACGATCTCGAGCGATTGTCTCATAATGGGCAATGGATCGACGCCTGTGTCGGCAATTCGGCCCGCGAAAACTGAAACGATCGCTGGAACTTTCGGGTCCAACACAGCAGCAACCGCTCTTACCTGATTCGGTGTTAGTATTGCTGTTACATTTACTTTCACGCCTTCACAGGCTAGCTGCTGGATCAACGGAGCGGAGGATTCGCCACTAGTGTTCGTGATCGGGATCTTGATGTAAACGTTCTCCTGCCAATGATGCATCTTGAGCGCTTGCTGTCGCATCTCGTTGAAATCGTCAGAGAAAACTTCGAAAGAGATCGGCTTCGATTTGACCTCACTTAATACTGCTTTGGCAAAGCTCTCGTAATCAGTCACGCCAATTTTTCGCATCAAGGTGGGATTTGTCGTGAGACCCTGTATGTACGGCTGACGTGAAAGTTCCGCGATTCCCTGAAGATCGGCGCCGTCCGCGAAGATTTTCACCGGCAGATCCAACAAACGTTGAGTCATCCCTTTGAGCCTACCAAACAGCGGCCGCCAATTGCAAGGAGTATCAGATACCTGCGTGCAGCCGGTACTGGTAGCTGTTGTCATTCCGCGGTTTGACATGTCTTGCAGGCTCCCTTCGCCCTTCGTAAGGGGAGAGGGCTGCTGAGGGATGCTCAACCAACTGGAGCGTCTGCGAAACTAAAACCCCTCAACTCAATCCTCTCTCCTTGCGAAGTGGAGAGGTGGAACTACTGCTATCGGACTGACGATCAACGGACACTATGTCGCGGAGAAGAGTATTCACGGCCTGCGTAAAGTTAGCGACGGTAAAATCGGGCGCTTCGCGCAAGGGTTCTTTGTAACCGCGCTCAATGAAGATCGCGCGACAACCTGCGACGCGCGCGCAATCGACATCGCGCCAACGATCGCCTATGACATAACTCTTCTTCGGATCAATGTTCAGCTCAACAGCTGCGCGGAGGATCATGCCTGGGCGCGGCTTGCGACAATCGCACGGCTCGCCGTAACGCTCGCCCGCGTGATAGCAAATCTTAATATGATCAAGCCATGGAAGCGCCGATTGCATTTTCACGTTCATCGCTTCAACAGTTTCGCGACTCTGGATGCCGCGGCCAACGTCCGGCTGATTCGTGATGACAATTAGAAGGAAGTTCGCAGCCTTAAGCCGCGCACACCCCTCCGCCACATCCTCATAAAGCTCGAACTCCCCGACCTGAGATGGAGGATGCGGCATTCCGTTTCGGACCAGAACGCGGTTGATCACTCCGTCGCGATCGAGAAAAACTGCGCGTCGCGTTACTTCATGCTTTCCCATTTGGTCTCTGCGACTTTGAGAGCGGGATGCGAAATCCACAAATGCAAAACCACGGCCTGGAACGCCTCGGTGTGCGGCGTGATGTTTGCGGGATTGACTTTTGGGATGACGATCGCCACATCGGCAACCTGCGCGGTGTATCCTCCATCGCGGCCCACGATTCCGAGGATCGTGCTACCGCGTTCCGTCGCGAGTTTTAGTGCGCTCACTAAATTCGGGCTGACATTTTTTTCAAGACTGCCGCCGCCGACCGACAACACAAGAATTGCATCTTTCTCATTGAGTCGACTTCCTTGAAGCCACTCGGCGAAAACTGAGGGCCATCCGTCATCGTTGGTGCGAGCCGTCAATTCCGAGACGTTATCAGTAGGCGCGTAGGCCTCGATCCCTGCAAGCTTGCGGAAATCGTTCACGGCGTGGGAAGCATTCGCCGCGCTTCCTCCAACGCCGAGAATGAAAAGTCGGCCACCGCGCTGACGCACGGCCACCAGGAGCTCGACTGCCTTTTCGCAAAGGGCGGGATCCAGTTGGGAAACGATCTCGCTGGTCTCGCGCAAATGTTGTTCGGAGTAACTCATGATCCGGTAAATGCCGATTTGATGAGAGTACTCAGATGCGCCCGTAGGTTTTCAACGCTATTCGTTTGTCCGCACGCAACGGCCGTGTCTTTCTGCGCAGATCGCAGAGCAATAGTGGCGCCGAGCGCAAGAACAAGAAGCGTCAGAAAGGAAATTGGCTGAAAATAGCGAACGCTATCACTCCCGAATGTCATCGCCATGGCCATCAAAATTGAAATGTGGACAAAAAGCAGGACAGCGTATCGGCGCACGGATCTAAGCGCGATCGCCAATCCGGAGAGCAAAGGCGCTAACAGGATAAGGAAGTAGTAGGACCAGGCGCCAAGGTAATAGTACTGAATAGCGCTCATATTGGTTGCGCCTTTGGCGTATGACAAATGAAAGCGCGAAGCCAGCAGGGCTCTTAACTCGTCCCCCGGCGGGTTGCGGAAGCCGAAATCGGATTCCGCAGATTTCTTCATCGTCGCCATGTTCCAGTAACCGAGGTAAGTGCGCCAGCCAATGCCGAGGACGCCGATGGGATTACGCCATAGCGCATGCAGCGCAGTTTTTTTGGCCAAACTGTCACGCTTTGACCGGTGTCGTTCGAGCTTCAATAGCCTGTCGATCAGGTGACCTGCTCGAAAACGCTGAGCGTTCCTCAAGGCGGGATTTTTCAGCCCGAACTCGTCGCCTCTTCGGATCAAATCCGCGAGCCGGGGATCAGCTGCGTCCTCCGGTTCAAGAAGTGGCGCCCAATTGGCCAGGAGCGTGATTCCAGTCGAGTATAAGTAACTGGGCTCCCGATGAGAGAGCCATCCGTTTGCCTGCTTGTATCCCGCGTGCAGCAGCAGCATCAGCGTTACGCTTAGCAACAAGTGACCGGCACAAACTCGAGCGGGCGACATCGGCGAAGCTTCTGCCAGTGGCCGGCGACGCATTCGTTTCAAAACCACAGGCACGAAAGCAATCAAGGGCAAAAGAATCGTGTTGATTTGTACCACGAGGAGAAAACTCATCCTGAATCCGATGAGGAGGACTGAAACTGCCTGCACCACGACCAGATTCCGCAACCGGTGGGTCTTTAAATAGATAAACGAGTGATAAATCACGAAAGCGTATAAGCAGAGGCTTATCGTTTCCGTCATAACATATCGCTCATAGAGCAACTGAAGAGGGTCGATCGCACAGAGGAAACCGAACGCATAACACCATCGTTCCGGGAGCTTAAAGATGACTAGCGTGATCAAGGAAAACAGAATGCAAGTGATCGCGCTCAGGCAGACTTGAAAAACCAGGAGGAACGTCAAATTTTCCGTCCAGAGAGCGGTCCAGCGAATGACGTAACCATAGAAAAAGGAACGATCGGGTGGTATCCAACCAGTCAGCGCAGTCCAGATGTAGCTAGCAGAATCGCCAATATAAAGCTTAGGGGCCGGGTCGATAGCGAAGAGCAGAAATTTTAAAGCAAGAATCGAAAGACAAAATAAAGTCCAGCGATACAGCGGAGAAAATCTGCTGCTGCCGTCCATTATGGATGCGGGCGATGACATTGGAATAGAGCCCAGTCGACGGCGTATTTTCCCCGCACCGCAAGAATTGTCACCGCACGAATATTGAAAATTACCAACCATGACGAAATGGAGCGTGAAAGCTATCCATATCTCATGTGCTTCGTCGCTATTATTCTACAATTCGCTAGCCATGTCCCGAACGCATGATTTATTCCTCGCTCTATGAAAAAAGTCTTGGTTACGGGGGGCGCCGGCTATAAGGGGTGTGTTCTCGTCCCAAAACTTCTCACAGCGGGCTACAAAGTCGTCGTCTACGATCTCATGCTCTTCGGGTCCGCTGGGTTGCCTTCGCATCCGAACTTGAAAGTTGTTACCGGAGATATTCGCGACGCGGCCAGTTACGCGGATGCAGTCACAGGCTGCGATTATGTCATTCACATGGCATGCATCTCGAACGACCCGAGCTTCGACCTTGATCCGTCGCTCAGCCGGACAATCAACTACGAGTGTTTCGAGCCGCTCGTGCTTGCGAGCAAATCGGCCGGCGTGAAACGCTTCGTCTATGTCTCCAGCAGCTCCGTCTACGGCGTAAGTGAGTCGGCGGAGGTGACAGAGGAACATCCGCTCGTGCCCCTGACCGACTACAACAAATACAAGGGGCTTTGCGAACCAATCCTTTTCCGGCACCAGTCCCCGGAATTTACGTGCGTGACTGTTCGGCCGGCGACCGTTTGCGGCTATTCTCCTCGGATGCGGTTCGATCTCACAGTAAACATCCTGACCAACCACGCTTACAATAAAGGCGTTATCACTATTTTTGGCGGGGACCAGCAGCGTCCGAACATTCATATCGAGGATGTTTGCGAGCTTTACGTCGATTTGCTCGAGATTCCCGCCGAAACGGTCGCCGGTGAAATTTTTAACGCCGGTTATCAGAACCAGACGGTGAACGAGCTGGCACAAATCGCGAAGCAGATCGTGGAGGAAGAATTTCCTGAAAAGAAGCCAATTCGGATCGAACGCACAACCAGTGACGACCTCCGCTCGTACCGGATCACCTCGCGCAAGATCGCCGAAAAGCTGAACTGGAAGCCGAAGCGGACCATAGAGGACGCCGTGCGTGACCTTTGCCACGCCTTCAAGACCCGAAAATTTTCGGGCGACACATTGAATGATGATGCATTTATCAATGTGAGAACTGTCAAAGCTTTTGGCTTGAAATAGGATCGGCCTCCAAAATGAGCCTGCCGAAACTCGCAGTTGTGACCGGAGGAGCCGGCTTTATTGGCAGCCATATGGTGGATCGGTTGCTGGACGAGGGTTTTCGCGTCCACGTCGTTGACAACCTCATCGGCGGGCGGCTCGAGAATCTCGCTCATCGAAAGGACGACGCCAATCTGGTCGTGGAAACGCGCGATATTCGCGATCTCGCCCCCAATGACAAGCTCTTCGCGGGCGCCGCATATATTTTCCATTTCGCGGGTATCGGCGACATCGTCCCTTCGGTTGACAAACCAGTCGATTATCTATCCACAAACGTGATGGGGACGGTTAAGGTGTTGGAGTGCGCCCGACACGCGAGTGTCCGTAAGCTAGTTTATGCCGCGTCATCCTCTTGCTATGGCCTCGCAGATGTGCCGACACCCGAGGACGCGCCGATCCAGTCCGAGTATCCCTATGCGCTCAGCAAATACATGGGCGAAGAGGCAGTGCTGCATTGGGGCAAAGTTTACCGCCTGCCGGTGAATTCGATCCGCATTTTTAACGCCTACGGAACACGGTCCAGGACTTCAGGAGCTTATGGCGCGGTGTTCGGCGTTTTCCTCGCGCAGAAAATTGCCGGCAAACCCTTCACGCTTGTCGGCGACGGGACGCAGCGGCGCGATTTCCTTTTCGTCACCGATGTGGCGCACGCTTTTCTTCTGGCAGCGACCACCCACCATGTGAATGAAGTTTTCAACCTGGGCGCAGGCAATCCGCAAACTGTTAACCGTTTGATTGAATTGCTCGGCGGAGGCGAAGTCGTTCGTCTGCCCAAAAGGCCGGGAGAACCCGATTGCACCTGGGCGGACATTAGCAAAATTGAGCGGGAACTCGGCTGGAAACCACGGGTACCTTTCGAAGAAGGAGTCAGGGAGATGCTGAAGAACCTTGATTACTGGCGTCAGGCCCCGGTTTGGGATCCGGCGTCGATTGCCGGGGCGACGAAGAGCTGGTTTACGTTTCTCGAAAATAAGACGGCATGAACATTCCTCCTAAGGAAAATACGTTTCGTCGGAAGATCAAGACCCGCGAGCAACTGCGTGAAGCAATCGGACCGCGCCCGCGGGTCAACAAAGTTATCATGTGCCACGGCACATTCGATCTGGTGCATCCGGGTCACATTCGGCATCTGATGTATGCCAAGGATCACGCGGATGTCCTGGTTGCGAGCCTCACCTCCGATTCGCACATTAACAAGGCGAACTTCCGTCCTTTCGTACCCCAGGATTTGCGCGCCATGAATCTCGCCGCTCTCGAGTGTGTCGATTACGTCATCGTCGACGATAACGAGACGCCGATCGAGAATCTGAAATTCATCGAGCCGGATTTTTTTGCCAAAGGCTACGAGTATTCCGAGCAAGGAATCCACCCCAAAACGCGAGAAGAGATGGCGGTGATCGAATCCTATGGAGGCGAGCTTCTTTTCACCCCTGGCGACCTCGTTCTCTCATCGTCAGCGATCATTGAGACGACTCCTCCGAATCTGGCGACGGAAAAGCTCCTGGCCTTGCTCCATTCGGAGGGGCTCAATTTCGGCGACCTCCAGAATGCTTTGGCGAAGCTGAAAGGCGTCAAGGTCCACGTAGTCGGTGATACTATCGTGGATTCTTACATCTACTGCTCGCTGGTTGGCGGCACCGCGAAAACGCCGACGTTTAGCGTGAAACACGAACGTGAAGTGGATTTTCCCGGCGGCGCCGCAGTCGTGGCAAAACATTTGCGGCAGGCAGGTGCTGAAGTGGTTTTCTCTACGGTCCTCGGCGATGACGGACTAAAGGACTTTGTCCTGAAGGATTTGGAGGCTAACGGCATCGAATGCCGCGCGGTCATCGATCCGACGCGGCCGACGACGCAAAAAAGCGCGTTTATCACTAATGGCTACCGAATGCTTAAGGTGGACAAGCTCGATAATCGCCCGATCTCGGAACACGAGGTGCAGGCGCTGAAGGACGAGCTGGCCAAACATAAAATGGACGTCGTTGTTTTCAGCGATTTCCGGCACGGCATCTTCAATAAGGTGACAATACCAGAACTCGCAGACGCCATACCAGCGGGTGCGATGCGCGTGGCCGACAGCCAGGTCGCCAATCGCTGGGGCAACATTCTCGAGTTTCAGGATTTCGATTTAATCACACCGAACGAGCGCGAGGCCCGGTTCGCTCTTGGCGATCAGGATTCCACTGTCCGCCCGATGGCGCTCGACCTCTACAAAAGGGCCCGGTGCAAATTGCTGATCCTAAAGCTTGGCGAGCGCGGCATCATCACTTACCGCGCTCCCAGCCACGAAGTGCGCGCGTTCTTCACCGTCGACAGCTTTGCGGACAGAGTGGTTGATGCCGTCGGCGCGGGCGACGCCCTTCTTTCCTATGCCGCGCTTTCCATGGTCGTCTCTGAATCGAACGTGATCGGCTCAATTCTTGGCGCGCTCGCGGCAGCCGTGGCCTGCGAGCACGATGGCAATAAACCGGTGAAGCCCGAAGACGTCCTCAAGAAGCTCAATGCATTGGAAAAGCGTTCGCGCTTCGAATGAGATTAGCGATCATCGGTCTCGGGGTGCAGGGGCGCAAACGCCGCGCGATTGCCGGCGAAGACGTGGTGACAGTGGTCGATCCAGTCGCGTCAGACGTCGATTTTCAGCGAATCGAAGAGGTGCCCCTTGAATCATACGATGCGGCTTGTGTTTGCGTTCCAGACAACGAAAAACTCGCGATCCTTCGGCACCTTCTGGGCAATGGAAAACATGCGCTGGTCGAAAAACCGCTGCTCGCGTCGCCCGGCCGGATTCGCGAGTTGCTTCAACTTTCCCGAGCAAAAAACGTTGCATGCTACACGGCTTATAACCATCGATTCGAACCGCACATTGCACGGCTCAAGCAAATTCTCGATTCCGGAAACCTCGGCCGGGTTTACCTCGCAAAATTCTTCTACGGCAATGGAACAGCTCGAGACGTTCGCAACTCGGCGTGGCGCGACAACGGTTTGGGCGTCTTCTCCGACCTCGGGTCCCATATGCTCGATATGTCACATTTTCTTTTCGGTCCGCATGAGGACGCAGGCGAGTTGTGGTGCGCGGCTCGTTTTGAGAACAAGGCGCCCGATCACGTTCTGTTTGGTTACCGCGGTAAGCCCGTTCTCGAAATGGAGGCGACACTTTTATCGTGGCGAAATAGCTTCCGCCTCGATCTTTTCGGCGAACTCGGCAGCGTCCACATCGATTGCCTGTGCAAGTGGGGCCCAAGCACGTTGACCATTCGTAAGCGCGTCCTGCCGAGCGGACGGCCTGAAGAGACTGTCGAAGTTCTCGAGCAGCCCGACCCGACGTGGCAGCTCGAATACGATCATTTTCTGGCGCTTTGCACGACCGCGGGCACGAATTTGGAGAATGATCTTTGGATTCAAGAGAAAATTCGAGAACTCGGCGGATCGATCGAGCAGATTCATTCATGATCACCAATCTTCATGAGTTCCCCTGCAAACCTGCTCGCGTTGTCGTGCTTGGAGCCGGCGGTTTCATTGGCGGGGCCATCGCGTGCCGCCTGCGCTCTGAGGGAATTGAAGTCCTCGCACTCGGCCGCGGGTCCTGCGATCTGCTCGAAGCCGATGCTGCGGCCCGGCTGGGCAAAGAATTGCGCTCTGACGATTTGTTAGTCTTCGTCTCCGCCCACGCCCCGGTTAAAAACGTGGCGATGTTGATGGCAAACATCCGTATGGGCGAGGCCGTGTGCGCGGCTCTCAAGGATCGGCCGGTCGCACACCTCATTTATATTAGCTCCGATGCAGTCTACAAAGATTCGACGGAAGCGATTTCCGAATCTTCCTGCGCCGAGCCGGGTAGTCTTCACGGAGCCATGCATCTGACGCGCGAAGTAATGTTGAAGAGCGAATTTTCCGGACCTCTAACTTTTGTTCGTCCTACGCTCACCTACGGCATCGACGATCCGCACAACGGTTACGGCCCAAATCGCTTCCGACGTCTTGCGGCTGAGGGAAAAGACCTTGTCCTTTTCGGTGAAGGCGAGGAACAGCGCGACCACGTGTCGGTGGCCGACATCGCAGAGTTGGTACTGCGAATTGGCCTTCACCGCAGCACCGGTGTCGTGAACGCAGTCAGTGGCGAGGCCGTTTCGTTCCGTACTTTAGCCGAGTTTATTGCCGCGCAGTTTACTTCACCTGTGGCGATCAAGAGTTCTCCACGCAGCGGACCGATGCCGCACAATGGCCTGCGTCCTTTTGCGCCTAGCGGTGCGCTCAGCGCGTTTCCGGATTTCACTTTTACGCCGTGGCGCAAAGGGATTGCCAGGATGTGCGCTGAAACTTCACAAGCCAAAGAAAGATGATTGGGTTCGTTGGGCTTTCCCATCTTGGCTTGAGTTACAGTCTCGCCACGGCAGCGAAGGGGTTTGAGGTATTGGCTTATGATCCCGACGCCGTGCTCACGGCGCGATGCGCTGCCGGAGAATTTCCCATCGAGGAAGCGGGGTTCGGCGACCTTTTCGCTCAACATCGCGGTCGGATCCGTTACACTTCTGACGAAACGGCGCTGGCCGAATGCGAACTTGTTTTTTATTCGCTCGATGTACACACCAACGACCGCAACGAAAGCGACCCGGGCCCTCTCACCGCACTCATCCACGCGACCGCGCCAAAGCTTTCACCGGGCACGATTGCAGTCGTCCTCAGCCAGGTTG
>Ga0210120_1000234_pt1 | contig 13268 bp, 13 predicted proteins | sample Goodyear_PhragA__FD_184868 | JGI IMG/M metagenome (GOLD analysis project Ga0210120, IMG submission 184868) | Wetland microbial communities from San Francisco Bay, California, USA, that impact long-term carbon sequestration - Goodyear_PhragA_D2... | ecosystem: Environmental > Aquatic > Marine >... | reverse complement strand
GGTTAACAAGCCGACCGGTCCGCGTTTCATTTTCTCGATCGTGGGTGCCGATTTCATTTCCTTGAATGAAAAATACGGAAAGAAATAAGCGGGTCCGCGGGTCACGCCTGCATTTCGCAGCGCATCGTTGACACGCTCTTCGTCAGGCAATTTGCGGTAATCACTTTTGTGATAACCGAGCACCATGTGGATGATGAAGCTGGCGAAAAAAACAATTACAGCTGCAAGTAGAATGGGAAACCACAAGACAGTGAGCGGAATCATTCCTGTGCTTTTACTACTTGGGTGATCCTGATGTCAAAACTGAGATCTGCGCTGTCGCTGACGTGATTCGTGAATGGTTGAATCGTTACATCGGAAGCGGAGACAGCCCACCCTCGGGCCGTATTCACGCAGCGAGACGAGCGCAGCGGCGCGAGGGCGCGCCGGCTCCACCTCGCCGTGATGCTGGAAGGTGCGGTCCATCAGCTCTGCCTCTTTCCAAGCGCGGCGTAAAGTCGTTTGAGTCTGTCCTTGGGCCAGAGCTTGCTGGTCTTGTAGTAATCCCGGAACGACGGCGTTCGCTTCGGCAACTTGAGCCATTTCGCTTTCGTTCGCGTGTAGATGTGCACGTCCGGCTCCAACGTACCCGGCTCGTCGAGCGTGCCGACGCGCACGAAGCGGATGTTGGGTCTATGTCCGTAGTCACTCCAGACAGCGGTCTGACATTTGGGACAACGATAGATGTCGTGCGGACCATTCTCGCGCGGCACCGGCACGGCCACCGGCTTTCCGCGGAGCAGTTTGATCGCCCTGGTCTCGATGATCGCGTTGAGTACGAACGCGCTGCCCGTCAGCCGCTGGCAATCATCGCAATGGCAGCAGTGGACGAACATTGGTTTTTTGACGAGCTGGTAGCGGATGGACCCGCAGCCGCAGCCGCCGCTGAGTTTCTTTGCCATGGCGACTTGATAACTCAAACCCTGAAACAGTGAAAGTCTCTCCCCCCTATAAAATCGGAGAGCAAATTTGGCGTGCCCAGGTAAAGCTGCGCCACGCCGTGAAGCGTTTGAGAAGCTTGGCAAGTTTCAGCATTTAGGTTCTAAGTGGGAGGAGAGTTCGATAACTCGTGTTCATATGCGTCATTGTTGGTTCGCTATCTTTTCTGGTTCCATTGCGTTGTTGTGCACCGAGCGCGCAGGGGGCGGCGTGGCGGATGCGTATTTGAGTGCGTACCTCGAAATGTTCCCAACCCGCGCGACGCAGGCGGGGAAGCACGCGTTTGACAGCAAGCTGGAAGATTTTTCGACAGAAAAGCTGGCGCGCTGGGTTGAGCTCAACCAGGCGGAACGCGACCGGTTAACCAGGCTCATTAGCGCTGGTGATTTGTCGTTCGACGATCGCCTGGACGCGGAAGCGTTGCTCGCCCAGGTGAAACGTGAACTACACGAACAGACAGTTTTGCGGCGGCCGCAGCGTGATCCGCTCTACTGGTCGGAGGTGATTGCCAACGCGGCGGTGTTTCTCCTGGTGCGCGATGATTTGCCGCTCGCGGAAGGACAACAGCAGGTTCGCGCGCGCGCCGGTCTGTTGTCGGCGTTCGCTCATCAGTGCAGTGAAACCTTTGCACGCGCGAAGGACGACGAGGTTGCGCCGGAACTTTGCAAGATCGCGGTGGGACAGTTGCGCGCGACCGCGACGTTTTACCGCGAGGGATTTGCGCGAGCAGTCGGTGACACTCCAGAAGGCCACAACGAAGGAGCGAAGGTAGCCAGGGCGATCTCGGAACTCGCCGATAACATCGACAAGCTTTCCCAAAGGGCTACCGGTTCGCCAAGGCTCGGCCGGGAGTACGCGACGACGTTTCGACTCGGCACCGGGGTTAACGAGCCTGTGGCTGATGTTTTGAAACGAGCGACCGCCGATCTCGCGGCCAAGAAAACTGAGGCTGCAGATTTCGGCCGGAAAGTCTGGCGCGAGTTGATGAAGGATAGAGAGCCGCCCGCGGACGACGTCGTTTTGCTTCGCCAGCTCTTCGAACGCGTCGCCGAAGACCACGATACGAACCAAGAAACCTACGCTTCACGGTGGAAGGCAAATGTAGTCGAGATCGAAAAGTTTGTGCGGAAGAAGCGGATCATGACGCTGCCTGATCCGCTGACGCTGGTTGTCGAGCGGGCGCCGGCGTACTTCGTGGGCCAGAGTTTTGGCGGTGTGTATCCGGCGGGGCCGTATTCGCCGGAAGCAAAAACGATTTTGTTTCTGCCGGTGCCGCTCGCGGACGCGACAGCCGAACAGCGCGAAGCGTTCTTCCGCGATTTTAACCGGCCGTTCAGCCGGATGATTGTGCCGCATGAACTGATTCCGGGTCATTACGTGCAGCTCAAGTATGCCGCGCGCAATCCCCACAAGGTGCGGGCGGTCTTCCCCGATCCGGTATACGTCGAAGGTTGGGGGACATTTTGCGAGCGCCTCCTGCTGGATCAAGGCTGGGGCGGCGCGTTGCCGCGTCTGGCGCATCTGAAGAAGCAGTTGGAGAACATCGCTCGCACGATCGTGGATATCCGGGTTCACACCGGAGACATGTCGCACGAAGAGATGGTGCGCTTCGTCAAAGAGGAGGCGCTGCAGGGCGATCAATTGGCCAACAATATGTGGACGCGCACACTGACCAGCTCACCGCAAATCACAACCTATTACCTTGGCTACGCCAAAGTCACAGAGGTTTACAACGCCGCCCGGACGGCCGAAGGCGACAAGTTCGACCTGTGCCGGTTCATGGATGGAATGATGCAGCTTGGACCCGTTAAGCTGGAGCACTACCTTGAGCGCGTGCGCAAGAGCAGTTCTGATAAACCGTAAGTTTTAGAAGTTCGAAGGAAGGGCGCGTCTAAAGTTGAGAGGGAAGCGGGAAGTCAGAAATCAGACCTCAGATGACTACCCGAGCGGGCGCTCGCAGCGTGTGCGAAGCGCGCTTACACTGGGAGGGATGCGCAGGGCTTGGAAAAAGGTTCGGTACCGTTTGGAGTGGCTGGGGCTCAAATCCGCTGCGAAATTCGTTCCGCTTTTGTCGCGCAAAGCCTGTTATCGGCTGGCTCTTTTGCTCGGTTCGCTTGGCGCCGCGATCGACCGTCGAGGCCGGCGCGTCGCGCTGAGTAATCTGCGCGTGGCCTTTGGCGATGAGATTTCGAGCGGGCGCCGCGCGCAGATCGTGCGTGAATCTTATCAGCATTTTGCACGCACCATGCTCGACTTTTTTTGGAGCCCGCGCCTAACGAGTCAAAATTTCTCTCGTTACGTTGAGTTCGAGAACCGTGAGAGATGGGATGAGGAAAACACGCGCCCGGGCAAGCCGGTCGTTGTCGGTTGCTATCATTACAGCAACTTCGAATGGCTCAGCATTGTCTCCGCTTTCGCCGGTCTGGAAGGGGTCGTCATCGCGCAGCAATTCAAGAATCCTCTGCTCGATCCGATTTTTCTGGAGCTGCGCCAGAGAAGCGGCCATCGCGTGGCGCCGCGCAAAGGAGCCGTCATGCATCTGTACCGTGCTCTGCGCCGCGGCGAACGCTTTGCCTTGCTAGGCGATCTGACAACGTCGGCGAAACTGCCGACCGTGACGATTAAATGCTTCGGGCTTGAACGCTGCGTCACGTTTGCTCACGTGTGGCTGCATCAGCGCACGGGCGCGCCACTCATCAACGCCCATTGCGAACCGCTCCCCGGCGGGCGTTACCGCGTGGTTTTTCATCCCCGGATCGAATTTCCCGCAGGCGCTTCGCTCCAGGAAATGGCGCAAGCTTGCTGGGACCAGATCGAGCCGGTTGTCCGGAAAAATCCCGCCCCGTGGCTATGGATGTATAAGCATTGGCGTTACCGTCCGCTGGCGGCGAATTCGGCGGCGTATCCATTCTACGCGAATATTTCGGAGGATTTCGAGCGCCGCCTTGATGAAGGCGCGCGTAACCTTCCCCCGATGACTTCGAAAGTGAAGCTGCCTGCGGCCGCGCCCGCATAATGCAAGGCAAAAGCCTGCTTTCGCAATGGTGTTGGTCACCGGCTGAGAGGCCCGGATCGCGCAGGATCAGGCGTCCCGCAGACTCGTCAGTTCAAGAGAAAATTTGAGGGAAAGGTTGCACTGGTAACTGGCGGCGGATCAGAAATCGGTCGCGCGACGGCGGTGGCGTTTGAACCGGGATGGTCCGCGCGCAGCTTTCGCCGTGGAAGATTTACACTTCAGCAGATCGGGGCAATGGTTGCGGGAAACCGGGCAGGGAATATGAACAGGGTCTCGTCAGATGCGATTGAATGGAAACGGCCGGCGCGCGGGCGGCGATCGTGGATGTTGGCGGCGGTGGCGTTGGTGGCGGCGTCGACCGCGCAAGCGTCGACTGAATCGGTGCTGTACCTTTTCGCGCACCAGGACGACGAGATCTTCGCGCTGGCGCGGATGCACAAGGATGTCAACGCCGGCCGGGCGGTCTACGTCGTCTGGACCACGAACGGAGCCTTTGAAGGCAAACCGCAGGAACGCGAAGAAGAATCGCGTGCCGTTATGGCGCTGGTCGGCGTGCCGGAGGCAAATCTGCGATTCCTCGGTTTTCCCGATCACAACTCGTGCGAGCATTTGCCGGAGATCTACGACGAGGTGCGCAAGTTGCGGAAATCCCGGAGTGTGACGACGATCGTCTCGCCCGCCTACGAGGGCGGGAACATCGACCATGATGCGGCCGCGTTCATCGCCGCGATGGTCGTGCGCGACGCGGGCGTTCCGCTGACGCATTTTGAGTTTCCATTGTACAATCATTTCGAAGGCCGCCGGCGCGTAAATGTGTTCCTGCCGAACAGCGAGGCGCCGGTGAAATACCTCCCGCGCGATGGAGAAGCCGGTCGAATTCTGCATGCGGCGCTCAAGCGTTACCGTAGCCAGCATTTCATTCTGTTGCTGCTCAAAATGACCGGTCACTCGAAGACGCTTTTCCAGCGAGGCGAACCGTTTCGCCGCGCGGCGAACTACGATTTCACGGAGCGGCCCGGGCGTGAACCGTGCGGGTACGAAGTATCGGGGCGCCATCGCGCCTCGTTCGCCGGGTGGACGGCGGCGGTGGATGATTTTCTCGGGTCCCACCCGGCGTCGGGAATCGCAGCGAGTGCACTGAGGACTCCGGAGCGCCGAGCGCAGGAGGCGAAGCGTTGAATTTCCCGCCAACCGCCGCCGACTTACCTTATACAGGGTGATGACATTGGCATGCATCGTAAGCGGGTTATGATGAGCGTCGATCCGCGACCAGCTGGGCGAAATGTCAGTTGGCCCTAACAACTTTCTTCCACTGCTGGACAAGGGCGTCTATTCGGGAAGCACCCGCACCCGGCGTCGTCTGGTCAGGAAGGCGAGTCCCCACTGTATTAGGACGAAGAGGCGGTTAGCGAAGCCGATGAGGAAATAGATGTGGACGCCTGCCCAAAGAATCCACGCGGGGAATCCTGAAAATCGCAGGAAACGCAGGTCGGCAACGGCATAAGTACGGCCCACGATAGCCAGGTCGCCCTTGTCCCAGTAGCAAAACGGTTTTGGCGGTGGGTTTCCGGCAACGCGGGCACGAATCAGGCGCGCCACGTAACGGCCTTCCTGGATAGCGGGCTGTGCTACGCCTGGCATTAACACTGGTTCCTTTGATTTGATGCCCAAAAGATTTCGTGAATAGGCAACCACATGTGCTGTGTCACCGATGGCAAAGATCTCAGGGTGGTGAAGTACCGACAAATCTGAATTCACGATGATTCTGCCGGACTTGTCCGTAGCAGCATTTATCCATCGCCCGGCAGGAGAAGCCAGGACACCCGCACTCCAAAGCACGGTGGCGGCCGGGACACGCTGGCCGTTCGCGACAATTCCGTCGGCGTCTATGCCGGTGACGGGAGTGCCCGTATAGACCTTAACGCCTAACTGCTCTAAGTGGCCTTGAGCTTTGACCGAGAGGACTTCCGGATACGAAGGAAGCACACGCGGCGCCATTTCGTACAAAAGGATTCGCGCAGACCGCGCATCGATATGATGAAAATCATGTGCCAGAGCCATGCGCGACATTTCTGCCAGCGTGCTGGCCATCTCCACTCCCACCGTACCTGCGCCAACGAGTACGAACGTAAGCAGTTTTTGTATTTGCGGAGAGGCAGGCGGAACCAACCCCAGTGCAGCAAGCTCCTCGGCCTTTTCAAACGCCAGTAGTATCTTTGCGCGGATGTGATCAGCGTCGCCCAGCGAAACCAGGCCCGGCGCAATCCGGGACCAGTCGTCGTGTCCAAAGTAGTTATACTGAACGCCGGTGGCGAGGATAAGGAACTCATATGGCACATCGTACTGGTCAAGGCGAACAACGCGCTTCTGCGTATCGACAGCAGTCACTTCGCCCAGGAGAACCTCGATATTCTTTTTGCGGCTGAGTATGGACCTGAGCGGACCAGAAATTTCATCTCCCGAAAGCAAGCCGGTGGCCGCTTGATATAACAGTGGCCGAAAGAGGTGGTAGTTGCGCTTGTCGATGAGCGTTACGCTAACGGGAGCGCCACCCAGGGCGTGCGCCGCATAGAGACCGCCGAAGCCGCCGCCCACAATGACGACTCGAGGCTGTGTCGAAGCTGTTTCCATGCTACAGGAATGTTCTTTTAGACTCAGTGATTTCGGATTGAGAGCAAATAGCGCTCCGACCCCAATGGTTAGGCGATCATGTTAATTACGATGGTGCGACGCCTAAGGCCCAGCATGCGCCATGGCTTGCCGAGCTTTTGCTCGCCTTCCGGGTTGCGGCCGGTACGCTTCCAAACATTCAACCCTATGAAAAATGTTTTAGTTTGTGTCACCGTGGTTCAGTCGGTTTTCCTTTTTTCCGGTTACACCTTTAGCCAACCGACACCCTCGCCAGCCTCCTCCACGACGGAGGCAAAAAATTCTCTTCCGGCCGAGGTCAGAAAGAAAATCGACGAAGCCGCCGCGAAAATGTTGAAGGAGAGCGGCGTACCGAGTGCCTCGATCGCGGTGGTGAAGGATGGAAAACTCGCTTACACCAAAGCGTATGGTTTGGCCGACATCGCGTCGCATCGGCCCGCGACGACGTCGATGATTTACAGTATTGGATCGATCAGCAAACAATTCACTGCAGCATCCATTCTTCTCCTGGCCGAGGAAGGCAAACTTTCAATCGATGATCCCGTTGGGCGCTGGTTAGCCGACCTGACACGAGCGAACGAAGTTACGATACGCGAAGTGCTCTCAATGACGTCCGGTTACCAGGATTTCTGGCCACAAGATTACGTGATGCCGTCGCTGATGAAACCGGCTTCGCCGGAGGAAATCTTGAAAGGCTGGGCGCAAAAGCCGCTCGACTTTGAGCCGGGAACGAAATGGCAATACAGCAACACGAACTACGTCGCTGCCGGCGTGATCGTGGAGCGACTTAGCGGGATGTCGGTGCTCGATTTCCTGCACCGCCGAGTCTTCGATCCGCTGGGAATGAAGACTGTGTTCGATTGCGACAGGTCAGCCCTGCCCGCCGGAGAGCCGACCCGCTACCATCGCTATGGGCTCGGCCCGCCGCGTCCGGCTCCGAAGGAAGGAAAGGGATGGATGTTTGCCGCAGGCGAACTGGCGATGACGGCATCCGATTTAGCCAAATGGGATATTTCGATGATCGACCAGGCAATCCTGAAACCGGAGTCTTATCGCGAGATGGAAAGAGCGGAATTACTCAAGAACGGCGCCAGCAGTCAATATGGCTTGGGCGTCGGTGTCAGTTTGGTCAACAGTCGCCGCGTTCTTGCTCATGGCGGAGAAGTCTCAGGGTTCACCGCGCGAAATGCAGTTTATCCTGACGATCGCGCTGCGGTCATCGTGTTGACTAACATGGATGCAAATCGAGCAGCCGAGAATCTGGCGAACAGGATCGGCGAATTGATCTTCGCTCCGACGGGCGATCGTGACTCGCTGGCAAAGGCCAAAGCGATCCTGACCGGTCTTCAAAAAGGTAAAATTGATCGCTCACTTTTTACCGACAACGCCAACGCTTATTTTGATAAACAATGTTTACATGACCTTGCGAGCAGCCTCGCACCTCTCGGTACTCCCACTGATTTCGAATTGGTTAGCGAAGGATTGCGCGGGGGAATGACTTCGCGTCGTTACCGGGCAAAATTTCAAAAGAAAACTTTGGAGATTAGCACCTACGCCATGCCGAACGGAAAACTCGAGCAATACATTGTCTCCGCAGAGTGACCAGTTACACAGGGTCGATGCCTCAAACAATTTTTTGAGATGGTTGAATAAAGCACCGATGTGCCTAACAGATGGCGCTAAGGCAAAGACCCGCCTTCGTCACGACCGCGGCGTGATTGAACAAAATCCTTTATTTTTCACATCACCACGGCCTCATTAAACAATGATCAAATTTTTCCTCGGCGTGGTGGTGGGAATCGGGTTCCTCGTATTGGCCAGCTATCTTTTTGTCACGCACGGGGGGATTTTCATGGGAACGGACGCGAAACCATTGCCGCTCGAACGGTCCACTGCAGGCGCAGCGATTAGCGCTTCGATTGGGAAGAACGCCGATGATCCGTCGCCCCTACCGCCGGATGAGGCAAATCTTCAGGCGGGCGCCAAAATATATACGCAGACTTGCGCAGGGTGTCATGGCCGGCTCGACCAGGCCTCGAGCGCCGCGAAAGGGTTTTATCCGCGACCACCGCACCTGCTTCCACCAGGCAAGGGCGTGACGGACGATCCAGTGGGTGCAACCCACTGGGTGGTGAAACACGGTATCCGTTTCAGCGCCATGCCATCGTTCGATCAGAAACTGAGCGACTCGGAGATCTGGCAGGCGAGTCTTTTGCTGAAGAACGCCGACAAATTACCGGCACCGGTTCAGGATTTCCTTCGTCAACCGCAGCAGAGGTAAATATTTGAGCCAACTGCAAGCCGACGATTCTTAGTAGTACGCGCCAACGTACTCCCACATTTGGTGATGCCAGTACGGCCATTCGTGCCCGCCTTCCGGGCCCCAGTCGTCGAGATGATGCGCAATGCCGCGGCTGTTTAATACATCAGACATTCGGTAGGTCGGACCGCTGTTCTCCCATGGACCACAGCCGGTCACGAGATGGATGTCGCAACTGGCGTACTGATGGAGATACCAGGGATCACCCTGATTAGCCATGTAATCTACGGGGTTATTGAAGTAGAAGTTGTCGTCGTACATGCCGCCCATGGAGTCGCGCATATCGTAGATGCCCGAGAGGGCGTAGCAGCGTTTCACGTGATCGGGATGTTTGAAAAGCGTGTTAGCCGCGTGATAAGCGCCGAGCGACGCGCCTAAGGTAGCGATGCCGATTCCCGGCGTCTGACATTGGGAGTCAATGAACGGGAAAACCTCGTTTGCCACGTAGTCGTCGTACTGCGCCTGCATCCAGCTCCGATGGTATGGGTGCGCTGTCTTGTTTTGGAACGAATCGCTGTTCACGCTGTTGATGCAGAAGATTCGGATGCGCCCTTGCTCCAGATACGGACTGAGGGTGCCAATCATGCCTTGACCTTCCATCTCCCATTCGTCGCCGCAGCTCGTCGGGAAGGCGAGGATAGGCGCACCGTAATTGCCGTAAATGGCGACGCCCATGTGTCGATTGAGTCGGTGTGAGTACCAACACTGATGGTCACGATGCATGCCGTGCGAGGATAGCGGGTTGATCGTCGGACTCAAGCCCGGTGTACAGGAACGTTTGTCGCGGCCGTCGGTCTTGAAGAGAATTAAGAATTAAGAACCTTCCATAGGTCGCGCAGGAGTTTTGTGCGAAGTCGCGCCAACGGAAAACTGGCGACGCGCCCAAAGCAATCTAACATATGATTTGTCTCTCAAATCCAAGGAGGAATAAATGCCCGAACAAAAATCCAATGAAATCTCCCGCGACCAGCTCGCGGAGCTGTTAAACGAAGATTTATCCCGCGAATATCAAGCCATCATCGCGTACGTCGTCTATTCCCAGGTGCTCAAAGGCGCCCAATACATGGACATTGCCTCGCAGCTCGAAATTCACGCCAAACAAGAGCTCGATCACGCCCTGATTCTCTCGCGGCAGATCGATTATCTCGGCAAAATGCCGGTGGTTACACCGAAGGCGGTGCGCACATCGGAAAACGCCAGAGACATGCTCCGGTACGATCTGGACAATGAAAACGAAACCATTCGTAATTACCGCGAACGCATTCCGCAGTGTGAAGCCCTTGGGGAATATGCGATGGCTGAACAGATTCGCGAGATTCTCGTGCAAGAGCAGGACCATCAAATCGACCTGGCCACCGCGCTCGGTGAAGACGTTCCAAACGTCAGCGCTGGTCCCAAAGGACGTAGTTTGCGTAAGCGTCGGTAACGCCGCTCGCTAACGTCGGCGCGCTAGTCGCTGCAATCGCGCAAGTGCGAGTTGAATCAGGAAGTTTCACCGGCCCCTTGTACGTCTACGTTCGGCAGGGTTGGCAGGTCAGGATGCACATTCTCCGGATCTTCGGCCGCGGCTTTGATGGTGCTACCGGTGGAACGGATAGCCTGCTCGATTTTCTTTTCACTCGTAGTCAACGGATCGTAAGAGACATGCACCGCATTGTTTTCTATTTTCGCGTTGATCACACCGTTTAAGGCTACGATCGCGTCCATTATTTCCTTTTGGCGCGCCGGATCTCCGAGCTCCGCAATTTCTATTCGAGCAAGCATGTTTTCGCTCAAGCTCGAATCGGTACCGTCAGGTTCTTCTCTCATATCTTCCCCAAAAGTGTTCGCGCCAAACCGGATCGCCTGGTGTATCCGCGACGCAATTGTCGCATGGACCAGGCGGCCGACTACCGATAATCACGTGAAGAACTTGGCGGCGTCGCACTGATGCCTGGCTTGGTGCCGGAAGACGCGCCCGCATCGCAAAACCTGTTTGTCTACATCCTGGAGCATCCGAGTCGCGAGGAGGCCAGGAAGAATTGGGCTGCGTTTCCGGCCGATCCTGAATGGAAAAAAGTGAAGGCTGAGCCCGAGAAAAACGGTCCGCTGGTCGATCACATCGATCACTACTTCATGGATCCAAGCAGTTATTCAGCGCTCAATTAGTGCCTCATACTTTGCCTCGCCTGGGAAACCCGGGAACGGCAAGCCTAACAACAAGAAGTCGCCCCGGCGGCGCGACGGTCGCGTGCCTTGCATGTCGTTTGCGGCGGGCGCAGTTCGACACGCAATTCGCTGCCTGCTTTGTCAATTGATTCCACGTGATAATTGGAGGGAAAGAAATTCTCGTCGCCATATTCAAAACGGATTTCGGCTGCAGCATCAACATCGATCATCCGGCTGACCTTATCGTAGATGCTGAGGAACTTTCCGGCGGTCATGAATTCCTGGCTTGGTTCATCTGACGGCACCCAAAGTTGCATTACCGTTTCGTTCCAGCGGTTTTTCTGGCCCCCGCAATCGACCGTTTGGAGCTTCGCCGCTTTGATCTCGGTGAGATGATACCCATCGTGAATCGTGTCGCCCCCGGGATTCACAAAAACCAGTTGTTTGTCAGGTTGATGTCGTAGTTGGGCGATGAAATCCTGTGTCGTCATAACGTTAACGCTACGTTCGGTGAAATGGTGAGCAAACGTGGTGACAACAATATATTCTCGTGTCCCGGTGGCTGGTAGACAAACCGACGATTGGAGAAGCACCGCTATTCCGCCTTCTTCGCATTACTTTCGACCCAGCGAAAACGCTTCTCGATTTCTTCTTTGTCGGCGGCGTCCAGGGCCTGGGCGATGCCGTCGTCGCGGATTTTGCGTGCGTGTGCCAGCAGGACGTCGCGATCTTCTTTGCGCGGCGCATGTGCGACGACTCGGGCGACTGTTGCCAGCAAGCCGAGGACGACGGCGATGCTTTTGCTGCCGTACTGGCGAATCTTATTAAGAGCAGTATCTGCACAACCCGCGAATGTGCTGCCCCTGGTGATGAGGCGCAGGTTTTGCTTGTCGTCATAGCGTGTGGACGCGGGAATTTTTCGTCCTGCCAGGCGAATGAGCCCGGCACCAAGCCAGTCGATGCAGGAAAGCGCAGTGAAAGGATCGTTGATTCCTGGCGACAAAGCGCGCACGGCTACTTCCACCAGCTGGTCGATGCAGTATTCGACGTCCTGGCTCGGCGTCCGTTGCCGGCCGAAATAGAAAGCTTCGCGTATTTGTGCCATCAATTGATCGTTGGCTTTGGCGCCTGGCCATGCTTCAGCCAGCAACATTTGTTCGGCGACAAACTCGCCCGGTCGCACTGCGAGGCGAATGATCAAATCGTTCTCTGTGGCCAATTTCAACAAATCCTCAGCAGCGATGACCTGGACGAAGCCGTGCGATTTCTGAGCGACAAGAGATTTTGTTTCCAGGTCAAAGCGTGCCGGCAACTCGTTAGGCCGACCACGTACTGGTTTTTCCATGCCGGCTTTCTCGGGGTAAAGGCGATCGATTCCCTCCTGTAACTCATTGGCTACCCGGGCAATGAGGTTCTCCGCCAGAATTGAGCTGGGAATATGGTGGATGAAATAAATAAGGAATCCGACACTGAGCACGGCAAAAACGATCCCGCACGTGACCGAGAGATAGGGAACGAAAGTGGTTTCATCCGTACCGCGAATCGTGCGCAAAACCAGCAGGCAATAAAGAAAGGTCGAAACGAAAATGCCGAGCACGGTCTGCGTGCCGTGGTCATCCATGAAATTGCGCAGCAGACGCGGACCGAATTGCGAAGAGGCGAGGGTGAGTGCCACGATAGTGACCGAGAAGACTACGCCGGTCACGGTGATGGTAGACCCGGCGATCGTGGCCAGGACGTGGCGCGCACCTTCCGCGCCTCCCGCCCAAATCCAACCGGTGCTGCGTACCCATTTGGCTTTGATGAGGGTGTCGATGTGCACGGTGAGGAAGGAGAGCCCCGTAGCGCTCAATGCCATAAGCGTGGGGACGAACCAATAGCTGGTGCGCAATCGTTCCAGCCACGCGCTGATCAACACTTTCATCGAGCCAGAGAAAGGTTCGATGACATCGTTTCATTTGTAAACGTTGCTGCGCACGGCCGGGTTGAATCCCGGCACAGCAACTCAGACCCGGCGTTGTCCGACTCGGTCGGCGAGTACCTTCCAGCAGTAGTCAGCGATCTGTAGCTTTGGACTAACGAGCGACGTCGAAGCGGTCGAGGTTCATCACCTTGTTCCAGGCCGCAACGAAATCGTGCACAAATTTCTCCTGCCCG
>Ga0210120_1000233_pt1 | contig 13275 bp, 11 predicted proteins | sample Goodyear_PhragA__FD_184868 | JGI IMG/M metagenome (GOLD analysis project Ga0210120, IMG submission 184868) | Wetland microbial communities from San Francisco Bay, California, USA, that impact long-term carbon sequestration - Goodyear_PhragA_D2... | ecosystem: Environmental > Aquatic > Marine >... | reverse complement strand
GACACCAGCCATTCCAGGACCGCCGCCAGCTCGGCGGCGGTGAGCGCGCCGCGGGCGCAGACGCAGGCGAAGGCCGCGCGCGCGTCCGGCGTCACCCATCCCAGCAGGCGCGGCTCGGCGTTATCCTCGCCCTGTGACACGGCGGCCACGGCCAGGCCGTGATGGGTGAGCACGTGCTCGATCGCCTCGTGCTGATCCTCCCGCAGTCCCCGCAGGATCACGTAGCGCTCCCCGCGTTCCCCGCCGGCCAGGAGCAGCTTGGCCACGACCTCGTCGGCGCAGCTGAAATCGAGCAGTTCGATGCCGGAGAAGTCGAGCAGGGCAGTACGGCAATCGGAGCCCGCCATGGTCTCCTGAATACGGTTCCGGATGGCGGCGCCGGTGGGACGGGTGACGAGGTTCCGGTAGGGCGAGGCGACGGTCTCGCGCAGCAGGTGGCCGATGTGAATGGTCTGGATCATCGGGCCTCGGCGTCCTGGGCGGGGATGATGATCTGCACCTGGGCTCCGGGGAAGAACGGGAGATGCTCGCCCAACGGGATGTCCTCGTCCCACGGCGGCACGATCGCAAGGCGCGCCGTGCCGCTCCGGATCGAGATCTTGCCCTTCCACTGATCCAGGAAGCGCTTGATGAAGGCGAGGCCCTGGCCCCGGCCGGGATCGCGGAAGCGGCTGACGCCCTGGATCAGCGCGGCCTCGAGGGCCGCTCCGTCGCCCCAGCGCTCGCCGAAGCGCTTGGCGTGTGTGCTCTCGAGCGACCGCCGGAAGCCGATCCCCGCGTCGCTCACCGCGATCACCACCACCCGCCGCCCCAGGCGACGGCGGAAGGTATACGCCTGCACCGCCACCCAGCCACTCGTGCCGGCATGCTCCACAATATTCTGGCATGCCTCCGAAAGCGCCATACTGAACCGGAGCGTGGCCTTCATCTCCAGACCCAGTTCGCCGTGCAGGATGCGCGAGGCGCCCTGGGAGATCTTCTCCACCACCTCGTGCACGTCCTCCGTGGCGCGCACTGGCGTCACGTCGAGGAGCACGTCCGACGGCCCGGACGCGGCCGTCTTGGGCACCTTCCCGTGCAGCTCGAACAGCTCGGCCGCGTAGTGGAAGAAGCCCGCGCGGGCCCAGTAGCGCTTGACGTCGTCGTTCAGCGGTACCGTAAACAGCGGCCGCTCGCGCTTGGCCTCGGCCAGCGCCTGCCCGGCGGTGAGCATGGCCAGCAGGCCGTAGGGCGAGGACCACTGGGCGCCGCGCGCATCGATCAGGATCTTCTCCTCCGGCGGCCACGCGCCGAACGCGCCGGCAAACTGCTCGAAGGAGCGGTCGTCGAACGTCGAGGGTACTTCGACGACGCGCGTCATGGCACCAGCAGCTCCCCGCGGAGGTGGCGGCTCAGCCCGCCGGCACCGCGGAGGGTGGCGTTGCGCGCGGCCATCGCCGTCGCGTGGCGCAGGGCCACCTCGACGCCGTCGCCGGCGAGGAGCCGGGCGCATGCGGCGGCGCCGAAGACATCGCCGCAGCCGGTGGGGTCGATGGCGTCGATCCGGGGGGCGGGGATGAGGGCGGAGGCGGACAGGTGGTCAGACGGTCGGACGGTCGGACGGTCGGACGGTCGAGTGATCTGTGGATCGGCGGCGCTCGCCACGCGCGGGGCGTCGGCCTGTCCACCCAGCTGACCGCCCGACCGCCCGACCGCCTGACCGTCCGACCGTCCGACCGTCCGACCGTCCGACCGCCATCCGTCGAACCCCGCCGCCGCCACATACGCTGCCCCCTTCGGCCCCAGCGTCACCACCAGCAGCGACGTGCCGGCGCTGAGTGCCTGAGCGCTGAGGGACAACGGATCCGGCGACAGCTGGCGCATCTCGTCCTCGTTGAGCTGGACCACGTCGAAGCACTCGAACCAGGCAGTCGGATCGGCCAGCGGCTGCAGCACCCGCATCCCGTCGTGCTGCATGCCGAGAAACAGGCTGTGGAGGTCGGCGTAGATCGGTCCGCGGAACCCCTGTCGCAAGGCCTGCGCGGTACCCAGCGCGAGCTCGAAGCCGGAGATGAAGTTGAGATAGATCGCGTCGAGGTCCAGCACCATGGGGCCGAGCTCGACCCAGGTCCAGCCCGGCACACCGCCGCTCATCCGCTCGCACCGCCGCTCCGCCGACTGGTAGTGCAGCACCACCCGGTTGTTGGGCGCCGGCACCTCGGCGCACCGGCCGCCCGGGGTGAGCCGCGAAAGGCCCCGGAGCAGCTCGGCCGCCTCGGGGGCGAGGTCGCGGCCGACCTTGATGAGCGGGACGATCTCCCAGTCGGGCGGCAGGCTCGCGTCGAGCCCTCCGAGCGCGTAAGCGATGCCGCCCCACTCCTCGGTCGGCGGCGCCAGCGGATCCCGGCCGTGAATGAGGTCCCAGACCAGCGACCCGATGACGCCGACCTTAGGCACTCGCCGCCGTCTGATCCAGAAAGACCCTGGCCGCGCCGTAGACGCCGGCGGTGCCCGCCAGCTCGCCCGGCACGATGCGGCAGGCGGCCACCGCGGGCTTGAACGCACGGCGGGCGACTTCGCGCCGGAGCGGCTCGAAGAGATGGTCGCCCGCGAGGGTCACGCCGCCGCACACCACCACCACTTCCGGGTTGAACACGTTCAGCAGGTTGCCGATGCCGACGCCGAGGACCTTGGCCGTGTCGTTGACCACCTCGAGCGCGAGCTCGTCGCCGTCGGCCGCGGCCTGGTAGACGGTCTGGGCGGTGATTTTCCGCAGGTCGCCGTCCACCAGCGAGCGGAGCCGGCTCTCGGCGCCGGCCTCCAGCTCCTCGACCGCGCGGAGGGCGATGTTGGGGCCCGACGCGTAGGCCTCGAGGCAGCCGTAATTGCCGCACTTGCACCGCCGGCCCTCGGTATCGATGGTCGTGTGCCCGATCTCCCCCGCCACATCCGACGCGCCGTGATAGAGCCGCCCGTCGATGATCAGCCCGCCGCCGATGCCGGTGCCGATGGTGATCCCGATCGCGTGCCGGGCGCCGCGCGCCGCGCCGACCCACCATTCGCCGAGCACCGCGCAGTTGGCGTCGTTGTCGAGCGCGGCCGGCAGGCCCAGGCGGTCGTGGATGAGCTGGCGGAGCGGCATGTTCACCCAGCCGAGATTCGGCGTGAGCAGGACGATGCCGCGTTTGGTGTCGAGCGGGCCGGGCGCGCCCACGCCCACGCCGAGGATCTCGGCGCCGGGCGACTCCCGCCGGGTGGTCTCGATGGTCCGCTCCGCCAGCCCGACGAGACGGTCCACCACGTCGGTGGCGCCCGCCTCCGAGTGCGTCGGCTCGCTGGCCGTGGCGACCACGGCCGACCCGTCCTCGGCCACGCTGCCGACGACGAGGTTGGTCCCCCCGATGTCAATGCCGAGAACGAATCGCACGATGCTCCTCCACGCCCGACGCGGCCGCCACCGCCGCGAGGACGGACGCGACCGACAGTTCCCGCATGCAGCGGTGATGACCCAGTGGACAGACCTGCGGTCCGTGGGCGGAGCAGGGACGGCAGGCGAGCGACGGATGCTCGACGACGGCGTCCCGCGGCCCGCGGGGACCGAACCCGAAGGCGGGCACCGTCGGTCCGAAGATCGCCACGACCGGCGTGCCGACCGCCGTCGCGAGGTGGAGCGGCGCGGAGTCGTTGGTCACCAGCACGCCGGCCCTCGCAATCAGCGCCGCGGATGCCCGGAGCCCGAGGGTGCCCGCCGCGCTGTAGGCGCGGCCGGGCGCCGCGGCGACCACCTGATCCGCCAGGACTGCGTCGTCCCGTCCACCGATCACCACGACCGGCGCGTCGAGCGCGGCCGCGAGCTCGGCATAGCCGGCCCACCGCTTGGTGCCCCAGATCGATCCTGGCGCCAGCGCCACGAACCCGGCGCCGACGCTGCGCTCGCGGAGCCAGGCATCGGCGGCCGCGCGGTCGTCGGCGGTGAGGGCAAGGCGGACGGCTGGAATCGGCCGAGGGCCGGCGTCCGTGCCCGCTGCCGGCGGCGCCAAGGTCAGCAGCCGCTCCACCTCGTGCCCGGCCACCGGCCGAGGGACCCGCCGTGTGTACGTCACCGCCGCCGGGCTGTCGGCGAAGCCGGTCCGCTCCGCCGCGCCCGCGAGCACCGCCAGCGCGGCCGAGCGCCACGAGCGGTGCGGCAGGTAGGCCCGGGCATAACCTCGCGCGTGGAGCCGGCGTCCCAGAGTCCAGAGGCTGCGGAGCCCTCGATCCGCACCGTGCTTGTCGAACCGGATAACCGTGCCGACCGCCGGGTGGGTCTCCAGCAGCACCGCTGCCGCGGGCGTCGTCACCACGTCCACCGGCCCGTACCGCTCGGCCAGCGTCGCGAGCAACGGGGTACTGAGCACCACGTCCCCGAGGAACGCCGTCTGGATCACGAGCGTGCCCGACGCGCCCTCCGACCGTCCGACCGTCCGACCGTCCGGCCGTCCGACCGCCCCCCCCATCAATCCACCTGCAGAACGGCCAGGAACGCCTCCTGCGGAATCTCCACGGCGCCGATCTGCTTCATGCGCTTCTTCCCCTCCTTCTGCTTCTCGAGGAGCTTGCGCTTCCGCGTGATGTCGCCGCCGTAGCACTTGGCCAGCACGTCCTTCCGGAACGCCGAGATCGTCTCGCGGGCGATGACCTTGTTGCCGATGGCGGCCTGAATCGCCACCTGGTAGAGCTGCCGCGGGATCAGCTCCTTCAGCTTTTCGGCGATCTTCTTGCCCCACTCCTGCGCCTTGTCGCGGTGGATGATCACGCTGAAGGCGTCGATCGGGTCGCCATTGATGAGCATGTCGAGCTTGACGAGATCCGACTCGCGGTAGCCCGCCATCTCGTAGTCGAGCGACGCGTATCCCCGCGAGAGCGACTTGAGCTTGTCGTAGAAGTCGAGCACGATCTCGCCGAGCGGGAACTCGAAGTCGAACTCGACGCGTGCGGTATCGATGTAATGCATCCCGTTGTAGACGCCGCGCCGCTCCTGGCCCAGCTTCATGATCCCGCCGATGTACTCGGCGGGGGCCATGATGCGCGCCTTCACGTAGGGCTCGTCGATGCGGTCGATCTCCGCGGGATCGGGCAGCTTGCTCGGATTCTCGAGCAGCAGCATCTCCCCGTCGGTGCGGTAGACGTGATACTCCACCGTGGGGACGGTGGTGATCAGGCTGAGGTTGAATTCGCGCTCGAGCCGCTCCTGCACGATCTCCATGTGCAGCAGACCGAGGAAGCCGCACCGAAACCCGAAGCCGAGCGCGGTGGACGACTCGGGCTCGTACTGGAGGCTCGCGTCGTTGAGCACCAGCTTCTCGAGCGCGTCGCGCAGGCCCTCGTACTGGTCGGAGTCGGTCGGATAAATGCCCGCGAACACCATCGACTTCACGTCGCGGTAGCCGGGCAGCAGCTGGCCCGCGCGGTCGTGGGCGTCGAGGATGGTGTCGCCCACGCGCGCATCGCGCACCTGCCGCAGGCTGGCGACGAGGTAGCCGACCTCGCCGGCCTCGAGCTCGCCCGTCGGATGCTGGCCGAGCTGGAGGTAGCCCACCTCGTCCACGTGGTAGACGTCGTCCGGGTGCGCGCCGAAGGCGATCTCCATCCCCACGCGCACGGTGCCGTCCACCACCCGGATGCTCGGGATCGCGCCGCGGTAGCGGTCGTAGTACGAATCGAAGATGAGCGCCCGGAGGGGCGCCTCCTCGTTGCCGCGCGGCGGCGGGACCCGGGCCACGACCGCCTCGAGCAGCGCCGGGACGCCGGTCCCTTCCTTGGCCGAGACGGCCAGGATCTCCTCGCGCTTGGCCCCGATCAGGTCCATGATCTCCTGCGCGCGCTTCTCGGGCTCGGCGCCGGGCAGGTCGATCTTGTTGAGCACCGGGATGATCTCGAGGCCGGCGTCCATCGCGAGAAAAAGATTGCTGAGAGTCTGCGCCTGGACCCCCTGCGACGCGTCCACCACGAGAATGGCGCCCTCGCACGCGGCGAGCGAGCGCGAGACCTCATAGGTGAAGTCGACGTGGCCCGGCGTGTCGATGAGGTTGAGCTCGTAGATCACGCCGTCCGCCCCGGCGTAGCTCATCCGGACCGCGTTCAGCTTGATGGTGATCCCGCGCTCGCGCTCGAGGTCCATCGTATCCAGCAGCTGCTCGCGCATCTGGCGCTTCTCGACCGCGCCGGTGGCCTCGATGAGCCGGTCCGCCAGGGTCGATTTGCCGTGGTCGATGTGCGCGACGATGCAGAAGTTGCGAATGCGAGCCTGTGACATGGCGGGAATATAAGGGCAGGGGGGCGGGCGGGCAGGCGGACGGACGGTCGGACGGTCAGACGGTCAGGGGTGTGTTACTCTTAGCGCCGTGAGAAATCCCGCCGACCGTCCGACCGTCCGACCGTCCGACCGTCTGTCCACCGCAGACGCCGGCATGCTCCTCGTCTGCCTGATCTGGGGCGTCAACTTCAGCGTCACCAAGCTCGCCATCGGCCTGATGCCGCCGCTGCCGTTCACGGCGATCCGGTTCGCGCTCGCGAGCCTGCTCCTGTGGCTCGTGCTCCGGGCCACCGAGGGCCGGGCCGAGTTGCCCGCCGGCGATGTGCGCCGGCTGGTGATCCTCGGGGTCGTGGGCAACACCTGCTACCAGCTCGCCTTCATCCTTGGCCTCACCCGGACCAGCGCGACCAACAGTTCGCTCATCCTGGCGACGGTCCCGACCGTGGTCGCCGTGGTCGCCGGGCTGCTGGGCCTCGAGCGGATCACGCGGCGGATGTGGGCGGGCATCGCGCTGGGCACGGTCGGCGTGGTGCTGGTCATCGCGGCCAGCGGGGTCGAGTACTCCACCGGCACGATCGCGGGGGACCTGCTGACCGTACTGGCGGTGGTGTGCTGGGCGGGCTATACCGTCGGACTGCGGACGCTGCCGGCCGGCTTCAGCCCGCTCCGGGTCACCACCGTCACGACGATCGCCGGGATGCCGGGCCTGGTGCTCGTGGGGTTGCCGGGAATGCTGCGACTGAAGTGGGGCGCGGTGCCGGGGACGGCCTGGGCCGCGCTCGCTTACGCGACGCTGTTCTCGCTGGTGGTGGCGTATCTGCTCTGGAACCGGAGTGTGCAGGCGGTCGGAGGGACCCGAACGGCGATTTACATGTGTGTGACGCCGCTCGTGGCGGTCGGTGCGGCGTGGGTGATGCTCGGCGAGCACGCGCGGCCACTGCAGGGGGTGGGCGCGGTGCTGATCGTCGCGGGGGTGCTGCTGACACGGTGGTAGCGATCGTCATCCCGCGGGAGCGCAAGCGACTGAGGGACCTTGCTCACGAATGGCTGGAGCCATTCCCTGGCAAGGTCCCTCGCTCCGCTCGGGATGACGAGGAACCCTCCAGCTCCTCCAGCCGCGCCATCGCCCGCCTGAGGTGCGGGATCACGATGCTCCCGCCCACTACCAGGCCCACCGAGAAGATCTCCAGGAACTCCTCCCGCGTGACTCCCGCCTCGTGGCACCGGATGACATGGTACGTCACACAGTCGTCGCACCGGAGCACGAGGGAAGACACCAGCCCGAGCATCTCCTTCGTCTTCACGCCCAGGGCGCCCGCCTCGTAGGTCCGGCTGTCGAGCGCGAAGAAGCGATTAATCGTCAGCTGCCCCGCGCCGAGGATGACGTCGTTCATCCGCGCGCGGAACGCGTTGAAGTCCGAGAGGCTGTCGGTCATGTCAATGGGCGCCGGGGTCGTCCACGATGGAATGGTAGCTCTCCGGGTTCCACTTCGGCCGGGCGTCGGCATCGCCGACCTCGCGTCCCAGGAAGTACAGCAGCCGGAGAATGCGCGACTCCTTCTCGGCGTCGATCTTGTCGGGCGAGTCGGAGGGCCGGTGATAGTCGGGGTGGACCCCGTTGAAGAAGAACAGGATCGGGACACCCTTCCGGGCGAAGTTGTAGTGGTCGGAGCGGAAATAGAAGCGCTCCTCGGGCCAGCGGTCGTCGATCGCGGTCATCCCCAGCTCGGGGTGCGCCCGGTTGACCCGCTCCAGGGTGGCGCCGAGGTCCGAGTGCTCCTTGCCGATGGCGACGATCGTATCCCGCCAGTTGCGCCCGATCATGTCGATGTTGAGGTCCGCCACGATCCGGTCGACCGGCACCGGCGGGTGCTCGCTGAAGTAGCGGCTCCCCCAGAGTCCCTTCTCCTCGCCGCTCACCGTGAGAAAGATGATCGACCGCCGCGGCCGCGCACCCGGCCGGCTGAACGCCTCCGCCAGCTCGATTACGCCCGTGGTGCCCGACGCGTCGTCGTCCGCGCCGTTGTTCACGCTGTCCGGCAGGCCCGGCGTGACGCCGATGTGGTCCATGTGCGCCGAGAAGACCAGATACTGGCGCTTGAGCGCCGGATCGCTGCCCTCGAGCATGCCCACGGTGTTCGGCGCCGTGAGCGATGAGAGCACCGAGTCCTTGAGCTCGAGTCGCGCCCGGAGGGCCGGCAGCTCCCGGAAGACCGGCACGGTGTCCGCCCGCGTGGCTTCGAGATCCACTCCAGCCGCGCGCAGGGTGGGCGCCACCGCGGCCTGATTGAGCTCGAGGAACGGAGGGCTCGCGAGCCGGAGATCGACCGTCGTCCGCGCGGGCAGGGCGCGGGGAATCCGCGAGGCGAAGGTCTCGGGCTCGAGATCGGAGATCAGCAGCACTGCCTTCGGCGCCGCGAGCCGGAGCGCGCGAGTGACCCGGGTGGCGCGCTCGGACGGCAGGGCCGTGCCGGGAGCGTAGACCACGATCCGGTCGCGAAGCGCCATCCGGCTTACGTCGTCGGGGTCGAGCGCGCCGCCGACGAGCACCGTCGGCCCGGTCAGCGGCGCCGCGGGTACCGCCCCCTGGACGTAGCGCGCCGATCGGTCGAACCGGGCGATCGCCTCGGTACTGCCCGAGGCGAGCACGACCCGCGACGCTGCCGCGTCGAACCGGCGGCGCGTGATCGGATAGCGCTGGAACCAGCCGCCGCCGTCACCACCCGGACGCAGACCGAACCGCCGGAACTGGTCCGCGACGTAGCGCGCAGTCAGGTCGAGACCGCGGCTCGGCGTATCGCGGCCGAGCATCGAGTCGTCGGCGATGACGCCGATGTGCCGTGCCACATCGGCGGCGGTGATGGTCGCGGCAGCGCGGTCCCGCGGCGCCGCGGTCTGGGCGTGGAGCGGCCCCGCCGCGAGGGCGAGGCCGAGGACGAGCGAGGTTCGCATGCGGGGGAGTATAGTGGGGTGGCGCGACTCAGGGGCGGCGGCGACGCAGCTCCGGCTCGCCGGTGCTCTGCGGTGCCTCCGTCGCGGGACGCAGCCCCTCGGGCGATTCTCCCCCGCTGTCGTCGCGCTCGCGAGCCTGCTCCCGGCGCCGCTCGACCCGTCGACGCTCATCGATCAGCGGCCGCGCCGGGGAGAGCTCGGGTGCCGGCTCGCGGTCACGGGTGCGGAGGGATGGGAGCCGTGGGGCCGGCACCGATCCCCGGCCGCCCACGTCCTCGCTGGTCCGGCCCGGGTCGTCGTCGCCCCGGCGTCGGCTGGGCTCGCCCCGGCTCAGCGCGGGACGACGGGGATCGGCGTCGCGAAACACGAAGCGCGGGCCTGGATGAGCCGGTCGGTCGGCCACGACGTTGCGTCCGCCATAGCGATACGGGTAGAAGCGCGGGTCGTCCCGGACGACGACCCGGTAGCGCGTGCACGCGGCGCGGTACGGGTCCCACTCGTTGTAGCTGGCATAGGCGTGGCAGTCGTAGCAGACGAAGCGCGGGTAGTCGTAGCGCCGGTCGACGTAGTAGGGGGCGATGTCGTAATCGTAGTCCCCGTCCGGCGCGATCCGTGCCGCCAGATCGGTGAGCCGCACGTAGGGGTCCCCCTGAATGCGGCCGCCGTCGATCAGGCGGTAGTCCCAGTAGTCGCCGCGGGTGATGTCCCGGAAATCCAGCGGCTCGCCGGCGGCGATCGCGAACAGGTATCCTACCCCCGGATCGTCGTCCACCACGAAGGAGCGGCCACCCCGGCTGCCGGTGACCTCGAGCTCGTCCTGGGCACGGACGTAGGTGTCGGTCCATGGCTCCCTGGGGAAGAGCACCCGCAGGCGTCCGTCGGTGTCGACCCGGAATACGGTGACATAGGAAGGCTCGTCGACACTGATGTAGACCCGTGCCCCCTCGCCGCGCCGATAGGGCTCGTCCCGGTCGCTCCAGACCGTGACCCGGCCCGCCGCCTGCCGGTGGGCGGCGGGGGGCGTGGTGTCGGCGGCCGCGGGGCGAGGGAGCGGGAGGCTGACGAGGGCCAGCCATCCCAGCGCGACGAGCATGAATTCTCCGAACGGGTTCAGGTGTATCCACCGTTCGGCAGCAGGTGGTGTGCCACGGTGCGGCGCCGGCATAAGATGGGTGGGGGTAAAGTGTTGGAGATGTGGTGCGGAGCGCGGGCTCGCCCAATCGTCCCCCGGGCGGGACTCCATCGTCATCCCGAGCGCAGCGAGAGACCTCGTCCGGGAAGCCGGATTGCCTCCACCCCCCCACTCCCCTACGATTGAAGGCTGCATGAATCGCCCAGTCTCGTCCCCGGCACGCTCCCGGCTCGATCTGCTCGACCCCTTCGAGGTTTCCAAACTCGGCGGGCTCGAAGTGGTCACCGAAGGTGTCGTCGAGGGCTTTCTCAGCGGCCTGCACCGGTCGCCCCGCCGCGGCTTCTCCGTCGAGTTCGCCGAACACCGCATGTACCAGCCGGGCGACGAGCTGCGCTACGTCGACTGGAAGATCCTGGGCCGGAACGACCGCCTGTACGTGAAGCAGTTCGAGGAGGAAACCAATCTCCGGGCGATGGTGGTGTGCGACGCCAGCCGGTCGATGGCCTGGAGCGGAGATCCCGAGACCAGGCTCTCCAAGCTCGCCTATGCCCAGCGGCTGATCGCTGCGCTCTCGCTGATCCTGCTCCGCCAGCGGGATGCGACCGGCCTCATCACGTTCGACGACGATGTGCGCACCATCCTGCCCCCGCGCGCCCGACTGAGCCACTGGCGGCAGCTCCTCGGCACCCTCAGCGCGCTGGAGGCGGGGCAAGGCACGGCGGCCGAACCCGCGCTCCGCCGGGTGGTGAACCAGCTCCGCCGGCGCGGGCTCGTCGTGTTCGTCTCGGACCTGCTCCTCGATCGCGATCTCGCGCTCAAGGCGCTCCGGTTCCTCCGGCATCGAGGTCACCAGGTGCTCGTCCTCCACCTCATGGATCCAGCCGAGGTGGCACTCGGCGGGCCGGCCGAAGCGCGGTTCGAGGATCCGGAGACCCGGGCCGCCGTCATCCTGCGGCCGCGAGACTGGGCCGGGGCCTACCGGGACACGGTCCGCACCGTGGTGCACGAGTGGCACCTCGCCTGCCGGCGCCACGGCATCCGCTATCACCGCGTCACGACCGACACTCCCTACGGCATCGTGCTCCGTGAGGCACTCGCGCCGTCGCCACGAGCGGCATGATCGGATTTCTTCACCCGTGGGCACTCGCCGGGCTCGCCGCCGCGGCGGTCCCCGTCCTCCTTCATCTGCTGGCCCGCCGCGAGCCGCCCACCGTCGTGTTCCCGGCGGTCCGCTACCTGATCACCACCACCCGCGAGCACCAGCGCCGCCTCAAGCTGCAGCACCTCCTGCTCCTGCTGTTCCGCACGTTGCTCATCATCGCTCTCGTGCTCGCCGCGGCCGGTCCGACGCTTCCGCGGAGCGGCGTGGCCGGCCACGCGCCCAGCGCGCTCGTGCTCGTGGTGGACAACTCGCCGAGCAGCGGGGCGGTGGTGAGCGGGACCGCACGGCTGGCCCAGCTCCAGGCGGCGGCGCGGCGGGTGCTCGCCCGGGCCACGCCGGACGATGCGCTCTGGCTGGTGACGGCGGACGGACTGCCGCGCCGGGGGGACCGGCAGACACTGCTGGACCAGGTCGGCGCCCTGTCGGTCTCGTCCCGCCGGCTGGATCTCGGTGCCGCGCTCGGCGTGGCCGGAGAGGTCCTCGCCGCCGAATCGCGCCCGGGTGAGATCGCGCTGCTCACCGACCTCCAGGCCACCGCGGTCTCACCGGCCGACCTCCGGGTACCGCTGGTGGTGGGCCGGCCGGACGAGCCGCCGCCGGCCAACGTCGGGATCGGACGGCTCGAGACCGGCCCGCAGCCCTGGGGCGCGGACGGCGGGCGGCTGACCGTGTCCCTGGTGGGCGACTCCGGCGGGGGTACGCCGGTGACCGCGCGACTGGGCACGCGGCCGGCTCGGCAGGCGCTGGCGCACGTCGGCGCCGCCGCGGTGCTTGGGATCCCGGGCGTGCCGACAGGCTGGTGGAACGCCGATGCGGAGCTCGATGCCGACGAGCTGCGCATCGATGATCGCCGGATGGGTGTCGTGCGTGTGGCGCCGGTGGCGCGGGTGGACTGGGATTCCGCCAGCCGGTACGTCGCGGCCGCGTGCGAGGTGCTGGAGGCCAATCGCCGGATCGGGCGCGGGCGCGAGGTCACTTTCGGACGGGTGGCGGCCGGGAGCTCGATCGTTCAGCCGCCGGAGGACGGCGCGGCGATCGGCGCGCTCAACCGCGCGCTCGCCGCGCGGGGTGCGGCGTGGCACTACGGGGCCCCGGTACTCGAGCCCGCGATGACCGACAGCGGACCCCTCATCGGCCGTGTCCGGGTGCTCCGGCGCTATCAGCTGCAGCCGGCCGAGAGCGGGCGCACCGGCGTGCTCGCTACGGCGGGGGGCGCCCCCTGGCTGGTCCGGACGGGGAACATCGTGCTGCTCGGGAGCCGGCTCGACCCCGCGTGGACCGACCTGCCGGTGTCGGCGGGCTTCATGCCATTCATGGACGCGCTGGTGAATCGGCTCGCGCGCGGCGAGGTGTCCCTTGCCGACGGTGCCCCCGGCGACGCGGTACCGCTCCCCGACCAGGTCTCGGAAGTGCGCCAGGGGGGGCGGGACTGGCGGGTGGAAGGCGGCGGCACGTTCCGGCCGGCCGAGCCCGGGGCGTATTACCTGGTGGCGGGGGAGGACACGGTCGGCGCGATCACCGCGAACATCGACCCGCGCGAGTCGCGCCTCGCGCCGGCCAGCGATGCGCAGGCGCGGAGGCTCTGGCGTGGCGCCCGGCTGGTCCCGCTGGCCGACGCCGGTGACGCCACCTTCAGCTCCGCCGCGCGGGGCGACCTGCGTGGGCCGCTCCTCTGGGCCGCGCTGCTGCTCGGCCTGGCCGAGATGGCGCTGGCGAGCCTCTGGCGCCGGGAGCCCGGATGAAGCTCCGCCCGGT
>Ga0210120_1000232_pt1 | contig 13285 bp, 11 predicted proteins | sample Goodyear_PhragA__FD_184868 | JGI IMG/M metagenome (GOLD analysis project Ga0210120, IMG submission 184868) | Wetland microbial communities from San Francisco Bay, California, USA, that impact long-term carbon sequestration - Goodyear_PhragA_D2... | ecosystem: Environmental > Aquatic > Marine >... | reverse complement strand
GCGCGCGAGCTTGATCGCGCACTCGTTGGCCTCCGCGCCCGAGTTGCAGAAGAACACCTTGCCGCCCAGGGAGCTCTCGGACAGCCGCTTGGCCAGCCGCATCCCCGGCTCCGTGTAGTAGAGGTTCGAGACGTGCATGAGGCGCCCGGCCTGCTCGCGGATCGCCTCCACGAGCGCGGGGTGGCAGTGGCCGATCTGGACCACCGAGATGCCCGCCAGGAAGTCGAGGTACTGCTTGCCCTCGGAGTCCCAGAGCAGCGCTCCCTCGCCGCGCACGAACTCCACCGGCGCCCGTTTGTAGGTCTGCATCAGCCAGTCCCGCTCGCGCCCCTGCAGCTCGGCCAGCGTCATGGCGTCACCATGGTCCCGATTCCGGCGTCGGTGAACAGCTCCAGCAGCAGGCTGTGCGGCTTGCGGCCGTCGACGATGTGGGCGGACTGGGCGCCGCCGCGGATCGCGTCGACGCAGGCGGCGAGCTTCGGGCGCATCCCGCCCTCGATCGCCTCCAGACGGCCCTCGACCTCCTCGACGGTCGCCCGCGAGATCAGCGAGGCGCCGTCGCTCGGGTCGGCGAGCCAGCCGACGACGTCGGTGAGGAAGACCGCCTTGTAGGCGCCGAGCGCCGCCGCGACCTTGCCCGCCGCCTCGTCGGCGTTGACGTTGTAGGCGTTGCCCTCGCGGTCGGCGGCCGAGGAGGCGACGACGGGGATGTAGTCCTCGGCGATGTGGTTGAGCACGTCGACGTCGACCCGCTCGATCGAGCCGACGAAGCCGACCTGCTCGGCGTTCGGCACCGGCGCCACCTCGAACAGCGTCCCGTCCTGGCCGGAGAGGCCGACCGCCGGCTGGCCGTGGCGGTTGAGCCGCTGGACGATGTCGGAGTTGAGCTTGCCGACGAGGACCATGCGGGCGACCTCGACCGTCTCGGAGTCGGAGACCCGCAGGCCCTCGTGGAAGCGCACCTCGAGCCCCAGCCGCTCCATGTACTCGGTGATCTCGGGCCCGCCGCCGTGCACGATCACCGGGTTGAGGCCGACGTACTTGAGCAGCACGACGTCGGTGGCGAAGCCCTCGCGCAGCGACTCCTCGCGCATCGCCGAGCCGCCGTACTTGATCACGACGGTGCGGCCGTGGAACTCCTTGATGTAGGGGAGCGCCTCGAGCAGGGTGTCGACGCTGGTGCTCATCCGGTGCCTTTCGTCAGGTGGTGTACTCGGCGTTGATTCGGACGTACTCGTACCCAAGGTCCGAGAAGTAGACGTGGGCGGCGCCATCCCCCCGGCCCAGACGAAGGGACAGGTCGACCTCCGGCTCTTCGCCGGCGAACTCGCTTACGTCGATGTGGTCGAGGCCCAGCTCCGGCAGCTCTTCACCCGCCAGCGCCATCCCGGCGGCCTGCGCGACGCGACCCCAGCCATTTGGGTCACGGCCGAACAGAGCCGTCTTGACCAAGGGCGAGTTGGCGATCGCCCTGGCCGCCTTCTCCGCCTCGCTGTCGTCTGCGGCCTCGGTCACATGGATACGGCCAACTCTGCTGGCGCCCTCGCCGTCGGCGACGATCATCAACGCCAGTTGCAGGAGAACGGCGTCGAGAAGTCCCCCGGGGAGAGCCCGTCCCGACTCACCGCTCGCCTGCAGCAACACCAGATCGTTGGTGCTCATCTGGCCATCCACGGTGATCCTCTCGAAGGAGCTGTCGACCGCCGGCCGCAGGACGGCGGTTGGATCGTCGACGACGGCGTCCGTCTGAACGAAGCAGAGCATCGTCGCGAAACCCGGCTGGATCATCCCCGCGCCCTTCGCCTGAGCGGAGATTGTGACGCCGTCGCAACGCAGCGTGCAGCGCTTCGGGAAGGCGTCGGTGGTCATTATCGCCCGCGCGAAGTCCTCACCTCCGTGGGCGTGAAGGGCGCCGGCCGCCTGCCGAATCCCGTCGAGGACCCTGTCCATCGGCAGTGCCTCGCCAATTTTTCCGGTGGCTGCAATTGCGACTTCAGAGCGCTCGAGTCCCAGCTCCTCGGCAGCGGCGAGCTGAATATCGACTGCGTCACGCATCCCCTGCTCCCCAGTTGCCGCATTGGCGTTGCCGGCCTTGACGGCCGCCGCCCTGATCCCACTGAAATCGCAGACCTGCCGGCAGAGCCGTACGGGTGCCGCGGCGGCGGCATTTCTGGTCATCAGCAACGCTGAGTCGCAGCGCTCAGAGCGGGCCACGATCATTGCCGCATCGGTGTTGCCGCTGGGCTTCAGCCCACAGGCGACGGCGCCCGCCTCGAATCCGGGCGCAAGCTCAGCCGGATCCAACTGCTCGACCCCGGCGGGCGGTTCGACCCACCTTGACCTGAAGAAGACGTCAGCCGGCCTGCTCTGCTTCGCGTCCGCGGGCCGGCTCACGTCAGTCCTTCCGTCTCCGCGAAGCCGAGCATCAGGTTGAGGCACTGGATCGCCTGGCTCGAGGCGCCCTTCCAGATGTTGTCGATCGCCGAGAAGGCGAGCACGCGTCCGCGCTCCTCGACGGTCACGTAGACGTGGCACTCGTTGGTGTCGCGCACCGCGCGCAGGTTCGGCGGGCCGTCGAGGACCCGGACGAAGGGCTCGTCCGCGTAGCGCTCGCGGTAGAGCTCCTGCACGGTCGCCTTGTCCAGCGGCTCGGCGAGCTGGGCGAAGCAGGTCGTCAGCTCGCCCTGGTCGAGCGGCAGCAGGTGCGGCACGAAGCTCACCGGCGCGGCGCTGCCGAGCGCTGCCAGCTCCTGCTCGATCTCCGGCCGGTGGCGGTGGCCCTCGGCCTTGTAGGGGAAGGCGTTCTCGGTCATCGCGCTGAAGTGGACGAGGTCGTCGCTGCTGCGGCCGTAGCCCGAGGTGCCCTGCATCGCGCTGACCACGACGTCGGTCAGCAGGCCGCGCTCGGCCGGCGGCGCCAGGCCGAGCACGCTCGCCGTCGGGTAGCAGCCGGGGACGGCGGCCAGCTTCGCGCCGCGCAGCTCGTCGCGGTAGAGCTCGGCGAGGCCGTAGACGGCGCCGCCGAACAGCTCGGGCGCTCCGTGTTCGCCGTACCAGCGCTCGTAGGTCGGCATCTCGCGCAGGCGGAAGTCGGCCGAGAGGTCGGCGACGACGACGTCGCGCTCGCGCAGCGCGGCGACGGTCGGCGCCGCGGCGCCGTGCGGGTAGGCGACGATCGCGGCGTCGACGTCGGGCAGCGCGTCGAGCTCGAGCTCGCTCAGCTCGACCTCGACGCGGTACCGCGGGTAGAGCTCGCCGAGCCGTCTGCCGGCGTCGCTGCGCGAGGTCGCGGCGACCAGCTCCATGCGCGGATGGCGCCAGACGAGCTCCGCGGCGAGCGCGCCGGTGAAGCCGGACGCGCCGGCGACGAGGACTCTCGCCCGCTCACTCACGCGGAGCGCCCCCGATCTCCTTCAGCGCGGCGACGATCGACTCGCGCCGCTCGGCGACCTCCTCGTCGGTGAGCGTGCGGTCGGCGGCGCGGAACTCGAGCCGCAGGGCGAGGCTCTTGCGCCCTTCCCCCAGCTGCTCGCCTTCGAACAGGTCGAAGACCGCGGCCTCGCGCAGCAGCTCGCCGCCGCCCGAGAGCACGGCGTCGCGAACCCGGGCGGCCGAGACGTCGGTCGGCACGACTACGGCGAGGTCCTGGCGCACCGAAGGGAAGGTGGTCACGTCCTCGAACGTCTCCTCGCCGGCCGAGGCGGCGTCCACCAGTCCGGCGAGCTCGACTTCGAAGCCGGCGGCGGCCTCGATGTCCCACTCGCGGCAGACCAGCGGGTGCAGCTCGCCGAGCCAGCCGGCCTCCGCGCCGTCGACGAGGATCGCGGCCGAGCGCCCCGGGTGCAGGAACGGCTCGCCTGCCGGCTCGAAGCCGAGCGCCGTCCCGAGCCGCTCCGCGAGCCCCTCGAGCACCCCCTTGAGCGCGAAGAAGTCCGCCGCCACCGCGCCGCCGCGCCAGGACCCCGGCCTCAGCGCCCCCACGGCGAGCGCCCCGAGCCGGTGCGCCTCGACGAACGGCGCCTCCCGCTCCCCGGCGAACCCCCCGCCCAGGGGGCCGACGGGCCGATTTCCCACGATATGCGTGGGTTTTAGACCCGTCGGCGGGTGGTAGGTGCGGGCGGACTCGAAGAGGGCGACGCGGGGGGCGTCGCGGGCCTGGTTGCGCCGGGCGGCGCCGAGCAGCGAGCCGAGCAGCGTCGTCCGCATCGCCGACTGGTCCTCGGAGAGCGGGTTGGAGACGACGACGGGCTTAGCGCGCGCGTCGTCCTCGGGGATCCGCAGGCGCGCGGCCTCGCCGGGGTCGGTGAAGCTCCAGCCGACGATCTCGTCGAAGCCGAGGTCGCGCAGGGCGTCCTCGGCGCGGCGGCGCAGGCGCTGGTCGCGACGCAGGCCGCCGGCCTGGCCGACGGCGGGCAGGGTCGAGGGCAGGTGTTCGTCGATCCCGTGGACGCGGGCGACTTCCTCGATCAGGTCGACCTCGCGCGTGACGTCGAAGTGGCGATCCGGCGGCACGCCGACGACGAGGTCCTCGCCCTGCGTCTCGACGCCGAAGCCGAGTCGCTCCAGGTAGGCGACCTGGTCGGCCTGGGCGATCTCCATGCCGAGCAGGCCCGTGACGCGCTCGCCGCGCAGCCGCAGCTTCGCCGCCGCGGGCGGCTCGGCCGCCACGTCGATCGTCCCCGGCACCAGCTTCGCCCCGCAGAGCTCGACCATCAGCCGCGAGGCGATCGCCTGCGCGCGCATGCAACCTGCCGGGTGCAGCCCTTTCTCGAAGCGCGAGGAGGCCTCGGAGCGCAGCCCGAGCAGGCGCGAGGTGCGCAGGATGTTGGTCCCGTTCCAGTTCGCAACCTCGAGCAGCACCCGCGTCGTCTCGCCGGAGACCTCGGAGACCTGGCCGCCCATGATCCCGGCGATGCCCGAGGGACCGCGCTCGTCGCAGACCAGCACGGTCTCGGCGTCGAAGCTGCGCTCGACGTCGTCGAGCGTCTTCATCGTCTCGCCCTCGCTCGCCCTGCGCACGGTCAGCGCGCCGTTCGGCACCCGGTCGAGGTCGAAGGCGTGCAGCGGCTGCGCGGTCAGCAACATGACGTAGTTGGTGATGTCGACGACGCTGTTGATCGGCCGCTGCCCGGCGGCGCTGAGCCGCGCCTGCAGCCAGGCCGGCGAGGGGCCGATTTCCACGTCGGTGAAGACGCGGGCGGTGAAGCGCGGGCAGAGATCGGGGACCTCGACCGTGACCGAGGCGTGGTCGCCGGCCTCCCCCTCACCCGCGGCGGCCGCGTCCTCGGCCCAGGGCTCGGGCGCCAGCGGCGCGCCGCTGATCGCGTGGACCTCGCGGGCGACGCCGTAGACGCCGAGGCAGTCGGGGCGGTTCGGCGTCACCTCGAGCTCGAGCACCGGCTCGGCGACCGGCAGCAGCTCGCTCAGCGGCGAGCCCGGCGCCGGGCCGTCGTCGAGCACCATGATCCCGGCCGACTGCTCGGCGATCTCGAGCTCGGCGGCGGAGAGGATCATTCCGTGCGACTCGACGCCGCGCAGCTTCGCCCTGCCGAGCTTCGCGCCGCCGGGCATCGTCGCGCCGGGCAGCGCCACCGGCACCGTCTGGCCGGCGTCGACGTTGGGCGCGCCGCAGACGATCGTGCGCGGCTCGCCGTCGCCGGTCTCGACCGTGCAGACGCTGAGCCGGTCGGCGTCCGGATGCTTCTCGCGGGTCAGCACCCGGCCGACGACGAAGCCCTCGGCACTCGGCGGGCCGACGCTGACGACCCGCTCGACCTCGGTCCCGGTCATCGCCAGGCGCTCGGCCAGCTCGCCGGCGCCGACGCCGGGGTCGCAGTACTCGCACAGCCAGGAGAACGGGACCCTCATAGGAACTGCCCCAGCATCCGCACGTCGTTGTCGAAGAAGCGCCGCAGGTCGGGCACGCCGTGGCGCAGCATCGCGATCCGCTCGACCCCCATGCCGAAGGCGAAGCCCTGCACCTTCTCCGCGTCGTAGCCGTTCTCGGCGACGAAGCCGAGCACGTTCGGGTCGACCATGCCGGCGCCGAGGATCTCGATCCAGCCCTGGCCCTTGCAGAGGTTGCAGCGCTCGCCGTCGGGCAGGGCGCCGGTCCCGGCGCAGCGGAAGCAGGAGACGTCGACCTCGACGCTCGGCTCGGTGAAGGGAAAGAAGTGCGGCCGCATGCGGATCTCGCGCTCGGCGCCGAAGATCGCCCGCAGCATCTCCTCCAGCGTCCCCTTGAGGTCGGCGAGCGTGATCCCCTCGCCGATCGCCAGCCCCTCGACCTGGTGGAACATCGGGCTGTGCGTGGCGTCGGAGTCGCGCCGGTAGACCTTGCCGGGGACGATCACGAAGATCGGCGGCGGCTGCGTCTCCATCGCCCGGATCTGCACCGGCGAGGTGTGGGTTCTTAGGAGAAGGTCTGGGGTCCAGACAAACCCGCCCGGCTCCGACCGCGAGAGATCCGGCGCGTCACGATCTGATTCCCGCGCCGGATCGGGAGCAGAGGAGCCGGGCGGAACCACATAAAAAGTGTCCTGGAGCATCCGCGCCGGGTGGCCGGGCGGGTGGTTCAGCGCGGTGAAGTTGTAGTAGTCGTGCTCGACCTCCGGGCCCTCGACGACCCGATAGCCGAGCCCGGTCATCACGTCCTCGATCTGCCGCATCGTGCGCGTGATCAGGTGCAGGTGGCCGGCCGGGTGCGGCGGCGCGCCCGGCAGGGTGACGTCGATCCGGTCGCCGGCCAGCCGTTGCTCCAGCTCGGCGGCGTCGAGCTCGGCGGCGCGCCGCTCGAGCAGCTCTTCGAGCGCCTTGCGCGCCCGGTTGGCGCCGCCGCCGACCTTGCCCCGCTGCTCCGCCGGCAGCTCGGCGATGCCGCGCAGGATCGCCGTCAGCTCGGCCTTGCGGCCGAGGTGGCGCACACGCAGCTCCTCCAGCTCGGACGTGCCCGAGGCCGCCTCGATCGCGGCCCTCGCCTCGGACTCGATCGCCTCGATCCGTTCCAGACTCATTCGGCCGCCTCCTGCATGGCGAGCGACGATATCCCCTGGGCGGCGATCGCAGCCGCGGCGGCGACGTTGAGCGACTCGGCGCCGCCGGGGCGCAGCGGGATCGTCACCCGCGCGTCGCAATCCTCCAGCAGCTCGACGGGCAGCCCCGCGCGCTCGCCGCCGAGGCAGAGCGTCGCGGCGCCGGCCAAAGCGTCGAGTCCCTGGCCTCCGTGCGCGACGAGCGCCGCCCGCGGCCGCGGCGTCGCCTCCACCCCGCCCCGCAGCAGCGGCCGGCCGAAGACCGAGCCCATGCTCGCCCGCACCGCCTTGGGGCCGAACGGGTCGGCGCAATCGGGGCCGAGCACCACCGTCCCGCCGAGCAGCGCGTCTGCGCTGCGGAGGATCGTGCCGACGTTGCCCGGGTCGCCGACGCCGTGCAGGTAGACGCACGGTGGTGCCGACTCCTCCGCCCAGGCCTGCGGCCAGACGGCGATCGCCCGCGTCCCGGAGCCGAGCGTCGAGAGCTCGGCCAGCAGCGCCGGCTCGACCTCCTCGCCCGCCAGGCCGCAGCCGGCGGCGACGAGCACGAAGCGCGGCTCGGCGCCGGCCGCCAGCCCCGCCTCGAGCAGGTCCTCGCCCTCGCTCGCGAACAGGCCCTCGCGGTCGCGGCCCCTGCGCTCGCGCAGCTTGCGGACCAACTTCAGCTTCTCGTTGTGGGGGCTGGTGATCATCGGCTTCCTGGTTCGGTTCGGTCGTCTCTTCTCCTCGACAAATAAAAAGCGGGCCGTGAAGACGGCCCGCCCGGGAAAGTGGAGTGTGGGTCGCGGCTAGGCGGCCGCGCCCTCCCGGGCAAGCTCCACGAATCGGCGGAAGGCGTCGCGGTCGGAGACCGCGATCTCGGCGAGCATCTTGCGGTTCACCTCGACGCCGGCCGCGCTGAGGCCGTGCATCAGCTGCGAGTAGCTCATCCCCTCGAGCCGCGCGGCGGCGTTGATCCGCGTGATCCAGAGGCGCCGGAACTCGCGCTTGCGGTTGCGCCGGTCCCTGTACGCGTACTGACCCGAGCGCTGCACCTGCTCTTTGGCGAAGCGGTAGGAGGAATGCTTGCGGCCGAAGTAGCCCTTGGCTTCCTTCAGCACCTTGCGCCGCTTCTTGCGGGCGTGGACGGAGCGCTTGACGCGGCTCACCTTCCGCCTCCGAGCAGCGCGTCGATCCGCTTCCGGTCCGGCTTGGCGATCTCCACCGGCCGCGCCATCCGCCGCTTGCGCTTCGGCGACTTTTTCTCCAGGATGTGGCTCGAGTAGGCGCGCCGCCCGCGCAGCTTGCCCTTGGCGGTCTTGCGGAAGCGCTTCTTGGCGCCGGAATGGGTTTTCATCTTCGGCATCGGGTCCGGTATTGAAGCAGACCGGCCCCGCGCCTCGCGGACGCGGCGGGTCGCGCAGGTACGCTGCCGCCCGGATGCGGATCGTCTACGTCATCGGAACGCGCCCCAACTTCGTCAAGACGGCGCCGGTCATCGCCGCCCTGCGCGAGCGGCTGCCCGACGGCCGCCACGCGATCGTCCACACGGGCCAGCACTACGACCGGGCGATGTCGGAGGTCTTCTTCGACGAGCTCGGCGTGCCGGCGCCCGACCACATGCTCGAGGTCGGCTCGGGCACGCACGCCGTGCAGACGGCGCGCACGATGGAGCGGCTGGAGCCGGTGCTGGCGGAGGAGCGGCCCGACCTCGTGCTCGTGCCGGGCGACGTCAACTCGACCCTCGCCGCCGTGCTCACCGCGGTCAAGATGCAGATCCCCGTCGGACACATCGAGTCGGGGCTGCGCAGCTTCGACCGCACGATGCCCGAGGAGGTCAACCGGATCGTCGCCGACGAGCTCTCCGAGCACCTCTTCCTGCACAGCGACGAGGCGATCGAGAACCTGCGCGCCGAGGGCATCGCCGAGCGGCGCATGCACTTCGTCGGCAACACGATGATCGATACCCTCGTCGCGCTCGAAGACCGCTTCCGCGCCGCCGGCTCGGCCGCCCGGCTCGGGGTCGAGCCGGGCGCCTACGCCCTGGTCACCCTGCACCGCCCGGCGCTGGTCGACGGCGACCTGCTGCCGCAGACCGTCCACCGCCTGGCCGAGCTGGCGCGCGAGATGCCGGTCGTCTTCCCGGTCCACCCGCGCACCCGCAAGAAGATGGAGGCGGTCGAGTCCGAGCACCCGGGCCTGCTGCTCTCGGAGCCGCTCGGCTACGTCGACTTCCTCTCGCTGGTCGCCGACGCGGGCGCCGTGCTGACCGACTCCGGCGGCATCCAGGAGGAGACGACCTACCTCGGCGTCCCCTGCTTCACCCTGCGCGACAACACCGAGCGCCCGGTGACGATCCGCGCCGGCACCAATAAATTGTTAGGCCTGGACCCATCGGCAATCGCCGATATCCCCCAAGCTCTCTCCGCGCAGCGCCCGGCAAGGACCGAACCACCCCCGCTATGGGACGGACGGGCTTCGGAACGCATCGCCGACGTGCTGACGAAGGGACCGTCCCGGTAGGCCCGGAACGTCTTGTACTTTTTCGTCGACCGCCGCGGGCGCCAGCTAACCCCAAACCACCGAAGAAGTTAAGTGGAGGGCCTGCCGGGACGGTCCCGTTCCCGCTACTCCTCGTCCTTCTTCCCCGCCTCTTTGCTGGGCGCCAGCATCATGCTCATGTTGCGCCCTTCCTGCAGCGGCTCGGACTCGATCGTCGCCAACCCGTCGAGGTCCTCGAAGAGCCGCTGGAGCAGATCGCGGCCGCGCTCCGGGTGGGCCTGCTCGCGGCCGCGGAACATGATCGTGATCTTGACTTTGTTGCGCCCGCGCAGGAAGCGCTCGACGTGGCCCTTCTTGGTCTCGTAGTCGTGGTCGGCGATCTTCGGCCGCAGCTTGATCTCGCGCACGTTGACCTGGGTCTGGTGCTTTCGCGCTTGCTTCTGCTTCTGCTCCTGCTCGTACTTGTACTTCGAGTAGTCGAGCAGGCGGGTCACCGGCGGTTTGGAGTTGGGCGCCACCTCGACCAGGTCGAGGTCGGCCTCCTGGGCGCGTTTCATCGCCTCCGCCGTCTCGACGATGCCGAGCTGCTCGCCGTCGGCGCCGATCAGGCGCACCTTGGGCACGCGGATCCGCTCGTTGACGCGCGTCGAGTCGCGCTCCGGCGGACGTCGGTCGAACCTGCGGGGGACCGGCACTAGTTAGAGGACCGGTGGGGGTTCAATGATCTGACGTGCCTGCGAACAAGTGGGTCCAGTATAGGGATCAAGCCGCCTCGGCGCGGTGGACGAGGTCGGCGAACTCCGCGTAGGCCATCGAGCCCAGCTCGCCCTCGGCGTGCGAGCGCACGGCGAGCTCGCCGCTCTCCTCCTCGCGATCGCCGACGACCAGCATGTATGGGTTGCGGGCCAGTTCGGCGTCGCGCACCTTCTTGCCGATCGACTCCGAGCGGCGGTCGACCTCGACCCGCACGCCGAGCTCGCGCAGCTCGGCGGCGACGCGGTCGGCGAACTCGACGTGGCGGTCGGAGATCGGCAGCACTGTCGCCTGCACGGGCGCCAGCCAGACCGGGAAGCGGCCGGCGTGGTGCTCGATCAGGATGCCGGCGAAGCGCTCCAGCGATCCGAGCAGCGCGCGGTGGATCATCACCGGCCGCTGCGCCTCGTCGTTGTGGTCGGTGTAGGTGAGGTCGAAGCGCTCGGGCATGAAGAAGTCGACCTGGCAGGTGCCGCACTGCCAGGAGCGGCCGAGCGCGTCGGTGATGTGGAAGTCGATCTTCGGGCCGTAGAAGGCGCCGTCGCCGGGGTTCAGCGTGTACTCGCGCCCCTGGCTCTCCAGGGCGCCGCGCAGCGCCGCTTCGGCCTGCTCCCACTGCTGCTCGCTGCCGATCGACTTCTGCGGCCGGGTCGAGAGCTCGATGTGGACGTCGTCGAAGCCGAAGCGCGCGTAGAGCTCGTCGATCGCCTCGCAGATCCCGGTCACCTCGTCGACGATCTGCTCCGGCGTGCAGTAGATGTGCGCGTCGTCCTGGGTGAAGGCGCGCACCCGCAGCAGGCCGTGCAGGACGCCCTCGCGCTCGGCGCGCGAGACCTGGCCGAACTCGGCGACCCGCAGCGGCAGCTCGCGGTAGGAGTGGCGCTCGGAGTCGAAGACGAGGCAGGCGCCTGGGCAGTTCATCGGCCGGATCGCGTACTGGCGCTCCTTCGACTCGGTGAAGTACATGTTCTCCTGGTAGTTGTCCCAGTGGCCGGAGCGGTGCCAGAGCTCGACGTCCAGCAGGTGCGGCGTCTTGATCTCGACGTACTCGCGCCTGCGCAGCTGCTTCTGCACCTCGGCCTCGATCAGCCGCAGCAGCGTCGTCCCGTGCGGCAGCCAGAAGGGCATCCCGGGGGCCTCCTTGCGCAGCATGAAGAGGCCGAGCTGGGGGCCTAGCCGGCGGTGGTCGCGCGCCTTCGCCTGCTCGATCCGCTCGAGGTGCGCGTCGAGGTCCTTCTTCGAGAAGAAGGCGGTGCCGTAGATCCGGGTCAGCATCGCGCGGCTCTCGTCGCCGCGCCAGTAGGCGCCGGCGAGCGAGCTCAGCTTGATCGCCGCGATCCGGCCGGTGCCGGGGCCGTGCGGGCCGCGGCAGAGGTCCTCGAAGGGACCGTTGCGGTAGAGCGAGACGGTGTCGACGCCCTCGTCGCGCACGAGGTCCTCGATCAGCTCGACCTTGTAGTCCTGGCCCTGCTCGCGGAAGATCTCGATCGCCTCGGCGACCGGCACGTCACGGCGCTCGAAGCGCTCGTCGGCCTCGATATGGGCGCGCATCGCGTCCTCGATCCGCTCCAGGTCGTCCTCCGTGACGCGGGCGTTGGACGGGAAGTCGAAGTCGTAGTAGAAGCCCTGCTCGACCGGCGGCCCGATCGTCACCTTGGTCCCGGGGTACAGCTCCATCACCGCCTCGGCCATGACGTGCGCGGCGTCGTGGCGGATCAGCTCCAGCGCCTCGGGGTCGCGGTCGGTGAGGATCGCGATCTCGGCGCCGTCGGGCAGCGGCGCGCCGAGGTCGCGCAGCTCGCCGTCGACGCGGATCGCCAGCGCGGCCCTGGCGAGGCCGGGGCCGATCGCCGCCGCGGCGTCGGCGCCCGAGGCGCCGTCGGGCAGCTCGAGCGGCGTCCCGTCGGGCAGCTCGACGGTGATCTTGGTCGCGGCCTCCATCCCGGCCCATGCTACGGGGAGACCGCGCGCGCCCGTCGATTGCTGCCTTGTCCCCACGGGAGTGGGGAAAATTCATCAACTGGCGCCGGCGCGCGCCGCCCTCACGGCGATCAGCGGGCAGGGGCTGGGCCCGCCGACGACGCCGCGGTGCTCCCAGACGGCGTAGGGGCCGGCGCGGCGGCGCAGGACGAGGCCGCGGAAGGGGCGCCGCGCGTCCGTCTCGGTGACGAAGAAGCGGACGCCGACCGGCGCCCTTCCCCCCGCGCTGCCGGCGGGTTCGACGCAGACCCGGCCGCCGCGCAGCTCCCAGACGATGTAGCGGTCGCCGTGTTCGTCGGCGAGCAGGGTGTCGGGGGCGAGGACGAGGACCGAGCTGTCGGCGAACAGGGGGCGCAGGGACGTGAGGGCGGGCGAGTAGGATGTCGGGCCTACGGGGGCGTTGACGAGGGCGAGCAGGGAGCAGGCGGCAGCGGCGAGGAGGTAGAGCCAGAGGGCTGGGTGGGGGACGCCCAGGGACCCGCCGTCGCGGCCCGCGGGTCCTGTCGGGGTAGGGGACCCACCGCCCCCTGCGGTAGCTGAAGCTTCCTCGGGGGCGGTCCCCCCTACCCCGCCACCCGCGGCTGAGAGCGGTAGGAGGACGCCCAGGGTCGCGAGCGGTGCGGCGATCTCCAAGGCCTTTGCGGAGGTGTACGGGGTGCCGCCGACTCGGGCCGCCAGGTAAAGCAGCGCGACCGATGCCAACCCCGCGAGGAGGGAGCTTTCGCGGGTGCGCCAGGCTCGGCGGAGGCCGAAGATGAGGAGGAACGTGGCGAAGGCGGCGCCTAGGTAGTAGATGAAGGCTGGAACTGCCCCGTCCCCCGGGGCGAGGCGGAAGTCGCCGGAGGGCCAGATGCCTAGGGCGGTGAACGGCGATATCTGGCCGAAGAGGTTGCCGAGGCCGGGGCCGGACGGGTCGAAGGTCTCGAAGTTGTGGAAGTCGATCATCCGGCCGAGCTCGGGGAGCGAGCCGATGGCGAACACCAGGACGGCAAGGGACGCTGCTCGTCGGGCGGCGGGTCCTGTCGGCGGGTCGGGGGGGG
>Ga0210120_1000231_pt1 | contig 13292 bp, 14 predicted proteins | sample Goodyear_PhragA__FD_184868 | JGI IMG/M metagenome (GOLD analysis project Ga0210120, IMG submission 184868) | Wetland microbial communities from San Francisco Bay, California, USA, that impact long-term carbon sequestration - Goodyear_PhragA_D2... | ecosystem: Environmental > Aquatic > Marine >... | reverse complement strand
CGGCTTTGATGACGTCGCCAATTCCAAGCAATGCCCAGGCTTCGCGTTCCTGAAGTGTTTTGATAATTCGCGATGTCATGGGCACACCGAGATCGGCACGGATGAGTCCTTCCTCCAGTTCATCCCAATCGATCGGTTTTCCCGAGAATTGTTTAGCGAGCGATTCGAGGAATTTCATTCTATCTTTGAAGCGTTAAAGGGTTGAAGGCCTACAGCGGATCGTGCCACTGCTGTCATGTTGAGCGAAGCGAAACATCTCTGATTTGTTTTCAACGGTATCGGTACGAACAATCCGAGATTCTTCGCTCTGCTCAGAATGACAGTGTTCTTTCCGGCTGTACGCTTCAACGAATCACGGCTCTCTCTTCACTGCTTCTCGCGCCGGCCTGTCCAAATCCTTCCGAATACGATCGAGAATGCCATTTACAAATCGGCCCGAGTCGGCGCCGCCGTACATTTTTGCCAGCTCAATGGCCTCGTTGATCGATACCACCGGCGGGATGTCATCGCGGTGCAGCATTTCATAAATTGCCAGCCGAAGAACGTTGCGATCGACCGCTGAGATCCGGCGAAACTCGTAGTTCTCGCAGTAGCGGCGAATGCGTTCGTCGATTTCCGGCAGATGCGCCACCATGCCTTCGATCAACGGCTGGGCAAAATCGCGCACACGTGGTGCTGCCGGGCAAAATTCCCAGAAGTCGTCAATCTTCTCCGGCCCGTCGCCGTGCTGGAGATCTCGCCAGAAATGATATTGAACAGCAGCTTCCCGCGCTCGTCGACGTTTACCCATCTTCCCTCGGCGGTTTGGAAACCGCCGCTCCCTGTTTGTCGCGAAGTTCCGATATGACTTTTGCGATTTCCACTGCTGCCCGGGCAGCTTCGGTGCCGCGATTGATTTCAGCTTCAAGACAACGCGCGCGTGCCTGATTTTCATTATTAAAACTGAGAACGACATTAATGACAGGCACTCCGTGTTCGATGGCGATGCGTTGCAACGCGTCCGTGACCGATCGGCTCAGATTTTGTGCGTGATTTGTTTCTCCCTGCAAAATCACGCCGCACGCGATAATCGCATCAGTTTTATTTTGTGCGGCAAGCTCTCGCGCCACCACGGGAATCTCGAATGAACCTGGAACGCGATGGAGAGAAATCGTCGCGTTCGGCGCAAGTGCGCGCAGTTCCTTCGTTGCATGATCAATGAGTCCATCTACGTATTGCGCGTTAAACCGGCTGGCAACTATTTGGAAGGTGCGTTTGGTTTTCGCAATTCGCGGACGCGTCAGAGTCGAGTTGGACATTGGATTCAGATCTTGAATTCGACTGCCACGCAATCGACGATCGGTAATCGGCGGACGGCAATCACAGCAGGTGCCCGAGCTTGGTCTTTTTGGTTTGGAGATACTTTTCGTTATGCGGATTGGCTTCGGTTCGAATAGGGACTTGTTCGGTCATTTCCAAACCATATCCCTCCAATCCCACAACTTTCTTTGGATTATTGGTGAGGAAACGGAACCGTCGCACGCCGAGGTCGAAAAGAATCTGTGCGCCGAGTCCATAGTCACGCAGGTCGCTTGGGTATCCGAGTTTTGCATTCGCCTCCACGGTATCGAGTCCTTCCTCCTGCAATTTGTAGGCATGGATTTTTGCCGCCAGCCCGATACCTCGGCCTTCCTGACGCATGTAAACCAGAACGCCCTGGCCTTCCTCCTGGATTTGCCGAAGCGCCGCATGCAATTGATTGCCGCAGTCGCATCGGCGCGAGGCAAAAACGTCGCCGGTAAGGCACTGGCTGTGTACGCGAACAAGCGTCGGTGTGTTCTTATCGATTTTGCCCTTTACCAGGGCGAGATGATGCTGCCCATCGAGCCGGGAGCGATACAAATGCAACTCGAAATCGCCGTAGTCGGTCGGCATGTTCACGATTTGCTCGAGCTCGACCAGCTTCTCGCTCTTGCGACGGTAGGCGATTAGGCTTTGGATCGTGCAAATGCGGAGCCCGTGTTTCTTGCGAAACTCCATTAACTCGGGCAAACGCGCCATGGTGCCGTCGTCGTGCAAAATCTCGCAAAGCACGCCCGCCGCTTGCAGTCCCGCCATTTTTGCCAGGTCGACGGCAGCCTCGGTGTGACCCGTACGCCGGAGCACCCCGCCATCCTGCGAACGCAACGGAAACACGTGACCGGGCTGGTTCAAATCTTCCGGCGCAGATTTCGGATTGGCGATCGCCAGGATTGTGGTCGCGCGATCGTAGGCGCTTATCCCTGTAGTCACGCCTCGTGCCGCGTCCACGGAAACGGTGAAATCGGTCTTATGTTTCTCGCGATTTTGCGTCACCATGCGTTGCAGCCCGAGTTGATCTGCGCGCTCATTGGAAATAGGAACGCAAATCAAGCCGCGGCCGTGCGTTGCCATGAAATTGACTGCCTCAGGCGTCACTTTTTCAGCTGCCATAACCAGGTCGCCTTCGTTTTCACGGTCGGCGTCGTCGGTCACGATCACCATGTGCCCCTTGGCGATGTCGCTTAGTACGTCATCAATCGCATCAAACTGAAATGTTTCCGCCGCTTGTGAGATCATTCAGCACAATACCATTACTTTCGGCGGGTTGTTCAGCAACTTCTACCCGCGCCGATGCCTCAAGCCGCCCGGGCAAGATCACTTTTCGCTGGTCGCGACAATCGCATCCGGCCGGTACATATCGCGATTGCTTCCCTGAAATTCGGCTTTGAGTTTCACTCTGAATCGCGAAAGATCGACAAGATCCCACCGTGTGAACTTCCAGGTCGCGTTCGGCGAACCTGAACCGGTTTCCCGTGGCGAATGCTCGAATCCAACGACAAAATGCACCGCATCGTCGCGCACTTTGTTCGTGGCTTTCCTCGGCTCGAAATAAAACGCACGGAAGGTGCTGTCGCGGCTGTCGGCGGCGTAAAGTTTTGGGTCGAGATAAAACACGCGCTTGCTCTCCAGATCGATGACCCTCAAGTCGGGATACCCCGAGCGCTGCACTTTTCCCGCGGCGGTGAGCGGAAAATCGCACTGCAACCCCGAGTCGCGTTGAGCAGTTCACGCAACGTCTCTTCGAAATGGCTGCTCACCTCATTGATTCGATCGATATTTTGAATCGCGCTGTTTGGCGCATTGAATCGCTTAATGGTCGCACCACACGCGGCGCTGATTGCTTTTGCGACCCGCTGGTCCACTGCATCGTTCCCGTCGAACGGAAGCACCTTTTTCCCTGTCGTGTCAGAAATGACTTTGCTGAACGGAACACCGCGCAACTGCTGATCTTCATCAAGCAACCACGGAAGCAATTGATCGACGGGTGATTTCGGAGCAATCGACGGTGACTGTAGGGCGGGCGCTTCGCCTGCCGGGATCGCAGTAGCAACCGGAGCGATGGCCCTACAAATCAGAGCTACCGCGACTGCAAATTTGGTGAGACTGAACCGCTGATTAGAGTGAGCCAATACGCACGCGTCCGATGTACACGCGGTCGTCATTACACCATAATATGACCCTGTAGTTTTCAAGGTTGAGAACGTCACTCTTGCCTCTGTTCAAAAAACATCACGTCCACTTCGCCACTTGTTCGGGGAATGGACATGCCGTGCAATCGGAATTGTCCTGCATGCAAAAATCTTCGTAGATTTGCAGCAACCCCTGCTGGTGCGCCACGGAGCGCAAAAATTTTTTGCGGCGTGGATCACTTCCAAAGAGACGCGTGGCAGCGGTTTCCAGTCGCCGGTTCGACAACTCCGCTGGAAGATTCGCGTATTCCGTCCAAAGCCGTGTGGTGGCTGACGGCGCAGATTCAAGATCGTACGCCAGCCAGAATGGAAACAGCACGTTTGCCAGGATATCTGCGACACGCGACTTGCCGACCAGCGCCATTTCCTTCGGTGCGGCATCGGATGCAAGCGTGTAGTGGCTATTCCAAAACGGATGTTCAAGACTTTGGAAGAAATCGTTCGCTGCAGCGACACTGCTTTTGCCAGACGCGCGTTGAAGGCGCGCCCATTGGCACACGAGAACTGCCAGAGCGGCAAGGCGTCGTTGCGGATGATTGACTGGCCGGGTACTGCTGAGGTGCCAGGCCTTTGCTGGCAGGATCAATCGCTGCAGATCATTACGATGCGGCCACCAACGGTCCCACAACTGACGCACATATTCGCGCGTGGAGTTTTTGTAGATGTCGATGTCAGGCGTCTCGAGGAAACCTGCCGTGCCAAAGAGCAACGCTTCGCAATTTTCGACATTTTGACGCAGCATTCGCAGCGACAAACGCTGGGTGAGAAGCGTAAACGGCAGCTTGTTTTCCTTATAGCCAAGCGCCGTGGCGATCTCCTGAAAAAGCGTTTCGTCGCGCCTATGCGTATCGATCATGTTGCGAATCCGATTAGCTTTTTGCCGCAGCCGGAATTGCGCTGCCCCATCGAGCACGCTGCGAACGCCTTCTTCCGGTAAATTTTTCAGCGGCGCCTGGCAACGACCGGGCCGCGCCAGCGGGATGTTTGGATTGAACGCCTCCGGTAAAATAGCCGGATCAATGCAGACCTGCGGCACGTTGCGATTTGAGGGTGTACGTGTGAAAAACGCGCGGCTACTCCTCTCAACAAAGACATGAAGGACCGTCGATTCGAAGGTTGGATTGGTGGCGTGACCGTGTGATTCCCAGCTGCGATCGAGCACGTCGATCTCGATGCAGCCGTGAATTGCTTCGCTGTCGTTGATCTTAACTGCTGCGTCGCGAAAATCCGGACCGGCTTCACGGTTCCAAACACCGAACTGAACAATGTCGACCTTATCGCCCGTAGTGCTGACGAAATGTTTTCCGAAATCGCCCGCGAACCAGCGCGCTTGCAGCTCCAGCTCCGATGGAACTCGCGGCGATTCAAACAGCACGCGCTCATAAACGCGAGTGGTGTCGCGGATTCGTGCGTATCGCTCTGCCAGCATGCTCACGCTGGGATTATGAGAAGAACGCGTTCAGATGTCACGCAACACTGAACCCGAAGCGTGCCGCTCTAATTACGCGGGCGGACTGGAAAACTCCGCTCCTCGTTCTTGCTCCTCAAGCACCGGTTCGCTCAGTGGCTCACGTAAATTGCGCACAATCTGCTCGACTATTGCGGCGTCGGAGCGTGGGAAGATGAATAAATACTTAGGGCCTTTGCCGGCAGTGGGGGAAAGAACCAGGCTTTCGAACAGGAATCGCGGCTCGTGAACTGCGACCAGGTCTTCCAGATCTACGGTACGTGCAAACTTCTGAGTGACGAAGACAAGTTTGCGCGGCTCCTCTTTCGTGGCGACCAGCGCGCCGAAACGATTTGCCGGAATCCGCCGGCCACGTCCGCTAATGCACCGCGCTGTCCAGGCGATTGTTTCGCCGAGAACATTTTCACGATCGAAAACAGACGCCAGCCGAGCAGGCAACGTCACCGGCAGGTGCACCGGCACATTGTGATCTGCAGGTCCGTTCAGCTTCTTCCATGCCAGCCAGGTTTTCGCTTTAATGGCCCGCAAAATTTTCGGCGCAAAATACAAGAAAGCGCCGATGGCGATCACAAAAACCATCAAAGCAAGCAGGGGATTGAAATGCACCAGAGCCAGGCCGCCGAGTACCGCGGCATCTTCGCCAAGACTTAGTCCGATGTTTGAAAACGGTTCCGGCGATGCGTTGCTGCTTAGCCGTGTCGCGGCTTTAGCGGTATGCGCAATGAGACTGGTGCCCCCCGCAAGCAAGGCAACGATGACTGTGAGAGCAGGACTGGGATGCCCCAACACCTGGATCGCCAGCAACGCGCCGCCGATCGGCCGGATAACGGTGTGAACGACGTCCCAGATTGAATCGATCCATGGAATCTTGTCTGCAAAAAATTCAAGGAAATAGAGAACGCCGGCGATGCTGATAATCCACGGGTTGCCGAGGACTTCGAGCGACTGATACTGCGGCGCCAGAGTGATCCAGTGAAAATGGATCGCAAGCCCGCTGGCGAAAACGGTCAGGTAAAGATTGACACCGGCCAAAGCCGCGAGGCCGAGAGCAACCGCCAAAAGATCGAGTCTTTCCACGAGCGAAATATACGCGCAGGTTAAAAGGTTAAAACAGTTACATTGGCTGCTTTTTTAACGTTGTAACATTTGTAAGCCTCTTAACTTCGTTCAATAATCCTGCGCCATGCTCGATATCCGATTGATTCGCGAAAAACCGGATTTTGTCCGTGAACGCCTGGCGACGCGCGGCGAGGGCGATGAAGCGAAGATCGACGAGGTATTGCGCATCGATACCGAGCGGCGCAAGAGCGAGACTGAACTGCAACGCCTGCAATCCGAGCGTAATCGTCTGAGCAAGGAGATTGGCGGGAAACGTTCGCGAAAGGAGCCAAGCGAAGAACTTGAAGCAGAAGTCCGGAACATTGGTGAACAGATCGCCGCCCTGACGCAGCGCGCGAACGCCTTTGAGCAAGAGCAACGGGATTTGCTTTTGAACATTGGGAACTTGCCACACCAAAGCGTTCCGATTGGAAAAGACCCGGGATCTAATCGAGTCGTTCGCAGCTGGGGCGAGAAACCGCAATTATCCAAGCCCGATGACCATGTTGCTCTGGGCACCAGACTAAAACTGTTCGACCCCGAATGGGCGTCGAAACTGAGCGGGAGCGGCTTTATTTGTTTTACCGGCGCAGGCGCGAGGCTGGAACGCGCACTTATCAATTTCTTGCTGCACCTGCATACGAGCGAACATGGTTACGCTGAGATCAGTCCGCCGTTCTTGGTTCGAAGGGATTGCATGACGGGGACGTCGCAGCTCCCGAAGTTTGAGGCCGACATGTACGGCTTGGAAGATAATCAGCTCTTTCTGGCGCCTACCGCTGAGGTTCAGCTGACTAACCTCCATCGTGAAGAGATCCTCAATATTGACGATCTCCCAAAAAAGTTCACTGCGTATACCCCCTGCTTTCGGCGCGAGGCCGGCGCAGCGGGCCGGGAAACGCGCGGGATTATCCGTGTGCATCAATTCGACAAGGTGGAGCTGGTGAAAATCGTTGAACCGGATAAATCGTACGAAGAATTGGAAGCATTATTGGGGGATGCAGAACGCGTGCTGCAGCTGCTTGGCTTGCATTACCGGGTCGTCGAACTTTGCACCGGGGATTTGGGATTCGGCTCAGCCAAGACTTACGACATTGAAGTATGGTCGCCCGGGTCCCGCGACGGCGGGACGTTTCTGGAGGTGTCGAGCTGCTCGAACTTCGAAGATTTCCAGGCGCGCCGGATGCAGCTGCGGTTCAAGGATCGCGACGGAAAAAACCGGTTGTGCCACACCTTGAATGGATCGGGCGTGGCGTTGCCCAGATTGTTTGCGGCACTGATTGAGACTTATCAGCAACCCGATGGCTCGGTGCGAATACCAGAAAAGTTAGAGCCCTATTTCGGCGGGAACGAGATCAGATAGTTGTAGCGTCCGCTGTCCCCAGCGGAAAAGCTATGTCAAATGCGCTGAGGACAGCGCACTCTACAGCATTTCGATTCTTCATTATTGCAGCCCGGGTATCCCGAGGCCACCGGTGATTTTTGTCATCTCGGATTGCGCAAGCGCCTTGCCCTGTTCGATGGCTTGTTTCACCGCCCTCAAAACCATTTCCTCTAGAAACTCCACGTCGTTCGGATCGACAATTTCCTTGTCGATCTTGATTGACACAATGTCGCCCGCGCCGTTCGCTGTCACTTTCACTTTCCCGCCGCCCGCACTTACTTCGACCGTTTTCTGCTCGAGCTCAGCCTGAGTTTTGGTCATTTGCTCCTGCATCTTCTGGGCCTGCTTCATCAGTTTGTTTAGATTCATAAGTCAGTTCCTTGTCATTCCGAGCGAAGTCGAGGAATCCCGCTGCGGTAACTGAGGGTAATGCTGCGAGATCCTTCGACTTCGCTTCGCTCCGCTCAGGATGACAAAAGATGCATTCACGAGCTTACTCGAGCGTTGAATAGTTCGATCGCGTCGTTGATGAGCGGATCGTCCTTGAATGATTCCCCTGATTTAGCGATTTCGGTTGCGGAACTCGAAGGAATCGTCTCTTTCGGCTGGAATTTCACGGTCCAATCGCGCCCGCTTACTTCGCGGAGAAGCGTTTCCAGTTGGCGCCGGTTGCTCGCGCTGGCAATGGTTTCAATCTTTGATTTGTCGTCTGGTGAATGCCCGAGAAGGAAGTTGCGTCCATCTGTTCCAATCGGAAGAACTGATTCGGTCAAGGTTCGCAGGAAACTCCTTGCCGGAATTTTCGCGAGAACTTGTTGCCAGACCTTTTCTGAATCAACCGCCGTAGCCTTGTCTTCGACGCGCGGTTCTGCAGAGGCAGCCGGGCCGGGTGCGCTGTAGCCGGGGCCGTCGACCCCGGCTGTCTTTCGTTCGGTTTTCATCCCGCCCGAGGCACCGCCAGTTACTCTACTTTTGTTCCTGCCGCGGTCATCGCCCGCGGCCACAGTTTTCGCTCCACCGCCGTCGCGAAGTTCGCCGAGTTTTTCTATCACTTCATCGAGTGTCGCCTGTCCCAGACTCTGGATCGCTTTGATGATAGCCACTTCGAAATGGAGCTTCTTATTCGGAGCCCACTTCATTCGCCCTTCAGCAGCAGCAAACTGATCGATCAGCTCAAGCAAACGATCCATAGAAATCAGTTCAGCCTGCGCCGCGAGCGATTTCTGCACGTCAGGATCGACATCTTCGGTCAACGCATCGGGTTTGGCTTTTAACACAAGCAGATCCCGGAGATAGGCGATCAGATCGGCCATGAGCCGCATCATGTCTTTCCCGTTCTCGCTTTGCTGATGGAGCAGATCGATAGCCTCCGGTGTTTCGGCGCGCAAAATCCGCCCGGTTAAATCAATCACCGTTTGCTCGCTCGTGAATCCGAAGACATCGAGCACGTCGCTCTCGGCAATATTTTCTCCGCAAAACGCGACCAACTGATCGAGCATCGATTCCGCATCGCGAAGGCCGCCCTCCGCGCCACGAGCGATGGCGTGCGCAGCCGCCGGTTGCAGCACGATTTTCTCTTTTTTCGCAATAAATTGCAGGTGCTGCGCAATCAGATTTGCAGGAATACGATGAAGATCGAACCGCTGACAACGGCTGAGGATCGTCGGCAGAACTTTCTGCGGCTCGGTCGTAGCGAAAATGAATTTCACATGCTCCGGCGGCTCTTCCAACGTCTTCAAAAGGGCGTTGAACGCAGCCGATGAAAGCATGTGTACTTCGTCGATAAGATAAATTTTGTAGCGACCTTTAGCGGGAGCATACCGAACATTCTCACGCAGTTGGCGCACGTCCTCGACGCTGTTATTGCTGGCTCCGTCGATCTCGATCACATCGAGACTGTTGCCCGCGGCGATCTCACGGCAGTTGTCGCACACCCCGCACGGCGTCACGGTGGGGCCGTTTACGCAATTGAGTGACTTTGCCAGAATCCGCGCGGTCGAAGTTTTGCCGACGCCGCGCGGCCCGACGAAAAGATAGGCATGAGCAAGACGGTTCTGTGCCACCGCGTTTTTGAGTGTGCGCGAGACATGCGTCTGCCCGACCAAATCGTCGAAAGTTTGCGGCCGATATTTTCTGGCGAAAACCTCGTAACTCACTTGCTCAATCTAGATGCACCACCGCATTCGCGAAAACAGAAAATGGAATTCCATTCACGAATCGGCACAAATGGGCACGATAGCAGGAGACAAACTTTTGGGATTTTTATTGAGCATTGGGCGTTGAACGTTGAGCGTTGGGTGTTTCTTTCATGTTCAAAAGCTCGATATGCGGTTTGATCCTCGGAGTTGTGCTGTTGGCCGTAGCCACGCTCGATTCTTCCGCGCGCGAGCCAATCAAATCACCGCCGCCCGGCATTCAATCGAACGTCGTTCGCGCCCGCGATCTTGGTGTTCCATTTGAAGGCACGCCGGGAAAACTGAACTCGATCACCGATGTCCCCGGCGTGGAGGTTGGCTATACAACGTTGATTAGCGGCGAAGGAAAACTTGAAGTCGGCAAGGGCCCTGTGCGCACCGGCGTTACCGCAATTGTTCCGCGTGGACACGATTCTCTCAACGACCCGGTTTATGCCGGGTATTTCAGTCTGAATGGCAACGGTGAAATGACTGGTACCGCCTGGGTGGAAGAAAGCGGGTTTCTCGAGGGACCGATCGTGATTACGAACACGCACAGCGTTGGCGTGGCTCGCGATGCCGTGATTGCCTGGCGAATAAAACACGGTGCGGCGGACACTACCGGGTACTGGTGGAGTTTGCCTGTGGTCGCCGAAACATGGGACGGTTGGCTCAATGACATCAACGGATTTCACGTGAAACCGGAGGACGTCTTTCACGCCCTGGACACTGCGCACGGCGGTATGGTCCAAGAGGGGAGCGTCGGCGGCGGAACCGGAATGATCTGCTACGAGTTCAAGGGCGGAAACGGGACGGCATCCCGGATCGTATCGATCGCTGCAGGCGGGGGCGCTGGATCCGGCGGTCAAAAACCGACACACACATACACAGTAGGAGTATTCTTACAGGCGAACTTTGGCCGTCGTTCGCAGCTCGTGATCGCGGGCGTCCCAGTGGGCAAAGAAATCCCCGGTGAAGTTTACAAGCAAGAGAGCGGCTCGTGTATCGCCATTGTCGCGACTGCCGCGCCTCTGTTGCCCAATCAATTGAAGCGGCTTGCGCGGCGCGTATCACTTGGCCTCGCGCGAACGGGAACCATTTCCGGCAACGGCTCCGGCGATTTGTTCATCGCTTTTTCGACCGCGAATCCCAACGTCGCCGGTCCGAATCAAATCACGCACAGCGTGGAGACAATTCCCAATGATTTATTGGATCCGCTTTTTGCCGGTGTGGTGCAAGCCACGGAAGAAGCGGTTGTGAATGCGCTAGTGGACAATCATTCCATGACAGGCCGCGACAATCATTCCGTCGAAGCATTGCCACATGATCGGTTGCGCGAACTCATGAAGCGCTTCCGATCGTATCGAGAGAAACTCCCCTGAGACAGCGGATACTACATCCGACGGGAACGCCTTCGCTAAATCATTGCGATCAAAATGGGCACAACTTTCGTCACAGCTATCTCCAGAACCTGTAACGTCAGTTTTTCAGCGCGTTCCTGCGCTTGCGCCGGCTGAGCATCAACGAATACCCGCAGATCGCGTTTTTGATTTTCGACGAAGTATTCGAAGTCCTCCCTGTCGATTTCTCCGTTTTTTAAAAGAACCAGGCGCCGTTCGAGCTCGTCTGCATTTTGCCGGATTACTTCTGAAGTGTCGCCTTTTGCGTCCCTCAATAGATCCTGAAATTCTTCCATCGACGCCGCGACGGATTCGTCGGTGACTTGGTCGAGAGCAGAGTCGAGTTCCGACTTTTTCTTTGAAGCTTTTTTGCGCTTTTTTTTACCGGCCGAGGGCATGATCGTAGATTTTGTTAACGTCCTTTTTCATCTCGCTCGCCAGCGCCGGAGTAATCTTGCCGCGGCTGGCTTTACTTCGCAGATGCGCAGCGTCAGCATCGAACTGCGATTTAAGATCCACGAGGACCGGACGCCGCGCCGTGAATTTGTCATCGGCGATGGCCTGCTGAAATTTTGCGTTACCTTCGTTAACCCTGCCGTCGAAGGCGGCAGAGTTAAATTTCTTGCCAGGCACCGCGAATTCGCCAATGAACGCGAGCTCAAAGTTGCGCAAACTTTCAATCGTGGCATCGCTTCCGCTTTTGGAAAAAGTGGCAGTGCCGCAACTCGTGGCAAACATTGCCGCGGCGCAGAGGAAAACGTTTCGAACGATAAAATTTGTCGTGAGGTTCGATTTCATATGGCGCGTGCGTTAGCTTGTCGAGCTTGCGGCGGTTCGCTTCTTTGTGTCAAGTCAAGAAGACTATCCGGGCGGCGACGTTGAGCGCTAACTGATTGAGTAATCATGCCTTCTTTACATCGACCTGCGCCCCCGTGCTGAGGGAAGGAACGCCGAAGGCGGCGATGTTCATGATAATCATGACCATCGCGAAGAGGTACAGGCCCATCAGCAATCCTATCGCGGCATGCATGGCAAGAATGCAAACCAGCCAAATGGGACGAGTTTTTTTCATCCAAATGAAGATGGGATAACTCACCTCCAGCAGACAGATCGAAATTCCGAGCGCAGGCAGAGCGTATTTGAATCGGACGAGAATATCGGGGGGCACAACTGTAAAAGGCGGCCGGATCAGCGCTCGCCAAAGATTCGAACCGTCCCACCAACCGTTGCCAAGACATTTTGCCAGCCCACCGATAAAGTAAACGAAGCAGAGTTGCACCTGTAGAACACGTCGCCAGAAGCCCAAAAGCTGCGGATTTTTTGGTTTTGTTTCCGCTACCCAATGATCGAAGGAATAGCGGTCGGGCAGGGGAGATAACATAAGGTAAAAGAGTGCCGTCGTCATAAAGCTGTCGGCACCGTAGGCGAATAATCCTCCGCTTTCAGCGGCGCAGATGTGCACGAACCAGGCAGCGATCGCTGCTGGCCGACAGAACAAGCCCAGCAGCAAAAGGCAACCAGCGGACAGTAAGCAGATCCAGGCAACAGTAAGTACCGTTCCTTCGCTAATGTTGAGATTGCGCCCTAAAGCGACCAGCCAGCCTAATTTCGGGATGAACGGACTATCGAAGGAGCTAATGGATTCTCCCACTTCGCGACCAATAAGACCCTTGCCACCGCTGGCGAACAGATAATGCCAGTCGCTTCTTAGGAACAGCGCATACACGCCAACCTGCAGACCCAAACCGACCCGCAACACGGCAAGCCAGGTGTCACTTTCGGGTGGAAATAAAAAGCCGGCGAGGCGCTGCCAGCATTTTTGTAGCGGAGTTAGCCAGGAATTGGCTTGCGGATCGGGTGATTTACCGACGGACTGCACGGATTAGATGGTAACAGAATCAGGAACTCGGAGAGAGTGGAACCAGGGGTAGTAAACAACGATTCCGCTACTGCTTTTGCTCGTCGCGCAGGCTGAAATCGAAGCTGAACATTGGTTGAAACATTTCTGATTTGCCTTGCTCAAATTCATTTATACCAGGCGGAGTAACCGATCCGAAAGTTGCTCGAATCTTTTTCACGTCAGGATGCTTCCGCCAGACGGAGAACGCCAGCCTTTTCACGAGTGGTTCTCGAACCGGTTCGTAACGTTGTTCGGCCAACCGGTCTAACAAGCTTTCCAACCGCAGTGCGGCGGCTTTGCCTCGGACATGCGGTGACTCGTATTCTACGTGTCCGTCG
>Ga0210120_1000230_pt1 | contig 13293 bp, 12 predicted proteins | sample Goodyear_PhragA__FD_184868 | JGI IMG/M metagenome (GOLD analysis project Ga0210120, IMG submission 184868) | Wetland microbial communities from San Francisco Bay, California, USA, that impact long-term carbon sequestration - Goodyear_PhragA_D2... | ecosystem: Environmental > Aquatic > Marine >... | reverse complement strand
GCCAGAGAGAGACGCGGAAGCCGTCGAGCCCCGCCGTCGCGAGCCGCTCCAGCTCGCGGCGCGCCTCCGCCTCCATGCCGAGCTCGGCGAGCAGCGCGATCAGGCCCGGCTGCCAGGGGCCCTCGCGCGAGGCCTCGCCGGCGAGGATCCTGGTCGCCGGCGCCAGCTCGGCGAGCCGGCCCTGCTCGCGCCGCACGCTGAACATCTGGATGCCGAAGGTGCCGGAGGCGTCGCGCCCGGTCAGCAGCCTCCCCCACTCCTCGGAGCGGCGCGCCAGCGCCTCGGCCTCGGCGAGGCGTCCGTCGCAGAGGGCGAGCGCCGAGCCGTAGTGGGCGGCGACGTGGTTCATGAACGGCTGCCCGGTGCGCTCGGCCATCTCGCTCAGCGCGACGACGTCGGCGCGGGCGGAGTCGAGGTCGCAGAGGGCGACGAAGGTCGGCACCCGCCAGGAGATCGCCTCGGTGCGCAGCTCCTCGTCGCGCAGCTCCTCGGCCAGGTCGCGGGCCTCGCTGAGCATCGCCAGGATCTCCTCGAGCGGGCTCGTCCCGCGCGACCAGTAGGAGCGGACGAGCACCTTGGCCAGGCCGGCGCGGTCCTCGAGCCGGCGCGCCAGAGCGACCGCGTTGCCGCGCACGATCGCGCCGCGGCGGCGCTCGCCCTGGAAGTCGAGCGCCCGCGCCAGGCCGGCGAGCAGCTCGACCCGCAGCGCCGGCCGCTCGTCGTCGCCGAGCGCGGCGATCGCCTCCTCGAGCAGCTCGACCGACTCGCGCAGCGCGATCCCCGGCCGCCAGCAGGCGTCCTCGTAGCCGATCGCGGCGCGCGCCAGCAGCTCGGCGCTGCCGAGCCGGCGGGCGATCTCGGCCGCCTGCCCGAACGCCTCGAGCGCCTCGGTCGCATCGCCGCTCCGGTGGCTGACGGTGCCCAGCTCGAGGTAGGCCTCGGCGCGCTCGGCGGGGTCCTCGACCCGCAGGCCGATCGCCGTGCGCAGCGCCTGCGCCGCCTCCTCGAAGGCAAGCGCCGCGGCGGCGGCGCGGGCGGCGCGCAGGTTGTGCCCGACCGCGCGCCGCGCGTCGCCCAGCGGCGCCGCCGCGGCGAAGTGGTGGGCGAGGTCGGCGAGGTCGCGGCCCGCGCTCCCGCCCGACTGCTCCAGCGCCTCGCCGACGCACAGGTGCAGCTCCGCCCGGCGCCCGCGCGAGAGCCCGTCGTAGAGCGCCCGCCGCACCAGCTCGTGGGTGAAGCGCCAGGAGATGCCCGGCGAAGAGGACAGCTCCTCGATCATGCCGCTCGCCACCGCCTCGTCGAGCGCCGCCAGCAGCTCCGCCTCCCCGAGGCCGCCGGCGCGGCGCAGCAGCTCGAATTCGAACTCGGCGCCGGCCACGGCCGCCAGCTCGAGCAGCCGGGTGGTCGCCGGCGCCAGCCCGGCGAGCCGCTGGCCGGCGACCTCACGGACGCTCTCCGGGCTCGCGATCTCCTCGGGTGGACGGACAACGCGCAGCACGCCGTCGGCGACCTCGACCGCACCGGCCTCCGAGAGCGCCCGCCACAGCTCGCCGAGGAGGAAGGGGTTGCCACCGCTCAGCTCGCGCATCGAAGCAGCCAGCCGGGTGAGCTCGGGGCCGGGCTCGCAGCCGGCGGCGCCGTGGATGAGCTCGCCGACCTCGGCGGTGGACAGCCCCTCCAGGCGCATTCGCACCACGTGCTCGGAGCGGCGCAGGTCGGCGAGCGTCTCGGCGAGCGCCCGCGAGACCTCCGTCTCGGTGTCGCGGAAGGTCGCGACCAGCAGCAGCCGCGCCTCGGCGGCCGAGCGCGCCAGGTGGCCCAGCAACAGCAGCGAGGGAGTGTCGGCCCAGTGGACGTCCTCGAGCACGAGCAGCAGCGGCCGCGCCCGGCCCGCCTCGGCCAGCAACCCGGCGACCGCGGTGTGCACGCGGTGGCGCTCGGTGTCCGGGTCCTCGGCCTCGCGCGCCGCCGAGCCGCCGTCCGCCGCCGGGATGTCGGGCAGCAGCCGCGGCCGGGTCAGCGGCTCGAGCGCCTCGGCGAAGGGCCCATACGGGGTCCGCACCGCGGCGTCGCAGGCCCCGTAGAGGACCAGCGCCCCCTCGCGCTCGGCCGCGCTCGCCGCCAGCTCGCGCACCAGGCGGCTCTTGCCCGAGCCCGGCTCGCCGGCGAGCAGCGCCAGGCGCCCGGCCTCGCCCGCGGCGCTCGGCATCAGCGTGCGCAGCCGGGTCAGCTCCGCCTCGCGGCCGACGAAGGGCAGCGCCGCGCCGCGGCGCAGGGCCGCCGGAAGCTCGGCTCTCTCCTCGGCCACGACCACACGATAGTCAGACCTGATCATCGGATCGCCGGCGGCGCTGCGGGCAGAGGCCTGGAATTGGGTCAATCCCGGTCATGACAGGGAAGCGGGGGCGCCCTAGGCTCGCCACCAGATCGATTTCTTCAACCAAGGAGGACGACGTGAGCGCAGCAGCGAGGATCGCCGGCTTCGAGGGCCGCCAGGTCGGGCCCGAGGACAGCGGCTACGACGAGGCGCGCAGCGTCTACAACGCGATGATCGACCGCCGCCCCGGGCTGGTCGCCTACGCGACCGGCGTCGAGGACGTGGCCAGGGCGGTGGACTTCGCCCGCGAGGGCGGCCTGCTGCTCGCCGTGCGCGGCGGCGGCCACAACGGCGCCGGCCTCGGCGCCTGCGACGACGGCCTCGTCCTCGACCTCTCCGGCCTGAAGCGGATCGAGGTCGACCCGGCGGCGCGCACTGCGCGGGTCGGCGGCGGCTGCACCTGGGGCGAAGTCGACGCCGCCACCCACGAGCACGGCCTGGCGACGCCCAGCGGCATCATCTCGACCACCGGGGTCGGCGGACTGACCCTGGGCGGCGGCATCGGCCACCTCTCGCGCAAGCACGGGCTGACGATCGACAACCTGCTCGAGGCGGAGGTCGTGGCGGCGAACGGCGAGCGGATGCGCGCGGCCGCCGACGAGAACCCCGACCTGTTCTGGGCGATCCGCGGCGGCGGCGGCAACTTCGGCGTCGTCGCCTCCTTCCTCTTCCGCCTGCACGAGGTGGGCACGGTGTTCGGCGGACCGACCTTCTGGGACGTCGAGCAGAGCGCCGAGGTGCTGAGCGCCTACCGCGACTTCATCCTCGCCGCCCCGCGCGAGCTGAACGGCTTCTTCGCCTACACCAGCGTGCCGCCCGCGGAGCCGTTCCCCGAGCAGCTGCACGGGCGCAAGGTCTGCGGCGTCGTCTGGTGCTACCTGGGCGGCGAAGAGGACGGCGCCGCGGCGATCGCGCCGCTGCTCGAGCAGACCCCGGAGCCGCTGATGCACGGCGCCCACACGATGCCGTTCCCGGCCCTGCAGAGCGCCTTCGACGGCCTCTACCCGAAGGGCGAGCAGTGGTACTGGCGGGCCGACTTCGTCGAGCGGATCCCGGACGAGGCGGTGGCCGAGCACGCGCGCTTCGGGCCGCAGATGCCGACGATGAAATCGACCATGCACATGTACCCGATCGACGGCGCGGGGCACGACCCCGACAGCTCCGACACCGCCTGGGCCTACCGCGACGCCAACTGGGGCTCGGTCTTCGCCGGCGTCGACCCCGACCCGGCAAACGCCGACCGCATCCGCGACTGGAGCGTCGACTACTTCGAAGCCCTCCACCCGTACTCGGCCGGCGGCGCCTACGTGAACATGATGATGGACGAGGGCCAAGAGCGGGTGCGGGCCAGCTACGGCGGCAACTACGAGCGCCTGGCGAAGGTCAAGGCCGAGTACGACCCCGGCAACCTCTTCCGCGTCAACCAGAACATCGAGCCGCAGGGCTGAGCCGGCAGGCGAGGCGCCCGCTCACCGTCATCGCGCTCGGTGACTCGTGCCGCGGCCGGCGATCAGGTCGAGGGCGTGCGGCAGCGCGGCCGCGATCGCGTCGCCGGCCTGCAGGACGCTCTTCGGGCTGCCGGGGAAGTTGACGATCAGGGTCGAGCCGCGAATTCCGGCGACCCCTCGCGAGAGCATCCAGTGGGGCGTGTGCTCCCGCGAGCCGAGGCGCATCGCCTCGGCGAGGCCCGGCGCCTCGCGCTCGATCACCGCCCGAGTTGCCTCCGGGGTCACGTCGGAGGGCGCGAAGCCGGTGCCGCCGCTGGTCAGCACCAGCTCGTAGCGGTCGACGTCGGCCCAGCGCCGCAGCCGCGCTTCGATCGCGCCGCGGTCGTCGGCGAGCAGCTCGCGCGCCGCCACCTCGGCGCCCAGCCCTTCCGCCAACATCGCCAGCCGGGCGCCGCTCTCGTCGAGCCCGCCCTCGCTCGCCCGCGAGCTGCTGACGGTGAGCAGCGCCGCCCGCATCCCGGCTAGCGGTCCTCGCGGCGCCAGGCGCCGCCGCGCCCGCCGCTCTTCTCCAGCAGGACGACCTCCGCGACCTCCACCCCGCGCTCCAGCCCCTTGACCATGTCGTAGACGGTCAGGGCGGCGACGGCGCAGGCGGTCATCGCCTCCAGCTCGACCCCCGTGCGGCCGACGGTGCGCGCCTCGCCCAGCAGCTCGACCAGGCCGGCCTCGGCGTCGACGCTTGCGCCGACGTCGACGAAGCTGAGCGGCAGCGGGTGGGCGAGCGGGATCAGCGCCGCGGTCTGCTTGGCGGCCTGGATGCCCGCCAGCCGCGCCGTGCCCAGCACGTCTCCCTTGGGGGCGTCGCCGGCCTCGACGGCGCGCGCCGTATCCGGCGTCATTCGCACGCGAGCGCGAGCGACGGCGCGGCGCTCGCTCTCCGGCTTGGCGCCGACGTCGACCATCCGCGCCTGCCCGTCCTCGCCGATGTGCGTCGGCCTCTCCGCGCTCATACCCACGACCCCGTTTCGCGCTTCCAGATCGGCGCCTCGGCCTTGATCCGGTCGATCGCCTCGCGGGCGCCGGCGAAGGCTTCCTCGCGGTGGGCGGCGGAGACGGCGACGATCACCGAGGCGTGGCCGAGGGCGACCCGGCCGGTGCGGTGCTCGGCCGCCGCGGCCCGCAGCCCGTGGCGCTCCACGCACTCGCGCAGGATCGCCGCGATCCGCTCCTCGGCCATCTCCCGGTAGGCCTCGTAGTCGAGCGCCTCGACCTCGCGCGTGACGCCCTGGAAGCTGACCACCGCGCCGCAGCCCGGATGCTCGACCGCGCCGACCACGGCCTCCAGCGAGAGCGGTTCGCCGGTCACCCGCGCCAGCACCTCGGCGCCGCCGCTGACCGGCGGGATCAGCGCCAGCTCGTCGCCGGGCCCCAGCCGCGTCTCCGCCGCCGCGTACTCGCGGTTCACCGCCATCCGCACCGGCAGCCGCGCCAGCGCCTCGGCGAGCGGCGGCAGCCCGGCCAGCGCCTCGATCGCCTCGGCCACCGTCGCTCCCTCGGCCAGCTCGACCTCGACCGAGTCGCTGCCCGCCAGCTCGCGCAGGAGGGCGAAGAGGCGCACGCGCACGGTCATCGCCCCCATGCTAGGCCTCCGTCGAGCAGCTCGACCGCGACCCGCTCGCCGGCGGGCAGGGGACCGGAGCCGGCCGGCAGCAGCGCCAGGCAGTCGGCGCCGAGCATCGAGCTGAGGACGTGCGAGCCCTGGCGCTCGAACGGGTGCGCGCGCCAGCCCTCCGCGGCGAGCTCGAGCCGGCAGCGCAGCGCCTGGGTCCGCCGGGGCCGCATCTCGCAGGCGCTCGCCAGCGCCGCCGTGGTGCGCAGGCTCTCGGGCCGCCCGCCGGCAAGCGCGACGAGCGCCGGCCGCACGAGCAGGATGAAGGTGACCATCGCCGAGACCGGGTTGCCCGGCAGGCCGAAGACGAGCGTCTCGCCGCGCGTGCCGAACCAGATCGGCTTGCCCGGCTTCAGCGAGACGCCCCAGAACGCCTGCTCGACGCCGAGGTCAGCGAGCGCCCGCTTGACGTGGTCGTGCTCGCCGACCGAGACGCCGCCGCAGAGGACGACGACGTCGAGATCGAGGGCGGGCTCGATCGCCCGGCGCGTCGCCTCGAGGTCGTCGGCGAGCGGCCCGTCCAGCGACACCTCGGCGCCCGCCAGCTCGGCCAGGGCGGGGACCGTGTAGGCGTTGGAGTCGCGCACGCCGCCGGGCCGCAGCGCCTCGCCCGGACCGTGCAGCTCGTCGCCGCTGGTGATCGCGCGCAGGCGGGGCCGGCGCCGACAGCCGACCTCCGCCGTCCCGAGCGAGGCGAGCACGCCGAGCTCGGCCGGGCCGAGCCGGGCGCCGGCGGCGAGCGCCGTCTCGCCCGCGCCGATGTCCTCGCCGGCGCGGCGGATGTCGCAGCCGGGATCGACCGCCTCGCCGACCAGAACGCGGTCGGTGTCGAGCCACGTCGCCTCGACCCGCACCACTGCGTCGGCGCCGGCGGGGATCGCGGCCCCGGTCGAGATCCGCATCGCCTCGCCCGCCGCCAGCGCCGTCGCGGCCGGCCGCCCGGCCCGCGACTCGCCGGCGAGCCGCAACGCGACCGGCTGCCGCTCGGCGGCGCCGACGGTGTCGGCGGCGCGCACAGCGAAGCCGTCCATCGCCGAGTTGTCGAAGCCCGGCACGGGCTCGACGGCGACCGCGTCCTCGGCCAGCCGGCGGCCGAGCGCCGCGCGCAGCGGCACCGGCTCAGGCTCCAGCGGCGAGCAGCGCGCGAGCACCGCCTCGCGGGCCTGCTCGAGCTCGATCGCGCTCATGCTCCGGCCAGCGACTCGCCGCTCCACGGCAGCCGCCGCCACGTCGCCCGCCCCAGCACGACGGCGACGCCGGCGCCGAAGCCGATCGCGAGGCTGCCGGCGAGCAGCGTGATCAGGCCGACCGCCGCCGCGATCAGCCGGTCGTCGAGCCGCTCGAGCTGCGCCGCCAGCAGCCCGTGCTGGATCGCCACGTAAGCGAGCATCCCGGCGAGCGCACCTGGCGTCAGCAGCTCGAGCAGCGCCGGCAGCGAGGAGCCGAGGCCGAGCCCCAGCGCGACGAAGATCGCGCCGGCGGAGAGCGTCGAGGCGAAGCTGCGGGCGCCGAGCTTGTAGTGGGCGGTCGTGCCGCCGGAGCCGTGACAGAGCGGCAGCGCGCCGCTGAGGCCGGCGAGCGCGTTGGCGATCCCGATCGAGCGGGCCAGCCGCGAGGGGCGCACGCGGCGGGCGCGCCCGCCGAAGTAGGCGCGCTCGGCGTCGGCGGTGGCGACCACGGCGTTGCCGAAGGTGAGCGGCAGCTGCGCGAGCACGAGCGTCGTCAGCGCGACGCCGAAGGCGGGCCCGTGCGGCAGCGCCAGGTCGATTGCCTGCGGGCCGGCATGCAGCGCCGGCAGCCCGCCCACGGCGACGCCGACCGCGCCGCCCGCGCCGAGCACCAGCAGGCTGCCGGGGAGGGCCAGCGGGCGCAGCAGGAAGAGCAGCGCGCAGGCGAGGGCCGCCATCGCGACGCCGACGGCCGGCGAGATCGCCGGCAGGCCGGGCCAGTTGCCCTTCTCGGCCAGCTCCCCCGCGGCCTTCGCCAGCAGCAGCGCGACGCTCGCCTGGATGCCCCGCACCAGCACGGTCGGGAAGCGCGCCGCCAGCCAGTCGGCGAGCCCCAGCGTGGAGAGCGCCGTCATCGCCGCCGCCATCAGCAGCGCCCCGGCGGCGAGCACTTCGGCCGAGAGGTGCAGCGCGATCGCCGCCGCGGCGAAGGCCTTCAGTGGCTGCACCGGGATCGGCACGCGGAAGTAGAGCGCCGTGCCGGCGTAGACGCAGCCGGTGACGACGAACACGGCGGTGGCGTTGAGGCCGTTGAGCGCGATCATCGCCACCGCGATCGGGATGAACAGGCCGCTGTCGCCGAGCCCCCCGGCGAGCTCGTCGAGCGCCGCGCGGCCCCTACCCCGGGAGCGCCGTTCCGCGACCCCGGTCACCTTCAGCCTCCGATCGCCGACATCGTGCGCGCCGGTTGCACGAAGCCAGGCTCGCTGACCCGGTGCTTGAGCTCCTTGCGCCAGACCGCCTCGCGCAGGATCCGTGCGATCTCCGCGTCGCCGGCGCCGTCGCGCAGCGGCTCGCGCAGGTCGGTCTCGCCGAGCGAGAAGAGGCAGGTGCGCAGCCGCCCCTCGGCGGTCAGCCGGATGCGGTTGCACTCGGCGCAGAACGGCTCGGAGACCGGGTTGACGAAGCCGATCGTCCCGGCGCCGTCGGCGAACCGGTAGACGCGCGAGGTCGAGTGGGGGTCGCGGGGGAGCGGCTCCAGCGGGTGCTCGGCTTCGATCGCGGCGCGGATCTCCTCGCCGCGCAGCACCCGCTCCTCCGACCAGGCGCGGTCGGCGTCGAGCGGCATGAACTCGATGAAGCGGACCTCGTAGGGGTGCTCGCGGGCGAAGCGGGCGAAGGGCAGCGCTTCGGCCTCGGTGAAGCCGCGCATCGCCACCGCGTTGACCTTGATCGGCGCGACCGCGGGGAAGCGGGACAGCTGCTCGAGCCCGGCGAGCACGCGCGGCAGCGCGTCCCGCCTGGTCAGCTCGTAGAAGCGGTCGCGCTGCAGCGAGTCGACGGAGACGTTGAAGCGGTCGACGCCGGCCGCCACCAGCGCCTCCGCCTGGCGGTCGAGCAGGTAGCCGTTGGTCGTCAGGGCGATCTCCTCGACCCCCTCGACCCGGCGCAGCATCGCGATCAGCGCCGGCAGGTCGCGCCGCACCAGCGGCTCGCCGCCGGTGACCCGCAGCTTGCGCACCCCGATCGCGGCGAGGATCCGCGCCAGCCGCTCGATCTCCTCGAAGCGGAGGATCTCCTCGCGCTCCAGCCAGGGCAGGCCCTCGGCCGGCATGCAGTACTGGCAGCGGAAGTTGCAGCGGTCGGTCACCGAGAGGCGCAGGTCGGCGATCCGCCGGCCGTGGCCGTCGACCAGCGGCTGCTCAGCGGTCATCGAGCGATGGCGATTGCGTCGTTCCCACGGTCTCCACACCGCTACCCGCATCGGCCTCGCTCGAAGCGGCCGGGGCGCCGGCGACGCCGGTGGCGAGGCCGGCGCAGAGCCAGGCGAACGCGACGAGGAAGACGAAGCCGAGCACGAACTCCCCGGTGGCGTCCTTGACCACCCCCATCACCAGCGGCGGGAAGAAGCCGCCGAGCCCGCCGGCCGCGCCGACGATCCCGGTCGCCGCCCCGGTGGTGCGCGGGAAGTAGACCGGCACCTCCTTGAACACCGCCCCGTTGCCGAGGCCGAGGAAGGTCGCCATCGTCAGCGAGAAGATCGTCACCGGGACGATCGCCGGGCCCGACGCCTGCCAGGCGAGCCCGATCGCGTCGACGCCGACCCCGGCGAAGATCGCGACGAGCACCGTGCGGGCGCCGACCCGGTCGGCGAGCAGGCCGCCGACCGGCCGCGCCAGCGTGGCGAAGACGGTGAACCCCGCCGCCCGCAGGCCGGCGTCGGCGAGCGAGTAGTCGAACCAGTCGGTGAGCAGCTTCGGCAGGAAGATCGCCATCGCGACGAAGCCGCCGAAGGTGACGAAGTAGAAGAGCGAGAGCCGCCAGAGGTCCCAGCCCGAGCGCAGCACCTCCATGTAGGGGATGCGGTGGGAGTGGCGGCCGGGAGCGTCGCGGGCCAGCACCGACCAGATCAGCGCGTAGGCGCCGATCACGATCGCGAAGACGATGCCCGCCGTCGCCTGCCCGGCGGCGTCGCGGATCGCCGGCACCGAGAAGGCGGCGACCGCGGTGCCGATGTTGCCGACGCCGTAGACGCCGAGCGCGAACCCCTGCCGCCGCTCCTGGTACCACTCGGCGACGAAGGGGATGCCGACGGCGAAGGAGGCGCCGGTGGTGCCGAGCAGGAAGCCGGCGCCGAGCAGCGCCGCGTAGCTGTGGGCGAAGCCGACCAGCAGCGCGGCGCCCGCCGAGTAGGCGAGCGTCGCGGTGAAGACGAGGCGGCCGCCGATCCGGTCGGTGAGCAGCCCGAGCGGGATCCGCAGCAGCGAGCCGAGGATCACCGGGATCGCGATCATCACCGAGGTCTCGGTGTTGGAGAGCCCGAGGTCGTCCTGCAGGCCGGGCGCCAGCGGCGCCAGCATCCCCCAGGCGGAGAAGCAGGCGGCGAAGGCCAGCGTCGCGAGCGTCAGGTTGCGGGTCTCGCCGCGGCTCATGGCGTCGGGCGGGGCAGCCGGCCGCGGTAGGGGATCGGGCTGCGGCGCAGGAAGTCGACCGGGATGCTCCAGGCGTGGACGAGCCGCGTGAACGGCCACAGCGCGTACAGCAGCCAGACGCCGACGACGTGGATCTGGAAGATCAGGCTGACCCCCTCGCCGGTCATCAGCTCCGGCTTCGGGTCGAGGATCAGCACCTGGCGGAAGTAGGGGCCGACCGACTCGCGGTAGTGCACGGAATCGCCGAGGTTGGTCAGCGTCGCCAGCATCCCGGTGACGATCCCGAGGGCGAGCAGGGCGAAGACGGCGAGGTCCATGCGGGTCGTCGTCACCCGCACCCTGGCGAAGCGCGCGCGGCGGTAGAGCAGGGTCGCGAAGCCGGCGATCACCGCGGCGCCGGCGCTGATGCCGCCGACCACCGCGAGCACGTGGTAGGCGCTGTCGGAGAGGCCGAGCGCCGCGGTCCAGGAGCGCGGCACGAGGATGCCGAGCACGTGGCCGCCGATCGCCGCCAGCAGGCCGAGGTGGAAGAGGGTGCTGCCGTAGCGCAGCACCCTGCTCTCGAGGAACTGGGTCGAGCGGGCGCCCCAGCCGTACTGGTCGCTGCGGTAGCGCCAGGCCGAGCCGACCGCGAAGACGGCGATCGCCGCGTAGGGCAGGACGGCGTAGAGCAGCACCGAGCCCTGGCTCATTCGCGCCCCCCGACCAGCGGCCGCGCCTGCGTGCCGTCCATCGGCATCACCTCGGGCGGCGCGAAGGGCTCGAGGCCGACGCGCTCGCTCGGCGGGCCCTCGGCGGCGAGCCGCCTGATCCGCGCCAGCTGGCGCTCGGTCAGGCCCGGCAGTCCTTCGACGACGGCGTCGAGCAGCGCCGCGTAGGGGCTGCGCTCGCTGTGCAGGCTGTCGCGGATCAGCTCGATCGCCGGCCGCTGGCGGTCGAGCAGCTCGCGACCCGCGGGCCCGGGGGCGAGCACGCAGAACTCGAGCATCAGCGGCAGGAAATCGGGCAGCTCGCTCGGCTCGCCGTCGAGGCCCGCCGCCGCGTAGGCGCGCCTCAGCTCCAGCAGCGCCAGGCCGCGCCGGCGGCTGTCGCCGTGCAGGTGGTAGGTGAGGTGGAGGCTGCGCCGCCGGGCGAAGTCGAAGGTCTCGACGTAGGCCCGCCGCAGCTCGCCCAGCGAGCGACCGCGATACCACTCGAGGAAGCCGGCGAGGCGCTGGGCCTGCCGGCCGCGCAGCGGCGCCAGCTCGGCCGGGTCGAGGCCGGCGACGCACTCGCGCGCCTCCGCGCTCGGGTACTGGAGCAGCACCGAGACCAGCTTCAGCGGGTGGATCGGCTCAGCCGGCCCCATTGCCGCCCCTCTGCACCAGGTGGTCGCGGATGTCGAAGTCCGGGTCGGGGCCGGGCGCCGCCGCCGGGACCGGGTCGTCGGGGTGCGCCATCCCCGGCGGCAGCGCCGCCCCGTCGACGAAGTCGATCCCGCAGGACCCCTGTTCGGCGAAGGCCGCCGGCGAGGCCTCGCCGTGGCGCCTGGGGATCACGTAGCGCTCGTCGTAGTCGCCGATCGCGACCATGCGGAACATCGCCTCCAGCTGCTCGGGCTCCATGCCGACCTCGCGGGCGATCTCCGGCTCGGCCTCGCCGGCGACGTTGCGCGCCCGCATGTAGCGGCGCATCGCGACCAGCCGGCGCAGCGAGCGCCGCACCGGCTCGGGGTCGCCGGCGGAGAGGAAGCCCGCCAGGTAGGAGACCGGGATGCGCAGCTGCTCGATCGCCGCGAACACGTCCCCGGCGTCGCCGCCGTCGCGGACCAGCGACTCGCCGAGGCTCTCGACCGGCGAGAGCGGCGGCACGTACCAGACCATCGGCAGCGTGCGGTACTCGGGATGCAGCGGCAGGGCGATCCGCCAGCGCTTGCACATCGCGTAGACGGGGGAGCGGCTCCTCGAGCCAGTCGTCGGCGATCCCGTCGCGGCGCGCCTGCTCGCGCACCTCGGGGTCGTCAGGGTCGAGCATCAGGTCGAGCTGCGCCTCGATCAGCTCGTGCTCGTCGGCGACCGAGGCCGCCGCCTCGACCCGGTCGGTGTCGATCAGCACGACGCCGACGTGGCGCAGCCGGCCGACGCAGGTCTCCGAGCAGACGGTCGGCATCCCGGCCTCGATCCGCGGGTAGCAGAAGTTGCACTTCTCGGCCTTGCCGGTCTGCCAGTTGAAGTAGACCTTCTTGTAGGGGCAGCCGGAGACGCAGAAGCGCCAGGAGCGGCAGGCCTCCTGGTCGACGAGGACGATCCCGTCCTCCTCGCGCTTGTACATCGCCCCCGATGGGCAGGAGGCGACGCAGGACGGGTTGACGCAGTGCTCGCAGATCCGCGGCAGGTACATCATGAACGCCTGCTCGAACTCGAGCTTCACCTCCTCCTCCAGCGCCCGCCGGTTGGGGTCCCCGGCGGCGTGCTCCTGGGACCCGGCCAGGTCGTCCTCCCAGTTGGGGCCCCACTGCAGGTCGAGGTCGCGGCCGGTGACCTGCGACTTCGGCCGCGCCGCCGGCTGGCGCTCGCCCGCCGGGGCGGAGATCAGGTGGTCGTAGTCGTAGGTCCAGGGCTCGTAGTAGTCGTCGATTCCCGGCAGGTCGGGGTTCCAGAAGATGTTGAGCAGCTTGTGCAGCCGCCCGCCGGCGCGCAGCTTGAGGCGGCCGCGCCGGTCAAGCTTCCAGCCGCCCTTCCACTTCCCCTGGTCCTCGTAGTCGCGCGGGTAGCCGCGGCCCGGCTTGGTCTCGACGTTGTTGAACCAGGCGTACTCCATGCCGCGCCGGTTGGTCCACACGTTCTTGCAGGTGACCGAGCAGGTGTGGCAGCCGATGCACTTGTCGAGGTTCATTACCATCCCCATCTGGGCCCGCACGCGCATCGCTTAGTACTCGACTTTCGTGCGGCGCTTGCGGACGATGATCATCTGGTCGCGCTGCGGACCGGTCGGCCCGTAGTAGTTGAAGCCCCAGGAGAGCTGCGCGTAGCCGCCGATCATGTGGGTCGGCTTGATCGAGATCCGGGTCAGCGAGTTGTCGGTGCCGCCGCGCGCGCCCGAGGTCTCGGAGACGGGCACGTTCACGTGGCGGTCCTGGGAGTGGTAGAAGAGCGCCACGCCGGGCGGAACCCGGTGCGAGACGACGGCGCGGCAGGCGACCACGCCGTGGCGGTTGTAG